>Ga0164243_10014234_pt1 | contig 11096 bp, 10 predicted proteins | sample OricompcompostOP_FD_108781 | JGI IMG/M metagenome (GOLD analysis project Ga0164243, IMG submission 108781) | Organic Plus compost microbial communities from Emeryville, California, USA - Original compost - Organic plus compost (OP) | ecosystem: Engineered > Solid waste > Mixed feedstock >... | reverse complement strand
TTTTAACCTGAGTTCCTCTAGTTCAGTGGAGGATGAAGAAAACCCCCACTGATGGAGTTTCACTTTATTATGTGAGCACGATGAAGGATTATTTCTGATTTGATCAAACTCCTATTTTATAAAATTTAAATGAAAGTGGTTTTTATTCCGCATAAAAAGGCAGCAAGACCCCCACTTCAAGACTCTAATCTAATAAGAAGTGAGGGGCTACTACTTGTAAAAGCCCAGTTGATTCAACTCATGCAAAATGGGGGATGAAGAAAATCCCCCATTGCGTAAGGTTTCGCTTTATACATAGGACAAGCTTATAGTTGGTAAGTATCAATAGTCATTGATGGATAGCTCTCCAGTCCAATTATTTTCCTTTAGCAAATGAAGCGCCTCTGATTCATTCCTCGCGATTGGAAAAACTTTATCGCATTGAGAAATAGAGAATAGATTCCTTATAAACTCATCTGCCACAATAATAACAATCCTTTTCTCTTTACTTAGTACCTTTTTGGCAAAATTCACAATCATCCCAAACCCTGTACTATCAATATTTGTGACACTCTGCATATCTAAAATATAACCATACTCTGTTTCAGGCTTTTGACTTTGAAGTACTTTTTTTACATCCTCAATGATCCCATATTCTAAGTCGCCTGCTATTCTAGCAGAAATATAGTCCGACCTTTTTTCAATTTTTATCGTTGCTTGTTTGCTTTCCATGCTATTCCCCACCTAAATTTTTTTCTAGTATAATTGGTCATTATACAGTTTTAAAATTGAAATTTGTTTACTTCATTGCGCAACTTGTTTGAAATAATGGCTAATTCATCAGAACTTGAGGTAATTTCTTCAATCGTCGCTGATTGTTCTTCAGCAGTTGCGGCTACTTCTTCTGCAGCGGCAGCTGAATCTTCTATAATATTGGAAATGTCTTGAATCGATTGTTGGACATGAAATGAATTCGTATTTACTTGAACAAATGAATTTTTCATTTGTCGAATACCCATTTCTGTTTTTTCTACTTTTTTGACGATTTCCTTTAATGCCTCTCCACCCTTATTAATAATGTTTACTTGTTCCTTTACGGCAACTAAATTACTTTCCATTGTACGAACGGTGACAGATGTTTCCGCTTGTATATCTTTGATCAAATCCGTTATTTGTCCAGCAGATAGGCTAGATTGCTCAGCTAGTTTTCGAACTTCTTCTGCAACAACAGCGAATCCTTTTCCTTGCTCACCAGCTCTAGCTGCTTCGATGGCAGCATTTAGCGCTAATAAATTCGTTTGAGTAGAAATCTCTGTAATGACGGTAATAATGCCTCCGATTTCTTCAGATCGTTTTCCTAGCTTTTGTATGGAGTCTGTGGCATAAGAAACAGTTTGGGTAAGTGTACCTAAATGTTTAATCGCCTCATTAATGGCTTCTTCTCCCTCGCGTGCTATAGCTGTCGAGTCAACTGCATTGGTTAGCGAGTTCTCTACCATTTGCAAATTATCTTTAACCTCTTGCACGGTGTGTTCCATCATTCTTACGATATTTCCTACTTGATCTGCTTCGGTCGTAGTGCCTACTGCCACATTATTGATGGTCACAGCGATTTGATTGGCAGATTCACTGGTCAAGTGACCTGATTCTGCTAATATTTTAGAAGATTCAGCAACTGAATTGGCACTATTCGCTATGTTCTTCGTGACTTCTAATAAATGTCCCCTCATCTTTTGAAAAGCGTTGCCCAATTCAGCAATTTCATCTTTTCCTTTAGGATTCAAAAGTTTGGTCTTTAAATTTAAATCTGCTAATTCATTCGCATTCATACTTAATTTTTTGATGGGTGCGGCGATTTGACGATGTAGGAACAAAGTAGTGAAAACAATGATTAGAATGGCAATTCCTAATGAAATACTTATATTCTCTATAGCAGATTTTTCTGCAATTTTTATATAAGGCTTTTCTGATACACCCATAAACCAGATACCTATGACATCACCTTTTTGATTTAAAATAGGTTCGTAGGTAGTTTGGTACCAGCTACCTACTACATCAGCACGTCCTGTATATCTTTTCTTTTGTTTTAATACAACATCGCCTACATTATCAGCTACTGTTGTATTAACAGCTCTTTTTCCATCTTTTAATACATTTGTGCTAATCCTCGTGTCATTTTGGAAGATGGTTACTTTATCGCCACCTGTTAACTTTCCAAGTTTATCTACAACTTCTGTATTTCCCACCATATTTACATTGCCTTTATATAAATGTCCATCTTTTATATCCCATTCGCCAGGAATTACTTTGTCTAAGTATTGATAACTTAATTGTGAATCTGAAACAAGCTTGGATTCCGCACTTTTTAGTAAATTATTTTTTACTAAGTAGAAATTTACAACCGAAAGAATCCCTGTTAAAAGTAAAATACAACAAAATATAAGTGCTCCTATTTTCTTGCCTATAGTCCATTTCATCACATTTCCTCCAAATTTCACTGATTTATTGACTAACTACAACCTAGTTTTTTTGAAACGCCTACTAAAAACCTTGTTTCTGACAGATTATCAAACCAGATTTGATCCACCATGTTTTTTACAAAAAATAAACCTCTGCCACGTTCTGAAAAAGTACTTTCTATATTATTGTAGAGAAGAATAGCTTTCCAACTTTCTTGCGGTATTCCTCCAGCAGTATCGATCACTGTCATTTGAATTTCTTCCATTTCTTTTTCCACATGAATTTGAATTTTTTCCGTTTTACTTTTTTCAGCTAGTTTCATTGCCTCTACTGCGTTAATAATTAGTTCATGGAGAACAAAACATAATTCCCTATTATAGGGGAGATTATATAGCCTCATAAAGGCACTCATTATTTGATCAGCAAACAGTATACCTTTCTGATTGGGGTAAAGATTAAGAGTAAATTCCATCATCTATCATCTACCTTATAATTTAATTGTCATTGATACCATTGTTATATCGTCACTATGATCCTCTTCAAATAAATCATGATCGTGTGCAAAGCTCCTCAAGGCATGCATGTTTTCCTGTTCAAGATATGGTTGGAATTGCTTCGCATCAATAGATTGATTTTCCCCTAGTGTAAATAATCCATCTGTGTAAAGAATTAATCGATTCCACCCATCTATAGGCATCTTTTTCTTGTGTACTTCGATAGTAGGAAATAATCCTAAAATGGGCGTATTAGCTGGAAGTATAGTTGTTTTCTTAAATTCATCAAACAAAAAACCTGGTGGATGCGCAGCGTTTGCATATTCGATAGTGCCATTTTTAGTGTCGATTAATACATAGATAGCTGTTACTAAAAAGCTGTTTATATGCTCCTCATCGGCAAATAATTCATACACATGGCGATTGAGCTCGTTCATTACTAAAACTGGGTCAACCAGTCTTGTGATCAATCCTTTTAACAATGATCTAATGGACATTGTAACAAGAGCCGAAGCCACTCCATGCCCCATAACATCATATAAAATGACAGCGCTTAAATTGTCATTGATTTTAAACCAACTATACATATCTCCTCCTAATATGTTAGATCTAGCGTAGAATCCATCAAACTGAATATTTTCCATATGCAGAGAAGGGGTCAGTGCATGCTTTTGGACCTTTTTGGCAATAGATAAATCAATTTGTTGACGTTCTTCCTTTAGCTTCCTCAAACTTAATTCTTTTTGATATTTTAAGGCCGCATGAATTCTTGCTTTAAAATTTATAAAATCTAATGGGTTTGAAATGAAATCAAATATGCCAGCATCAAAAGCTTGTTCAATCATATTTTCTTGATCAGAGGAAATAAAAAGTATTATGGGAACATCCATCCACTCATTTAAAAGTTCTATTTTTTTATAGAATTCTTTTAGGCTTTTATTTATGAACATGGAGTCCAAAATAATCAAATTAATTGTTTTTTTTGAATAATACGGCAAATGTCCACCCATTCTTTCAACAGTGGGGACATGATGGATATCTATAATTCCTATCTTATTTAACTGGCGACGTAAAAGCAGAATATTCTCTTTTACTTCTCCAATAATGATTACTGACATCTTGTGCTATCGACTTCCTCTCCTTAAAAGGTACTATATTCATACTTTTGCATGTGAGTATTTTATCATAGCTGTAGATTCATTTCTACTTAATTTTCCAAAATATATGGACTATACGATTATTTTGAACAGGTTTCAGGGAGCTAAATATTCGAAAAATAGTATATAAGTATTAAATTTAATAGATATTAAGCATGTTTCAATACTTCTTATAAAATGTAGAATTGGTTTAGAGATAAGGATATGTATATTTGGTGAACTGCTTATAAAGGGAAAGGGATTATTATAAAGTGAGGAATTGATAAATATATAGAAATTAATGGGTGCTTTTCTGATGTTCCTATTAAAAATGATATTGGTTGGTCAGATGAATTGCTTTGAAAGATACAAATAAATTTGTTCTTATGTAGTTTTAATCCTTATGATATCAACGTTCTACGCTATATTAAAAAAATATAGCGTATTTTTTTGCCTTGACATATTCCTGATACATTCGATTTATATACTTTGATTGTAAAGGAGATACAGTCATTCATCTTTCATTCATCACGAGCTCGGATTGGAAGAAACGTTGGACTGATCGAGAAAAGAATATTACATCTTTTAATTGAATAGGAGGATTTCAAATGAATTTTATAAAACGCGCTTTTTATAGTACAAAAGCGAAAAAAGGAAGAACCCTTTTGCTTACTTTTGTATTCTCAGCCATTTTAATATTCATTTTAGCAGGATTAACGATACAAAGTGCTTCATTAAAAGCAACAGAAAATGCCAAGAAAAGCATGGGGGCAACGGTTACGCTGTCTACAAATATGGAGAATGCGATGAAGAAATCAAGTTCGTCAGATAGTGATGATTCTTCTGATAAAAGTGATCGACCTGATCCAGGAAGTTTTTCCATCACTCCTGTTGATCTGGATACCGTCAATACATTAGCAAAGTTGGATAATGTAGCGTCTTATAGCATTTCCTCATCTACCTCTGTGAATGCCAAATCCTTTGATGCTATTTCTTCTGAAGATGAGGAAGAAGATGAATCTTCTTCTAGCAATTCTAGTAATGGAGGAAATAATCAGCAAGGCGGCCCTAATGGTGGTATGCAAATGATGAGAATGTCGTCAGGTGATATTACCATTGAAGGAACAAATGATACAGCAACAGCAAGTGATTTTACAAGTGGAACAGCCAAAATAACGGAAGGTGTTGGGATTACAGAAGATGATGTCGACAGCAATCATGCGGTTATTGAGACCAATTTAGCAAAAGCAAATGATATCTCAGTGGGCGATACGATCAAAGTGACGGACTCTGAGGATGAAGACATTGTTTATAAATTGAAAGTCGTAGGTATTTACAAGACTTCTGAAACAGCGGATGCAAGAAGTATGAGAATGACCGCTTTAAATCCATACAATGCCATTTACACATCTTACACATTTGCCAATAAAGTAAAAGGCGATGACTATAAAGATAGTGCAGATTCAGTGATTTATACATTATCTGATCCAGAAAAAATGGATACATTTGAGAAAGATGCGAAAAAAGCGGGTCTTGATACAGATACGTATAGTTTACGAACGAATGATCAAGTATATCAACAAATGATTCAACCGCTAGAAAATGTAGAAAGCTTCGCCAAAAAAATCGTCATTCTTGTATCTGCAGCGGGTACAGTTATCTTAGCGCTGATCGTTATATTAATGATTCGCGAACGAAAATATGAGATCGGTGTACTACTATCACTTGGTGAAAAACGCTTCAAGATTATTGGCCAGTTCTTCGCAGAATTGCTAGCCGTCTTAATAGTTGCCCTTGTCATCGCTGGTGTGAGTGGCAAATTTGTTGGCAATATAGTTGGCGAACAACTATTAGAGCAACAAGCTACGACGACTGCCTCAACCTCAAATAATCAAGGCGGACCTGGTCAAGGAGGCCCAGGACAAGCTGGTGGGCAAAATCTAGGTCAAGGACGTTCAGGGAATTTTGGCAGAGGATCATCCTTCTCAAACTTCGGTGCTTCCAGTGCTAAAAACGCGAAACAAATTGAAGATTTGAATATTACATTGTCATTGAAGGAATTGGTGGAATTAGGTGGATTTGGACTAGCCATTAGCTTTTTAGCGGTAATTATCGCATCTATCGGTGTTATGCGTATGCAACCTAAAAAAATCTTAATCTCATAAGAGGGTGAAATGATGTTAGAAGTAAAAGACGTAAATTATTGGTATAACAATAAAGCTGATGCGCTTTATGAAAATGTCAATTTGACATTCGAAAAGGGAAAATTATATAGCATTTTAGGTTCAAGCGGTTCAGGAAAGACAACATTTCTTTCCTTGATCGCAGGACTAGATGTTCCTAAAACTGGCGAGATATTATATGAAGGAAAATCATTGAAAAAGATTGGGTTGACGAATTACCGTAATCAATATGTATCGATTGTCTTTCAATCCTATAATTTGCTGCCATATATGTCTGCGGTAGATAATATTGTATCAGCAATGGAAATTACTCATAGTCATCAGGCAAATCGAAAAGATTATGCGTTCTCCATGTTGGAAAAAGTGGGAATAACAAAGGAACTGGCGCAAAAAAATGTGCAGCATTTATCAGGTGGTCAACAACAACGTGTAGCAATTGTACGGGCGATGTGCTGTGAAGCTCGACTTGTTGTGGCCGATGAACCAACTGGTAATTTAGATGAAAAAAATTCTTTAGAGATTGTTCGATTGTTTAAAGAATTAGCGCATGATCAAGGAAAATGTGTTATCGTCATTACTCATGAAAGAGAAATCGCAAAAGAATGTGATATTGTACTCGAGTTGAAGCATAAAAAATTCAATGAACTGCAATTTCAAAATTAGATGAAGAGTCCAAGCTTTTCACGAATAGTATCAAGACCTGCACTTCAAGAATCAGGGAAAAGCAGGAGATGAAAAGCTTGATTGTTTCAGCAAATACGCAGTCACAGTGGGAATTGAGAAAACCCATTGCCTAAGTTTTACTTTATAAGAAAAAAGCTTGGTCGCTATAAAACGTACCAAGCTTTTTTGATATATTATTGCAGAAAGCCCTATAATAATAGATGAATATTAGTCAATACGGCAAATGTTTAAAGGACAGTTTTCACATTCACATTCTCGTTTTAGAAAATCTAATTTATGGACGGTAATAATACTTTTATCGAAAGATATTACTTCTAATTTTTTTAGTTCATTTAACATTCGATTAATGACTTCACGGCTAGTAGCACATAAATTGGCAAGATCTGAATTGGTTAATGGATAATCGATGACAATATCGCCATTCTCTTTCAACATACCATAAGTATTGGTTAGTCGGATGATGGTTGAGTATAGAGCACCTTTTTTACCATATAAAAGTAAATCACGCATTTTAGTTTGCGCTTTCAAATTTTGTAATTGCAGCCAGCTTATACACTCGATTAACAAAGCAGGTTCTTGACTTAAACACATTTCAAAAAGATTTTTATCAAGAGTAATGATCGTAGCTGATTCCATAACTTTAGCACTTAAAGGATAAAACCCTGTTTTACTAAAAATAATACCCTCACCAATACAGTCATTGCTACCACAAATTCGAAGTGTCAATTCTTTACCACTAACAGTTTCTTTAGACAAAATGACTTTTCCCGATACGACATAAAAAATATCTTTGACCGGTTCACCTTCTAAGCATAGATGACTACCTTTTGAAATCTTAAGTAGGGAACCATTTTCTTTGAATATTTTAGAAATATTAGCAGGAAGTGGATCTATCATATAAGAATTTACCATATCATCTACAACCTTCATTCATTTTTCTTCATTATAACATAGGAATTTAGGATTATTTCGATACTTTTAAACTGTCACATTTCTTTTAAAATTAGGCTTTGTTTAACAATACTGTTGATATTCATCAATTATGCTACAAGGAAAAGATGTTTTTACAAAAGAAATAGGAGAGCGAATAAAACCTTTGAAAGAGCAAATAAATCAAAGGAGAGAGCGAATAAAGCCTTCGAAAGAGCGAATAAATCAAAGGAGAGAGCGAATAAAGCCTTCGAAAGAGCAAATAAATCAAAGGAGAGAGCGAATAAAGTCTCCGAAAGAGCAAATAAATTATCAAAGAGAGCGAATAAAGCCCTCGGAAAGAGTAGAAAGCCTCTGATAGAGCAACTAAATATTAAATCAGCAAATACACTATATTTTTAGAAAAATTGGATCATCAACACATCTGATATAATGGATAAAATTAAATAATTAATACATTTGGTATGGAAAATCAATAATGCCATATAACAAAACGAAGAATATGGCAGAAAATCAACAATGTATAAAAAAGGATTATAAAGGTCAAAAAAGGTCAAACATATATCTTTACAATTCGTAATAATGGAATTATAATGTAATTAATCAAAAGGTCAAAAAAGGTCAAACAAAGGAGCTGGATCTTTATGCAAATGCAAATGAACAATGAAGAACAAAAAAGTCCATTGGAACAATTTGGACGAAATTTAGTAGAAGAAGTAAAGAAAGGTAAAATGGACCCCGTTATTGGGCGTGACCAAGAAATTCGAAATGTCATCCGAATCTTATCTCGTAAAACCAAAAATAACCCTGTATTAATCGGTGAACCTGGTGTTGGTAAGACAGCTATTGTGGAAGGATTGGCACAACGTATTGTCAAAAAAGATGTGCCTGAAGGATTAAAAGATCATCTTATTTATGAATTAGATATGAGTGCATTGATTGCAGGTGCAAGTTACCGTGGCCAATTTGAAGAACGTTTAAAAGGGGTATTAAAAGAAGTAAAAGAAAGTGAAGGACGTATCATTTTATTCATCGACGAAATCCACACGATCGTGGGAGCTGGTAAAACAGATGGTGCGATGGATGCAGGTAATATGTTGAAACCAATGTTAGCACGTGGTGAATTACATTGTATCGGTGCAACAACTTTAGATGAATACCGTATGTATATCGAAAAAGATCCTGCACTTGAACGTCGTTTCCAACAAGTATTAGTACGTGAACCATCTGTAGAAGATACTATTTCCATTTTACGTGGTCTAAAAGAAAGATTTGAATTGCATCATGCAGTTAAAATTCATGACCGCGCAATTGTAGCTGCTGCAGAACTTTCCAATCGTTATCTAACAGAACGATTCTTACCAGATAAAGCGATCGATTTGATCGATGAAGCTTGTGCGATGATTCGTACAGAAATTGACTCTATGCCACAAGAATTAGATGAAGTAACACGTCGACAAATGCAACTTGAAATTGAAGAACAAGCATTGATGAAGGAAAAAGACGATGCAAGTCAAAAACGTTTAGTTGCATTACGCGAAGAATTAGAAAAACTAAAAGAATCTTCTAAAGCTATGAAGGAACAATGGGAATCAGAAAAAGCATCATTGCATAAAATTCAAGAAAAACGTGAAATTTTAAATCGTTATCGCCGTGAATTAGAAGAAGCAGAAAATCAATATGATTTAAACAAAGCTGCCGTACTCCGTCACGGTAAAATTCCAGAACTTGAAAAAGAATTGAAACAATTAGAAAAATCTTTACAAGATGGAAACGAAACTCGATTATTACGTGAAGATGTTACAGCAGATGAAATTGCATCCATTGTTTCTAGATGGACAGGTATTCCAGTAACAAAGTTAGTAGAAGGCGAACGCGAAAAATTATTGCATTTGAAAGACACATTACATGAACGTGTAGTTGGTCAAGATGATGCAGTACGCCTAGTAACAGAAGCTGTTTGGAGAGCAAGAGCTGGCATTCAAGATCCAAACAAGCCAATCGGATCATTCCTATTTTTAGGACCAACTGGTGTTGGGAAAACGGAATTGGCGAAAGCTTTAGCTGCTCAGTTATTCGATTCTGAGAATCATTTTATCCGAATTGATATGTCCGAATATATGGAAAAACACAGTGTTTCTCGTTTAGTCGGAGCACCTCCAGGATATATTGGTTACGAAGAAGGCGGTCAATTAACAGAAGCTGTTCGTCGTAATCCATACTCAGTTGTACTATTAGATGAAATCGAAAAAGCTCATCCAGATGTAGCAAATATTTTACTTCAAATCTTAGATGATGGCCGTATTACCGATAGTCAAGGGCGTACAGTGAACTTTACAAATACTGTCGTTATCTTAACTTCAAATATTGGTTCTAATTATTTAATGGATTTGAAAGACCAAGAAAATGAACATGCAGTGGAAGATTTAGTCATGGCGGCTTTAAAACAACACTTCAAACCTGAATTACTAAACCGTTTAGATGACATCATTATGTTCCACTCATTAACGAATGAGCAATACTTTGAAATTGCTAAGAAATATATTCAATTATTGCAAAAACGAGTGGCTGAACAAGAAATTGAATTACAAGTGAACGAGGATGTTTTACAATGGGTTGCGAAAGAAGGAGTAGATCCTGCTTTTGGTGCTAGACCTTTACGCCGCTTTGTTCAACGTCATATCGAAACATTAGTTGCTCAAGAATTGTTAAAAGGGGAAGCAACTGCAGGAACAAAATTAGTAGTGTCTATGGAAGATGGTAAGGTAGTTATTCATAAAGAAAACTAAGCGAAATGTTGAAGCGATTCGATCTTAGTTATTAATGAGATAACTTAATTAGTGGCTTTGCAACATGTGGTATTTCTGCAAAATAAAAATCCTGCCAAACGGCAGGATTTTTTTATTCTTGATGACCGATTTCTTTTGGTGAATCTTTTGGAATCACTGCATCGATGACAAGAAGTAACGCAGCAAATACAAGTGAGATCCATAAGCCTTTTGTAAATGCTGGACCATCGAATGCGACATTATTGATCGAGCTGACTACATAGTTTAATACTGTAACTAATAGGGCAGACCAAATGACTAAAATAATATATCTCATCTCTATTTCACCTCTAAACTAACTTATCTACTTATCCTATCATATCATATGTGCCCATTTATTTAAAAGAAACTTTTCAAATAGTTTATGCAATAAAGTGAAACTCTATCAGTGGGGGTTTTCTG
>Ga0164243_10014233_pt1 | contig 11096 bp, 5 predicted proteins | sample OricompcompostOP_FD_108781 | JGI IMG/M metagenome (GOLD analysis project Ga0164243, IMG submission 108781) | Organic Plus compost microbial communities from Emeryville, California, USA - Original compost - Organic plus compost (OP) | ecosystem: Engineered > Solid waste > Mixed feedstock >... | reverse complement strand
TGCCCCGCCGGCGCGGATGCGCTCGGCCAATGTGCCTTGCGGGTTGAACTCCAGCTCCAGCTCGCCCGCCAGATACTGCCGGGCGAACTCCCTGTTCTCCCCCACATAGGAGGAGATCATCTTCTTGATCTGCCGCGTCTCCAGCAGCAGGCCCAGCCCCGCCCCGTCGATGCCCGCATTGTTGGAGATGGCGGTGATGTCCTTCACGCCCGTGTCCCTGAGCGCCAATATCAATCCCTCCGGCATCCCGCACAGGCCAAAGCCCCCCGCCATCACACTCATCCCATCGAAGCACAGGCCGGCCAGTGCCGATGTGGCCGATGAAAAAAACTTGTCCACGGTTGCCTTCATTCCGGTGTGAAGATGCTGCGCGCGATGTGGCGGACACCGCCATTGGCCTGAATCTTATCGTCCTTGCTGTTGAAGTAATAGAGCACGCCGATCTGGCCTTGGCCCGCATACCAGGCGTTGGGATAGCCGAGATCCCAACTGCCGCCATCGTCGCGCACGATCAGCTCCGGCCCCCAGGTCTCACCCCCGTCCTCGCTGACCGTCGCGCGGATGCCCGAGGGCATCAGGCGGTAGCCATAGACGGCGACGATACGCCCGTCGGGCATCACCACCAGGCTGCAGGGCGCGCCATAATCGTTGACGCGGGAGAGGAACCCCCAGGTCTCCCCGCCATCGTCGCTGTAGAAGACCTCGCTCCACATGATACCCGTCGGATCGCGCTGGCAGCGGGTGATGCACAGAATCCGGCCATTGGACAACATATAGCCGCGCGGATAGAACCAGCGGTGGCCGACAAAAGCGACGCTGGGATCGTCATAATCGCCATCCGCCTGTCCCCAGGGGTCTTCTCTCGGAACGATGTAGGACATGAAGTGGAATTCACGGCCCCGGTTGGTGCTGCCATAGACCAGCGGGCGACGGTGCGAATTGTCCTTCTCGACCGAGAAGAGGAACATCAGGCAACGGCCGTCGGGCCGGACCAGCGTGGACTGTATCCCGGTGGTCGAGGGCAGATGCTCCAGCGGCACGAGAATCGTCTGGCCCCAGGTCTTGCCGCCATCGCGCGAGAGGCGCGCCGTGGCCTGGGTGCCGTAGGTGGCGAAGCCGCCCATGCTGCCGCTGGAGACCAGCAGGTTGGGATCGCGATAATCGACCGGCTCGTCGAACATGGCCGGCATCTCGTCCTTCGATAGGCGCCCGCCGGCACCGCCCGGTCCCGCCATCATGTTGTACTGGGGGTCATCACCATCCCAGGTGAGCCCGCGATCATGCGAGCGCACAGTAACCGTTCTGGGGTTGGTGCTGTTCTGCCCAAGCACGTCATGGCGGATCTTGTCGCCGCTGTCGTAGACCACATTCCTGGTGGCGAAGTTCGCGATCAGCGTGCCGTCGCCATTTTCCCAGAAGCCGCTGGTATAGGGCCAGGAGCAGAACTCGTTCTCACGCCGATAGACGACGGCGTGATCGACATGCCTGGGCGGGCGTGGCGGACTGAATTTCATCGCGGTGTCACTCCTCCAGGATTGACTGACAGAACCGCCCGCCGCACCGGACATGCGGCGGGCGCAGGGAGGGAACGTCAGAAGCGCTTCTTGACGGTCAGATACCATTCACGCGGCGGCGCCGGCTGGCCGATATTGGCCGGAGCGCCGATCACCGTGAAAATGGTCTTCTGAAGGTAGTATTGCTTGTCGAACAGGTTGGTCACACCGAACGCCACATCGAAATCGTAATCCAGGTTTGCGTAGGTGATCCGTCCGTTGAACGTGGAGCGCGATCCCTCGTCATATTGCGGATAATCGGTGCTGTAGGCGATGTTGCTGTTGAAGAACCAGTCAAGGCGCGGGGTGATCGTACCGTTGAGCGCATCGGCCTCGATCAGGTACTGAATGCCGCCGCTCGCCGTCCAGTCGGGGAAGCCGATGGGCCGGCCGGTATCCGACGGCCGTTTGGTGTAACCCAACGAGCCATTGATCGTCAGACCGTCGATCGGTTCAGCCGTAAGCTCGACTTCCAGGCCCTTGATCTTGCTGCCGCTGACGGCGTAGGGAAAGGTCCGCGAGATGCACTGGATGCCGACGGTGGTGCCGTTCGGTGCCCCGTCTATGGCGGGGTCATAGTCACGGCAGTTGGTGAACGCTTCCGAATAAGCAGAATTGTCCGGCCCCTCGGGTATGAGGGTCTGGTCGCCCGGAAGGATCGAGACGCCGTCAGGCGCCAGGCGCGGCTCCTGCCCGCCATAGCTTGCCGGGCGTTTGGAGAACCGCGTCAGGAAAACCGCCGCATTGACCCGGAGACGGCGATTGAGGAAGTCCGCCTTCATGCCGACTTCGTAGTTGACCAGCGCCTCTTCCGAATTCTGCACGGCCTGTCCTTTCTGGAAAACCCGGGTATTGAAGGTCGGCAGGCGATAGCCGGTTGCCGCCGAGGCGTAAGCCATGGCGTTGTCGGCAAACTCGTAGTCGGCGCCGAGCTTCCAGTCCCAGCGCTTGTTCTTGATCGGAAGAGTGAAGGCGGTGCTGGTTCCGGCCGGTGTGAAGGTCGTCGAACCGGGCGCGGACCCATCGAACAGCGCCTCGTAATCCACAAACTTGTCGTCGTCCGAACGGCGGATGCCGCCATTCAGGCTGAGACGCTCCATCGCTCGCCAGGTGACGTTGAGATACGCCGCCTTGGCTTCCGGGAAATAGTGGACATTGTGGAACTGCTGGGTGCCGTTGCGGGTGTTCTGCGGCTGGCCGGTCTCCTGGGCGTCGCCCTTGTAATAGAAGATGCCGCCCACCCAGTCGATGGAGTCATACTGGCCGGTCAGCCGGAATTCCCCGTTCCAGTTCCATGTCTGGTCTTCATGATAGATCACGGAATCGTTGAAGATGGTGCCGTCCCATGCGGCCCCGAAGAGCGTGCTCATCTTGCGGTAGCCGCCGATGGCCGTGGCCTCGATATGGTCGGTCAGGCCGACGGCCACCTTGCCTTGCAGTCCCCAGCTCGTCAGCGGCACCTCATTGCCCCAGCACAGGCCGCCGCGATAGAGTGACCCGTTATAGTAGCTGTTGTTGGGGAGGACAGTTCCCGCCGGGAAGGGATCGCAGTAATTATCATAGGTCGTATAGATGTTGCCGGTCTCGAAACGCTCATCCCAACGGAACGGTGTACCGGGAATGGAGAACTGGTCCGCCATGCTGGTGAAGTTCGGGTTGGCCTTGCTCTTGTCCACCGTGCCGTCCGGCTGCAGGCCGTAGGTCGAGGCATAGTCGGTCTCGAATACCTTCTCGGCCGCGTTCTCGTCATGCTGCTCGGTATAGTCGCCGCTGATATCCACGCGGATGTTGGGCGCGGGCTCCCAGTGAAGGGCGCCCCGCACACCCCGATGATCCTGACCGCCCAGGTGGCCGATGACGCAGTCATCGGGCTTGCGGCCCGCTGCGAAGGTTGTCGATGCCGACTGGAATGGAAAGGTGCCGGCCAGCTCCGGCGTGCCGTTCTTGTACATCTGGCAACTGAAATCGAGCATCTTCATGTAGCCGTGGCGCTGCGTGGACACCGCCGAGACACTGGCCGCGAGCGTACTCGTCAGCGGAAGGCTGAAGCCTGCGCGGAAGTCGCGGCGGTCGTAAGAGCCGACGGTCACCTCGGCATAGCCGCTGGACTCTGTCAGGCTTGGCGTCTTGCTGACCATGTTGATCGCGCCGGAAATCGCATTGCGCCCAAACAGGGTGCCCTGCGGGCCGCGCAGCACTTCCACATGATCCAGGTCCAGGAGGTCGAAATTCGACCCGAACATGAAGGGGTAATAGACGTCGTCGATATACATGGCGACGGCGGGCTCGCCTGAGAACTGGGTGTCGGTCTGCCCGATGCCGCGCAGGGTGGCCGAGATGCCGGCGCCGTAAATCCCTTCGGACTTGCGGAACGACGCGTTGGGAACGATGTTGCCGAGATCGGCCGTGGTCTTCACCTGCATCTTCTCGAGCGTGTCGGACGTCACTGCCGTGATGGCAATGGGAACATCCTGGACGTTCGTCGCGATCTTGGTCGCCGTGACGACAACCTCGTCAATCACAGGACCCGTGCCGCCACCCGTCTGCGCAACGGCAGCCCCCGAGAGCACCAGTGCCACTATCGAGACCGACGACGCTAACGCTGCATTCCTGACCATGTAGCCCCCCTTTTAGGTTCGGGAATTATGAATTTGCAGGTTATAGGTATGCCTCCCTCCCGCCTGTGGCTTGACTGGAACGGAGCAACAATTTGTAGTGCTTGGACGCAGGACAGCCCCGTCGCATGACACCGTTCCACGGCATCGCGCCCATTGCGTCGCGGCAAATTCGCTCAAGAAAAATGGGATCAGGACTGTCTGAACCGACTGCTTTGGCCGGCTGTCCCGGTGTGGGAAATGCCCAGATCAGTTGATTGATTCTGTCCGGTACTGAACCGGGCTGACGCCGAAGCGGGCGCGGAAGGAGCGCGTGAAATGGGCTGCGCTGTTGAAGCCCCAGCCATAGGCGATCTCGCTCACCGTCGCGCCCCGCCATTTGGGATCGCGTATGCGGCGCGCGATCTCCTCCAGCCGTCTGCGGTGGATGAAGCTGCGCAGCGTATCGTTCCGCGCCGCAAACATCTCCCTGATGTCGGACGGCGAAATGCCCAACGCACTTGCGATCGACCCGGCGGACAGTTTGCGGTCGCGCAGATGGTCCTCTATGAATTCCCGGATCTGGCGGAAAAGCGCGCTGTCGCAGGAGGGCCCGTCAAGGATGCCCCCGAAGACCATGCTGTAGGAAATCGCAATCAGTTCGAGGAGCTGATGCGCAATGGGTTCCTCATAACACAGGGAGGAAAACCCGCGCTCGATATGACCCCAGAGACTGTATGCCATTGTGGAAGCCGTTGGCGTCAGCCCCGCCCGCGCCGGCAGGCGGCGGCCGCAGAGAAGCTCCGGATGGGGCAGATAGTCCAGGATCAGGTCCACGGGCACGCGGACAAGCAGAATCTCCGCCCCGTCGCCGACGGCGCAGTAATGCGGTGCCGCCGAACCGCACAGCGTGAAATCGCCGGCATGCAGCACTGTTTCGTGATCGCCCTGGGCAAACAGGCCGTTCCCCCGGGCCTGGATGATGAAGGAGTAGATTTGCGGGCATTGCTGGTCGATGTGTTTCGCCGTCCGCCGAATGGTGCAGCGTCCGGTCACCAGCCTGGCCAGCCCGACGTCGCCCAGATGTCCGAGTTGCAGGCCGGCGGTGAAATCACCCCGCTGAGGGATGAAATCGGTCACTGCAAGGCGCGATGAGTAGATATTGTTCCAGGCTACCACCCTGCCGGCATCGAACAGAGTCTCTGTGCTATAGCTTTCCATACGCGTCTACCAATGCGCCATTCCGTGACTCGATGGCGCCCCCCGTTTTCTGGTCTTCTCGCCTTGGCCCGCATGTCGCACGCATTTCTGGCGAGCGTGCTTCATTCAATAAAATAACCCAATATGGAAGTTACTCCGAAGCCGGCGCTGAAATTGCCTGAAGCGGCAGGAATAATTGTCCGGCCATATAAGGGCGTTTACTCGCCCGCCACCTCCCCTCATTTTAAGCTGAAGCAAGATTAATACAGGGACGTCCGCCGCCGCAATTCAACAGAGTGGACGCCAAGGAGGGGTGATGCCGGGGACTGAACGCCGAAAACTATCCATCATCGCGGCGATCTTCGCCTTCGATCTGCTCCTGATGGCGAGCGCGTCCAGCATCGCGCAGCCGTCCGACGCACCCGCAGGGGCAAAGGACACGGTGGACAGTCTGGCCCGCGATGTGACGCGCCTGGAATCGCTGCGGGCGGTCAAGACCCTGCAGCGCAGCTACGCGCAATATGCCCAGTTCGGCCTGTGGGCCGAGATGGCGAACCTCTTCGCCGAAGATGGCCGGATCATCTGGGGCGAGCGCGAAATCGAGGGCCGGGCGGCAATCTCGGAATGGCTGAAGGCCCATGGCGGCCCGGCGGGCAGCGCGCCCGGCGCCCTCAACACCGAGATGATCGACGATCCGCTCGTCAATCTCTCGGCCGATGGGACAAGCGCCGAGGGGCGCTGGCGGGGCCTCGCCTTCCGGGGCGACGGCCGGGGCAGAGCCTGGATGGAGGGCGGCCTTTACGAGAATGACTATGTGCGCGAGGACGGCCGCTGGAAGATCGCCACGCTGCATTATCATCCGCAATATGAAGGCTCTTACGAAACCGGCTGGAGCAATGTCGGCCAGAAGGACCTGCCGATCATCCCCTTCCACTTCACGCCCGATGAAGCCGGCATTCCCATCCCGCCGCCGCAAGGCGATGCGCCGGAGAGCGGGACGACCCTGCAGGCGCTCTCCCTGCGCATCGCGGCCATGAACGACGAAAACGATGTCCGCAACCTGCAGGACGCCTATGGCTATTATGTCGACCTGCGCATGTGGGACGATGTGGCCGACCTCTTTGCCGAGGATGGCGTCATCGAGATCGGCGGCAAGGTATACAAGGGCAAGGCGGGCGTGCGCCAGGCCATGGAGCAGATGGGACCGGCAGGCCTCTCATACGGCATCCTCAACGACCATCCCCTCTTTGACGTGATCGTGAAGGTCTCGCCCGGCGGGCGGGAAGCCTTCGCCCGGGGCACGGAGCTGGGCATGATCGGCGATGTCACCAAGGGCACCGCACGTTGGGAAGTGAATGTCTTCCGCAACCGCTTCGTCAAGGACGGCGGGCTGTGGAAGATCCGCGAAATGCGGATCACGCCGGTGATGGTGGCCGATTACAAGACCGGGTGGGGCCACGGCGGCACGCTCGGCGCGGCGCGCCCGCCCATGCCGGCGCTGCTCGGCCCCAATCCCGCCACCGGCAAACCAGTGGAAACCGGGGACCTGACGATCGCCGCCGCCAAGCCGCTCACCGGCGCTATTGACGGCGGGCCTGCCCCAAAGGCAGGTGATCTCGCGGACGTTCGCCGCCGCTACCTGCGTGCGCTCGCCTATGACGGCACGGTGAATGTGTCCGCGGCCTACGGCTATTACCTGGACGATTTCCAGTGGCCGGGCATGTCCGGCATCTTCGCGGTCAAGGGCAACAAGCAGTCGCCGTTCGCCGGCTATTATTTCGGCCGTGACCGGATCGCCGGGGCCGCCACCGCCATGTATGGCGAGACGCCCGATCCCTCGACCGTCATGCGCAGGGGCCTCGCCACCCACTGGCGCATCCAGCCCGTCATTCTCGTTTCGCACGATGGCCGCTCGGCCACGCTGCGCACCCGCCTCTTCCACCCGAACACCGGCAAATATGACGAGAAGGCGGGCGGACCAAACAAGCGCGGCACCATCCAGACCGGCATGTATCCCAACGACCAGGTGGTGCTGGAGGACGGTATCTGGCGCATGTGGACGCTCACCATCGACGAGCCCTATATGGTCATGCCCGATTGGCAGGGCGGCTGGGCGGCCGCCAAGCCGCCACCGCCGGGCGGCGGCATGCGGCCCAGCCCGCTTCTTCAACGCTATCCGCCCGATCTGCTGATGACGGCATTGGGCAAGCGTGAAGAAGGCTTTGCCGGCGGCACGGGCACGAAGATCGACTGGCCGGGCATCCTTCCCATGTGGTTCCACTACCGCAATCCGGTGAGCGGCCGAGAGCCGGACCGCTATTGGCCCGATTGCGTGCCCTGCGAACTGCGGCCCGAGGCGCGCATGACCAGCAACGGCTACCAGATGCCGCCCACCGGCCCGCAGACCGACGGGATCGACCTCAGATAACAGCAGACGCGAAGGAGGGATGATGTCAGGGGTTTGGATACGGAGACCGTCCGTCATCGGGGCATGTCTTGCCCTTGGTCTGGCACTCGCCACATTGGCGCCGGGTACGGCAACCGCCGCCGACGATCCGGCCGTCGACGCGCTGGCCCGCGACGTGCAGCGCACCGAGAGCCTGCGCGCCGTCAAGACGCTGCAACGCCTCTACGCGCAATATGCGCAATACGGCCTGTGGGACCAGGTGGGCGCGCTGTTCGCCGAGGACGGGCGCTTCGTCTTCGACGGTCTGGTCAACCCCGCCAGAACCTATGAAGGCCCCGCCGCGATTGCCGGCTTCCTGCGCGCCCGCTATGGCGGCGGCAGGGACGGCTTGGGCGCGGATGCCCTGTCCAGCATGTTCATCGAGGCGCCGGTGGTGAACCTCTCTGCCGACGGCAACAGCGCCCAGGCCCGCTGGGAAGCCATGATCTTTCACGGCTCCGGCGGCAAGGCGCGGATCGAGGGTGGTGTTTTCGAGAACGATTATGTGCGCGAGCACGGCGTCTGGCGCATCGCCACGGCGCATTATTATCCCGAATATGATGGCCCCTATGAGGACGGCTGGACCAATTGGAGCGGCGGCGAGGCGCCCGTCGTGCCCCGCCATTACACGACGGAGACCGCCGGCATTCCCATCCCGCAGCCCACGGGGGACGCCCCTGAAACGGATGCGACGCTCGCCTCCCTTCAGCAGCGGATCGACCGGCTCAATGACGAGGACCGTATCCGCAATCTCCAGTCGGCCTACGGCTATTATCAGGACCGGAAGATGTGGGACGACGTGGTGGACCTCTTTGCCGATGACGGCCTGGTCGAGATCGGAGGACAGGGCATCTGGAGCGGCAAGGCGGGTGTCCGCCGCTGGCTGGAGACCATGGGTCCCGCCGGTCTCAGGCATGGGCAGCTCAACGATCAGGTCCAGATGGATACGACCGTGACTATCCTGCCCGGCGGCAATGAAGCCTGGGCCCGGGGCATCGAACTCGGCATGCTGGGCGAAGCCGACGAGGAAAAAGGCTGGTGGCAGGTGACCGTGTTCCGCAATCGCTTCGTGCGCGAAAACGGCGTCTGGAAAATCCGGGAAATGCGCCGCTTTCCGCTCATGAAGACAGACATCTTCGAGGGCTGGGGCAAGAGCCGTATCGTCGATCCCATGCCCGCCGGAGAGCATGCGCCGGATAAACCGGTGCCGGCAGCGGATGCCGTCAAGCCCGGTCTGGCCATGCCGGCCTTCCTCGGGCCGCATCCGGTGACCGGCCAGCCGGTATCGGCGCAGGGACAAGCCAGACTGGTGGCGGCGAGCGCCCTGACCGGGCAAATCAAGCCGGGCGAACCCGCTGCCGTCTCCCTGGCCGAGGCCCGCCGCCGTCTCGCCCGCTCCGCCGCTTGGGATGGCATCGCCAATGTCTCCGCGGCCTATGGCCACTTCATCGACGACGAGGATGCCACCGGCTTCACCGGCGTCATCGCGACAAAAGGTTTCAAGGAAACGCCGTTCGCCGGCTACTACATCACGCGGGAACGCAACATCAAGGCGCGCGTTCGCGGCGAACCGCCCAGGACACGGCAGGGCGTTTCCTATCACTGGCTCGTTCAGCCCGTGGTGCTGGTCTCCGAAGACGGGCGCTCGGCGACCGGCCGCTTCCGCCTGTTCCAGCCGCGCACCGGCAAGACAGTCGGCAAGGCGGGCGATTTCTATGCCGCCTCCTTCTGGGGCGGCATGTATCACGACCGTTATGTGCTGGAAGACGGCATCTGGCGCATCTGGGAACTGACGCTCGACGAACCCTATATCACACCGGTCTCCTGGAAGGATGGCGTCTGGGCGAAGGCCAAGGACCCCTCGCCCGACAGGCCCCGGCGGCAGTTCTCCGCCGGCGGCAACTTTGGACCCGATGTCCCGCTTACGGCGTTAGGCAAGCGCGAGGAACATTTTGCCGGCGGCACGGGCGAACCCTTGCAGTGGCCCGCCATCCTGCCGATGTGGTTCAGCTATACCAATCCGGTGAGCGGGCGTGTCCCCGAACTTTACCAGCCGGACTGTGTGCCCTGCGCGGTGCGCCCCGACCTCAGGCTCGACAGGAACGGCTATCAGACGCCGCCGGACGCCCCGGAGGCCAACAGGGCGCCATAGGCTGAATCGCCATTCGTCTTTGTACATACGTCATTCCGGACGGAACCGCTGAGGCCCAGGCGGGCGGCACGAGATTCCAGATAGCTCAATTTGCCCGCCAAAGGCTGCGCCTCTGGGGCAAATTGGCTTCTGGAATGACTGAAAGGGATGAGAACCTAGCAGCGGGCTCTAAGGCCAATAGAGGCTCCCCCTTCAGGAAAGACAAATGCGCCGCCGGTCCCGGGACCGGCGGTGCTAAGGAGGGAAACTCACGAGCTGGGGTATAGGCCGCGCCGTCCGGGTTGACCTCAGAAGCGTTTGGACGCCGTCAGATACCATTCGCGTCGAGGCGCCGGCTGGGCGTCCGTCTGCGGGTAACCGAGCCCCTGATAATCGAAGACGTTCCGGTAGTAGAACTTGTTGAACAGGTTGGTCACGCCCAGGGCGAGCATGAAATCATACCCTTCGTTCTCGTAGGTGATGCGTCCGTTGACCAGGACCTTCCCCGGCAGGAGATCGTTGTATTTCGTGGAGGTGCCGCTGACGATCTGCTTGCTTTCATAGGTCCAGTCGATACGCGGCGTGACCGAGCCGCCAATGGCCTTGGTCTCTATCTCGTACTGGACGCCGCCGCTGGCGGTCCAGAAAGGGTTGCTCTGACGCCGGTTGACCGTCCGCTCCCGGATGTCGGGCGACATGAACCTGGACCAGCCCAGCGACCCGTTGATGACCAGGTTGGCCAGCGGGTTGATGGTGTATTCCAGCTCGAACCCCCGGATGGAAGCGGGCAGGTTGCGGTAATAGGTGCGGCCAATGCAGGTGATGCCGGGGCCGGCCGCCGCCTCTTCGGGCGTCTGCGCCTCCGGGCGGCATTGGGTTGACCCTTCGGGCCCGCCGGGCAGTGGAATGAGGACCTGGTTGCCGGGCACGGGCTGGTCGTCCGGCCCCAGCAGGGCTTCGGCGCCGCCGATGGCGGTTGGCCGGTTGTTGAAGTCGGTATAGAAGGCGGCCGCATTGAGGCGCAGCACCCGGTCAAAGAGGTCGAGCTTGGCGCCGAGTTCGTAGGCGATGTCGTTGTTGCCGTCGAACTGGCCCACCTGGGTCTTTTGCAGGGGGCGGCCGTTATAGCCGGGCAGCGAATAGCCTGTCGCGGCGGATGCGTAGATCAGCGC
>Ga0164243_10014232_pt1 | contig 11096 bp, 9 predicted proteins | sample OricompcompostOP_FD_108781 | JGI IMG/M metagenome (GOLD analysis project Ga0164243, IMG submission 108781) | Organic Plus compost microbial communities from Emeryville, California, USA - Original compost - Organic plus compost (OP) | ecosystem: Engineered > Solid waste > Mixed feedstock >... | reverse complement strand
TGCGACGCCGGTCAGCGCCAGGCGCCGAGCTTGGGTTTGTGCTCGAGGTGGGACAGGCCGTTCCAGGCCAGGTTGACCAGGTGGGCGGCGACCTCGTCCTTCTTCGGCTTGCGCGCCTCCAGCCACCACTGGCCGGTCAGCGCCACCATCCCGACGAGGGCCTGGCTGTACAGCGGGGCGAGCTTCGCGTCGTAGCCGCGGGCGCTGAACTGCAGCCCGAAGATGTGCTCGACCTGGCTGGCGATGTCGTTGAGCAGCGAGGAGAACGTGCCGGTCGTGCTGGCCACCGGCGAGTCCCGCACCAGGATCCGGAAACCGTCGGTGGAGGTGTCGATGTACTCCAGCAGCGCGGTCGCGGCCTGCTCCAGCAGCGCCCGCGGGTGCCCGGCCGACAGCGCGGAGACGATCAGGTCCAGCAGGTTGCGCATCTCGCGGTCCACCACGACCGCGTAGATGCCCTCCTTGCCGCCGAAGTGCTCGTAGACCACCGGCTTGGAGACCCCGGCGCGGTGCGCGATCTCCTCGATGGAGGCGGCCTCGAAGCCCTTCTCGGCGAACAGCGCCCGCGCCACGTCGAGCAGCTGGTGCCGCCGCTCCTCACCGGTCATCCGGACCCGGGCCGTGCGCGCCGAGCGGCGTCTGGTCTCGGAGTCCGGGGAGTTGCGCTTGCGCCGTCCCGCCACGCGGCAACCCTAGCCGTCCACCGCGCGCGACCGGCGCGCTCCCCGCAAGACGGGCCCGGAACGCCGACCGCCGCCCGGCGCAGTGCCGGGCGGCGGCGTGCTCAGCGGCGGTTGCACCGGACGGCTCAGCCCTTGTGCTCGGTGACCGCGATGCGGGCGAGCCGCTTCTCGTTGGGCCAGCGGACCTTCCACGCCCAGCCCAGCTTCTCGAACATCCAGATCACCCGCGCCGAGATGTCCAGCTGCCCGCGCAGCACCCCGTGCCGGGCGCAGGTCGGGTCGGCGTGGTGGGAGTTGTGCCAGGACTCGCCGAAGGACACGATCGCCAGCGGCCAGAAGTTGGAGGCCTTGTCGCGGCTCTTGAACGGCCGCTCGCCGATCATGTGGCAGATCGAGTTCACCGACCACGTGATGTGGTGCAGCAGCGACACGCGCACCAGCCCGGCCCAGAAGAACGCGGTGAACCCGCCCCACCAGGACCAGGTCAGCAGCCCGCCGAGCACGCCCGGCAGCAGCAGGCTCAGCGCGGTCCACAGCACGAACAGCTGGTTCAGCTTCACCAGCGACTTGTCCTTGAGCAGGTCCGGGGCGAACCGATCGGCGTTGGTGAGGTTGCGCTGGAACAGCCAGCCCATGTGCGCGTACCAGAAGCCCTTGGCCAGCGCCGCCGGCGAGCTGCCGAAGCGCCACGGCGAGTGCGGGTCGCCGTCGCGGTCCGAGTAGGCGTGGTGCCTGCGGTGATCGGCCACCCAGGTGATCACCGGGCCCTGCAGCGCGGTCATGCCGGCGATCGCCAGGGCCGCGCGCACGCCCTTGTTCGCCTTGAACGAGCCGTGCGTGAAGAGCCGGTGGAAACCGACGGTCACGCCGAGCCCGCTGAGCACGTAGAAGACCACGCCCAGGCCCACGTCGACCCAGCCCAGCCCCCAGCCCCAGGCGAACGGGACCGCCGCGACCAGCGCGACGCAGGGGACCACCACGAACAGGTACACGAAGAACTGCGCCACTCTCGGCCGCGAGCCGGCGGTGAGCGGTTTCGGTCCGGTATCGGTCGTCTCGGGAGCAACGCTGGTTGCTGCGGTCATACTCACTACCTCAACTGGTGATGGTGGGTTCTCGCCGACGTCGAACGCCGGCGCGCCGGCCCCGCTCCTACGGCACCGTAACCTACGCCAGCGTAAGTTGGTGGATGCGCAATCGTCACCCCCGGGCGACGGAATTGCGGCGTGTCGCGACATCTCGGGCGTGTCCGCGCTGGTCGTGCCAGATCTTGATCCACAGGCCTGGACGCCCATGCCACGATGTCGACTGGGCGGCCGAAGGTCAGCGGGCGGAGCGGTAAGCTCACGCGCCGGATCCGCAGACCGGCTCCCGCCCGATCCGCCGTGGTGTAAAGGCAGCACCTCAGATTTTGGTTCTGATGGTCCAGGTTCGAGTCCTGGCGGCGGAGCAGCCTCGCCGCGGGCGCCGGCCCGCCGAGGCCGGGGCGACCTGCGGCGGACCAGCGGCGTCCGGCGGGCCGCGGACGACCGCCGGACCCGCCCGGCCCCGGGCGGGAGGACTGCCAGGGGGTGTGCGCCGCTGCACGAGGACACGACGGAGCTGCGCGACGACGCGACAACCGCGCTGAGCGAGGTCAGCGACGCGTGGTTGGTCGGTCGCGCGCGCGAGCTGACCGCCGTCGGTCAGAACGGCGACGCCCTCGGCCAGCGCGGCACCATCCGCGAGGCCGACGGCCTGCTCGCCGAGGCGCAGCGGCGCGGTGAGCCGCGGATCGTCGCCCAGCTGCTGCGGCACTGCGCCGCGATGCGGCTGTCCACCCCCGGCCTCGCGCACGGCGCCGACCCGCTGCTGGACGAACTGCTCACGCACAGCCGCCGGCACGGGCTGCGCGTGCTGGAGGCCGACGCGCGGGCGCTGCGCGGCAAGCGCTCGCTGCTCATCGGCGGGGAGGACACCGCGATCAGCGAGGTCGCCTGGGGCCTGGCGATGCTGGAGGACGAGCTGGTCCCGGACACCGCGCTGGGGCGGCGGTCCTGGGACCGGCTGCTGGCCACCGCGCTGATCGACCTCGGCTACGTGCTCACCCAGCTCGGCATCTACGAGGTGGCCGAGGAGGTGATGAGCCGGGCGCACCACCGCATCCGGGAGAGCGGCGGGCCGCACGAGATCGCGGTGCACATGATGAACCGCTGCCGGATGCTGCTCGGCTGGGGCCTGCGGCTGGAGCGCATCGGCGAGGACGACGCGGCCGACGACCGGTTCGCCACCGCCTCCGCACTGGCCTACGCGGTGGAGGGGCCGTGGCGGGAGTCGCTGTTCCCGCGGCTGCCGGACCGCTCGGCCGGGGAGCAGATCCCGGTGCTGGGCGCGGCGCACGCGCTGGCCCAGCCGGGCCCGGAGCACATCGACCGGCTGGAGCTGCTGCGCTCGCTGGACCGCGCGATCCACCCGCGGGAGAAGATCATCGTGGCGATCGCGCTGTCCCGCTGCCTGCAGGACGCCGACCGGCGCAGCGAGGCGGTGGCGATGCTGGCCGACACCCGCTCGAAGGTCACCTCGGACGCCTCCGACCCGACGCTGCGGATCTCGCTGGCCCGCGAGTACGCCCGGGTGACCGAGCTGGACAGCGACCCGATCAGCGAGGCGCTGCAGGAGTACGTGCTGGAGCTGGAGACCGAGCTGTGGGCGATGCGCGAGGCCCGCTACGGCACGCTGTCGACCCGGCTGGAGAACGCGCGGCTGAACCTGCGGCACGACGCGATCACCCAGCAGGCGCTGCAGGACCCGCTGACCGGGCTGTCCAACCGGCGGGCGCTGGACGACCGGCTGGACGCGCTGATCAACTCGCCGGAGTCGCACCCGCTGTCGGTGGCGCTGGTGGACCTGGACGGGTTCAAGGAGGTCAACGACCGCTGCTCGCACGCCGAGGGCGATGACGTGCTGCGCGTGGTGGCGAGCACGCTGCGGGACACGCTGCGGGTGGACGACTTCGTGGCCCGCTACGGCGGGGACGAGTTCGTGGTGCTGCTGCCCGGGGTGGCGCTGAGCTCGGCGGAGTCGGCGCTGCAGCGGACCGTGGAGGCGATCGCCCGGCTGCCCAAGGCGCTCTCGCGCGGGGTGACGCTGTCGATCGGCGCGGTGGCGATGCGCCCGCAGGAGTCGGGGGCGCACGTGCTCGCCCGCGCGGACGCGGCGATGTACCAGGCCAAGCGCAACGGCGGGAACCAGCTGGCGACGTTCGCCGCCGACGAGCGCCCGGACGATCCGGTCGAGCAGGAGACCTGGGTGCCGCCGCAGTCCCGCTGAGCGCGGGTTCGCGAAGTACGGGAAGAGGTTGCGCCGTCCGGCCGCGGGCGCGCGCTGCCCCGTTCGCCGTGCGGAACCCGTTGCGGCGCAACGGATTCCGCACGCCCGAGCGGCTCGGCCAGCGCGGATTCCGCACCGCTGCCGCGACGGGGCGTGCGCTGAACGGCGGAATCACCCGAAACGATCTCCGCGGCGATCGCCGCCCACCGAGCGTGATCAGCGCGCGACCGACCCGCGCATTCGCCGCGAATCCGGCCACCGGGCCCTCCCCCGCCCGCCGCAGCGCACCCGATTGATCACGAATGCCCAGCTGAACCGGGTTACGGGAGCGCGAACCGGACTTGGCCGGCGAGTACCATCGGCAGCCGCCGGACAAGCGGGAAGGGGCACCGGCGCGAGGTCGATCCGACCCGGTTACCCTTCACCCGCTTGGACGCCACCACCAGCCGGATCGCCGCGGCACCGCCGCTGCGTGACCACCGCTTCCAGGGCGGTTCCGGCGGGTCGGCGTCGAACCCGCTTGAGACCCGAGGGAGTGCGTCGATGCCCCAGGGCGAGAACGCCCGGCCCGCCCCCCGCAACGCGCCCGGCGCGGCCACCTCCGGACCATCGGACTCCGCTGCGGTGCGCGCGATCGTGCTGGCCGCCGGCGAGGGCACCCGGATGCGGTCGAGCACTCCGAAGGTGCTGCACCCGCTGGCGGGCCGGCCGCTGGTCGAGCACTCGGTGCGCGCGGCCGCAGGCACGGACCCGGACGAGCTCGTGGTGGTCGTGGGCCACGGCAAGGAGGCGGTCTCGGACCACCTCGCCGAGCTGTCCGGCCGGCTGGACCGCAAGGTCCGCACCGCGGTGCAGGACGAGCAGCTCGGCACCGGGCACGCGGTGGCCTGCGGGCTGGCGGCGCTGTCCGACACGACCTCGGGGACGGTGCTGGTCAGCTACGGCGACGTGCCGCTGCTGGACTCCGCGACGCTGGGCGCGCTGCTGGACGAGCACCGCGGCGCCGGCAACGCGGTCACCGTGCTGTCGGCCGTGGTGGACGACCCGACCGGCTACGGGCGCCTGGTCCGCGACGAGTCCGGGCAGGTCACCGGCATCGTCGAGCAGAAGGACGCGGACGCGGCGCAGGCGGCCATCACCGAGATCAACTCCGGGGTGTACGCGTTCGACGCCGCGGTGCTCTCGGACGCGCTGCAGCGGCTGTCCACCGACAACGCGCAGGGCGAGCTCTACCTCACCGACGTGCTGTCCATCGCCCGCGGCGACGGGCACCGGGTGGGCGCGCTGGTGTGCGCCGACACCTGGCTGGTCGAGGGCGTCAACGACCGGGTGCAGCTGGCAGAGCTCGGCGCGGAGCTGAACCGCCGGCTGGTGCTGGACTGGATGCGCGCGGGCGTGACCGTGGTCGACCCGGCTTCGGTGCGGCTGGACTGCGACGTGGAGCTGGACCGGGACGTGGTGCTCGAACCGGGGGTGCAGCTGCGCGCCGGCACCACCGTCGGCGAGGGCGCCGTGATCGGCCCGGACACCACGCTGACCGGCTGCACCGTGCGCGCGGGCGCGAGCGTGGTGCGCACCCACGGCGAGGGCGCCGAGGTCGGCCCCGGCGCCTCGGTCGGCCCGTTCTCCTACCTGCGCCCGGGCACCCGGCTGGCCGCCGACGGCAAGATCGGCACCTTCGTGGAGACCAAGAACGCCGAGATCGGCGAGGGCACCAAGGTCCCGCACCTGACCTACGTCGGGGACGCCGAGATCGGCGAAGGCAGCAACATCGGTGCGGCGACCGTGTTCGTCAACTACGACGGCGTCGCCAAGCACCGCACCGTGATCGGCTCCCACGCCCGCACCGGCGCGGACAACATGTTCGTGGCGCCGGTCGAGGTGGGCGACGGCGCGTACACCGCCGCCGGTTCGGTCATCACCCAAGATGTCCCCCCGGGCGCCATGGCGGTCGCCCGCGGGAGGCAGCGCAACATCGAAGGCTGGGTGGCTCGGCGCCGCCCGGACACCGCCGCCGACCAGGCCGCCCAGCGGGCGCTGGAGCGGTCGGGATCTGACCTGACCACCAATCCGAGTAGTGACACCCGATGACGGGCGTCAACGGGGAGGGACGATGACCGTGAGTGCCATGTCTGCGACCCCGAAGAAGAGCCTGAAGCTCTTCTCCGGGAGCAGTCACCCGGAACTTGCCGAGGAGGTGGCCAAGCAGCTCGACGTGACGGTCACGCCCCAGGCGGCCTACAAGTTCGCCAACGGCGAGATCTTCGTCCGCTACGACGAGTCGGTCCGGGGCTGCGACGCCTTCGTCATCCAGTCGCACTGCACGCCGCTCAACGACGCCATCATGGAACAGCTGATCATGGTGGACGCGCTCAAGCGCGCCAGCGCGAAGCGGATCACCGTGGTCATGCCGTTCTACGGCTACGCCCGGCAGGACAAGAAGCACAAGGGCCGCGAGCCGATCTCGGCCCGGCTGATGGCGGACCTGTTCAAGACCGCCGGCGCGGACCGGATCATGACGGTCGACCTGCACACCGACCAGATCCAGGGCTACTTCGACGGCCCGGTGGACCACCTGCTGGCCCAGACGGTGCTGTCGGACTACATCCGGGACACCTACACCGACGAGCAGATCACGGTGGTCTCCCCGGACTCGGGCCGCGTGCGCGTGGCGGAGAAGTGGGCCGACAACCTCGGCGGCACGCCGCTGGCGTTCATCCACAAGACCCGCGACCCGAACAAGCCGAACCAGGTCGTGGCCAACCGCGTCGTCGGCGACGTCGAGGGCCGGCTGTGCGTGCTGGTCGACGACATGATCGACACCGGCGGCACGATCACCAAGGCCACCGAGCAGCTGCTGGAGGCCGGCGCCAAGGACGTCATCATCGCGGCCACGCACGGCGTGCTGTCCGGCCCCGCGGTGGAGCGGCTGTCCAACTGCGGCGCCAAGGAGGTCGTGCTGACCAACACGCTGCCGATCCCGGAGGACCACCACTTCCCGACGCTGCGGGTGCTGTCCATCGCCCCGCTGGTCGCGGAGGCCATCCACCAGGTCTTCGAGGACGGCTCGGTCACCAGCCTGTTCAACGGGCACGCCTGAGCCACCCCGAACAGCCGCCGAAAGGCCCGGTCGCCCCCTCGGGACCGGGCCTTTCGCGTGTCCGCACCAGGCGGACTCGCCGGCGGGGTGCCGCCGCACCGGCACCCGGCGGGCGGGCTCAGAGGGTGGTGACGACCTCGTCGTAGTCCAGCCGCGGCAGCCGGTCGAACCACGGGTTCTCGCCGGGCTTGCCGATGTTGACCACGACGAGCACCTGCTTGCGGCCGTCCGGGAAGAACTCGGCGTTGATGCCGGCGGCGTCGAAGCCGGTCATCGGGCCGGCGGCGAGCCCGGCCGCGCGCACGCCGAGGATGAAGTAGCCGACCTGCAGGGTGCCGTTGAGCTTGGCGTGCTCGGCGCGGAAGTCCGCGTCGGCGGCCCACATGTCCTTCGCGTCCGGCTTGATCGGGAAGACCTTCGGCAGGTTCTCGTGGAAGTCCAGGTCCGCGGCCAGCACGGCCACCAGCGGCGCGGACTCGGTCTTGGCCCGGTTGCCCTCGGCCAGGTGCGGCACCAGCCGCCGCTTGCCCTCCTCGGAGCGGATCAGCACCAGCCGCAGCGGCTGCTGGTTCATCGAGGTCGGGCCCCACTTGACCAGGTCGTAGATGGCGCGGATCTGGTCGTCGGTGACCTCTTCGGAGCTGAAGGTGTTGGCGGTGCGGGCGGCGCGGAACAGCAGGTCCTGGGCGTCGTCGGACAGCTGCAGGGTCGCCTGGTCGTCGATCGCGGTCATGCTCACTTCCGTTGTCCGAGGGGTGATCTCATCCGGCAACGTGGCCGATCCGCGGGCCATTCCGAAATGAGAGGCGGATCACAGGAAGTCGACGATCTCGTTGGCCGCGACCGCGATGAACAGCAGCAGGCACAGCACCAGCAGCGCGTTCGACAGCCAGCGGGAGCGGTGCCGGTCCGGCATCAGCTTCGAGTTCAGCAGCACCAGCAGCGTCCCCGCCAGGAACGGCATGAACAGCGCCCCCAGCACCCCGTAGACCAGGGTGAGCTGGAACGGCTTGCCGTGGAACAGCAGCAGCATCGGCGGGAACGTCAGCCACAGCAGGTACAGCCGGTACGGGGTGCTGTGCATCCCGGCCTGGTGGTCGTAGGTGGTGGCGGTGTCCGGCGGGGCCTCCTTCGGCATCCGCCAGGTGCGCCACCAGTCGGCGAACAGCAGGCTCACGCCGTTCCACACGCCGATCACGGAGCTGAACGCGACGGCGAAGAAGCCGACGAGGAACGGGATGCGGGCCCACTGGCCGTAGTCGGCGGCCAGCACGTCGCTGAGGTTCAGCAGGCCCTTGTCGCTCTCGGTCAGGTTCTGCCCGATCAGGATCTCGGCGCCGACGACGAGCATGGCGACCACGAAGATCCCGGTGGTGACGTAGCCGACCGCGTTGTCGGTGCGCATGAACGGCAGCCACTTCGGGCTGCGCCAGCCCTTCGCGAAGGTCCAGTAGCCGTAGGCGGCCATGGTGATCGTGCCGCCGACACCGCCCATCAGGCCGAGCACGTAGGCCACCGAGCCCTCCGGCAGCGTCGGCACCAGCCCCGCACCGAGCTCCAGCAGGTTCGGCCCGACGAGGATCGCGGTGCCGACGACGGTCACGAACATGACCCCGACCAGCACGGTCATGATCTTCTCGAGCATCCCGTAGCGGCCGAACCAGACCAGCGCCAGCCCGAGCAGCCCGCACACCACGGCCCAGCCGCCGACGGACAGCGTCGGGAACAGCGCGTTCAGCGGCAGCGCGGAGGCCGACATCGCGGTCGCGCCGTACACGAAGCCCCACACCACGATGTAGGCGCCGAAGTAGCCGGTGGCCCAGCGGCCGAGGGTGCGCCAGCCGGAGAGCATCGTGCGCTCGGAGGCCAGGTGCCAGCGCCCGACGGCCTCGCCGAGCGCGAGCTTGAACACGGTGCCGACCACGACCGCCCAGAACAGGGCGTAGCCGTAGCGCGCCCCGGCGACCATGGTCGCGACCAGGTCGCCGGCGCCGACGCCGGTGGCCGCGGCCATCACGCCGGGGCCGACCTGCCGCAGCCGCGCGCGCCAGGTGGCCGCGGGGGCTTCCTCGGGCCGGGAGTCCCCGGGGCCCTCGGTGGAACCGGAGCTCGTGTCAGCGGACATGCCGGTCAAAGTAACCCTGCGAAGACCGGCGGCCATCCGAGCGCGACCAAACCGTGACTGTCGCTTGGTAGTGGGAGATCGCGCACGCGTCCCGACACGGCGCGCGATGATCTCCGCTGCCGCTGGGCATCGCGGGTGTACCCGATCAGCCTGGCGGGGGATCGGCGCGGCGGGGCCGACGAGGCCCCGACATGGACTCGGGACGGCTGAGATCGGCTCCGCCCGCGGGCGCGCAAGGGCCCCGAGGTGAACAGCGCGCGGCGCCCCGGAGAGCGCAGCGCACCCCAGCAGGAACCGCGCCGGGCGCGGCTCTTAAACTGGCCGGGTTGCCTCGGCGAGGCCGGGTACGCCACCCGGCGTGATCGACGCGGCGGCACGGTGCACCCACCTCTCGTGGACGCGAAAGGACGCGCCGGTGCCGTCCGCACCTGGTGCCGCCCCGCTCTTCGGTACAGCGTCGACCACGCCACCGGTCGCACCCGCCGCCGCAGGCCGCCGACATCCAGTTCCGCCCGACGTCACGAGGAGTGCACCACCGTGTCCGAGGTACGTATTTCCGTCGAGCCGCGCACCGAGTTCGGCAAGGGCGCCGCCCGCCGCACCCGCCGCGCGGGCAAGATCCCCGCGGTGCTCTACGGGCACGGCTCCGACCCGAAGCACCTGTCGCTGCCGGCCGTCGAGTTCGCCCGCGCCGTCCGCGAGAACGGCCACAACGCCGTGCTGACGCTGGACGTCGCCGGCTCCGGCAAGGAGCTGGCGCTGACCAAGACGATCACCGCGCACCCGATCAAGAACTACATCGAGCACGTCGACCTGCTGCTGGTGCAGCGCGGCGAGAAGGTCGCGGTGAACGTGCCGGTCGTGCTGACCGGCGACGCCGCCCCCGGCACCCTGGTCACCCAGGACGCCAACGAGATCGAGGTCGAGGCCGAGGCGCTGCACATCCCCGAGCAGATCGAGGTCTCGGTGGACGGCGCCGAGGCGGGCACCCAGATCCACGCGCCGGACATCACGCTGCCGCGCGGGGTGACCCTGGTCAGCTCCGAGGACCTGCTGGTCGCCAACGTCAGCGAGGCGCCGACCGCCGCGGACATGGAGTCCGAGATCGACACCGAGGGCGCCGGCGTGGTCGAGGAGGCCTCCGAGGAGGAGTCCGCCTCCGAGTGAGCCGGGCGCTCGCCCACCGCGGCGAGCTCCCGTCGGGCGAACCGCCGGGGCGCGGGTGCTGCCCGCGCCCCGGCCGCCTGACCGCCGCACCCCACTGCGAGGAACCAGCGTGACCACATCCGACGCGCCCGCGCTGATCGTCGGGCTCGGCAACCCCGGCCCGCGCTACGCCGGCAACCGGCACAACGCGGGCTTCCTGGTCGCCGACGAGCTCGCCGCCCGCATCGGCGGGAGGTTCAAGGCGCACAAGACCGGCTCCGAGGTCGTCGAGGGACGGCTCGGCGGGCGCCGCGTGGTGCTGGTGAAGCCGCGCTCGTACATGAACCTCTCGGGCGGGCCGGTGGCCGGTGCGGCGAAGTTCTACAAGCTCGGCCCGGAGTCGCTGATCGTCGTGCACGACGAGCTCGACCTGCCGTACGGCGAGCTGCGGCTCAAGCGCGGCGGCGGGGAGAACGGGCACAACGGGCTGCGGTCCATCACGAAGTCGCTCGGCACGAAGGAGTACGTGCGGGTGAAGTTCGGGGTGGATCGGCCGCCGGGGCGGATGGATCCGGCGGACTACGTGCTCAAGGACTTCTCCGCGGCCGAGCGCAAGGACCTCGGCTACTTCGTGGACCGGTGCGCGGACGCGGTGGAGGTCGCCGCGGCCGAGGGCCTGGAGGCGGCGCAGAACCGGTTCCACTGAGCCCGGGTCCGCGGCAGCCGCCTCGAT
>Ga0164243_10014231_pt1 | contig 11097 bp, 10 predicted proteins | sample OricompcompostOP_FD_108781 | JGI IMG/M metagenome (GOLD analysis project Ga0164243, IMG submission 108781) | Organic Plus compost microbial communities from Emeryville, California, USA - Original compost - Organic plus compost (OP) | ecosystem: Engineered > Solid waste > Mixed feedstock >... | reverse complement strand
GGGCTCACGTCAGCGCGAGGCTCGCGACGAGGCGGCTGAGGGCGGCCTCGAAGCGAGCCTCGAGATCGGTGAACATCAGGCGCCCGGCAGCGGCCATGTGCGGGTGCTGCTCGGCATCGATGGCGGCGTCGCGCAGCTCGAGGTCGTAGCTCGACGGGTCGGCCTCCTGCGCCTGCCGGATGCCCTGCTCCTCCGCCGTCCAGCCCACGGTGAAGTGCAGGACGATCTGCCAGGTCTGGAGCGTGTGCGCGAGGTCGTGGCCGGCCGCGACCAGGGCCGCGATCGGCGCCTCCTGCTCGCGCACCACCTCCGGATCCGTCAGGCGTCGACCGGCGAACACGGTCGCGCCGTCCCGGTGCTCGAGCAGCGTCCTGCGCAGCTGTCGGGCCGCGCGGAGCAGGCCGGCGGACAGGTCGCCGTCGGGCAGCGTGAACGCGACGGGGGCGACCGCGCGCCACAGACTCGTCCCCATCTCGTCCAGCAGGTCTGACTTGTTGGACACGTGCCAGTAGAGCGCAGCGGCCTGCACACCGAGCCGGTCGGCGACCTTCCGCATCGTGAGCCCCTCGAGGCCCGCGTCGTCGAGGACCTCGAAGGCCGCGCGCACGATCTGGTCGCGTGTGAGCCCGCGCCCGACGCCTCCCGCCTTGACCATTGAACGATGTTAAGTCACACTCGAGGCTGTCATCACTTAACAACGTTCAATGGAGGTATCCATGCGCGCAGCGGTCGTCGAGTCCCCCGGAGCCGTGCCGGTGCCGGGTGAGCTGCCCGAGCCGGAGGCCGTCGAGGGCGGCGAGGTCGTCGAGGTCCTCGCCGCGGGGGTCCACCCCGTGGTCCGGGGGCTCGTCTCGGGCCGCCACTACGGGTCGTCCGGCACCTGGCCGCAGGTGCCCGGCGTCGACGCGGTCGCCCGCACGGCGGCAGGTGGGCTGGCCTACGTCGGCTTCGCGACCGACCCCGGAGGGACGTTCGCCGAGCGCGTCGCCGTCCGGCTCTCGCTCCCGCTCCCCGACGACGCCGACCCGCTCACCCTCGCCGCCGGTCTCAACCCGGGCATGTCGTCCTGGATCCCGCTGCGGACGCACCTGCGCGACCCGGGCCAGGCCTGCGTGCTCGTCCTCGGAGCGACCGGGAACGCCGGCCGCCTCGCCGTGCAGAACTGCCGCGCCCTGGGCGTCGGTCGCGTCCTCGCGGCCGGTCGGGACCTGCACGCGCTCGCGGCGACCACGGAGCTGGGGGCGACCGCGACCGTCCCGCTCGACCCCGAGGCCCTGGCGGACGCCGTCGGCACGCACCAGCCCGACCTGGTGCTCGACTACCTGTGGGGCCCGGTCGCCGAGACCGTGCTGGCCGCGCTCGGTACGCGAGGCCTCGCCACCGCCGCCCGTCCTGTGACCTACGTCGAGATCGGCTCGAGCGCGGGCGCCACCGCCGCCGTCCCGGGCGGCGTGCTGCGCAGCAGGGCGGTGACGCTGGTCGGCAGCGGGGCCGGCTCGGTCACGCGCGAGGCGCTCGTCGCGGGCGTGACCGAGTACGCGGGCGTGCTGGCGTCGGGCAGGTTCCAGGTCGACGCCGTCGCCTACCCGCTCGACGACGTCGCCGCGGCGTGGCAGGACACCAGCAGCAGCCACCGCGCCGTGGTCGTGCCGCCGGCCGGCTGGTCGGCGCAGGGCTGACGGCGTCCCGGTGCCGGAGCGGCGGGAGCCTCAGGTGTTCTGCGGGAACCCGAGGTTGATGCCGCCGTGGCTCGGGTCGAGCCAGCGGCTGGTGATCGTCTTGTCGCGCGTGTAGAACTCGACGCCGTGCGGGCCGTAGGCCTTCGCGTCACCGAACATCGACGCCTTCCAGCCGCCGAACGAGTGATAGGCCACCGGCACCGGGATCGGCACGTTGACGCCCACCATGCCGACCTCGACGTCGCGCATGAAGCGGCGGGCGGCGCCGCCGTCGTTGGTGAAGATCGCGGTGCCGTTGCCGTACGGCACGGCGTTGATCAGCTCGACGCCCTCGGCGTAGGAGGCCACCCGCACCACCGACAGCACCGGGCCGAAGATCTCGTCGGTGTAGACCGAGGAGTCGGTCGGCACGTGGTCGACGAGCGAGGGGCCGAGCCAGAAGCCCTCGGCGGCCCCGTCGGCCTGCACGCCGCGGCCGTCGACGACCACGGTGGCGCCGTCGGCGCCCGCCACGTCGAGGTAGCCCGCGACCTTGTCGCGGTGCTCGCGCGTGATCAGCGGCCCCATGTCGGCGCCCTCGCGGCCGTCGCCGGTGCGCAGCCGCGCCATCCGCTCGGTGATCTTGGCGACCAGGTCGTCACCGATCGGGTCGACCGCGACCAGCACCGAGATCGCCATGCACCGCTCGCCGGCCGAGCCGAAGCCGGCGTTGACGGCGGCGTCCGCCGCGAGGTCGAGGTCGGCGTCGGGCAGCACGAGCATGTGGTTCTTGGCGCCGCCGAGCGCCTGCACCCGCTTGCCCTCGCGGGTGGCGGTCTCGTAGACGTACCGCGCGATCGGCGTCGACCCCACGAACGAGATCGCGGCGACCTCCGGGTGCACCAGCAGCGCGTCGACCGCCTCCTTGTCACCGTGCACGACGTTGAAGACGCCGTCCGGCAACCCGGCCTCGGCCAGCAGCGCGGCGAGCCAGCTCGCCGCGCTCGGGTCCTTCTCGCTCGGCTTGAGCACGACCGTGTTGCCGGCCGCGATCGCGATCGGGAAGAACCACATCGGCACCATCGCCGGGAAGTTGAACGGGCTGATGATGCCGACGACGCCGAGCGGCTCCTTGACCGTGTACACGTCGACGTCGGTGCTCGCGTTGAGCGAGAAGCTGCCCTTCGTCAGGTGCGGCATGCCGCAGGCGAACTCGACGACCTCCAGACCGCGCGCGATCTCGCCGGCGGCGTCGGAGAGCACCTTGCCGTGCTCCGCCGTGAGGATCGCGGCGAGCTCGTCGCGGCGGGCGTTGAGGAGCTCCCGGAACGCGAACAGCACCTGCTGTCGCTTCGCGATCGAGGTCTCCCCCCAGGACGTGAACGCCTTCCGCGCGACCTGCACCGCCCGGTCGACGTCGTCGGCGGTGCCCATGCGGACGCGCTTGGCGACGACCCCGCGCGCCGGGTCGTAGACCGGCCCGGTGCGGTCGCCGCTGCCGGCGTCGGGCCCGCCGGCGATCCAGTGGTCGAGGACCTCGGTGGTCTCGGTGGTGGTGTCGGTGTCGCTCATGTCAGAGCCTCTCGTCCAGCAGGGTGAGCACCTCGTCGTAGATCTCGACGGCCTGTGCGACCTCGTCGGCGGTGACGACGCACGGCGGCACGACGTGGATGCGGTTGTCGGCGGTGAAGGGCAGCAGGCCGCGCTCGGTGAGCGCGCCCTTGGCGAACGCGATCTCCGACGCCGGCAGCGGCGCCCGGGTGGCCCGGTCGGCGACCAGCTCCAGCGCCCAGAACACGCCACGCCCGCGGACCTCGCCGATCACCGGGTGCCGCTCGGCCAGGTCGGCGAGCGCAGGCCCGAGCACGTCGGTGCCGATCGTGCGCGCGTGGTCGACGATGCCCTCCTCCTCCATCGCGTCGATCGAGGCGACGATCGACGCCGCGGCCAGCGGGTGCCCGGAGTAGGTGAGGCCGCCGGGGAAGACACGGTCGTCGAAGGTGGCGGCGATCTCCTGCGAGATGACGACGCCGCCGACCGGGACGTACCCGGAGTTGACGCCCTTGGCGAACGTGATGAGGTCGGGGCGGGCGCCGTAGGCGTCGAGCGCGAACCACTCGCCCGCGCGGCCGAAGCCCGCCATCACCTCGTCGAGGATCAGCACGATGCCGTGGGCGTCGGCCAGCGCCCGCACGCCCTCCAGGTAGCCGGGCGGCGGCGGGATGATCCCGGCGGTGCCGGGGATGGTCTCCAGCAGGATCGCCGCGACCGTGTCGGGTCCCTCGCACTCGACGACGCGTCGCAGGTGGTGCAGGGCGCGCTCGCACTCCTCCTCGGGCGTCGTCGCCCAGAACTCGCTGCGGTACAGGTACGGCCCGAACGCGTGCACGTGCCCGGTCGCGTACTCGTTGGGGAGGCGCCGCCAGTCGCCGGTCGCGACGATCGCGGCGCCGGTGTTGCCGTGGTAGCTGCGGTACCGCGAGATCACCTTGCGGCGCCCGGTGTGCAGCCGCGCCAGCCGGATCGCGTTCTCGACGGCGTCGGCCCCGCCGTTGGTGAAGAACACCTTGCCCATGCCCGACGGCGCGTGCGCGAGGATCCGCTTCGCCGCCTCGCCGCGGGTGAGGTTGGCGGTCGCGGGGCCGATCGTGGCCAGCGTCGCCGCCTGCTCCTGGATCGCGGCGACCAGCCGGGGGTGCGAGTGCCCGATGTTGACGTTGACGAGCTGGCTCGAGAAGTCGAGGTAGCGCCGCCCGCCGTGGTCCCAGACCGTGGTGCCGCTGCCGCCGGCGATCGAGACGGGCGCGAGCGAGGCCTGCGCCGACCACGAGTGGAACACGTGGGAGCGGTCGAGCTCGAGCGCCCGCGCGTCGAGGTCCACCCCCTCGGCGGTCCCGCCCTCCGTCGAGCCGGTGGTTGTGGGGGTGCTGACGTCGGTCATGCGCTGCTCCTTCGGTGCGAGAGGTCCAGGATGCCACCAGGCGCGAGGCCGTGGCCGGGCGGGGAGCGTTGTCGCGCGCCCTCGTCGTCGTCGCCGTCGTCCTCGGTGCCTGGTGCCTTCCGCGGCTCTGGGTGCCCTGGTCGTCGGGCTCGTCCTGCGTTGGGTCGAGCCCGACGGCTCAGCCCCCGGCGTCCTTCGCGGCGGGACGTGGATCGGCGTGCTGGAGCGGCTGGCGATCACCGGATCCGTCCTTGCCGGCGTGCCGGAGGCCGTCGCCGTCGTCCTGGCGATCAAGGGGCTCGGGCGGTACCCCGAACTGCGCGAGACCCATCCGGACGAACGCAGCCGTGCCGCGGAGCGCTTCATCATCGGCACGCTCGCGAGCTACCTGTGGGCTGGTGGCGTCGCGGCAGGCGCCTCGATCGCGGTCCAGGCCATCACCGGCTGAACGCCGAGGTTGCTGATTCCGGTGCTGTGGCACCGGAATCAGCAACCTCGTTTCACCGTGTCTCCTCAGACCCAGCGGCCGGGAGAGGCGCCGGGAGACCGTAGGCCGAATCGGAACCGTCTGGAGCCCCACTGACGTGCCGCAAGCCCCAGCAGCAGCGCCGAACCGGCCGTCAGCGCCAGGACGACGGGTAGGGCGCCAGCGCCAGTGAAGGCCAGCGTGCCGGATCCGGGTGAGGCCCCGCCATCACCGGGAGTGGCTCCGGCGGGCTCCTCCTCCGTGGCGCCGTCCTGCGGGGTGGATGCCGGCGGGTCGGCCGGCTCCGGTTCCTGCGATGGCGCCTCGGTGGGCGCTGGTTCAGGCTCGGGGTCCTGCGGCCGGGTGGTCAGGTACTGGTAGATGGCGAGCCCGATGTCCTGCACCACGGGATTGCCGATCCGCTGCGCTTCAGAGAACTGCGAGGTCGTCGTCACCTCGGTGAAGACCGCCACGATCGTCTCGTGACCTGGCACCAGGAGATACCCGACGTCGTGCGTCACGTTCCCGGTCTCGCCAGTCTTGTGCGCGACAGGCGCGTCACCCAGCACGGCACCGAACTTCGTGTCGACCTCCTGAGCGAGCATCCACTCCAGTACCTGCTCACGTGAGGACTCGCTGAGCAGGTCCCCCGCGTAGATGGCGTCGAGCAGTGCCACCGTGTCTGCGGCGTCGATGACGTTCGCCGGATCGCTGATCAGCTCCCCGGGGAACATCTGGCGGTTGAAGCGCATCGTCGTCAGGCCGAGGTCGTCGAGCAGTTCCTGCACGGTGGGGATACCGACGTAGTACAGCAGGACGTTTGTCGCGGTGTTGTCGCTCACCACGACCATGAGCCGGGCCAGTTCTCGCACGGTGGTCGTGTACGGCATCTCTTCGTCCTGGATGGTGCCCGAGCCGCCGACAACCATGTATGGCGAGACCGTGACCGGGGCGTCGAGGTTCAGATAGCCGCGGTCCGCCTGTCGCATCACCGTCGCGAGCAGCGCCAGTTTGATGGTGCTCGCAGGGTTATACGCCTCCGGCGAGCCCACCACGAGCCTGTCCGATGACGTCCTCAGCCCGGAGACGTCCTGGAGGCCGACGGAGACGCGGATGCCGTCCTCCGCAGCCTCGTCGACCAACTCCTGGACGACGCCGGCGAGTTCCTCCATGTCCGTGGGCGCCTCGGTCGTCGTGGCCGCATGCGCCGCCGGCGACAGGCACATGACGACCGCGACGATGAAGGCAGCCATGACCGCGAGCCTGCGGCGGAGCGTGGGCCGCCGGTCGCGAGGCCGCGGTGGCAACGACCGGCCCGGTGAGCCTGCGCTGCCGGCGAAGGCGCGCAGGTCGTGGCCGGACGTCACTTCGGGCCGGCGCGACCGTTGTCTCTCATCCTCATGTTCTGCACTCATCTGGCGCCCTCCTCCGGAGCTACTGATCCGTCGTGCCACATCGCGCGGCACCCGGCCATGCGCTAGGCATGGCCGGCTTGGAGGGAGAACCTAGAGAGAAGGAGTTTCCGGCTCGTTACCGTCCGTAACAAGGTGTGGCATATGTACGCGCGCACGTCATCGTGATCGCGGTCCAGGCCATCACCGGCCGAACGCCTGGTTGCTGATTGCGGTGCCATTGCACCGGAATCAGCAACCAGGCGGGGTAGGGAAGTGCCTGGTCGGCGCGGCAGGGAGTGCTTGGGACCGGCAGGCAGGTCGCCTAGTTGCCGCCCTCGGCGAGCGTGACCTCGATCGGCTGGTACGACTCGCCGGTCGTGTCGACGTCGGAGAGCTCGCCGATCGCCTGCTCGATGTAGGTGTTGGAGTACGCGGTGTCGGGCGGCTCGGACGTGATGAGGTGCTGGCCCTGCTCGTTGACCGCGGCCAGCGCGCCGGCCACCGTCTGCTCCCACGCGGCCGCGTCGACGACGCCGACGCCGTTCGGCGCGGGCCAGATGAGCTTGTTGGTCTCGTTCGCCATCCACAGCTCGTGGCTCGGGCCCCAGGTCGAGCCCGCCGCGAGCGTGATCTCGGCGGCCGACTCGACCTCGTCGCGCGCGTACGCCCAGCCGCGGATGACCGCCTTGAGCAGCGCGACGGTCGTGGCGGCGTAGTCCTCCTCCTCGAGCCGAGCGGTGTCGGCCCAGATCGCGTCCTGCAGCATGCCGCCGGGGGTGTCCTGGTAGGCGATGACGGCGAAGTCCTCCGGCTGGTAGAGCTCGCCCGTGTCGGGGTTCACCGTTTCCAGCACCTGCGCCCACTCGTTGTAGGTCATCGCCTGCGCGGCGTCGATGTCGCCCTGCAGGAAGGCGTTCATGTTGAAGTCCTGCGTGACGATCTGCACCGTCGTGGAGTCCAGACCCTCGGCGGCCATCGCCGCGAAGATCTCCCACTCGTTGCCGAACCCCCACGACCCGATGCGCTTGCCCTCGAAGTCCGCGACCGAGGTGATGCCGGCGTCGGCGAAGGCGACCTGCAGCGTCCCCGACCGCTGGAAGATCTGCGCGACGTTCGTGAGGTTGGCGCCCTGCTCGATCGAGCCCAGCACCTTCGGCACCCATGCGATGCAGAAGTCGACGTTGCCGCTGGCCAGCGCGTCCTGCGGCACGATGTCGCCGCCCGAGGGCACGATCTCGACCTCCAGGCCCTCGTCGGCGAAGAAGCCCTGCTCCACCGCGGCGAAGTAGCCCGCGAACTGCGCCTGCGGCAGCCACTGCAGCTGCAGCTTCACCGGTGTGAGATCACCGCCGCCACCGTTGCCGCTGCCGCCACCCCCGGTGCTGCCGCCCCCGCCGCCACCGGTGTCGCTGCACGCGGCCAGGAAGGCCGCGAGGGTCATGCCGCCGGCGCCGAGGCCGAAGGCGCGTCGAGAGATCGTCATGGTGGTTCCTTTCGGGAGGGGAGGGAGCCGATGGGTCAGCGGGCGCCCCCGGTCAGCAGCCGGGTCACGAGGCGCTCGAGCGCCACGGTCACGAGGTAGAGCCCGAGACCGAGGAGGATCGAGGCGCCCACGTACGCCCAGGCGCGTGCGTAGGCGCTGGTGGCGGCCGACGTCGAGATGAACGCCCCCAGGCCACCGCGGGGGCCGCCGAAGTACTCGGCGACCAGCGCCGAGATCACCGCGAGCGAGCTCGCGACGCGCAGCCCGGTGAGCACGTAGGGCGCGGCGGTCGGCAGCGTGAGGGTGCGCAACGTCTGCGGGCCGGTCGCGGCGTAGCTGCGCATGAGGTCGCGGTGCAGCGGCGTCGTCTGGCGCAGACCGCGCAGCGTGTTGAGGAAGACCGGCACGAAGGAGGCGATCGCGGCGATCGTGCGGCGCCCGATCTCGCTGTCGGCGCCGAACATCGAGTTCAGCACCGGTGCCAGCGCCACGATCGGCACGACCGCCAGCCCGGCCACCACGGGCGCGAGCATCTGGTCGATCCACCGCAGCCGGGCCGCCACCGCGGCGAGCGCTACCCCGACCGCGCTGCCGACCAGCAGCCCGAGCACCGCGTTGACCCCGGTGATCCAGGCCGCCTCCGCGATCGGGCCGGCGTTCGCCGTCCACTCCGCGGCGATCTCCGACGGGCTGGGCAGCAGGTGCGCCGAGACCCCGACGACGCCGACGAGCAGCTGCCAGACCGCGAGCCCGAGCAGGCCGACGGCGACCGGTGCCACCAGCCGGAGCGTGCGGTCGCGCCGCGGGCTCCGTACGCCGTCGACGACCGACATCAGCGGCCCTCCCGACCCGAGGCCGTGACGGGCGTGCCGTGCAGCGCCTCGCGGACCTCGGTGACCTTGGCGAAGAACGCCGTCGTCTCGCGCAGCGCCTCGTCGCGGGGGACGTCCCGACCGATGCCGATGTCGACGACGCCGGTGATCCGCCCCGGCCGCGGCGACATCACCACGACCCGGTCGGAGAGGAACACCGCCTCGGGGATCGAGTGAGTCACGAACACCACCGCGGCGCCGCTCTCGCCGACGATCCGCGACAGCTCGGCCTGCATGCGCTCGCGGGTCATCTCGTCGAGCGCACCGAACGGCTCGTCCATGAGCAGCAGCCGCGGCTGCTCGGCGAGCGAGCGCGCGATCGCGACCCGCTGCTGCATGCCGCCGGAGAGCTGGTCGGGGTAGCGGTCGGCGAAGTCGGACAGCCCGACCAGCTCGGCGAGCTCGGCGACCCGCGCGGCGCGTGCCGCCCGGTCGGTGCCGTGCAGCTCCAGCGGCAGCCCGATGTTCGCGGCCACCGTGCGCCACGGCAGTAGGCCGGCCTGCTGGAAGGCGATGCCGTAGTCCTGGTCCCGACGCGCCTGGGCGGGTGTCTTGCCGAACACCTCGATCGTGCCCTCGCTCGGGCTGTCCAGGTCGGCGAGGAGGCGCATGAGCGTCGACTTGCCGCACCCGGAGGGCCCGATCAGCGACACGAACTCGCCGGCCGCCACCCGCAGGTCGACGCCGGTGAGCGCCTGCACCTCGCCCGACCGGGTGTCGAAGGTCTTGCCGACACCGTTGGCCGCCACCGCCACGCCGTCGCCGTTGATCGTCTCGCTCACGAAGCCTCTCCACGTCGATAGGTGCGCAGCGCCACGCCGACGAGCCCGACCAGGCCCGCGGCCACGAGCCCGAGCGCGATCGCCCCGAAGATCGGCGCCCAGGCCTTGGCGGGGTCGCCGGAGGCCTGCCCGGCGAACGCCACCAGCTGGCGCCCGATGCCGTCGAGGTAGCCGGTGGACACCTCGGCCACCACGGTGCCGATGACCGCGCTGGCGGCGCCCAGGCGCAGCGCGGGGAGCAGGTAGGGCACGGCGGCGGGCAGCCGCACGCTGCGCAACGTCTGCCACCGGGACGCGCCGTAGCTGTGCATGAGCTCCAGGTGCGTGCGCTGCGGCGACTGCAGCCCCTTGAGCGTCCCGATCGCGACCGGGAAGAACGCCAGGTAGCTGGCGATCACCGCGACCGACAGCCACGGCGGCCACTGCCAGCCGGCGATCTCGATACGGGCGCCCCAGCTGCGCACCACCGGCGCGAACGCGATCAGCGGCACGGTCTGGCTGAGCACGATCCACGGCAGCAGGCCGTGCTCGGCCACGCGCCACACCTGCATGAGCAGCCCGAGCCCGACCCCGACGAGGGTGCCGACGACCCACCCGACGCCCGCGATCGCCAACGACACCAGCGCCGCCTGCGCGACCGTCAGCCACAGCGGGGCCGCGCCCGCCTGGCTCGTGGTGGGCTCGAGCAGCCGCGCGACCATCTCCCAGGTGTGCGGCATCGCGAGGTCGGTGGTGCGGGGCAGCACCCGCGTGCCGGCGACCACCACGCCGTCGTCCGGACCGAGCGCCTTGTACAGCTCCCACGCCGCGGCGACCGCGAGCACCCCGAGCACGCCGAGCAGCGCCACCCGCACCCGCGCCGCGCGGCTGCGAGCCCGCGGTCGGCGGGCGCGCAGGACCTGCGCGGCGTCGGCGGTCATGCCTTGGCCGTGACGTGCTCGCGCAGCGCCGGCATGATCGACTCGCCGTAGACCCGCAGCGTCTCCTCCTTGTTGTCGTGCTGGAGGTAGACGGCGAACTGGTCCACGCCGAGCTCCTTGAGCTCGACGAGCCGCTCGACGTGCTGCTCGGGCGTGCCGAGCAGGCAGAACCGGTCGATGACGTCGTCGGGCACGAAGTCGGCGTGCGTGTTGCCGGCCTGCCCGTGCTGGTTGTAGTCGTAGCCCTGCCGGCCGGCGATGTAGTCGGTCAGCGCCGCGGGCACGCCGCCGTCGGTGCCGTACCGCGCCACGATGTCGGCGACGTGGTTGCCGACCATGCCGCCGAACCAGCGGCACTGGTCGCGCATGTGCGGCAGGTCGGCCTCCGGCCCGACGTAGGCGGGGGCCGCGACGCAGAACGTGATCGCGTCCGGGTCTCGGCCCGCGGTCTCGGCGGCCTCGCGGACCGCGCCGATCATCCAGCGGGCGATGTCGACGTCGGCCAGCTGCAGGATGTAGCCGTCCGCCGTCTCGCCGGCCGTCTTGAGCGCGAGCGGCCCGTACGCGGCCTGCCACACCTC
>Ga0164243_10014229_pt1 | contig 11097 bp, 11 predicted proteins | sample OricompcompostOP_FD_108781 | JGI IMG/M metagenome (GOLD analysis project Ga0164243, IMG submission 108781) | Organic Plus compost microbial communities from Emeryville, California, USA - Original compost - Organic plus compost (OP) | ecosystem: Engineered > Solid waste > Mixed feedstock >... | reverse complement strand
GCGACCACGTGGGGGGTGGCGATGCCGAGGGTGCCGCCGAGTTCGGCGGCCCATTGGGGGATGCGGGCGATCAGGGTGGCCACGCATTCGGAGACGAGTTCGCGCACGAAGGTGCGCACGATGCCGACCAGGGTGCCGGCGAGTTCGACCGCGGCGGAGATGCCGGCTGCGGCGCTGGAGGCGGCTTTGATGTGCTGGGCCTGGTCGGTGGCGGCTTTGCGGTAGGCCTCGGCGGCGGGGCCGGTCCAGTGCTCGGTGATCGCGTTGACTTCGTTGAGGAAGCGTTGGGCGATGTCGCCGGTGCTGGTGCTGACGTTGTTCCAGCTGGCCGCGTAGGCGGAGATCTGGTCGGGGTCGCCGGCCAGCCAGTCCAGGGCGTCGGAGAGCGGTTTGACGTGCTCCATCAGCCAGGACACGGCGTAGCGGGCCAGGGTGCCGACGGGGTCGACGGCGATGCTGAGTGCTTCGAGTCCGGCTCCGGCGCCGGACAGGGCGATCTCGGACCAGGAGCCGGATTCGATGCCGTGCTGGATGCCTTGGGCGGCTTCGACCGCTCCGATGCCGGAGATCGCGGTGGTGGAGTCCTGGCGTTGTGCCAGCAGCGGGTTGTCGCTCATGCCAGCTTCCCGAACGCCGAGGCGTTGGCGGTGTCACCGGACTCGTAGGTGGCGGCGGTGTCGTTGATCTGCGCGGCGGTCTCGTGCATCGACTCCTCGGCTGCGCGCAGCCCGTCGACGCCGGGTTCGGAGACGGTCTGCACGATCGGCACGAAGAACGAGCACAGCACTCCGTAGGCCTCGCTGCTCATGCTGACCTGCCGGGCGGCGTCCAGGGCGGTGCCCAGTTCGTCGCCCAGGCCTTGCAGTTTGCTCGCGTGCGAGCGCAGTTCCTCCGGCGTGACGCCGAAACCGTTCGTCATCCCCCAGCTCCCGGGTTATCGCAGGTAGGTCTCGTCGCTGAAGTCGCCGTCGTCTTCCGGTGGTTCGTCGCGGCGCTCGGGCGCCGCGTCGGGGTCGGGGAAGCGGTCCCGGTAGGCCGACACGATCGCGTTCGCCGTCTCCGGTTCGTCGCCGACCGTCGCGGTGGTGATCTCGGCGACGCGTTCGCTGATCCCGGCCTGCGCGCGTCGGATGGTGTCCAGCACCGCGCGTGAGACCTGCTCGCCGGACATCCGCCGCACCCCGTCGGTGATGTGCAGATCTGCGAGCGCCCCGCCGGAATCGACGGTCACCTGCACTACGCCGTCCGGGGAGGACGCCTGGGCGGTCACCGCCGAGACCTGTTGCTGCATCTGCTGGTAGCGGGCGGCTTTCTCCTCGAAACCCGCCGCCCAGCGCGCGACCTCCTCGCGGGTGCGCGCCCCGTCGATGCCGAACATCGGCTCGCTCATCACAGACCTCGCAAGATCGAAGGCTCCGGGGCGAGCTTAGCGATCCGGGATGTCCGACAAGTGCTGTTCGGGAATGCGGTGGGGCCGCATCCTCTTCGATCACCCGGGCAGCCGTCCCGCCGTCCGCGCAGCAGGCGCCATTCATTGACTTATTCAATGATTGTTGCTCCCCTTGGATCGGCTCGCGCAGCGCCGCGGAGTCCGCCGCTGCGGGGTCGGTGACCTCGACGGGGAGGGACGTGATCATGGACAACGAGGGCGTCGGAGCGTGGCCGCACCGCCGGGCCCGCCTGTGGCCGGAGCGCACCGCGCTGGTCTTCCGCGGCGAGCGGCGCAGCTACGCCGAACTCGACGAGCGCACCACCCGGCTGGCGCACGTGCTGCGCGACCTCGGGGTGCGCCGGGGCGACCGGGTGGCGCTGCTGAGCCCGAACCACCCCGCGCACCTGGAGGTGCTGTTCGCGGCCGGGCTGCTCGGGGCGGTGCACGTGCCGCTGAACTCGCGGCTGACCGCGGCCGAGGTCGCGTTCGCGCTGCAGGACTCCGGCGCGGTGGTGCTGGTGCACTCCGCCGAGGTCGCCGACATCGCTGAGGCCGCCGCCGCGGAGGCCGGCACGCCCCGGCGGCTCGCGTTCGACGGGCCGGGAACCGACTACGAGGACCGCATCGCCGCGGCGAGCCCGGAGCGCCTCGACGAGCCCGTCGAGCTGGGCGAACCGTGCTTCATCATGTACACCTCCGGCACCACCGGGTGCCCCAAGGGCGTCGTGCTCACCCACGGCACCGTCACGTTCGCGGTGCTCAACCCGGTGCTGGACCTGGACCTGGCGCGCGACGAGGTGGCGCTGGTGTGCGCGCCGCTGTTCCACACCGCGGCGCTGAACTTCGTGGCGCTGCCGACGCTGCTCAAGGGCGGGGCGGTGCGCATCGAGGAGGGCTTTGAGCCGGGCGCGGTGCTGGCCGCGATCGAGCAGGAGGGCGTCACGTTCACCTTCGGCGTGCCGACCATGCTCGACGCGCTCAGCGCGCACCCGGACTGGGCGTCGGCGGACCTGTCCTCGCTGCGCCGGGTGGTGGTCGCCGCCGCGCCGGTGCCGGAGCGCACGCTGCGCACCTACACCGCGCGCGGCATCCCGATCTGCCAGGGCTACGGGCTCACCGAGACCGGCCCGGGCGCGCTCGTGCTCACCGCCGACCGCGCGGAGAGCAGGCTCGGGTCGGCCGGGCTGCCGCACTTCTTCAGCGACGTGCGGCTGGCCGACCCGTTCGGCGAGCCGCCGCGGCCGGGGGAGCGCGGCGAGATCCAGATCCGCGGCCCGCACGTCACCCGCGAGTACTGGAACCGCCCGGACGCCACCGCCGAGGCGTTCACCGAGGACGGCTGGTTCCGCTCCGGCGATGTCGGGGTCGCCGACGCGGACGGCTTCATCTCGGTGGTGGACCGGATGAAGGACATGATCATCAGCGGTGGGGAGAACATCTACCCGGCCGAGGTGGAGAACGTGCTGCTGGAGATGCCCGGCGTCGCCGGCTGCGCGGTGTTCGGGGTGCCGGACGAGAAGTGGGGCGAGGTCGGCGTGGCCGCGGTGACCCCGGAGCCGGGCGCGGAGCTGACCGCCGGGGAGATCACCGGGTTCCTGGCCGAGCGGCTGGCGAAGTACAAGATCCCGAAGTCGGTGGTGCTGGTCGCCGACATCCCGCGGACGGCCAGCGGCAAGATCCGCAAGCACGAGCTGCGCGAGCGGTACGGCTGAGCGCCGGGGTCAGGCCCCGGGGAAGGCGACCCGGCGCAGCACGTCCCGGAACGCCTCCAGCCGCTCCGGCGGCACCTGCGCGAAGTGCCGGTCGTCCTGCTCGGTGACCAGCCGGTGCGCCTCGGCGAACACCCGGCGGCCTTCGGCGGTGGGCCGCACGAGCCGGTTGCGCCGGTCGTTCGGGTCGGCGGCGCGTTCCACCAGCCCGCGGTCCTGCAGCTCGTCGACGAGCGCGACGACCTGGCTGGGGTCGAGGCCGACGACCGCGGCCAGGGAGCGCTGGGTGACGCCGGTGTCGTGCTCGACGGCGAGGGCGAGCACGGAGTAGGAGCGCACCCGCAGCCCGAGCGGGCCGAGCGCCGCGCTGACCGACCGGGCCACGGCGCCGCTGGCCCGGGACAGCAGGAATCCCAGGTCGTCGGTCAACGGACGTTCCGAGCTCATGCGGCCTCCCTTCGCCGGTCCGCGCCACCCTAGCAACCGTCAATCATTGAGATAATCAACGATGAGTGGTCTCATGCTCCCCGGCAACCGGATGCGGCAGGGAGCGGACATGGACCAGGACAGCACCCGCTACGAGTGCGCCGTCGACTTCGACCGGATCACCGCGCTGGACGTGCACACCCACGTCGAGATCGACAGCAGCGGCCACCGCTCGCTGGACGACGAGCTGATGGCGGCCTCGGAGAAGTACTTCAAGTCCGGCGCCGAACGCACCCCGCCGCTGGACGACATCGCCGCGCACTACCGCGATCGGAACATGGCCGCCGTGGTGTTCACAGTGGACTGCGCCGCCGCCACCGGGCACGCGGCGAACTCGGTGGAGGAGATCGCCGAGGGCGCGGCCCGGCACAACGACGTGCTCATCCCGTTCGGCTCCGTCGACCCGTGGCAGGGCAAGGCCGCCGTGCGCCGGGTGCGCTCGCTGGTGGCCGACCACGGGGTGCGCGGGTTCAAGTTCCACCCGAGCCTGCAGGCGTTCGAGCCGCACGACCGGCGCTTCTACCCGATCTACGAGGCCATCGCCGAGTGCGGGGTGCCCGCGCTGTTCCACACCGGGCAGACCGGCATCGGCGCGGGCCTGCCCGGCGGGCACGGGATCAAGCTGCGCTACTCCGACCCGATGCTGCTCGACGACGTGGCCGCGGACTTCCCGGAGCTGACGGTGATCCTGGCGCACCCGTCGGTGCCGTGGCAGGACGCGGCGATCTCGGTGGCCACGCACAAGGCCAACGTCTACATCGACCTGTCCGGCTGGGCGCCGAAGTACTTCCCGCCGCAGCTGGTCAAGGCGGCGGGCACGATGCTGAAGCGGAAGGTGCTGTTCGGCTCGGACTTCCCGCTGATCCAGCCGGACCGGTGGCTGCGGGAGTTCGCCGACCTGGACATCCCCGAGCAGGTGCGCCCGCTGGTGCTCAAGGACAACGCCCTGCGCGCGCTCGGCCTCGGCGGCTGAACCGGCCCGGAACGCGCGAGAGCCCGGCCCCCGCGGGGACCGGGCTCGTCGCGTGCGGGCTGATCAGTCCTCGGCGGACTTCTGCATCCCCTGCGTGATCATGTCCATCACCGAGGAGTCGGCCAGCGTGGACACGTCGCCGACCTCCCGGTTCTCGGCCACGTCCCGCAGCAGCCGGCGCATGATCTTGCCGGAGCGGGTCTTCGGCAGCTCCTGGACCACCATGATCTGCCGCGGCTTGGCGATGGAGCCGATCTCGCGGGCCACGTGGTCGCGCAGCGCCTTCATCGCCTCCTCGCCGCCGGAGCCCTCGGCGGCGTTGCCGCGCAGGATCACGAACGCCACGATGCCCTGCCCGGTGGTCGGGTCGCTGGCGCCGACGACCGCGGCCTCGGCCACCGTCTCGTGCGAGACCAGCGCCGACTCGACCTCGGTGGTGGAGATCCGGTGCCCGGAGACGTTCATGACGTCGTCCACCCGGCCCAGCAGCCACAGGTCGCCGTCGTCGTCGTACTTCGCGCCGTCACCGGCGAAGTAGTAGCCGAGGTCGGCGAACTTGGACCAGTAGGTGTCCTTGAACCGCTGGTCGTCGCCCCAGATCCCGCGCAGCATCGACGGCCACGGCTTGTCCAGCACCAGCAGCCCGCCGCCGCCGGCGCCGACCTCCTCGCCCTGCTCGTCGACCACCTTCGCGGAGATGCCCGGCAGCGGGACCTGCGCCGAACCCGGCTTGGTCGCGGTGACGCCGGGCAGCGGCGAAATCATGATCGCGCCGGTCTCGGTCTGCCACCAGGTGTCCACGATCGGCGCGGTGCCGCCGCCGATGTGCTCCCGGTACCACATCCAGGCCTCCGGGTTGATCGGCTCGCCGACCGAGCCGAGCACCCGCAGCGTGGACAGGTCGTACTTGGCCGGGATGTCCGCGCCCCACTTCATGAAGGTGCGGATCGTGGTCGGCGCGGTGTAGTACAGCGTCACGCCGTACTTCTGCACGATCTCCCAGTGCCGGCCCTCGTGCGGGGTGTTCGGGGTGCCCTCGTAGATCACCTGCGAGGCGCCGTTGGCCAGCGGGCCGTACACGATGTAGGTGTGCCCGGTGACCCAGCCGATGTCGGCGGTGCACCAGTACACGTCCGACTCCGGCTTGAGGTCGAAGACGTTCCGGTGCGTGTAGGACGCCTGGGTCAGGTAGCCGCCGGAGGTGTGCAGGATGCCCTTCGGCTTCCCGGTGGTGCCCGAGGTGTAGAGGATGTACAGCGGGTGCTCGCTGTCGAACGCCTCCGGGCTGTGGTTGTCCGACTGGTGCGGCACCACGTCGTGCCACCACTTGTCCAGCTCGCCCCACTCGACGTCGATCGAGGTCCGCTGCACCACCAGCACGTGCTGCACGCTCGGGGTGCCGCCCCGGATCGCCTCGTCCACGTTGGCCTTCAGCGGCGCCGCGCTGCCGCGCCGGTACTGGCCGTCGCAGGTGATGACGACCTTGGCCTCGGCGTCGTTGATCCGGGCCCGCAGCGCCTCGGCGGAGAACCCGCCGAACACGACGCTGTGCATCGCGCCCAGGCGCGCGCACGCGAGCATCGAGAAGACCGCCTCGGGCAGCATCGGCAGGTAGATCGCCACCCGGTCACCGGCGCCGACGCCCAGCTCGGCCAGCGCGTTCGCGGTGCGGGAGACCTCCTGCTGCAGCTCGGCGTAGGTGATCTGCCTGCTGTCGCCCGGCTCGCCCTCCCAGTAGATCGCGACCCGGTCGCCGTTGCCGTCGGCGACGTGCCGGTCGACGCAGTTGTAGGCGACGTTCAGCTTGCCGCCGACGAACCACTTCGCGAACGGCGCGTCCGACCAGTCCAGGACCTGCGACCACTTGGTGTCCCACTGCAGGTGCTCGGCCTGCTCCGCCCAGAAAGCCTCGCGGTCGGCCGCGGCCCGGTCGTACATCTCCGACGTGGCGTTGGCCGCGGCGGCGAACTCCGCCGGCGGAGGAAAGGTCCTGCTCTCGGAGAGCAGGTTATCCAGGGTGTTGCCCTGCCCGTCGGGCTGACTCATTGCGAGGAACCTCCTGCTGAAGGGACGCCTTGTGCCGGTTAGACGGTAATGCGATCCGGCTCACGCCGACAGGGGTCGACAGCGGCCGCCGGAGCGCTCTTGCTCACTGTCCGACGCCGAACGGGCGCGGATAGTTCCCGCGAGCCTGGTCGCCCGGACGTTGCAGCGGGGTTGCCCGGCCGGCGGTCGCGGGACACCTGCCGGCAACCGGCGGTCAGCGGATCCCGCCTCGGCGCGGGCAGGTAGCGTCCTGCGGCGTGAGTGCCCAACAGTCGCTGCTCCCGCTGCTCGACCTGCCCGGCGTCCAGGACGCGGTGGCGGCCGCGCGGGCGGCCATCGACGAGATCCACCGGCACCCGGCGAACCGCCGCGGCTGGCCGGCCACGAGCGCCGAGGCCTCGGTGCGCGCGGCCCGCGCCTCGGCCGCGGTGGCCGGCGGCGCCGCCGAGATCCCGGACAGCGGGGAGGTCTCGGACCCGCTGCTGGCCGGGGCGCTGCGGGTGGCCGAAGCGCTCGGCCCGCTGCTGCCGACCTGGCAGCGCGCCCCGCTGCAGGCGCTGGCCCGGCTGCACGTGCTGGCCGCCGCGGACGTGGCCGAGGACCCGGACAGCCTGGGCCGCCCGCGGGAGGACCCGGAGGTCTCGGCGCGGCTGGACCTGCTGGCGCAGGTGGTCGCCGACGCCGGCGGGCGCTCCCAGGGCGAGGTGCCGGGGCCGGTGCAGGCCGCGGTGGTGCACGGCGAACTGCTCGCGCTGGAGCCGTTCGGCGAGGTCAGCGGCATCGTGGCGCGGGCGGCGGCGCGACTGGTGGTGATCGGCAGCGGGCTGGACCCGAAGGGGCTCGTGGTGCCGGAGGTGGCCTACTTCCGGCGGCGGGCGGAGTACCTGAGCGCGGCGGACGGCTTCGCCACCGGGGATCCGGACGCGGTGGCGCATTGGATCGCGCACTCCTGCCAGGCGCTGGAGGCCGGCGCGCGGGAGGCCAAGTCCATCGCCGACGCCGTGGAAGCCTGATCGAGACCGGCGAACGGGAGGAAACGAGTGCCGAAGCAGGTCCTGATCGACTGCGACCCGGGCATCGACGACGCGCTGGCCCTCGCCTTCGCGCACGGCAGCCCGGAGCTGGACGTGGTCGGGGTGACCACCGTGGCGGGCAACGTCGACCTGGCCCGCACCACCGACAACGCGCTGCGGCTGACCGGCTTCTTCGGGATGGACGTGCCGGTCGCCGCCGGTGCCGGGCGCCCGCTGCTGCGCGAGCGGATGCAGGCCGGGGACGTGCACGGCGACAACGGGCTCGGCGGCGTGCAGTTGCCGCCCGCGACCGCGGCGGCAGTGGACGGTCACGCGGTCGACCTGATCGTCGACACGCTGGCGGCGAAGCCGGGCGAGGTCTCGCTGGTGGCCGTCGGCCCGCTGACGAACATCGCGCTGGCCGTGCGCAAGGAGCCGCGGATCGTCGAGTGGGCCCGCGAGTTCGTCGTCATGGGCGGCTCCTACACCCGCGGCAACCGCACCCCGGCGGCCGAGTTCAACGTGCTCGCCGACCCGGAGGCCGCGGCGGTGGTGTTCGGCGCGGGCTGGCGCACCACGATGATCGGGCTGGACCTGACCGCGCAGGCGCGCGCGACCGCGGCCGTGCGGGACCGGTTCGGGGAGCTGGGCCGGCTGGAGGCGGAGCTGCTCACGCCGATCCTGGACTTCTACGCGCGGCACCGGCAGTACCGCGCCGAGGGGCCCGCGGTGCACGACGCCTGCGCGATCGCGCAGGTGCTGGACGCGGGGCTGATCAAGGCGGTGCCGGCGCGGGTGGACGTGGAAACGCAGGGCCGGTTCACCTCGGGCATGACGGTCACCGACTTCGACGCCGCGGACAGCAACGCCGACGTGGCCACCGAGCTGGACACCGCGGCGTTCTGGGACCGGGTGCTGTCCGCGTTCGAGCGGGTCGCGGCCGGGCTGGCCTGACGGGCCCGTTCCCGCTCCGGCGGCGGTGAACGGGAAATTCCGCACCGTTGCGGCGGTCCCGGTGGGTGCTCCGGGCTCGCGAGCATGATCCGCATGAGTGCGGTTCTGGAAGCGATGGTCGAGTCCGTGCGCCCCCGCGTCCGGGGCAACGATCCCGCCGCGGTCGCCGGGGACGTCTCCGCCGCGATCCGACCGTTCCTGGCCGAACCGGGCCTGCTGGAGCCGGCGCAGTGCACCGGCGACGAGGAGCACTACGTGCAGCACGTGCTGCACGTCGAGCCGGGCGGCGGATTCTCGGTGGTGGCGCTGGTGTGGCTGCCCGGCCAGTGCACGCCGGTGCACGACCACGTGGCGTGGTGCGTGACCGGTGTCTACTGCGGGGTGGAGCACGAGCAGCGCTACGCCGTCCGCGGCGGCAGCCTGGTGCCGACCGAGCAGACGACGAACCACCCCGGCGAGGTGTGCGGGTTCGCGCCGCCCGGCGACATCCACGTGGTGCGCAACGCCGGGAACCGGAAGGCGATCTCGATCCACGTCTACGGCGCGGACATCGGCGTCCTCGGCAGCAGCGTGCGCCGCACCTACGACCTGCCGGTCAGCCGCTGAGGTCGCGCAGCGCCTCGCGCACCTGCCCGTCGGCCACGGCCAGCGCGGCGGCCGCGCGCTCCACGTCGACCCCGGCGAGCAGGTGCACCAGCGCCGTCTTGAGGTCCCCGCCGGCGGCGGCCAGCGCCTGCGCGCACCGCTGTTCGGAGGCGTCGGTGGCCTCCCGCAGGATCGACAGCGTCCGCCCGCGCAGCTTCGCGTTGGTGGCCAGCATGCTGACCATCAGGTTCGAGTAGGTCCGGCCCATCCGGATCATCACCGCGGTGGAGAACGAGGTGAGCACCAGCTTCTGCGCGGTGCCTGCCTTCATCCGGGTGGACCCGGCGATCGGCTCCGGCCCGGTGTCCACGGTGACCACCACGTCGGCCGGGGCGGTCGCGGCCGACTCCGGGTTCGCCGACACCAGCGCGGTGCTCGCCCCGATCTTGCGGGCCGCGCGCAGCGCGCCGAGCACGTACGGGGTGCGCCCGGAGGCGGTCAGGCCGAGCACGAAGTCCGCGGCGGTGACCTGGTTGTCGATGACGGAGGCGGCGGATTCGGTGTCGTCCTCGGCGTTCTCCACGGCGCGCTGGAAGGCGCTGGCGCCACCGGCCTGGTGCGCCACGACCCAGTCCGGCGGCACGTTGTAGGTGGGGATGAGCTCGGCGGCGTCCAGCACGGCCAGCCGCCCGGAGGTGCCCGCGCCGACGTAGTGCACCCGCCCGCCGGAGCGCAGCGCGCGCACGGCCAGGTCCACCGCGGAGGCCAGCTCGGGCAGCGCGCGCCCGACCGCCTCCGGCACGGTGCGGTCCTCGGCGTTGAGCACCTGCAGTATGTCCAGTGTGGACAGCAGGTCGATGTCCTTGGTGCGCTCGTTGGTGCGCTCCGTCGGGGCGTTCACCCGCACCGACGGGGGCGTCTCGCGGCTCATCGGCCGTCCTCCTTGTGCCTGCGCCGGTCCGGCCGGGCGCCGAGCCGGTGCCCGTCGACCGCCGCGTAGGTCGCTTCCAGCGCTGCTCTGGTCTCCCCCAGGCGCCGCTGCGCGACGCCGATGAACAGGCAGTCGATCACGGTGAGCTGGCCGATCCGGCTGGCCATCGCCCCCGAGCGGTAGGTCGTCTCGCGCACCGCGGTGGTCAGCACGTGCCCGGCGACCTCGGTGATCGGCGAGCGGCTGAAGTTCGTCAGCGCCGCGGTCAGCGCCCCGTGCCTGCGGGCCTCGCGCAGCGCCTCCACGGTCTCCGCGGTGGCGCCGGTGTGCGAGATGCCCAGCGCCACGTCGCCGTCGCCGAGCAGCGCCGCCGAGGTCAGCGCGGCGTGCGTGTCCGACCAGGCGAAGCAGGTCAGCCCGATGCGGTGCAGCTTCTGCTGCAGGTCGAGGGCGACGAAGGCGCTGGCGCCGACGCCGTAGACGTCGATGCGGCGAGCCCCGGCGACCGCGTCCACGACGGTGCTCAGCGCGGCCTGGTCGAGCTGGCCCGCGGTCTCCTCGACGGCTTTCGCGTCGGCGTAGGCGACCTTCTCGATGACCTGCTCCAGCCGGTCGTCCGGGCCGATGTCGCCGCCGAGGTCGCGGTCCCGCTCGGAGGTGCGGGCGGTGTCCGCGGCCAGCGCGATGCGCAGGTCCGGGTAGCCGCCGACGCCGATGGCCTTGCAGAACCGGGTCACCGTGGTCTCGCTGGTGCCGGCGGCTTCGGCGACGTCGGTGATGCTGCGCCGCGCGATCGAGGCGGGGTCGGCCAGCACGATGTTGGCGACCCGCTGCTCGGCGCGGGCCAGCCCGGGCAGCAGGGACCGGATCCGCACCAGCGGACTCGCGTCGCCGGGTTCGTCCGGGCTGTCGGCGGTGGCCATGTGGGAAACTTACTAACCTGGATCTCCGCAGGTCAATGCGGGTGC
>Ga0164243_10014228_pt1 | contig 11097 bp, 11 predicted proteins | sample OricompcompostOP_FD_108781 | JGI IMG/M metagenome (GOLD analysis project Ga0164243, IMG submission 108781) | Organic Plus compost microbial communities from Emeryville, California, USA - Original compost - Organic plus compost (OP) | ecosystem: Engineered > Solid waste > Mixed feedstock >... | reverse complement strand
GTGGGCGCCGGTGAACGCCCCCTTCTCGTGGCCGAAGAACTCCGACTCGAGCAGGCCGTCCGGGATGGCGCCGCAGTTGAGCGTCACGAAGGCCCGCTGGCCGCGCGGGCTGAGCCGGTGGATCTGCGTCGCGACCAGCTCCTTCCCCGAACCCGACTCCCCCTCGATGACGACGTTGACGTCGTAAGGCGCCACCCGCTCGACGCGGCGGTAGAGCTCGCGCATCACGTCGCAGTTCCCGACCATCGCGCCGAAGCCGCCGGAGTGCGTCGCGTCGGCGTCGCGGAGCGACAGCCCCTTGAACCGGCGGACCAGCGAGACGATCGTGCTGCGCAGCGGCAGCCGCTCGAAGACCGAGCCGCCGGCGAAGCCGTCGATCGCCGTGTGGGCCAGGATGTGCTCGAGGTCCTCCGGCGAGGTGATCGGCCCGCCGAAGGCGATGCACGCCGGCGACCGGCCGGTCTGCCGGACCTGGGCGAGCATGGCGTTGAGCACCGTCGACGAGTGCTGGAGCCGGTCGCGGCGCTGGCGGGCGTCCGGCACGCCGTGCGTCAGGCCGAGCCCGAGGATCAGCGCGTCGACCCCCGCCTCGGCGAACCGGGCCGCGGGGCCGGACTCGCCGACGACGAACCCGAACGTCGAGAGCCCCAGGTCCTTGGCCCGGAGCAGCAGCTCGATCTCGGCCTCCGGGCCGAAACCCTCGGCCTCCAGCGCCTCCCGGAACCGGCCGGTGAGGAACCCCGACGCGGGCCAGTTGACCACCCCGTCGACGCCCAGCCGCTTCAACCGCCTCAGCCGCTCGTCCAGCGGGCAGGTCGGGTCGCTGGCCAGGACCCCGGCGACGACCGGCAGCCGGCCGCGCCGGGGGAGGATGTGCTCGCGCAGCAAGGTCTCCGTCTGGTCGTTGGCGTTGCCGAAGGGCAGGAACGCCGCGAACGAGCCGCACCCGAGATTCCGATAGACCCCCGCGTTCAGGGCGAACAGCACGTCCGCGCCCGCCTCCACGGCCCCCATGGCCACCATCCCCGAGCCCGCCACGACGCCGATCAGCGGCCCCGACAGGCCATGATGCTCCAGGAGAGCCCGAAGGGTGGAATGCATAGGTCGCCCCCGCTATTCGCCGTCCACGTCTTACGACCGTCGACCTGTATACTGGCTGGATACCACCCGCGGGTCAATGATACAGGCGCCCGCGCGGCCCGGCACCGGATCCCATGCCGCAAAAACTTCCGAGTCAATACCTTACGAATATCGACCCCGCCCCGCGCGAATCCGGCATGCCGCATGCCATATTGAGCGACGTTCCATTTCCTTCCGCACCTTGAAAGCCCGGACCACAATCTCGACCCGCGACTCGACCGGGGCAACCCCGGGGCGGGCCGCGGGGTTATAAGAAAGTGTCTTGCGCCGATGGAACGTACACGTCAAGACATCATCCGCCTGCTCTCGGAGAAGGCCGGCTCCGGCGAGCCGATCGTCGGCGTCGCCGCGGGGGCGGTCGCCGGGCTCGAGCGGGCGGCCGGGGCCGACCTGATCGTCGCCTATCACCCCGGCCACTTGGGGCTGGCCGGGGCCGGGTCGATGCTCGGCTACCTCGCCTTCGGGAACGCGAATCAGGCCGTGAAGGAGATGGCCCCCGGGGTGGTCTCGGCCGCGGGGGGCCGTCCGGTGCTCGCGGGGGTTTGCGGGACCGACCCGTACCTGCTCGAGTCCCCGTTCCTGGAGGAGCTGCGCGCCCTGGGGGTCGTCGGGGTCCAGAACTTCCCCACCGTCGGCCTGATCGACGGCCCCTTCCGGAAGAACCTCGAGGAGACGGGGATCAGTTACGCGCGGGAGATCGAGTGCATCGCGACCGCCCACGCGCTGGACCTGCTGACGGCCCCGATCGTCTTCGACCCGGAGCAGGCGACGGCGATGATCGAGGCGGGTGCGGACCTGCTCGTCGCGCACCCGGGCCTGGGGCCGGCGGACGCCGACGCCTTCGACCGGCTCCGGTCGATCGCCGACGCGGCGAGGCGCGCCCGGCCCGGCGTCCTCGTCCTGCGCCACGCCGGCGTCCTGGCGGCGGACGAGGACGCCGGCCGGGACCGCCGCCAGGGCCCCGACATGGCGGGCGTCTTCATGATCAGCCGCGGGGCGGGCCGGCCGGACCGACCGGGGGTCGACTCCGACCGCGGGGAGCCGAGCGAGCCGCGCCCCCGCGGCCGCCATCCGGGGGCGGCCGACCACCGGCCCGCCCGCGCCCCCGGCCTGCCGCTGGAGGCCGGCTGAACGCCCCCCGGATCGGCGCCGGGCGGGTTGAGACGGCCTGACGTCACGTACTCATCGGTTCGGATTCTCGTTCCCAACTCATCGCCCCGCGTGGGGCGCGGCGCGCGGGCGCCGGACGGGGGCGCGCGCGCCCCGTTCCTGTTCCGTTTCTTTGATCGCCCCTCTCTGCAAAGGAGTCGTCATGATCATTCGGGATCGTCGCGGATTCACGCTGATCGAGCTCCTGGTCGTCATCGCCATCATCGCCGTGCTGATCGCGCTGTTGCTGCCGGCGGTGCAGGCGGCCCGCGAGGCGGCCCGGCGGGCGCAGTGCATCAACAACCTGAAGCAGATCGGCCTGGCCATGCACAACTACCACCAGGCCCTCAACACCCTCCCGCCGGGGGACATGACCTACTACTGGGCGGACTTCTCGTCGAACACGCTGCTGCTCCCCTACATGGAGCAGCAGCCGCTCTACAACGCGATCAACTTCGCCTACCCGCTCAGCCCGGCGTACCCGTATTGCGCGCAGAACACGACCGTCTTCTACTCCACGGTCGCCGTCCTCTCCTGCCCGTCCGACGGCTACGACCGGTTGACCAACGCCCAGGGGCATTCCAACTATTGCCCCAGCGGCGGGTCGGACCCCAACGTCTACTCCTCGACGATGTCGCCGTGGGTCGGGCCGTTCCCGATCGTCTCGTACCTCGCGAGCGACTTCCGCAAGCCCAGCTCGTTCGCCACGATCCAGGACGGCCTGAGCAACACGATCGCCTACTCCGAGAAGGTGAAGGGGATCGGCAACTTCCCCGGCACGCAGATCGCCGACAAGCAGACGCCCACCTCCGCCTATTTCCAGGGGCAGCAGGCCTGGGCGACCAGCCCCCAGGTTTATTACCAGAACTGCAACCAGATCAACGCCGGCACGGCGCCCCTGGCCACGATGGGCCAGTTCATGCCGAGCGGCTGCATGTGGTTCAGCGGCCACCCCAGCAGCACCTACGTCACCACCATCATGCCGCCGAACACCTGGAGCTGCGAGTTCGACACCAACGGCTTCCAGCCCAACGGCGCCCTGACCGTCAGCAGCCGGCACAGCGGCGGCGCCAACGTCCTCTTATGCGACGGCAGCGCCCGGTTCATCAAGTCGACCGTCAGCCCCCAGACCTGGTGGGCCCTCGGCTCCATGGCGGGGAATGAGACCGTCTCGGCGGACTCCTATTGAGGGGCCCGCGGGCCGGGCGGACAAGGTCGGTCGATTCTCGCACACCCTGTCGGAGGCGGAACTCATGAGGCGGATTCCGTGGTCGAGCGTGCTCCTCGTGGCGGCGGTCCTGGCCTGCAGCGGGTGCGACGGGGGGGCCGGCGGCTCGCCCGCCGTCAACTCGTCGGACGAGCAGGTGAGCGTCAAGGGGAAAGTCGCGCGGAGGGGCAAACCCCTGGCCAAGATCGAAGTCAAATTCAACGCCGCCAACATCAAACGCAAGACGGCCCCCACGGCGACGGCCGTCACCAAGGAGGACGGCTCGTACGAGGTGAAGACCCTCGTGGGCGAGAACCTCGTCACCCTCGGCGGCCCGGCGACCGCCAAGGACCCCAAGCTCCAGTACTTCACCAAGTCGCTCGACCTCAAGTCGGGCGACAATACCGTCGACCTCGACGTCCCCTGACCGTCGCCGCGGGGCGGGCCGGCCCGGCGACGCCCGCTCCCGACGAGAACCCGGCCGGCGAAGCGGCCCGCCCCCGCACCTCGCGGGGCGGGCATGCGAAACGCCGGCAAACGTCACGACCTACGGCATGAACACCCCGATCCCGGCGCCCCCAACCAAACGCCGTCCGGCTGTGTCGATTTTCTCGCCAAGAGCGTGCAGACCTACGACCGCGATTTGCCGGTGCGCGGGCGCGAGCCGCCGGACGCCAGCAAGCTCAGGCGGGAGAATCCGGGGGCGGTCCCCTTCAAGAACCAGAGCGACACGGCTTTCCTGAATCCCGATCGGACGGGGAACGTCAAGAATAAGTCCGTCATCGTGTTCGACGACTTCACCACAGGCGACAACGGGTTGGATCGCGCGCGGCGGCCCACCGTCACGGCTCCTTCAAGGCTCCGCAAGAGGCGTGCGCGGTTGCGGGTCGGCGTCCCCCTCAAGGTTGAGCCGGCGCCGGACCGTCTCGGCCAGGGCGGCGACCTCCGGCGCGGACAACGCGGTCCCGAACCGGCGGAGGCGCGACCCGTCGTCAAACAAGACGCCGGTCCAGCCTTCGTTGGACGGTTTGTCGTAGGCGCGGAGGTGGTGGACCCGAGCCCGGTCGTACCTCACCGAACGCCCGACGCCGAAGAGTTCGGCGCGGACGGTCAGCGACCGGTCGTTCACGAGAACGACCTCCCGACCACCGAGGTACCAGACGAGGATCGACACGGCGACCAGGTCTCCGACGGCGAGGGCCGCCCAGGCGTTCTGGTCGACCTGGGCGTCGGGGCCGGCCGGCAGTACGTGGAGGGCGGCGAGTAGGCCCGCAAGGTTCCAGCACGCGAGCCAGAGCGCGACATACATCGGGACGCGCTTCCCCGTCCGGCCCCGGACCGGGATCACGATCCGCAAGCCGTCGGGCGTCTCCGCCGTCGAGAACCGAAAGCCGTCCGTGCCGGGCTCGGGCATGGGCCACTCAGATGAGGTATCTCAGGCGACACGCCGCGCGGAACCGCCGCGTGCCCGTGCCGCCGCCCCCCATCTTACCCCGGCCGCAGCAGCCCTCCCAGGCGAACGCCCCGCAAAGCGGCCGCGCCGCGTGAAGCCGCCGGGCCGCCTCGAAACCAGGCCCCGCGACCGCGCGGATTCCGCTCGGACGGCAAGCCTCGCGCGGCACTCCTGGAAGACCGGGTGGCCCGGCATGCCTCGGCGCGTGAAACGGCTCACGCGGCCGGGCCGACGTCGACGCCGAACTCACGAAGGTTCATGGCAACGCCCCCTTCGCGCAGCGTCGCATACTTCCGTTCCACCGACGCGGTCCTCTTGGCCCAGTCGCCCGGCGTCCACTTAGAGCGGACCTCCGCCGCCGCGACGATGCGGGCCTTCAGCAACTTCAACCGCGCCGCAAAGAGGCGCGCCGCCAGGCGGTCGACCGCCGCCTTCTTCTCCCGGTCGCGGCCTGGCCCCGCCGCCCGCAAGGAGTCGACCGCGCGGCGAAGCAAGGCCTCCGCGTCCTCCACCCGCGTCGCCAGCGTGTGACCGCTGAACAGCCACCCCCCCTGTGCCATGGCGCGGCCCCCCGGGGTCGTGACACGCGGGGGAACGGCGAGGTTCGCTCGGTGGCAAAGAACACCGAGGGGAGCCTGACCGCCGTGTCGCGTAGCGAACCATTAAGACCCGCTACCGCGACGGCCGGACCGGGGGCTCGGTGCGGCGGGCCGCCAGCGAAAAATAGAGGCGCGTCGATTCGCCGAGCGGAAAGTCGAACGACCGGCGGGCGGGGCCCTCGGCGGTGACGGTCAGCAGGTCGGGCTCGTCGGTAAGGCCGGCGGGGTCCGGGGCGCGGGCCTCGACGCGGACCGCCAGAGGGGCCTCGTCGGCCGGGAAGAACTCGATCCGGCGCGCGCCGGGGCCGTAGCGCAAGGGGTCGAGGGGGATGTAGCGGTCGCCGGTCTTGCGGCAGTAGGCGTCGTAGGGGCCGAGGAAGAGGGGGCGGAGGCGGCGGGCGTCGGCCGCGGGGAGGCGCCGCGAGGCCAGCGGGTCGACGGCCGTCATCACGAGGGGGCGATCCTGCGAGGCGAGGTAGACGCGGCCGTCGAGCGGGAAGACGCGGGCGGGCGACGGCGCGGCCGGGGCCTCGTACGAGGCCGTCGACCGGCCGTCGAAGGCGACGACCGACGTCGCGTACGAGCACCGGTAGTCGTCGACGACCGGCCACCCCACGACGGCGCTCCGCAGCGCCCCGAAGAGGCTGAGGGAGTAGACCGACTCCTGCGTCGTCACCACCGCGTACGCGCGTCGGCCGGTCTCCAGCGCGTAGACGTCGAACAGCGACCGCTTGTGGTACTCCTGCCGAACCCCTTGCCCGAGGGCGGGGACGCTCACGAGGGTCAGCGTCACAAACAAGAGCCGCTTCTTCGTCGCGCTCATCGGTCCACACCGCCCCCGTCGCCCCGCCGTTTCCGGCCGGCGTTTTCATCAATTCGACCGCCCCGACGGGCGTCCAAAGGCTGGGGACGCGTCACACCGGTCCGCGTTCCCGACCTCTTTACCCCGCCATTTGCCCACGGTTTCACCTGTCGCGCAGGCGGGACGTCGTCCAAGGCGTCAGACCCAACCGCCCCATGAGGTTCCGACCTCCGTGTTGCGGCCGATTCATGTCGCGTCCCGGGTTATTCGCCGCCGACGGCCGATGATTATGGCCCTTCCCCGGCGATTTGATAACCCGGCTCCGTCCGGTCGTTTTGACTCATGTCCCCGAGACGTATAGAATCCGCCGCGACGTACGAGGAGACGCGCGGGTTCGAACGCGAGGCGAACGAGATGGCCGACGAGCAGCCGCAGCCGCCCCCCGATGACTATGAGAGCCCGGTCCGCCACCTCTGGGCGCTCGCGCACGACCAGCCCTTCATTGCCCTGCCGGACCTGGAGTCGGCCCGAAAACACCCCGACGCAGTGATGATCATGGAGGCCGACAGCGGCGGCCAGATCCTCGCCACCCTCCCCGTCCGTTACCTCGCCGCCACCGAGGCCGCCCTGACCCAACTCCTCTGCGACCTGGAGAGCATCACCTGGGGCGAGGGCGGGCTTGCGGAAGACGGCGACACGCCCTGTGACGCTCGGATTTATTACGAGGTGATGTCCCGACCCGGCGGGGTCGGTGGCGGCATGGGGGGCGGCCTCGCCGTCGACGGCCTTTGGGTCCACGACGAACTCGCCGAGCGCGGCCTCATCGGCCCGATCGGAGACGTGCTCCGGGGTCAATCGCCACGGCTCCCCTTCTCCGCGATGGACACGGTCGAATCGGTCTGCTCGATCGATGAGGCGAAACGTGCCCGCGGGGCGAGGCTGCTCTTTAAGGAATATTCGGCCTTATGGACACGGCCGTTTCTGTCGTGCGACGTGGACCGGCTCCATTGCGGAGAGGAGGAATTGGCCAGCCTCTACCACGAACTCGACCTGCTCACGTCCGGTCAACTGGCCAGGCTGAGGAGACGCCGGGATTTCGATTCCCTGATCAAGCCCATACGGAAGAAGGTCGAACTCGGTCCTGACTTCTGTGAAAAAATGGGACTCTTCACTTCTCCAACGGGGTCCGGCATTCACCCCCTCCTTCGCGCCGACGGACCCCGTCCCCCGATTTGGATCGACTGGCGCCTGGAGAAAATCGGCCTCACGCCCGAGCGCGTGGGCGACGTCCTCGACGGGCGGCTACCTCGGATCAGCTTGGAGGGCTTGGGAGCACCGCGTGGGCCGGAGGAATCAGGTTCCTAACTTTTGTTTTCATTCTCAAATGATGGATCGCCCCTGACCTCGCCCTGGAAAACCGGCTCCCACGCTCCGACGAGCGGGGGAAACGCCGCGCCGTTCCCTTGGCGAGGGCCCGGCCTGAAGAGGCCGCCCGCGGCGAGGTCTTGGATCGCGTTGGTGAAGGCGACCCCGCCGTGCGAAACGCCCCATTGGCGCCGCTGGAAGCCGACGAACCTGGCCGACGTCAGGCGACGGAGGCACCCGACCGAGGCCGCGACGGCCGTCGGCTCGCGACCCGCCAGGTCCGACGCGACGGCGAGCACGACGGTCGGGTTGAACGACAAGGCCCGGCCGGCGGCGCCAAAGAGGGCTTCGTTCACGACGGATAAAAAGACGTCCGGGGGCCGCCCTTCGCGCCCGCAGACCGCCCTCCCCGGCGCCCAGACCTCGACATCCAAGAAGCGCCACGGGGTCGTCGCGGGGTCGTGCGTCCACTTGCGGTGGCCCGACTCGCCCCAGCCGATCCGCCCGAATTTCACGGCGCCCCCGTCGGGCCGGTATTGTACGGAGTAGACCGCGGACTTGCCGCGCGCCGCCCCCGCCAGCGGGCCGAACTCCTCAAGAAAACGCCCCCAGACGGGTCGGTTCCAAAGCGGCGGGGCGCCGGGGTCGCCGAGGACGCAATAGGCGTCGTACGAGACGTCGTGAAACGCCATCCTCACCTCGAATTCCAACCCCTCGGGTTCCGCCCGTTTTCGCCCGACGAGGCACGTTATCCACCCCGCCGATCCGGCGTCAACGGCCGATTCCCGGCTCGGGCCGAATTCAAATGAACGGTTGCACTCGGCTTGACGCGCCGCGCCCCTGCGTCAATATTCATCCTGTTGGGTGAATATTGACAGCCAGATGACCGAGGGCAACGGCTATGGTCGCGACACCGCCCCTGACCGTCCGCGTGACCCGCCGCTTCGAAGCGGCGCCGGAACGGGTGTTCGACGCCTGGCTCGAACCGGAAACGGTGCGCGCGTGGCTGACGGCGGTCCAAGGAAAGGCGACGCCGGGGGAACTGGTGCGGGTCGAGATCGACGCGCGGGTCGGGGGGGCGTTCACGTTCATTTACAGGAACGGGGGCGAAGAGGTCAGCCAGGCCGGCGTGTACCTGGAAATCGACCGGCCGAGGCGGCTCGCGTTCACCTGGCGGATGCCGAGTTTTGACGCCGATTTCGGCCGCGTCGTCGTCGAGATCGCCCCGCGCGAGAAGGGGTGCGAACTCACCCTGACGCACGAGATGGACCCGGCCTGGGCCGACCACGCCGAAGGGGCCGAATCGGGCTGGACGCTCGTGCTCGGCGCGATGGCCGAAACGGTCGTCAACGGCTGAACCAGGAGATCCAAACGGAAACGGACCGGCCGGCGGCGAGCCCGCCGAACGTCGAGGGCGGCTCACCCCCGGCCAGGTTCAGAGTTCGGCCCCCTCGCGCAACAGGGCCACCGTCTCCACCCCCGGTTTCCGGTCGGCATGGGCATTCCTCCGTTCACAAGGAACGGAGGCCGCCCATGATAACGCCGGACGGTGCGGAAAAAGTTGGCGGGAACTGTCGGTTTCTTGTCATTCCCGCCAAAGGAATCCGGTGTTAGAGTTCGTGTCGTGATCCGACGGCGGCGGAGGGACGCGGCGTGAAACGGACCGGCGGGCCGAGGGGAAAAAAGGCCGGGGCGGAAGCCCCGAAGCGGGTGGCGGTGGTCGCCTGCCCGGGGGTGATGCTGCTCGACGTGACGGGGCCGTGCGAGGTCTTCGCCGCGGCGGGACTGGTCCTACGGTCGCTCGGGCGGACGGGGGGTTACGAGGTCGAAATTCTGGCGACGGGGGACGTGCGGATCGAGACGTCGTCCGGGGTGAGCCTGCTGGCGCGGTCGCATTACACGGAGGGCCGGGGGAGGATCGACACGCTCCTTTTCGCCGGCGGGCCGGGCGTGCACGCGGCGGCGAAAGACGCCGCGCTGCTCCGCTGGCTCAGGCGGACGGGCCGGCGGGTGCGGCGGATCGGGTCGGTCTGCACCGGGGCGTTCGTCCTCGCGGCCGCGGGCCTGCTCGACGGCCGGCGCGCCACGACGCACTGGGCCTTTTGCGACCGGCTCGCACGCGAGTTCCCCGCCGTGACGGTCGACCCCGACCCGATCTTCGTGCGCGACGGCGACGTCTCCACCTCGGCCGGCGTCACGGCCGGGATGGACCTGGCGCTCGCGCTGGTCGAGGACGACTACGGCCGGGACGTCGCGACGCGGGTCGCGCGCCACCTGGTCATGTTCATCCGCCGGCCCGGCGGGCAGTCGCAGTTCAGCGAGCTGCTCGAAGCGCAGGCGGGCGACCGGGGTCCGCTGCGCGACCTGCTCGGCTGGGTGGCCGAACACCCGGACGAAGACCTCTCGGTCGAGGCCCTGGCGGCGCGGGCGCACATGAGCTCGCGGAACTTCGCCCGGGTGTTCGCCCGCCGGGTCGGCCGGACCCCGGCCCGGTTCGTCGAGCGGATCCGGGTCGACGCCGCGCGGAGGCGCCTGGAGGAGTCCGACGCCGGGCTCGAAGAGGTCGCCGCCGGCTGCGGGTTCGGCTCGGCCGACGCGATGCGGCGCGTCTTCCTCCGCGTCGTCCGGGTCACCCCGGGCGACTACCGCAAGCGGTTCCGCACCAAGCCCGCCGGCGCCCGGTCACCCGGCCGCCCGGCTGACCCGCCAAACGCCTAGAAACAAGGACTTGAACATGACGACGCGCCGAAGCTTTTTCGGCTGTGCCTCCGCCGCGTGCGGCTCACTCGCCCTCGCGCGGTTGGCCCTGGGGGGCGAAACGGCAAACGTACTCAAGGCGGCGCCGGAAAACTGGCCGGTCCCGAAGGAGGTCGCCGGGGTCCGCCTGCCCGACAGCAAGCTCGCCCGCGAGGCGACCGACTTCGCCCGCAGCCTCTCCGCCCCGATCGTGTTCAACCACGTCATGCGGACGTACCTCTTCGGCGAACTCGTCGGCCGGGCGCGGGGGCTGACGTTCGACCGCGAGTTGTTCTACCTCGGCGCCGTCTTCCACGACCTCGGCCAGACCGAGCGGTTCATGGGGACCCAGCGCTTCGAGGTGGACGGCGCCGACGCCGCGGCCGAGTTCCTGAACGCCCGAGGGGTGCCGAAGGAATCAGTCGAGATCGTCTGGGACGCCGTCGCGTTCCACACCTCGCGGGGGATCGTCGAGCGGAAGCGGCCGGAGATCGCCCTGGTGAGCGCCGGGGCGGGCGTCGACGTGCTCGGCCTCGGGTTCGACCGGCTCCCGAAGGCGGCGGTCGACCAGGTGGTCGCGGCCTTCCCCCGGCCGGGCTTCAAGAAGGCGTACCAGAAGGTGCTGGCCGAGGTCGTCGCCCGCAAG
>Ga0164243_10014227_pt1 | contig 11098 bp, 11 predicted proteins | sample OricompcompostOP_FD_108781 | JGI IMG/M metagenome (GOLD analysis project Ga0164243, IMG submission 108781) | Organic Plus compost microbial communities from Emeryville, California, USA - Original compost - Organic plus compost (OP) | ecosystem: Engineered > Solid waste > Mixed feedstock >... | reverse complement strand
CATGCTGCGGCCCTGCCGATCGCCTATGGCACCGCCTTCCGGCTCGTCCATACGCGCGGACAGATAAAACCCGGCGAGACGGTTCTCGTCCTCGGCGCGACGGGCGGTGTCGGAACCGCGAGCGTCCAGCTCGCCAAACGCCTCGGCGCGACGGTGATCGCGGCCACCGGTTCGCAGGCGAAGGCGGCCAGGCTCAAGGACATCGGAGCCGACACCGTCATCGACACATCGCACGAGGATTTTGTCGAGGTGATCCATCGGACATTCGGCAAGCCGCGGATCTGGGGTGACGGCGGCATTGATGTCGTCGTCAACTATATCGGCGGCGACACCTGGACGAAAAGCCTGCGCGTCCTGAAGCGCTTCGGGCGTCTCGTCACATGCGGCGCGACGGCGGGCTACGCGCCGGAAGAAGACATCCGCTACATCTGGTCGTTCGAGCTGTCCATCACCGGCTCGAATATGTGGGAACGGGAAGATCAAACGGCACTGCTCGATCTTGTGAGCCGCGGCGAACTCAAACCGGTCATCGACCGTGTCCTGCCGCTCGAAAAGCTCCGCGACGGCATCCGTGTGCTGCAGGATCGCGACGTCTTCGGAAAGGTGGTGATTGAGCTATGACGAAAACGCTCGAAGAACTTCAGGCCATCGTCGACGGCGCGCCCTATCATCGCTGGCTCGGCGTAAAGGTGACCGGCCTCGATCCCGACAGGCCCGCCGTCGCGACGGCGCTCGCGCACCGCCCCGAATTCGACCGAGCGGACGACGCCACGCAGTTCCACGGCGGCGTCATTTCGGCCTTCATCGACACAACCGGCGATATCGCGATGGTGCTCGTCGCCGGAGGCGCCGTGCCCACGATCAATCTGCGAATCGACTTCCTGAGGCCCGCGACGGGCACCACGCTGACCGGCCATGCGAAGATCCGGCGATCCGGCCGCACGCTCGGCGTCGTCGATATCGATATATCCGACGACAACGGCAAGCTCATCGCCATCGGACGCGGCACATACAGCGCCGTTGCGGGATAGAGCCATGGTGCAGAATCTTTCCAGCGTGATCGAGGGAGGACGCGACGAGGACATCGCACTCATCGAGGACAACGAACACGGCACGCGCGTCTTCACCTATGGCGAACTGCGCGACTGGATCGCGCGGCTTGCCGGCGGGCTTCGCATGCGGTTCGAAGGGCGTCCATTCCGCGTTACGATTCTCGCCCGCAACAGCGCCGACTATGTTGCTCTCTATTTCGCGGCGATGCGGGCGGGCGGCACCATCATTCCCTTCAACTGGCGCGCCAATACCGCGACGGTCGACTTTCTCATCGAGGACACGAGGCCCGACCTCCTCGTCACAGACGATCCCCGCCACACCTTTCCCGAGCGGATCGTGATCGGTAGCGAGGAATGGCGCGCGCTGGCTGTGGCGGATCCCGTTCCGCCCGCGCCGGTCGGCACGGAGGATATCGCGCAGATCCTCTACACATCGGGATCGACCGGAACGCCCAAAGGGGTTCCCCTGTCTCATGCGGGCCAACACTGGGCTGTGGTGGAAGGCGCGCGCCTCATTCCCGACGGCGCAACCTATCGCGTTCTCGTCGCGGCACCGCTGTTCCACATGAATGCCCTCTACAACATCAAGCGCAGCTTCCACTTGGGCGCGACAGTCGTCCTTCTGCCCGGCTTCACGCCGGCATCCTACATACGCGCCATCGAGATCTATCGCTGTGACTGGATCACGGGCGTACCGACGATGATCGCCATGCTGTTACGCCATCTCGGCGACAGGGTGCCGCGCGAATTTGCAGGCATACGCCGTATCTTCATCGGATCGGCACCATTCGGCATATCGCTATACGAAGACATCCTGCGCCTGTTCCCGAACGCCCAGATGGGAAATTTCTACGGAACGACCGAGGCCGGTCCGCTCGTCTACGGCCCGCATCCGGACGGCCTTCCGACGCCGCCCCTTGCCTGCGGCTACCCTCTCTTTCCGGAAATGGTCCGGCTCGTCGACCCGGACGGACACCCGGTCGAGGGCGAGGGACAGGGCTCGCTCCATATGCGCACGCCCGCCAATATGCGGGGCTATCTCAACCGGCCCGAGGTGACCGAACGGGTTCTGCGGGAGGGCTGGTACGATAGCGGCGACATCATCCGCCGCGACGAGAACGGTTTTCACTTCTTCGTCGGGCGCGCCGACGACATGCTCAATTGCGGCGGCGAGAACATATATCCCGCCGAGGTCGAACAGGTTCTGGACGAGCACCCCGACATCGTTCAGGTGATCGTCGTGCCCGCGCCGGACGCGATCAAGCACGAAGTGCCGGTCGCCTTCGTCGTTCCGCGCGAGGGCGCCGCCATCGAGGAGAGTGCCGTGAAGTCCTGGTTCATCGAGCGCGCGCCCGCCTATCTCCACCCGCGCCGTGTCTTCACCCTCGACGAGATTCCCTTGGCGCAGACGAACAAGGTCGACCGCAGCCGGCTGAAGTCCCTCGCTTTGTCCTTCATCGACGCATCCCGGGAGAAGGCGCACGATGCAGCTGCCCATTCTTGAACAGCGCCGGATCGAGGCGGAGATCATCAAGCCGATCTACGACGAAATAGTCGCGCGCTTCGGCCGCGAGGAGGCGCGCGCAGTGATCGGAAAGGCCATACGCGAGCACGCGACGCGTCAGGCCAGCCGCTTCCAGCAGGGACTCGGCGAGAATTCGGGCCTCGAAGGCTTCTATTCCACCCTCCCCCTGTGGACGATGAACGGCTCGCTCGAACTGGAGGTCATCGAAGCGAGCGGCGAACGGCTCGACTACAATGTCCACCGCTGCCGTTACGCCGAAATGTACAAGGAAATGGGTCTCAACGAAATCGGCGATCTTCTGTCCTGCCAGCGCGACGCCGTTTTCTGCAAAGGCATCGACCCGCGAATCCAGCTGGAACGCACACAGACCATTATGGAAGGCGCGAGCCACTGCGACTTCCGCTATTCGATCAAGACGGGAAACACCGCCGAAAAAGCGTGACAGCGGGAGCGTCGGCAACCTCAGGACGGCGCCCAGAGCCGGTGCAATTGGCGCGCGGCAGCGTCGAGCAGAAAACCGAGAAAGCCGATGAGAAGGACGACGGCCATCAGTTCCGAATAGGCCAGTCGATCCCGCGTATCCAGAATGAAGTAGCCGAGCCCCGCGGACACGCCGAGCATTTCGCAGGGCACCAGAAGGATCCACAATATCCCGATGGAGAGCCGCACTCCCGTCAATACATGAGAGACGACGCCCGGAATGACGACATGGATGAGCGTCTCCCAGGGCGTCGCAGCGAGGCTGCGCGAAAGCTGAAGCCAAGCCGGATCGAGCCGGCGGACACCGGCCGCGCTATTCAGAAGGATCGGCCAGACCGCGGCGAAGGTGAGAAGGAAATAGATCGGCCGGTCACCGACGCCGAGCATCATCACCGCGATCGGCATCCAGGATAAGGGCGAAATCATTCTGAGAAACTGGAAGGCGGGCGACGTCGCCGCCTCAAGCGTCCCGTTCAAGCCGACGAGAAGACCGACGGGCACGCCAATAAGAAGCGCAAGGCTGAGGCCAACGAGAACCCGTTTCAAGCTCAGAAGGACATGCCTCAGGATATCCGAGCCCGTCAGAAGTTCGTAGAGACTGACGAACGCTGCCTTCGGCCCGAAAAGAGCCGCAAGCCCGCTGCCCGCTGACGCAAACAAACCCGCCACGAGCCACCATGCGGCAAGGACGACCGCGAGTCCAAGCAGACCGAGCATGACCCGTCCCGTCCCCTGGAAGGGACGGGACGCCGGGCTGACCTTTTCAGTTCGAATGGATGAGCGTCTTGCCTCGACCTCACTCACACCCGAATAACCTCCTGACGCGTAAAGCCTTCGGGCAGGCCAAATTTGGTGAGGCCGCCGGCATCGGCAATGGCCTTCTTCACGAAGCTGTCGTCGACGAGATCGGCCGCAGCGAAGGCAGGTTCGAGCGTGTCCAGGAAGGAGTTGTCGCCCTCAATGAGCGTGTTCTTGAGGATCTTGACCAACTCCTCGGTGTAACTCGGATAGGGATAGGGCTGAAAGTCGATGCGCGCCTCATTCCAATCCTTGTGAAGGATCGCGCCAGAGGCTAGATAGCCGCTGATATCCTGCTCGGTCGGCGTCAGCACCTTGTTCAGAACTTCGACCGCGTGCGGCGTGTACTTATTCGCTCCATCCTTCGACAGAAGCTTAGCCGTCTCCCCGCGGTTCTCACGCGTCCAGAGCTGCGCCTTGACGATCGCATTCACAAGCTTCTGGGTCCATTCGGGCCGCGCGGTCGTGTCGTTCTCGCGAACGAGCACCACGCAGCAGGCGTGATCTTTCCACACATCTCCCGTAAAGCGCAGCACCTTGCCGACGCCGAGCGTCTCGCCTGCCGCATTGAACGGCTCGGCCACGATATAGCCGGAGATCTGGCCAGCCGCGAGACCAGGCACCATATCGGCCGGCGACAGGATGACGAGATTGACCTCGTTGTCCGCGGGCTTGTCGTTCTTGGTGACGGGGGTGAAGCCGTTCTCACGCAACAGATGCTGCAAAACGACATTGTGAATCGAATACCAGAACGGAATCGCGACCGTCTTGCCGCCAAGATCTTTCACGGAGTTGATGTCCTTGGCGACGGTCAGAGCCGAGCCCGCGGTGTGATTCCAGGCAACCACCTTCGTCGGTACTCTGGAGCCGTAGCGCGCCCAGATCGCGATGGGCGACAGGACATGAACCACGTTGACCTGGCCCGAGATAAAGGCCTCGACGAGCTGTGACCAGCTGCGGAACAGAACCGGCTTCTCCGCCTTGATGCCTTCGGCCTCGTACAGACCGTTCGCATGGGCGACGAGCAGCGGCGTCGCGTCGGTGATCGGCAGATAGCCGATTTTCACCGGCTCGTCCGGAGACTGGGCGCGCGCCTCGGCCATTCTCAGGAATGGCAGGGCACCGGAGGCCGTCAGAAGCGCAGACAGCTTGACGATGTCGCGACGTGAAAAGAATTCCTCGTTCATGATCCAGACCTCCCAGGATTATCAATGACGTTTGACCGCATCATGCAGCTCCTGCACGATCTCGATACGGATTTTCCCAAGCTCGGCGATGCGATCTTCACGCGGCTGCGGAAGGTCGACCCGCCACTGACCGATCTCCCGACCGGGCGTTCCGCCGATGAGGACAATCCTGTCGGAGAGGATCAGTGCCTCGTCGATGTCATGCGTAATCAGCAGCGTGGCAGTCCCAAGTTCTCCCACCACGGACAGGAGAAGCCGCTGCATCTCCCCGCGTGTGACTTCATCGAGCGCACCGAAAGGCTCATCGAGAAGCAGAACCAGCGGCTCGCGCGCGAGACAGCGTGCGAGCGCCGTACGCTGCGCCATGCCTCCGGACAGCGCCGCCGGAAGCCGGCCGCGCACGTGTTCCAGCCCGACCTTCCGGATGGCAGTGTCGATCCGCCGACGGCGCTCTTCGGGAGAGAGCTTCGGCTGGCGCGCAAAGGTCAGTCCGAACCCTACATTGCGCTCAAGGCTGAGCCAAGGAAGAAGCGCCGGATTCTGGAAAGCGATGGCAACGCGCGGATGCACGTCCGTTATTGGCGCGCCGGCAAAGGCAACCTGTCCCGAACTCGGTCTTTGCAGACCTCCGAGCACGCGCAACAGACTGGATTTGCCGACCCCGCTTGGGCCGAGCACCGTCACGATCTCGCCCGGCGCAAGCGCTATGTCGAGATCGGCAAGAACCGGCATTGCCGGATCGTAGGCGAGGTTTATACCCCGTCCCTCGAGGATCGGCAGGGACACGCTCATGATGCCTTCGCTGCGGCCGCATATGCGGAAAGCGCGCCCTTCAACTGGACGAGGCTTGGGGTGACGATCGGGATAAACGCCGCTTCGCGCCATCGCCGACCGAACGTCAGAGGCTGGGAAGCGAGATAGCAGCGCCCGCCCGCCGCCTGGTTTTCAAGACCCGCCGCAGCGACCGCAAGATCGCTGAGCGCAATCTTGAGTCGGAAGAGAGCCGGCGCGTCAGCAAGATAGACACCGTTGTCGAGGCCGGAGAGCAGGTCGCGACGCAGCGTGAAGAGGCGTTCCTCGGCCGCCGCGATCTCTGGGATCAGGATGCCACGTCCCTTTTCGTTGAAGGCCCGGGCCTCCGCAAGCGAGCGTTCGGCAAGGCCGACCGCCAGCCCGCACTGAAGCGACAGGAAAAACGGACGGATACGCGGCAGCCACTCCTGCGCGTTCTCGTGCAGCAACCACCGTCGGTCGATTTTCACCGCTTTGAGCGTGATCGCCGCCGTATTCGTTGACTGCATGGCGAAAAGATCAAAATCGTCCGTACGCTCAAGTCCATCTATATCGTGCGGCAGCGCGACGACGAAGTTGCTTCGGCCATCGGCTGACGCTACGGCGGCCGCGACGAAAAACCCCTGCTTGCGCAGATTGGTGACCCACGGCATCCGGCCGTCGAGCACCAGATGGTCCTCGCCCTCGCGGCGCGCGGAGATTTCGAGCTGCTCGATCCCGGCCAGAAACTTCATGGCATTGGACAGGGCCGTCGCTCCGGCAACCCTCCCAGCCAGAAGATCCGGCAGAAGCCGGTCTCCAAGCGCGCGGTTCGGACTCCGCAGCAGAAACTCGATAAAGCAGCGCTGCCCCCAAAAGACGAAACCCGCAGCCAGCGAGCGGGACGACACCGCAGCGACGGCCTCAACCGCCCGCGAGGAAGGACCGCCGCGGCCGCCGCGCTCCTCCGGAACACCGAGCGCGAACAAGCCCTCTTCCGCAAGGCGCGGAACGACCACCGCCGCGTCGACAGATCCCTCATTGAGCCCTTGCGCTTTCGCGTCGAGCCAACCGATGAGATCCTCGCTCAACTGATGACCGCCGAAGACCGTCATTTTGCAACCGGAGCCGGGCCTTCCCATCGATATTGGGAGAGTTCGTCGTTGAGCGGCGGCTGGGCGAGATTATTCGCGAAGTTGCACAGCGTCGCGAGGCTCACGCCGAGCACCACTTCAAGCGCGTTTTCCTCCGTATAGCCGGCTTCGAGAAACGCCTTCAGTCCTTCGTCCGGCACACGCCCGCGTGTTGCGATGACCGCCTTCGTGAACTCCGCGACGGCCGCGAGTTTCGGATCGGAAACCGGCGCAAGAGCCCGCAGCGCTTCCACCACTGTCTCATCGAGGCCAGCTTTCTTGTAGGCGATCGCCGTATGTCCGGCGACACAGAAGCCGCAGCCATGCGTCGCCGCCGCCGTGATCTGAATAGTCTCGCGCTCGGCGAGCGTCAGTTTCGAGCGCGCATTGATGCCGCCGACCGTCAAATAGGTTTCAAGGGCAACAGGTGCATTTGCAAGAACACGCAGAAGATTGGGGAGATAACCGTTATTCCTCTGAGCGGTTTCGAGAGCAGAACGCGCCACTTCGGGTGCGGTTTCAGACGTCAGAAGTGGAAACCGTGACATAATTCCCTTTCATCCATTTCTCACATTATCCGACCCGCCGACGAGCAAGGGACAACTGTGAAACTGTCCCAAGGACCCGCATCGCAACACGTTCGGCATGAGCTGTGACCTGGGGCAGCCCCATCAGCTCTCCGAACGTGCCGCGCGCGAGCGGACCGGCCACCAACAATGTATCGTCGGCGAGACCCTTTGCCGAGATAGTGCGGCTTTCGACGTCCACCTCCACGCCCAGGCCAAACTCATCCGGGCGAACATATCCACGCTCGCGCAAGGTAGGAAACAGCCCTTCGCCAGTAAAGAGCGCGCCATGCGCCGGTCCTGTCGCCAGCACCACGGTGTTGCTGAAAATGCCAAACTCCCTCTGACGGCCACGGTCGAAAACACGGGTTTCGATACCCGTCAGGGCCGCGTGCGAAGCACGGATCGAGCCGCGTGTCACGACAAGCGATCCTTCACGGAGTCGACGCTCGATCACCGCGCTGATCTGGGGCGCCACGCGATAGCGATGGACGTCCCAGAATGTGCGCAGATGGCGCAGCAGGCGGCGCTTTTCTTCCGTCTCAAGCGCGGACCAGACCTCGAAACCGTCGCGTCGTACGGCATCGATGACCGCCTGCCAGGGTAGACCCTGCCTGGCCGCGGCGGCAATCTGCGCTCGCACCTGCCGAAGCAATCCTCGCGCGGTCCGGTTTGGTTCAATCGTGAAGTTTCCAATCGGCTCCGCCACCGGCGCATGACCACGCGATAGGAGCCCGTGACGCGAAACCGCGTGAATGCGACCGATATGGCCTCGTCTGTCGAGCGAGGCGACAATATCAGCCATGGTAAGTCCCGTACCGACGATCAGGACATTCTCGCCCGCTTCGATCGACGCCAAGGCCGCCTGCGAAGACGGATCGGCAATCAGCCTCGGATGTCCGGCGATAGCAGCGAAAGCGGACGGGAGGGAGGGCGGCGGATGGCTCGCCGCGAGCACCACGACATCCGCCGCGATTTGCCCTCCGCGCGCCAGATCGAGAATCCATGACTGCGTTTCACGGCGCGCCACTATAACACGGTCCTGAATGTGCTCGAACTCAACGGGCGCGTTCTGCAATGCTGCAGCGAACTCGCTCTGCACATAGGTTCCGAACACGATCCGGCGGGGAAAAATTCGTCCGTCCGGCAGTCGGGCTTGAGGATCTCCCGCGATGGCACCGTTCACGAGAATCCAGTTCTCGAAATGACCATCATCCCTGGAGAAGGCGCTCATCCTCGCCGCCGGAACGTTGATACGGTGCGCAGGATCCGTCGACGAATAGGCAACCCCTCCGCCGATCCAGCTGCGCGGCTCAACGATGGTGACACGCACCGGACACGTCGTTCCACGCGCAATATTCAGCGCGACAATCGCTCCCGAGAATCCGCCTCCCACGATCGCAATATGCGGCGGGCCGGAGCGCTCCTCGGCAAGGCCGAGCCTCGTCGCGCTCACTCCGCAGCCTCGACCTGATGACGGAACGAATGGTCGAGCGCGATACGCAGATCCTTCTTGATGTCCTCGAATTGCGCCGAATCCCGATCGCGCGGACGCGGCAGCCGCGCATCGATGACGGCATCGATCTGGCCGGGACGCGGGCGAAGAATGATGATGCGATCGGCCACCACAAGGGCTTCTTCGATATCGTGCGTGACAAGAACGAGCGTGGGCTTCGTTTCTTCCCACAACGCGACGAGATGGTCCTGCAGACCCGACCGTGTCAGGGCGTCCAGAGCCGAGAACGGCTCATCGAGGAGAAGGACGCTCGGCCGCGCAACCAGGGCACGCGCCAGCGCGACACGCTGGGCCATGCCGCCGGACAGTTCGCGCGGCCAGCGCTCACCCTGGCTGGCAAGGCCAACGCTCCGCAGAGCCTCCTGGACGCGGTGCACGCGCTCCGCCGGAGCGATATCGTCAAGACCGAGGGCGATATTGTCGGCGACCGTGAGCCACGGCAACAGACGCGGCTCCTGGAAAACGAGACCAACGGCCGGATGCGGCTCGGCGATGGCCTCGCCACCGACCTGCACGCTTCCTTCGGTCGGCTGCTCAAGACCAGCGATCAGCCGCAACAACGTACTCTTGCCGCAACCCGAACCACCGACGATCGCCACCGCCTGCCCGCCCGAAACCTCAAGCGAGAAATCACGCAGCGCGGCGGTACCGTTCGGATATGTTTTCGAGAGATGACGGATGGCGAGCATCAACCGATCCTCTCGTAATTGTCCTGCCAACGCAGGAATGGCGTACTTACAACAATGATCAGCGCGTCGGTGATCTTCCCGATAACCGCGAAGACGAGAATCGCGGCGACGATCTGGTCCGGCTTGCCCAGTTGCTGGCCATCGACGAGAAGATAGCCAAGCCCCTGTGACGCACCCATGATCTCAGCCGCGACGACAAACATCCAACCGAGCCCGAGACCCGTACGCAGCGCCACCACCACATTCGGCAGAATGGCCGGAACGAGAATGCGGCTGATGAGCTTGCGGCCGTTGAAGCGAAAGATGCGTCCGACTTCGACGATTTTGCGATCGACCGACAGCACCGCCGCCGACACGCCGAGATAGACCGGAAAGAAGACGCCGATCGCGATCAGGGCGATTTTCGATTCCTCGAAGATGCCGAGCCAGAGGATGAAGAGCGGCACCCAGGCAAGCGAGGGGATCGCCCGCAGCCCCTGAATACTCGGATCGATGATGTCACGGACGAGGCGCGAATATCCCGCCGCGGCGCCGATCACAAGTCCGGCCACCGAACCCAGAAGGAAGCCGGTACCGACACGCCAGAGCGTGGCACCGATATGAGCGAACAGCTCGCCGCCCTGAAGAAGCTCAAGCAGAGTCGCTCCGATCCGGCTCGGCGGTGGAAGCAGACGACCTTCAGCAAGGCCGATTTGCACCAGGATCTCCCAGCCAATGGCAAGGCCGACCGGAAGGACCGCGCCAAGCAGAAAAGTTCGACGGCGACCGGACCCAGCTGCGCCCGGGGCTTTGGCCCCGGGGGCAGCTGTCGGAAGTATGCTATCGAGAGCTGTCATCGGCCATCAGTTCGACGCAAGCCGGAAGCTCGAATCGATCAGGGCATCGACAGCGCCCCGGACATCGACGTCTTCCTTGATAACACCCGCCTTTTGGAGAGCCTGCCCCGCCGCAAGGATCGTGTCCTTCTGCTCCTGCCCGATCTTGCTGTGGGAAATATCCGTACGCTCAAGCTGGCGGGCAATGACATTGTCCGGAAGCTTGGCGACTTTTACGAGCGCGGCGCTCAGTTCATCCGGATGCTCCAGAGAATATTTGCGGGCCTTCTCGTAAGCGGCGAGAACACGCTCGACAAGCTGGGGATTCTCCTTCGCAAAGGCTTCGCGGACATTCAGCACGCCCCAGGTGTTGTAATCAGGTTTACGGAAAAACAGGACGGCACCGTTCTCGGCTTCCGCGGCTGCGGTCAGCGGATCGAGGCCAGCCCAGGCGTCAACATCCCCGCGCACGAGCGCCGCCTTGCCGTCCGGATGCTGGAGCAGGACGAGCTCGACATCCTTGTCCGAGAGACCCGCATCGGCGAGCGCACGGATCAGGAAGATGT
>Ga0164243_10014225_pt1 | contig 11098 bp, 8 predicted proteins | sample OricompcompostOP_FD_108781 | JGI IMG/M metagenome (GOLD analysis project Ga0164243, IMG submission 108781) | Organic Plus compost microbial communities from Emeryville, California, USA - Original compost - Organic plus compost (OP) | ecosystem: Engineered > Solid waste > Mixed feedstock >... | reverse complement strand
CGATGCCGATGACGCAAGCCGAGGCCGTCGCCAAATTCCACCGCTACACGGATTCGATCGTCGGCCGGCCACATGCCGAAGCGCTCGTCGCTTTCGCGCTTGAAGCCAGCGCGACGACACCGGCGCGCCAATGCTTTTCGTTGGGACGCCCATAGACTGTTTTCGCATTACATCAATCAAAGTGAGGTGGATCATGAAACGGCCGAACTTGCCGGCACTCGGATTGGGATTGTCGCGGCGCACCGTGCTCGGCGCGGCGCTCTCCGCGCCCTTCGTTCTCAAGGCGCGCGCGCAGGACTATCCGACGCGCAATCCGCGCCTCATCGTGCCGTTCGCGGCCGGCGGTCCCACCGATACGCTGACGCGCATCGCCGCCGAGCGCGTGAGCCCGCTCCTGGGCCAGCAGGCCGTGGTCGAGAACCGCGCCGGCGCCGGCGGCAACATCGCCGGTGAACTGGTCGCGCGTACCGATGCCGACGGCTACACCTTGCTGGTCGCCGGACAGGCGATCCTCGCGATCAACAAGGCGCTGTACAAGAAGATCTCCTACGATCCGGCCACCGACTTCACCTTCATCGGCATGCTCGGCGTCATCGCCAATGTGCTGCTGGTCAATCCGAAGACCGTACCGGTGAACTCGGTCGCGGAGCTGATCGACCTTGCCAAGAAGAAGCCCGGCGAAATTTCGTACGGCTCGAACGGTCCGGGCTCGCTCACGCATCTGACCACCGCGATCATGGCGCATCAGGCCGGCATCGAACTCTTGCATGTGCCCTATCAGGGCGCGGCGCCGCTCACGACCGATCTGCTGGCCGGGCGCATCGGCATGACCTTCACCGCCGCGTCGGCCGCCATGCCGCTGGTGCGGTCCGGCCAACTGCGTGCCCTTGCGGTGACCACCGGCAAGCGCAGCCGTTTCAGCCCGGAATTGCCGACCTTGGTCGAAAGCGGCTTCCCCACGCTCGATGCGCCGACTTGGTTCGGCGTGGTGGCGCGCAGCAAGACACCGGCGCCGATCCTCGCCAAGCTGCGCAAGGACTTCAACACCGTCATCACTAGCGAGGACTATGCCAAGGCGCTGGAGAAGCAGTCGATCGAGATCATGGTCGTGCCGCCGGAGACCTCGGACGAGTTTCTCGCCAAGGAGCGCAAGCTCTGGAGCGACGCCGTGAAGGTGACGGGCGTCAGCTTGGATTAGAGCAAGCACGCGCCTGGTAGACGGAACCGCGCGACACTCCGCTCGTCCCCGCGAAAGCGGGGACCCAGCGCGGTAGCGCAAACTTGGTAGGGCCTGCTGGCTTCCCGCTTTCGCGGGAATGAGCGGAGACTGGCTCGACGCAATCCAATCTCAAACTGGCGACAGGGCACTCAATACGGCCCGCCGCGCCAGCGCGGCGGCGGTGCGTAGTAGTAGCCGTCGTCACCGTCCGGATCGAAAAACTGCTGGAAATCCCGGCCGTGCGTCCGCCGCACCGGCCGGCTGACCTCAGGCGCCGGCGCCGGCCGATCGCCCGTGACGACGATCACCGTATCGCGGCGATGCTCCTGCACGAGCGCGAACAGGATGGCGGCATTGTTCGGATGCAGACGGATGCAGCCGTGCGAGGCAGGCCGCCCGAGCCGGGAGATTTCGTAGCTGCCGTGGATGGCGTAGCCGCCATTGAAGAAGATCGAGTACGGCATCGGCGACCAGTCGTACTTGCGCGAGTACCATTTGCGCTCGAGCCGCTCCGGCCGGTAGGTGCCGTTGGGCGTGCGATAGCCCCAGCGGGCGGTCGACACAGGCCACTGATATCGGGTGACGCCGTCGATTTCGACGGTGAGGCGCTGCGTGGATTTATTGACGGTGACGACGACGCCCGCATCGGCACGCGCGATCGCGCACACCATGAAGGCACAGGCAGCCAAAACACTCAGGATACGCGACATCGCACACTCTCCGACGGCGCAACCTGGCACCGTCATGTCGCTCCTTCTTTAACCTAAATCAAACCGCTCAACGCGAGAGGCATGGCGTTGAGGTTAACGCGTGATGCCGTACTTGCGGTCGAGCGCACGCAGCCAGGCGTCGCGCTCGCGCATCACATGCCCTTCACTGCCGACCGAGACGCTCAACCGCTCGACCGTGGCGACCTGAGTGCGGGCGGCACGCCGCACGACCGGTTGCTCATCCGCATCGGTGACGCGCGCCTGCGCGGCATAAGCCTTGTTGCTCGCCTTGGCGCTCAGATGTTCGCTGCCGCCGGCGGGCATTTCATCGTTCACATCCTTCGCAGCGACCGTTGCAGGCTTCGCCGCGGCAGGCCCTTCCGCCATCGGCTGTCCGGCCGGCGCGTGCGGCAGCGGGCCGTCCAGCACGACGACTTTGGTCTGCTTCGCGCCGTACCGTTGCACCATGGAAAACAAGACCGACGCATTGTCCGGCCGCAGGCGCACGCAGCCATGCGAGGCCGGGCGGCCGATGTTCCGCGTCTCGGTCGTGCCGTGCATGGCATAGCCGCGGTGGAAGAACACAGACCATGGCATCGGCGCCCAATCGTATTTGCGCGAATACCACTGCCGCTCGAGCCGGGTCGGCCGATACGTGCCGGATGGCGTCGAGTAGCCTTTGCGTCCCGTGGACACCGGCCAGCGGTAGGCCTCTTCGCCGTCCACCGCCACCGAGATGCGCTGCTGCGATTTGCTGATGCTGACGACGAGCTCCGCGCGCGCGGGCAGCGTCATCATCAGCACACCGAACATGGCCGTCATAGCGAGGTTACGCATGGCACCAGCCCCAAATGCAGCGACCCTGACAGGTTAAGGAGTTTCACCCGCCGGATGGAACTTGTAAAGCATTTGTTAACCATAAAAACTATTGAAATACTTGCGTTTTTCGAACCATCGCGGAACGGTGGTTATATGCTCCCGCTCTAAACCATCGTTCGCAATTAAACTGACAGCGCGACAGGGACGCGGTAGACCGTCAGCACCATGCTGACGCGCATCACAGCTTTCCTGGTTGTGTCGGCGGTATTTGTCGCTGGCACTCTCGCGCTTGGGCAACGGATAACGGTTGCGCAAGCGCCCACGCCCGACTCCTCGGCTCAACCGATATCCGAGCCGAGCACGAGCAAGAACAGCAGCGCCGAGACGCCTGCCCAGACGCAACAGCAAACGCCGGCACCGGCAGTGACGCCGCTCGCACCGGCCTTACCGGCTGCGCCGCCGGCCCCTGCGCCGGACACCGCGTCCGCTCCCGCGCCAATTACACCGGCACCCGCCGCGACCGCCCCACCCGCCGAGCCGGTCACAACCGCCACCCCCACGCCACCGGCCGACACCCCGGCGCCCGCGGCATCCGCGCCGCTGCCAACGGCCCGGCCGACGGTCAGCGACGGCCTCGATGCTACGCCGGCGAAGACGCTGTTCTCGCGCGTGAAGCTGCCGTCGCTCGGCAAGGCGCTGGCGATCGGTTATTACCCGCGTGGCTGTCTCTCAGGCGGCGTCGAACTGCCGGTGAACGGACCGACCTGGCAAGTGATGCGCCTCTCGCGCAACCGCAATTGGGGGCATCCCGAACTCGTGCACTTCCTCGAACGCTTCGCGCCACTTGCGGCCAAAGCGACAGGCTGGAAAGGCATCCTCGTCGGCGACATGGCGCAGCCGCGCGGTGGGCCATTGCCCTTCGGTCATCTGAGCCATCAGATCGGACTCGACGTCGATATCTGGTTCATGCCCATGCCTGCCCACACGCTGTCGAACGACGAGCGTGAAAAGACGTCGGCGATCAATCTCGTGTCCGACGATTGGAAGCACATCAATCCAAAGACCTGGACGCCGCAGCATATCGCCTTCATCCGGACGGCCGCCGAACAGCCGGGGGTCGAGCGCGTTCTCGTCAATGCCGCGATCAAGAAAGAGCTGTGCCGCGTCGACAACGGCAAGCACTCGTCCTGGCTCGATAAAGTGCGTCCGTGGTACGGGCACCACGACCACATTCATGTGCGGATGAAATGTCCCGCCGACTCGCCGAACTGTCGCAAACAACCGCCAGTACCCGGCGACGATGGATGCAGCGCCTCGGCTCTCGACTATTGGTTCTCGGATAAGGTATTGCATCCGAAGCCCAAGCCGCCGGGTCCGCCACCGCGTCCGCTGATGCTGTCGGACCTTCCGCCGGCTTGCAAAACCGTAGTCAGCGCACCCGCGCGTGACGCCAGCAAGACGACAGAAAGATAATGAAACTCTGCCGATTCAACGATAATCGCCTGGGCTTGGTTGAAGGAAATGAAATCAAGGATGTGACGGCGGCGCTCGATGTGTTGCCGGCCGCGCGCTATCCGCTTCCGACCACCGATCTCCTGATCACGCATCTTCCGGAAGTCCAGAAGGCCGCTTCGGCCGCCGCGAAGGGCGCCAAGAGCTTTGCGCTGAGCGACGTGAAGCTGCTCAGCCCGGTCGCCAATCCGGGCAAGCTCGTCGCCGCACCGGTGAACTACAAGAAGCATCTGGATGAAGCGCGGACCGACCCCCAGATCCACCATCAGAACCAGGTGGCGGAGATCCAGCGCGTCGGCCTGTTCCTGAAGGCGAACAGCTCGCTCGCCGGCGCGAGCGACGTGATCCCGATCCGCCATCCGGACCGCCGCACCGACCACGAGATCGAGCTCGTCGCCATCATCGGCGCCAAGGCCAACCGCGTGAAGCGCGAAGACGCGCTCAAATATGTCGCCGGCTATTGCATCGGCCTCGACATCACCGTGCGCGGTCCTGAAGAACGCTCGCTGCGCAAGTCGATCGACGGCTACTCGGTGCTCGGACCGTATCTGGTCACGGCCGACGAACTGAGCGATCCGACCAACCTCGACCTCAAGCTCACGGTCAATGGCGAACCGCGTCAGATCGCCAACACGCGCGATCTCATCATCGGCGTTGCTGAGCTGATCGAGTTCGCGACGTCGTTCTACACGCTCTATCCGGGTGACGTGCTGTTCACCGGCACGCCGGAAGGCGTCGGCCCGATCAAGCCGGGCGACACCATCGACGCGTCGATCACGCATCTGGGATCGATCCAGGTGAAGGTGGGATAAGACAGGCGTCCATCCCTCCCCTGAAAGGGAGGGCTGATCGAGCGCGATCGGGGATGGGGTCAATTTTCATTCTTCCCAGGCCCCCACCCGGCTCGCTCCGCTCGCCACCCTCCCCCGCAAACGGGGGAGGGATAAGAAGTTACGCCACCGGCAGCACGTTGGTATATTTCACCTGCTCCAGCGCGAAGCTGGATTCGATCGAGGCGATGCCTTCGAGCCGCGTCAGCTTCTGCTTGAGGAAGCGTTCGTAAGCCGGCAGATCCGGCACCACGACGCGCAAGAGATAATCGCGCGGCCCGGTCATCAGATAGCACTCGAGCACTTCCGGCCAGCGCGCGATGGTCTTGGCAAAGCGATCGAGCAATTCCTCGCGCTGCTTTTCCAGCTTGATCGAGATGAACACGCTGACCGGCAGTCCGACCGCGCGCTGGTCGAGCACCGCGACATAACGCGCGATCACGCCGGCCTTCTCCAGGATGCGCACGCGGCGCAGGCACGGCGACGGCGACAGCCCGACCTTCTGCGCCAAGTCTGCAAGGCTCATGCGGCCGTCGTCCTGCAGGTGGCGCAGGATCTTCAGATCGACGGCATCGAGCTTAACGGCTTCTGGCATAAACCGCTCTTTTTAGTCGTTATATTAGCAGAATAGGTCAATACAGACGCTCAACATAGCGCGAATTGGCAAGCATCGCCATCACCTCAGGCGCAGAATTCGACCCGTCATCCTGAGGTGCGAGGCAGCGGAGCTGCCGAGCCTCGAAGGATAACGGCCCCGGCCGTCGCCCTTCGAGGCTCGCCGCTTACGCGGCTCGCACCTCAGGGTGATGGGACTGACATCGTGCAAAGCGGTTACGCCATGACGAAGACGCCAGAATCTCTGCAACTCCTCTCCGCGATCGAGCGCAAGGTGCTCTGGCTCGCGAGTTGGATGATCCACAATGCCAACCACCTGCGCGAGAACACCGACGGCCTGAAGGTCGGCGGGCATCAGGCCTCGTCGGCGTCGCTGGCGACAATCATGACGGCACTCTATTTCGACGTGCTCAAGCCGCAGGATCGCATCGCGGTGAAGCCGCATGCCTCGCCGATCTTCCACGCCATTCAATATCTGCTCGGTAAGCAGACGCGCGAGCGTCTGGAGAACTTCCGCGGCTACAAGGGCGCGCAGAGCTACCCCTCGCGCACCAAGGATGCCGACGACGTCGACTTTTCGACCGGGTCGGTCGGCCTCGGCGTCGCCCAGACGTTGTTCTCGTCGCTGGTTCAGGACTATGTGCGCGCGCACGGCTGGGGCACGGACCGTCCCGAAGGCCGCATGGTCGCGCTGGTCGGCGATGCCGAGCTCGACGAAGGCAACATCTTCGAAGCCCTGCTCGAAGGCTGGAAGCACGGTTTGCGCAATTGCTGGTGGATCATCGACTACAACCGCCAGAGCCTGGACGCCGTCGTGCGCGAAGGCCTGTGGGAGCGCTACGAACAGCTGTTCAAGAACTTCGGCTGGAACGTCGTCATCGTCAAATACGGCTCGCTGCAGCAGGCGGCGTTCAAGGAGCCAGGCGGCGACAAGCTCAAGGCCTGGATCGACAACTGCCCCAACCCGCTCTACTCGGCGCTGGTGTTCGCGGGCGGCGCGGCCTGGCGCAAGCGGCTCAACGACGAGATCGGCGATCAGGGCGATGTTTCACGGCTGATCGAGAAGCGTTCGGATGCCGAACTCGCGGCGCTGATGAACAATCTCGGCGGCCACGACCTGCCGGCGCTGCTGGACGCGTTCAACAACGCCAAGAGCGACAAGCCGACCTGTTTCATCTGCTACACGGTGAAGGGCTTCGGCCTGCCAATGGCCGGGCATAAGGACAACCACGCCGGCCTCATGACGCCGGCGCAGATGGACGCCTATCGCACGGCACAGAACGTGCGCGAAGGCCACGAATGGGACAAGTTCGAAGGACTGCCGGTTGCGGGCGACAAGCTGCAGACGTTCCTCGATCGGGTGCCTTTCGCGCAGGGCGGCAACCGCCGGCTCGAAGCGCCAAGCATCGCCGTGCCGGACAAGCTCAACATCACCATTCAGCCGACGATGTCGACGCAAGCCGGCTTCGGCAACATCCTGAACGAAGTCGGCCGCGGCGACGGCGACTTTGCCAAGCGCATCGTCACCACCTCGCCCGACGTCACCGTGTCGACCAATCTCGGCCCGTGGGTGAACCGGCGCGGCCTGTTCGCCCACGAAGCGACGCCGGACACCTTCCGCAACGAGCGCATCCCCTCGACGTTCAATTGGGAGTTCTCACCGCAAGGCCAGCATATCGAGCTCGGCATCGCCGAAGCCAATCTCTTCATCACGCTCTCCGCGCTCGGCCTATCGCACACGATCAACGGCGTGCGGCTGCTGCCGGTCGGCACGCTGTACGATCCGTTCATCGCGCGCGGCCTCGATCAGCTGAATTACGCCTGCTACCAGGATGCCCGCTTCATGGTGGTCGCGACGCCCTCCGGTATCACGCTCGCGGGCGAAGGCGGCGCGCATCAGTCGATCGCCGAGCCGATGATCGGCATGGCGCAGGACGGGCTGGCGATGTTCGAGCCGGCTTTTGTCGACGAGCTTGCCGTCGTCATGCGCTGGGCCTTCGACTACATGCAGAAGAGCGGCGGGGAAACGTCGGAACGGAACTGGCTGCGCGACGAGACCGGCGGCTCGGTTTACTTGCGGCTGTCGACACGGCCGGTGGAGCAGATCCAGCGCGCGATGACGCCCGACCTCGAACAGGACATCGTCGACGGCGCCTATTGGCTGAGGAAGCCCGGCCCGAACGCGCAGGTGGTCGTCGCTTACACCGGCGCCATCGCGCCGGAAGCCATCGAGGCCGTGGGACTGATGGCGGAAGACCGCCGCGATGTCGGCCTCCTGGCGATCACGTCGGCCGACCGCCTCAACGCCGGCTGGACCGCCGCGCAGCGCGCCCGCGAGCGCGGCCTCGTGCATGCGCGCTCGCACATCGAGCGTCTGCTGGAAGACGTGCCGACACATTGCGGCATCGTCACGGTGCTCGACGGCCATCCGGCAACGCTCGCCTGGCTGGGCGCGGTGAACGGCCATCGCACGCGTGCCTTGGGCGTCGAACACTTCGGCCAGACCGGCACGCTGGCCGATCTCTATAGGCACTACGGCATCGACGCCAACGCCATCGTCGCCGCCGCGCAGGGCATCGCACCGGGCCGGCCGATCAGGCATTTGAAAGTGCTGTAGAGCCTCGCCTTGCGACCCAACCTCGAGCCGTCATCCTGAGGTGCGAGCGCAGCGAGCCTCGAAGGATGGCGGGCAAGACGCGTCCCCAAGTGTATTTGAGGTGAGACCTCGGCCGTCCCCCTTCGAGGCTCGGCCTTCGGCCGCGCACCTCAGGGTGACGGAACAAAGGTTGTCCGCGTGGTCAGCGCCGGTCTTCAAGAATCATCGCGGCGCCCTTTTCGGCGATCATCATGGTCGGCGAATTGGTGTTGCCCGAGGTGATCGACGGCATCACCGAGGCGTCGACGACGCGTAGGCTCTCGAGCCCGATCACGCGCAGCCGCGCGTCGACCACGGCGTGGGCATCGTCGTCGCGGCCCATGCGCGCGGTGCCGACGGGATGGAAAATCGTCGTGCCGATATCGCCGGCGGCCTTTTCCAACGCCGCCTCGTCGTCGTCGCGCGCCTGCGCGCCCGGCAGGTATTCGAGCGGCGCGTAAGGCCGCAGCGCCGGCTGCGACACGATCGCGCGCGTCACGCGGATCGAGTCGGCGGCGACGCGGCGGTCTTCCGGCGTCGACAGATAATTCGGCCGGATCGACGGTGCCGCCGCAGGATCGCGCGACTTGAGCGTGATCGTGCCGCGGCTGGTCGGCCGCAGGTTGGCCACGCTCGCCGTGAAGGCCGGAAACGCATGCAGCGGCTCGCCGAACTTCTCGAGCGACAAAGGCTGCACGTGGTACTGAATGTTGGCGCGATCCTGCGTCGGATCTGACTTCGTGAAGACGCCCAACTGCGACGGCGCCATGGTGAGCGGCCCGCGCCGGCGCAGCATGTAATCGAGGCCCATCTGCGCGCGGCCGAACAGCGAGCCATACATCGCGTTCAGCGTCTTCACGCCCGACACTTTATAGATCGTGCGCAGTTGCAGATGATCCTGCAGATTGGCGCCGACGCCCGGCTTGTCGAGCCGCACTTCGATCCCGTGCTCGGAAAGATGCGCGGCCGGACCGACGCCCGACAGCATCAGCAGTTGCGGCGAGCCGATCGCGCCCGCGGCCAGGATCACTTCGCCGCGGCATTTGGCGCTGCGCGTTTCACCGTTCTGCCGCCACCGCACGCCGGTGACGCGCTTGCCGCTGAAGTCCAGGCCTTCGGCCAGGCAGCCGGTCTCCAGCCGCAAATTGGGCCGGTTCAGCACCGGCTTGAGAAAGCCGCGCGCGGCGGACCAGCGGCGGCCGCGTTTCTGGTTCACGTGGAAGTAGCAGATGCCTTCGTTGTCGCCGGTGTTGAAGTCGGCGACGGATGGAATGCCGTATTGCACCGCCGCCTCCCGGAACGCTTCCAGGATCTGCCAGGACAGGCGCTGCTCTTCGACCCGCCATTCACCGCCCGCCGCGTGGTGCTCGCTCTTCAGGAAGTGATCGACATGCTTGCGGAAGAAGGGCCGCACGTCGTCCCACGACCAGCCCGGCAGGCCGAGCTGGCGCCAGTTGTCGTAGTCCGCCGATTGGCCGAGCATGTAGATCATGCCGTTGATGGCCGAGCAGCCGCCGATCACCTTGCCGCGCGGATAATTGAGCGCGCGGCCGTTGAGGCCGGGCTCCGGCTCGGTCTTGAACAGCCAGTCGGCGCGCGGATTGCCGATGGCGAAGAGATAGCCCACGGGAATGTGAAACCAGACCCAGTTGTCGCGCCCGCCCGCCTCGAGAATGAGCACGCGCTTCGTCGGATCGGCCGAGAGGCGGTTCGCCAGCACGCAGCCGGCGGAGCCCGCGCCCACGATGATGTAGTCGAATTCGCCTTCGATCGCTGTGGTGCCGGTCATTGTCTCGGTCTCGCTTCTTCCCTGCGACTTTCTAGCAGAGTCAGCCAACACTCGCCGCCTACACTCCCCCTGGAGGGGGAGGGTAAAGCAAGCAACCCCTGCGCAGGTGACAGAGATACCTCCGCTTGCTACATAGTTCCCAGACCCGCGCCGCACTGGGCGTGCAGCGTGCGGCCGGAACGGCGGTTCCGACAATGTCTTCCCTCTCTGACCGGAAATCAGGGCGCCATCGACGCGCCCGAGGAGAACCGCCATGGCCACTCGGCTTCTAGCCTTTTTCAGCCTTCTGCTCGCCCTTGCCGCCGCGCCGCACCCGAGCGCCGCGCAGGACAAGACCATCACCATCTTCGCCGCCGCGTCGATGAAAAACGCCGTCGACGACATCAATGCCGCCTACACCAAGGCAACCGGCGTAAAGGTGGTCTCGAGCTACGCGGCCAGCTCCGCGCTCGCCAAGCAGCTCGAGCAGGGCGCACCGGCGGACGTCTTCGCCTCGGCCGATCTCGACTGGATGGATTACGGCGTGCAGAAGAAGGTCATCAAGGAGGACACGCGCGTCAATCTGCTCGGCAATCGCCTGGTGTTGATCGCGCCCACAGACTCCAAGCTCAACAACGTCACGATCGGCCAGGGCTTCGACCTCGCCAAGCTCGCCGGCGACGGCCGCATCACCACCGGCGACGTGCAGGCGGTGCCGGTCGGCAAGTATGCCAAGGCCGCGCTGGAGAAGCTCGGCGCCTGGCAGGCCGCCGCGCCCAAATTCGCCATGGCGGAAAGCGTGCGCGCCGCGCTCGCCTTCGTTGCCCGCGGCGAGGCGGTGCTCGGCATCGTCTACGAGACCGACGCCAAGGTCGAACCGAAGGTGAAGATCGTCGGCGCGTTTCCGCAAGAATCCTATCCGCCGATCGTCTATCCCGTCGGCCTGACGACAACGGCGAAGCCGGAGGCGGCGGCTTATCTCAACTTCCT
>Ga0164243_10014224_pt1 | contig 11098 bp, 7 predicted proteins | sample OricompcompostOP_FD_108781 | JGI IMG/M metagenome (GOLD analysis project Ga0164243, IMG submission 108781) | Organic Plus compost microbial communities from Emeryville, California, USA - Original compost - Organic plus compost (OP) | ecosystem: Engineered > Solid waste > Mixed feedstock >... | reverse complement strand
TGCAGCATAAACATAGGTCAGATCGGCATGGCCGTCGCCGCGCCGCGAGGGCGTCCCCACGGCGATGAACACGGCATCGGCCGCGCGCACCGGCTGGGCGAGGTCGGTCGCGAAAGCGAGTCGGCCCGCTTTCACGTTCGAATGCACGAGTTCGTTAAGACCCGGTTCGTAAATTGGAATTTCGCCCCGCTCCAGCGCGGCGATCTTGCCCGCGTCCTTGTCGACGCAGGTCACGTGGTGGCCGAAGTCGGCGAAGCAGGCCCCCGAGACGAGGCCGACATAGCCGGTTCCGATCATGGCGACACGCATGGGAGGTCCGTCCGGAACGTGGTGAAGCTTTTACCGAGGTGGGTGCGGGTCTTAGCAGGCGGATTCCGCCCTGGCGAGAGCACCGGCACGGTCCTTGCGGAAGGAGACCTGCGGGCAGCGCACCGTCCCGTTTCGGGACAGGGCTGCACCGGAGAGGAACAGGTCATGGTTGCGGCCGGCAAATCCCGCGTGGACTGGGTCGATTACGCCAAGGGCTTCTGCATTGTCTTCGTCGTGATGATGCATTCGACCCTCGGGGTCGAGGCGGCGGCGGGACAGGAGGGCTGGATGCATGCCCTCGTGGCCTTCGCCAAGCCGTTCCGCATGCCCGACTTCTTTCTCATTTCCGGATTGTTCCTCGGTCGCGTGATCGACCGCGACTGGCGCACCTTCCTGGACCGCAAGGTGGTCCACTTCGCGTATTTTTATGTGCTGTGGATGACGATCCAGTTCGCCATCAAGGTCCCCGGCCTCGCCGCCGGACAGGGGCCGGCGGAACTCGTTCGGCTCTACTTCCTCGGCTTCCTTGAGCCGTTCGGCACGCTCTGGTTCATCTATCTGCTGCCGGTCTTCTTCGTCGTCACCCGGCTGACCCGGCACCTGCCGCCGCTCCTCGTCTGGCTGGTGGCCGCGGCGCTCGAGATCGCGCCGATCCATACCGGCTGGATCATGATCGACGAGTTCGCCGCCCGCTTCGTCTATTTCTTCACCGGCTATTGGCTGGTCTGGACCGTGTTCGGCCTGGCCGAGCGGGCTGGCCGCCGGCCTGTTCTCGCCGTCGCGGGCCTCCTCGCCTGGGCGGCCGTGAACGGCGCGCTGGTCGATGCCGGCTTCGCCGAGGCGCCGGTCGTCTCGCTGCTGCTGGGTCTGGCCGGTGCCGGCGCGGTGGTCACGATCGCGGCTCTGCTGGCCCGGTCCGGATGGTTCGGCGCCCTGCGCTATTGCGGCGAGAATTCGATCGTCATCTATCTCGCCTTCTTCCTGCCGATGGCGGTGAGCCGGACCCTGCTGTTGAAGACCGGGATCGTGTCCGATCTCGGCACCGTCTCGGTCCTGGTGACGCTCGCCGGTGTGATCGGCCCGCTGCTGCTGTGGTGGGCGGTCCGCAACACGCGGCTGCGCTTCCTGTTCACGCGGCCGCAGGCGTTTCGCCTGGAAACGGAGCCGCGCCTGGCGCTGCAGCCGGCCGAATAGGGCGGCGGCGGGCTGGCCCCCGCCGCATGGATGGCTATAGTCCGGAGCCCAACGAGGCTCCTCGCATGCAAGCGCCCCAATCGCCCGCGGCCCCGCGTCCGCTCAAGCCCGGCGACCACGTCTTCCTGGTCGACGGCTCGTCCTTCGTGTTCCGCGCCTACTTCCAGTCCATGAACCAGGACCGGAAGTACAATTACCGGTCCGACGGGCTGCCCACGGGGGCGGTGCGGCTGTTCTGCACCAAGCTCTACCAGTTCATCCGCGAAGGCGCGGTCGGCATTCGCCCGACGCATCTCGCCATCATCTTCGACAAGTCGGAACAGTCCTTCCGCAAGGAGATCTATCCCGCCTACAAGGCCAACCGGCAGGACCCGCCGCCGGAACTGGTGCCGCAATTCCCGCTGATGCGCGAGGCGGTGCGCGCCTTCGGTCTGGTGCCGATCGAACAGGACCGCTACGAGGCCGACGACCTCATCGCCACCTACGCCCATCAGGCGGCGGCGGCCGGCGCGCACGCGCTGATCATCTCCGCCGACAAGGACCTGATGCAGACGGTGCGGCCCGGCATCGCCTTCTACGACTTCGAATCGGGCGCCAAGGGCGGCAAGGGCTATCGCCCGGAACGGTTGATCGTCCACCCCGAAGACCTGCGCGAATGGAAGGTCCCGGCCGACCGCATCGAGAGCGTCGTCGACCGCTGGGAGGGCGTCACGCCGGAACAGATCGTCGATGTCCAGGCGCTGTGCGGCGATTCGACCGACAACGTTCCCGGCGCGCCCGGCATCGGCATCAAGACCGCCGCGCAGCTGATCGCCGCCTACGGCGATCTCGAGACGCTGCTGGCGCGCGCATCCGAGATCAAGCAGCCGAAGCGGCGCGAGACGCTGACCGACCCCGCCATCGTCGAGCAGATCCGCATCTCCAAGGAACTCGTCCGCCTCGTCACCGACGTGCCGGTCGAGACGCCGGTCGAGGACGCGCTGCTGCAGGAGCCCGATCCGCGGCAGCTGATCGGCTTCCTCAAGGCGATGGAATTCACCACCATCACCAAGCGCGTCGCCGAGGCGACCGGCGCCGATCCGAACGAGATCGCGCCCGACCCGCGCCTGATGGCCGACGGCGACGCGGCGGCGGCGCGGGCCGCGGCCGCCACGCCGGTGGAACATCCGGCCGTGCCCTCGCGCAGACAGAAGGAACCCGTCGCCGCGCCCGGCACCGGCGCGATGACGCCGCAGGCGCTCGCCGCGCAGCGGCGCGACGCGCTGCGCCAGAGCGTGTTCGACCGCAGCCTTTACGAGACGGTGCGCAGCCTCGACCGGCTCTATGCCTGGATCGATCGCGCCCGGGATCTCGGCCTCGTCGCCATCGACACCGAAACCACCAGCCTCGATCCGATGCAGGCGGATCTGTGCGGCATCTCCCTCGCGGTGGCGCCGAACGAAGCCTGCTACATCCCCTTCAACCATCGCCAGGGTGGCGACGGCGCCGGCCTGTTCGCCGGCGGCCGCGCGCCCGACCAGCTGGCCGAAGCCGCCGCGATCGAGGCGCTGAAGCCGCTGCTGGAAGACCCGGCGGTGCTGAAGATCGCGCAGAACGCCAAGTTCGACTGGCAGATCCTCGCCCTGCGCGGCGTCGACGTGGCGCCGTTCGACGACACCATGCTGATGTCCTACGTGCTCGATGCCGGTCGCGGCGGCCATGGCATGGACGAACTGTCGGTGAAATGGCTCGGCCACGAGCCGATCGCCTATACGCAGGTCACCGGCACCGGCAAGGCGCAGATCTGCTTCGACCAGGTTTCGATCGACAAGGCGACCGAATACGCCGCCGAGGACGCCGACGTCACGCTGCGGCTGTGGCGCGTGCTGAAGCCGCGCCTCGTCGCCGAGGGCATGACCACGGTCTACGAGACACTGGAACGACCGCTCGTGCCGGTGCTCGAGCGCATGGAGCGGCGCGGCATCGCCATCGATCGCAACGAGCTTTCGCGCCTGTCCGGCACCTTCGCGCAGAAGGCGGCGGCGTTGGAGGCCGAGATCCGCGAACTCGCCGGCGAGCCGCTCAATCCCGGCAGCCCGAAGCAGCTCGGCGACATCCTGTTCGGCAAAATGGGTCTGCCCGGCGGCAAGAAGACCAAGACCGGCGCCTGGTCGACCGGCGCCTCGGTGCTGGAGGATTTGGCCGAGCAGGGGCACCTGCTGCCGCAGAAGATCCTCGACTGGCGCCAGGTGGCCAAGCTCAAGTCCACTTATACCGACGCGTTGCCGAGCTTCGTCGATGCCCGCACCAAGCGCGTCCACACTTCCTATGCGCTCGCCGCGACGACGACCGGCCGGCTGTCGTCGTCGGAGCCGAACCTGCAGAACATCCCGGTCCGCACCGAGGACGGCCGCCGGATCCGCCGCGCCTTCGTCGCGACGCCGGGCAACAAGCTCGTCTCCGCCGACTATTCGCAGATCGAGCTGCGCCTGCTCGCGGAGATCGCCGACATCCCGGCCCTGCGCCAGGCGTTCCGCGACGGCCTCGACATTCACGCCATGACCGCCTCGGAAATGTTCGGCGTGCCGATCGAAGGCATGCCCGGCGAGGTGCGCCGCCGCGCCAAGGCGATCAATTTCGGCATCATCTACGGCATTTCAGCCTTCGGCCTCGCCAACCAGCTCGGGATCCCGCGCGATGAGGCCGGCGCCTATATCCGCAAATATTTCGAACGCTTCCCCGGCATCCGCGCCTACATGGAAGAGACCAAGGCGTTCTGCCGCGAGCACGGCTACGTGCTCACGCTGTTCGGCCGCAAATGCCACTACCCGGAGATCGCCGCATCGAACCCGTCGGTGCGCGCCTTCAACGAGCGCGCCGCCATCAACGCGCGCCTGCAGGGCACCGCCGCCGACATCATCCGCCGCGCCATGGTGAAGATGGACGCGGAACTGCAGAAGGCCGGGCTCGACGCGCAGATGCTGTTGCAGGTGCACGACGAACTCGTGTTCGAAGTGCCCGAGGATCAGGTCGAAGCGACGCTGCCGCTGGTGCGTCGGGTGATGGAGCAGGCGCCGCTTCCCGCCGTGTCCCTGTCCGTTCCGCTCCACGTCGATGCGCGCGCGGCGGACAACTGGGACGAGGCGCACTAGCTAGAGGCCGCTCAGGAACGCCTTGAATGTCGGGTGCCGCGCCACCGCGTCCTTGCCGGCGGCGATCAGGTCGTCGACCTGCTCCGGCTCGAGCCGGAACCGCGTCGGCACCGCGTTGAGCCTCGCCGCGCGCCCCGGCGGAAGCTGGTCGAAAGCGATCCGGCCGATATGGAACCTGAGGTCGCGGCAATTCCAGTTGGCGCCGCCGCCGAGCCGCTGCACCTCGCGCGCCGGCAGGCCGCAGCGCCACCGCACCAGCGCCTCGCGCCAGCTCTCCATCGTCGCTTCGAACGCCGCGTAGCTGGAGCGCACGCTGGCATCGAGCGCAGCGTCGGTCACCGCCATCACCAGTTCGGTGCCGGTCGGTCCGGCCAGCGTCTGCGTCCAGCTCGCCGCCTGCGGCGCGCGGCCGGCATCGACGACGAAGAACAGCACGCGGCGCAGCTTCACCGCCTGCTCGCGGCTGAGCGGGCCATAGGGCGTCTGCGAGGACTCGCGCGCCACCGTGAAGCCGCTGAGCCCGAAATTGTCCACCAGGCCGCCGTCGAGCAGCTTGATGTATTTCATCGTGCCGCTGCGGTAGCGGCCGATCCCTTGCGCGAAGGCGCGCAACAGCGGCGAGGCGTCCGGGTTGTCGGCGGCGCGGGTGATCCAGTCCGGCAGCTTGGCATTGCAGCGGTCGGGGAAGGTCTCGATCACCACCGGCGCGAACACGACCGGCACCGCCGCGGATGCGGCCACCGCGCCGGCGACCGGATAGTCCGCGAGGTCGCTGCAGATGACGCTGAACGCGGTCTTGCCGAACACGAACGGCGTCCGGTTGAAGATGTCGGTGGCGTTGATCCAGATGCGCGGGCGCCGTTCGGTCAACAGCGCCGAAAACCGCGCGCCGTCGAACAGGTTTGCGTCGAGCCAGTCGCGAAAGCGCGTGTCGTCGTTGACGCCGCCGCCCAGCGCCCGCGAGATATTGGCCAGCGTCACATTGGTCCGCAGCGCCGCTTCCGCATCCTGCAGCAGGAACCGCTCGCGGAAATCGGCCAGGGCGGCACGCCGCTTCAGGCCGAAATAGGCCGCCGTCACCGACCCGCCGGACACGCCGGTGATGAAGTCGATCTGATCGAGCAGAGGCGCCCGTCGGCCGCGGCCGGGAATGTCGGTTTCCGCCAATGCCTGCAGCGCGCCGAACGAGAACGCCGCCGCGCGCGTGCCGCCGCCGGAGAAGGCCAGCGCCACCAGCATGTCGTCCTCGTAAAGGCCGGTGTCGTGGCCCGGCGCGATCCCGGCATTGGGATCGGTCGTGGGCTGGTTGATCGGCAGGTTCTCGACCGTGGCGCAGGCCGCCACGACCGCCAGCATTGCCGCGGCAACCAGCGCGCGAAACGGTTTCATCGACGGGTGTCCTCCGTCCCCATCAGCATTCTACGGCAAGCCGGCGGGTCCTGCAGCAGCAGCGTACATTGCGCCGCAGGCGCGGCGGTTGCACCCCGGTGCCGAGATTGCTACCCAACCCCTAACATGGGGGAAGGGAAACGCTGATGATCCGAAATGTTGTGGCGGCGCTGGCCGCGGGTCTCGTCCTGGCTGCGCCGGCTCCGGCTTGGGCCGCCGAGGGGCTGGACGGCGCCAGCATGTCCATCCTGTGGGCGCTGCCTTTCGTCGGCATTCTGCTGTCGATCGCCACGGGGCCGCTGTTCTACCCGCATCTGTGGGAGCATCATTACGGCAAGTTCGCCGCCTTCTGGGCCGCCTGCGTCATCGTTCCGCTGTTTCTCGTGGGCGGATCCTCTGCCGCCACCCATGCGCTCGCGCACACCATCTTCCTCGAATACATCCCCTTCATCCTGCTGCTGCTGGCGCTGTTCACCGCGGCCGGCGGCATCCTGGTCGAAGGCAATCTGCGGGGCACGCCGCTCACCAACGCGGCGCTGCTCGGCATCGGCACGCTGATGGCGAGCGTCGTCGGCACCACCGGCGCCTCGATGATCCTGATCCGACCGTTGATTCGCGCCAACGACGACCGCGTCTACAACGTGCACGTCGTCGTGTTCTTCATCTTCCTCGTTTCCAATATCGGTGGCGCGCTCACCCCGCTCGGCGATCCGCCGCTCTTCGTCGGCTTCCTGAAGGGCGTCGACTTCTTCTGGACGACGACCAACCTGCTGCTCGAGACGATCGTCGTCGCCGGCATCGTCTTCGCCGTCTTCCTGGTGCTCGATATCGTGCTGCATCAGCGCGAGAAGCATCTGCGCCATCCCAAGGACCCGACTCCGGACACGCCGCTTGCAGTGCGCGGGCTTGTCAACTTCGCGCTGATCGGCGTCATCATCGCCGCGATCCTCATCAGCGCATCGTGGAAGCCCGGCATCAGCTTCACCATTGCCGGCGTCGAACTGCAGTTGCAGGACCAGCTGCGCAACCTGGTCTTCGTCGCCGTGGCGATCGCATCGATGAAGCTGACCAAGCCGGCCTGGCGCGAGGCGAACGGCTTCAGCTGGGGGCCGATTCTGGAAGTCGCGAAGCTGTTCGCCGGCATCTTCATCTGCATCGTGCCGGTGATCGCCATCCTGCAGGCGGGCCGCGACGGCGCTTTCGCGCCGCTGGTGGGGTTGGTGACCCACCCGGACGGCAGCCCGAACAATCTCGCTTACTTCTGGCTGACCGGCGCGCTCTCGTCGTTCCTCGACAACGCGCCGACCTATCTCGTTTTCTTCGAGCTGGCCGGCGGTGACCCGCAGGTGCTGATGACGACGCTGGCCGGCACGCTCGCCGCGATCTCGACCGGCGCCGTCTACATGGGCGCCAACACCTATATCGGCAACGCGCCGAACTTCATGGTCTATGCCATCGCCCGCGACATGGGCGTGCGCATGCCCTCGTTCTTCGGCTACATGCTCTGGTCGGGTGCGGTCCTGATCCCGACCTTCATTCTCTGCGGCTGGCTGTTCTTCGGCAGCTGAGGGCCGCGTCCCGGGCGCGCGCCGCGCGCCGCGGGAAACGGAGCGTCTGCTTTGCGCCCCGGACCAGCGATGCAGCACGGTCGTGCTGCATCGCATTGAGGAGCCGTCGGCGGCACACACCGTGTCGACGAAGCGCGGTTCGTCGGGTCGGCCGCGAGCAACTCTTCCCGTGCCGGTATTCCGAAACACCGCTTTCTTTACCTTCGTCTGATACTGCTAGGCATTGAACCTTTGCTGCCGACGGGCGACCGACGTGCGGGCCTGCAACCAATTGCAGGACCGAACGTTGATCCGTCGGCGGATCATGCGCCAGGGACGGAGGATCGCCGTGCGGCCCCGTGGGTGGAATTCCAAGGCAGGCGGCCGTGCCGGGGCGATCCTGGCGGCGGCGTTGTTCGCGTTGCCGGCGCCCGCTTCCGCCCAGGGCCTTCTTGGCGCCATTTTCGGTGGCCTGTTCGGCGGTGGGCCACCACGCCAGCGCTACTACGCTCCGCCGCCTCCGCCGGTTTACGGCGATCCCTACGGTGCGCCCCGCGGCGAGCGGGCGGAGCCTGGAACTCGCGGCGGTGGTGGCGGGCGGATGACCTTCTGCGTGCGCCTCTGCGACGGGCGCTACTTCCCGCTCACCTCCGGCGTCAGCAGCGCCGATGCGGCCGAACTCTGCAACGCCATGTGCCCCGCCACCCCGGCGAAGGTGTTCTATGGCAGCCTCGGCGCGATGGAACATGCCGTGGGCCGCGACGGCAGCCGCTACGCCAGCCTGCCGACCGCCTTCGCCTTTCGCGAGCGGCTGGTGTCGGACTGCAGCTGCAAGGCCGACGGCGACCCGCTCGGCACTGCCCGGATCGACCTCCAGCACGACCCCACGCTCAAGCGCGGTGACGTGGTCGCCACCGACACGGGCGGGATGATCTATCAGGGCGTGCGGGCGCGCGCCGGCACCGCCGAATTCACGCCGATCGAGAATTTCGACAAGGTGGCCGCCGACCTGCGTCAGAAGCTCGCCACCAACCGGCCCGCCGAAGCCGACTGATCAGGCCAGTTCCTGGACCACCGCCTCCGCCAGCGACAGAGAGGCGGTGAGCCCGGGCGATTCGATTCCGAACAGATGGACCAGGCCGGACAGCCCGTGCGCTGCCGGCCCGTCGATGCGAAAATCCGCCGCCGGTTCGCCGGGCCCGGTCAACTTCGGCCGGATCCCGGCATAGTCAGCCGTTAGCGTGCCGTCGGGTAGGCCGGGCCAATAGCTGCGGATGCGCGCGTAGAAGGCGGCGGCGCGTCCGGGATCGACGTCGTAATTCTCGCTCTCGATCCACTCCACGTCCGGGCCGAACCGCATCCGCCCGGCCAGGTCGAGGGTGACATGCACGCCGAGCCCGCCGTCGACCGGTGCAGGATAGATGAGGCGCGAGAACACCGGCCGGCCCGCATAGCCGAAGTAATTGCCCTTCGCGAGCACCAGGCGCGGCACGCGTTCCGCGGGATACGACTCGGTCGCGCGTGCCACGGCCTGCGCGCCGAGTCCGGCGGCATTGACCACCGCGTCGACGTCGAACGTCCCGGCCTCGGTGCCGCCAACCGTCACCCGCCAGCCGCTGCCGTTCGGCGTCAGACGCGTGATGGGCGTGTTGAAGGCGATCATGCCGCCGTGATCCTCGAGATCGCCGCGCAGCGCCAGCATGTAGCCGTGGCTGTCGATGATTCCCGTTTCCGGCGACAGCACCGCGGCGGTGCAGGCGAGCGCCGGCTCCAGCGCGCGCGCGGCGGCGCCGTCGATCAGCTGCAGCCCTTCGACGCCGTTGGCGACGCCCTGGGCGTGGATGGCGACGATCTTCTCGGTCTCCGCGGCATCGGTGGCGACGATCAGCTTGCCGCAGCGCCGGTGGGCGACGCCGTGACTCTCGCAATAGGCGTAGAGCTTGCGCCGGCCGTGCGGGCAATGCGCCGCGCGCAGCGATCCCGTCGGATAGTACATGCCCGCATGGATGACCTCGCTGTTGCGCGAGGAGACGCCGGAGCCGATCGCGTTGGTGGCCTCGGCGACGATGACGTCGTGGCCGGCCAGCGCCAGCGCCCGGGCGCAGGCGAGCCCGACGACGCCCGCTCCAATGACGATGACCTGCATGGGTGACGATGTTTCGGCGAGATCCGCAGCACGAACACAACGGAAATCGTCGGCGCAAGTCAACCGCGATCGCGCGTGCCGCGTTTGCCGGCGCCCGGCTGCGCGGTGCCCAGCTCCTTGATGATCGCCTCGCGTACGATCTTCAGCGCCGGCTCGGCCTTCTTGCCGCGCCGCTGCATGTAGCCCAGCGTGCGCGTCAGCCGCGGTGCCAACGGGCGCACCGCGATGTCGGGCCGCGCCTCGCGCCCGCACACCGCCGCTTCCGGCACCACCGAGGCGCCGAGTCCGGCGGCCACCATGCGCTTCACCGCTTCGAGATTGTCGAGCTCCATCGCCGGCCGCGGCGGCGTACCGTCGATGCTGAGCCAGGCCATGATCAGTCGCCGCACATTGGCCCGTGCATATTCGAGCAGCAGCGTGTGCCGCGCCAGCGTCTGCGGCGTCGCCTTGGCCGGAATGTCGCTGGCGCCGGCCGGGAAGATCGCCACCAGCCGCTCTTCGCGCAGCGGCACGACCTCGAGCGATCGCTCGTCCACCGGCAGGCTGACGACGCCGACGTCGATCTCGTTGCCGGCGATACGCTCGGCAACGCCGCTCGTGGTGCCGGTCGTCACCACCAGTTCCACGTTCGGATGGCGTGCGCGCAGCCGCTGCAGCACCGGCGGCAGATGATAGATCAGCGCCGTGGTGCTCGCGCCGATACGCACGCGTCCGAGCCAGTTCTCGCGATAGCGCCGCATCGTCGCGACGATGGAATCGCTTTCCTGCGCGATCCGCCGCGCATGGTCGATCACCTCGCGGCCCGCCGGCGTCGCGAAGGCGCGCTTGCCGAGACGCTCGACCAGCTGCACGCCGAAGCGCTCCTCGAGCTCGCGGATCTGCGTCGACACTGCCGATTGCGACAGGTTCAGCCGCTTCGCCGCGCCGGTGAAGCTGCCGAGCGCGACCACCGTTTCGAGCGAGCGGAGCTGGTCGAGGTTGAGGCTGCGCATTCGTTGCGTTCCGGACCATCGAAATCCTAGATCGTTTCGATCCAAACAATCAATTTGGCCTCGCGCCCGAACTGTGATGACCGTCACGCCCCGCGCGTCCCGGCCCGGCTATGTCTGGTGGCGTCACGGCCGCGGGCTGCCGGTTCCGACGATGGTACCGCTGCCGCCATGGCGCGCCCCGGGGCGCCAAGCCGAACCGCAGCCGCGCGCGAAGCGAGCAACGAGAAGAAGATGAGGACGAGGATGAGACCGACGCTGGAAATCCGCCGCGCCATGCGCGGTGACCGCGACGCTCTGCATGCGCTGCAGAAGCGGTCGCTGCGCGTTCTCGGCGCCGCCTGGTACGAGCCGGCGGTCATCGAAGCGTTCCTCGCCCATGTTGGCACCATG
>Ga0164243_10014223_pt1 | contig 11098 bp, 8 predicted proteins | sample OricompcompostOP_FD_108781 | JGI IMG/M metagenome (GOLD analysis project Ga0164243, IMG submission 108781) | Organic Plus compost microbial communities from Emeryville, California, USA - Original compost - Organic plus compost (OP) | ecosystem: Engineered > Solid waste > Mixed feedstock >... | reverse complement strand
CCCGGCCCGGGCTCCGCTAGGCACGGTTAGCGTTCTTGCAATCGCTATTGGTGCAAGCGTCGCGCTGTGGATTTTCGCCGGGCTGAAAGCGGCAACCAACTAGTGCAGCGAAAACACTATCATCTTCTAGACGGTATTCGTGGTTTGGCGGCGATCGCCATCATGTATCGCCACATGGGAGAACTTGGCGTTCCCACCTCGCCCCAAAGCTACCTTGGCGTTGACCTGTTCTTCGTCCTGAGTGGAGCTGTGATCGCCAACGCCTACGAAGGTAGGTTGGCCAGCGGAATGAGCCTGGGCGTTTTTCTAGCTCGCCGCATAGCTCGCCTCTATCCGATGATCCTGGTTGGACTCGTACTAGGCGTCTTGAACGGTGTGGTTGGCGACGGCGCGGGTACGACGCATCTTTGGATAGCTGCGGCGGTCGCTCTGATCGTCCTTCCCAACAACCCGCTGTTGAGCCTTGGAAATCTAAATGGCCCGGCCTGGTCGCTGAGCTACGAGCTCGCAGCTAACGCTGTATACGGCGCGGGAATTTACCGCTTGTCGTCGCAAATTATGTCAATGCTTGCGGCCGCATGCGGATGTCTGCTGGTCGTCGCAGCCTTGTATAAGGGCCACCTCGACACCGGATACAGCCTCAAGTCGGTGCCGTTCGGATTGGCCCGCGTTGGCTTTTCCTTCTTCGCAGGCGTGCTTCTTTTCCGGCTTCACAAGTCAGGCGCACTGAGACTAGCCCCGGTGCTTCAAGGCAGGTGGGCCGTCTTAGCCGCAATCGCTCTCATAGCTGCCGCCCTTCTCGCCACCCCTCCGGAACCCCTCAAGGCGCCGCTCGCCTTGGTTTCGGTCTTCTTCGTGTTCCCGGCGGTGGTGGTGCTCGGCATGGAGTGCGAGCTCTCTAAACCGGCGGTGCAAGCATGCCGTACGCTTGGGGAGATCTCGTACCCGCTCTACCTCATTCATGCTCCCTTAGCGGCGCTGGTCGGGAGTCTGATGAACCGACATGGGGCCTCCGAGTATCTGCTACCAGCCGCGATCGCCTTCGGCCCGATAATGGTGGGCATGTCGTTGCTGCTGGAGAGGCAGTTCGACGCCCCCATTCGGCGAGCGCTCAGCAACTGGCTGACGCACCGATTAGGCAAGCGGTCCTCCGAACCGTCCGGCGGTCAGCTAGTCGCCAAGGAGGCGGGCTCACCCTAGGCTTGTGAACGCGGGTCGCCGAGCGGTCCCAGACTTACGCCTGTGCCGGACCTGCTTCCCGCATCCACTCGGGCGCCCCTCGGCGATTGGCCAGCCCGGCGGCCCAGCCCTGCACGCCGTAGCCGAGTTGCCGCCAAGCGCGGCGCTTGCCGAAGCGCACGAGCATCGTGAGCAGGGTGGTCACGGCGTTCACCGGGAACAGCCCGGGATGGCAGTCGCGGCTCAGCAGCACGCGATTGCGTTCGTTGAGATAGACGGAGAGTCGCGAGCGCGTACGCAGGTCCACGGCGTTGCCCGTGCTGGTGCCCTGCTTGTGCACGACGACGCCTTCCGGCGCGAAACCGAACCGCATGCCGGCCTTCTGGCCGCGCAGCCCCCACTCCACCTCCTCACAGTAGAGGAAGTAGTCCTCGCGCATCGGCCCGACGGCCTCGAGGAACGCGCGACCGATCAGCATCGAAGCGCCGTTGAGGAAGTTCTGCCGCTGCTCGACGACGGCGGGATCGACCGGGGCGTTGGCCGGCCGGCCATGTCCGAGGGACACGGCGCGGGCCAGCCAGCGCTGCCAGCGCCCGCCATAAGCCTGCACGTGGCCGTCGGCCAACCGGATCGTTCCCCCGACCGCTTCGCAGTCGCCGCGCCGCAGGCGCTCCACCAGGGCCGACAAGGCATGCGGATCGACTGTCGTGTCCGGATTGAGGATCCACCAGGCGTCGGCGTCCGGGGTCTCGGCGATGCACCTGTTCACGCCGCCGGCGTAGCCCAGGTTGCGCTCGGCGCAGAGGAGGCGGACCACCTGGCCCGTCGGCAGGCGCTGCGGGATGCGCGACTTCAGCTCTGCGAAGGCGCCCTCGCCGCCGTTCTCGCAGACCACGACCTCGAAATCGGCGTGCCGCGAGCCGCTGAGCGTCTCCAGACAATCGACGATGTCGGCGGCGTTGCGGAAGCCGACGATCGCCACGGCGACATGACAGCCCATGATGCTACGCACCGGCCGCCAGCAGACGCAGGGAATCGGCCAGCCGCCAGAAGCGCAACCGGAACAGCACGCCGATGGCCGCCCAGCGCTCGCGGGCGGTGCTCAGCTCCGGACTTCTCGCGACCTTCAACGTATGGACCACGGCCGAGGCGGGCATCAGCAGCGCCTTCAGCAGCCAGCGCAGCCGTCCGCCGGGACCCCGGGCGGACAAGCCGAAAGTCTCAAGGTTGATCCGCCTCCACTTGGCCAGGAGCTCGGACCAGGAGCGCCGGGCGGGATGTCCCACCACCGCGCGCGGCGCGTAGCCCAGGCGGAACCCGCGGGCCTGGGCGCGGCGGGACCATTCGACGTCCTCCGACACGCCGGTCCTGAAGCCGCCGACCGCATCGAAGACGCGGCGCGAGCAGATGAGATTGCCCGCCCCCGTGAAGCGCTTCTTCTCGATATAGGTCTTAAAGTCGAAGGCGAAAACGCGTTCGAACGCCTCGACGGGGGTGATCCGCTCCGGGTCCTCGACCAGCACCTTGACCCGCCCGCCGATGAAGTCGAACGCAGGCAGCGCCTTGACGGCTTCCTCGAGCCAGGCCGGCTCGGCGACGCAGTCGGAATCGATGAACGCGAGGATCTCTCCGCTGGAGGCTGCGACCCCGCCGTTTCGCGCCGGCCCGGCGCCCTTCTCCGCCACCACGACGAGCTGGCCGCGACCGGCGATGACCGCCGCCACCGCGTCCGGCCCCTCCGGCGAGGCGTTGTCCGCCACCACCACCTCGAAGCGGTCGCGCGGATAGGTCTGGCTTTCCAGCGAGCGCAAGCAGATCGCCAGCCCCTTGAGGTCGCGATAGTGCGGGATGATGACGCTGACTGTCGGCGTCACGGACGGCGCTGGCATGGACATGAGGGTGGCGGACTGCTCGCGTACAGGTATCGTGATCGATAGCGGGACGATGTTTCTTCCATCTTACTAAGCCCACTTTGCCGCCAGGCCAGCAGATACGTTGTCGCCGCAGGGAGCCGCTCTCTCCGGCGCGTCATTTTGGTCGGCCATGAAGCAGTAAGATTTCTATGGCGCTATGCGCCCTATATAGAGCCGCGCCCTGAGCCAGTATGGAGACACCGGTGGCACTGCCAAAACTCTTTCGCGCGCGCGACAAGCGGAAAGGGCGTCCGCCTGTCGCTGGCCCCGCCGAGCCGAACCTGCCGTTGCCCGAGCTGTTTCAGGATTCCGCCCCCTCGGGCGCCGGCCTGCCGTTGCCGCGGTTCTCCGCGAGCGCGGTGGACCAGCCGAGCCGACGGGACGATCGCTTCGCCGGAGTCCGGATGAAGCTGCGACGCGCTTACACCCCATCCCAGCCGGTGTTCGATCCGCGGATGTTCGCCGGGCGCATGGGCGTCCTCAAGGCGGCGATCCGGGCCATCGAGGACCAACGTCTCCATCTGGTCATCTACGGCGAGCGCGGCATCGGTAAGACCTCGCTGCTGCACATGCTCGCCTCGGCCGCCCGCGAGGCGCGCTATATCGTGGTCTACCTGTCCTGCGGAGCCTCCTCGAACTTCGACGAGACCTTCCGTTCCGTCGCCACGGAGATTCCGCTGCTTTTCCACGGCGACTATTCGCCGACCAACGCAGCGGCCGAAACCGGCGACAGCGTTGCGAGCCTCCTGGGTGATCGCACCGTGCTGCCACGCCAGTTCGGGGACATCTGCAACAAGCTGACCGGAACGCGCGTGCTGGTCATCCTGGACGAATTCGATCGAACGGAGAACGTCGCCTTCCGCCGGGACGTCGCCGAGCTGATCAAGATCCTCTCGGATCGTTCCGCGCGCGTCCAACTGGTGATCGCCGGGGTGGCCGCGGACCTCGCGGAGCTGGTCGAGCACATCCCGTCGGTGCGCCGGAACATCCTGGCCGTCCCCGTGCCGCTGATGTCCTCCGAGGAGATCGGACAACTCGTCAGCAACGGAGAGCGGACCAGCGGGGTCACCTTCGCGCCGCAGACGCGCGACTACGTGGTCTCGATCTCCGCCGGCTCGCCGTACATCGCCAGCCTGATCTGCCACCACGCGGCGCTGAACGCGGTGGACGACGAACGTGTCAACGTTCTGCCGGCGGATGTGACCTCCGCGCTCGAACAGGCGATCGGCGAGCTGGGCACGCGGATCTCCAAGAGCGCCCTGGATCAACTGAACCGGCTGTTGGACGCCAACGGCACCGAGATGCTCGGCGTGCTCGCCGGGGCGTCCCTCGCCGGCGCCGGAGAGTTCGACCTCGGCCTGATCGAGGCCTCGGCCGGGTCGGCCGGCATGGCGGGCAAGTGCAAGAGCTTCGCAGCGGAGCTCGCGGCTCGATCGCTGCTGCTGACCGAGCGAGACGACGGCGCGCAGAAGCGCTTCGCCTTCATCGAGGACGCCGTGCCCTCCTACATCTGGTTCCTCACCACGCACCAGCGTCTGCAGACCGACGGACCGCAGGTCGAGATGGCGCCGCCCGCGCCGGCGCGCCCGTAGCCGCCTTCACGGTGGTGAGCTTCGCAGCATGCAGTCGCCCATGAGGGTCCTTTACAGCTTCCCGCATCCGATCGGCGCAGCCGGCATCGGCACGACCGCCTTGCAGGAAGTCATCGGCCTTCTGAAGCGCGGTCACGACGTGACGGTGATCGCCACCAGCGCGAGCCGCGCGGCGCCCAAGCTTCCGAAGCTCATCTCGACGATGAACCTCGCGGGTGTCCGCGTTCCCCACCGCGTGATGGGGATGGACCGCACCATGGCCTATCACGACGCTCGGGCGGCCGGACACCTACGGCGACGCGGACGCGAGTACGACGTGGTCCACTGCTGGCCTGGCGCGAGCCTGGCCACGGCCCGAGCCGCGAAGAGCCTCGGCGTGCCGCTGCTGCGCGAGGTGCCGAACACCCATACGGAGAACGCCTACCAGGTCGTCGGCGAGCTCTGCACAAGCCTCGGGATCGAGTTGCCGGCGGGCAGCTCGCACCGCCTGAACCGCGCACGCCTCGCGCGCGAACTCGCGGAGTACGAGGCCGCATTCCGACTGCTCGTCCCCTCCGACTACGTCGCGGAGACCTTCAGGGTGCGCGGAGTTCCTGCGGAGAAGCTCCTGCGCCACCGCTACGGCTTCGATCCCGCCGCCTTCACTCCGGCGACCGACCGTCCGGCCGGGCCGCTGCGGGCGGCGTTCCTGGGCGGCGTCGGGCCCCGCAAGGGGCTGCATGTGGCGTTGGAGGCCTGGGCGAAGTCCAAGGCTTCGAAGAGCGGCCGCCTGGCCGTCTACGGCCGCATGGAGCCCGCCTATCGGGCGGTGCTGGAGCCCTACCTCGGCGTGCCGGGGGTGGAGATCCACGACTTCACCGCAGACGTGAACGGCGTGCTCCAGGCGAGCGATGTTCTGCTGCTCCCGTCGTTCGAAGAGGGCAGCGCCCTGGTGACCTATGAAGCGCAGGGCTGTGGCGTGATCCCGCTGGTGTCGGACGCGGCTGGCGCGATGTGCAGCGACGGCGTGACCGGCCTGGTTCACCCCGCCGGCGACGTGGCGGCTCTCACGGCCCACCTGGACCTGCTGAGCGAAGACGTCCCACGCCGCGAGGAGATGCGTCGCGCCGTCCTGGCGCAGCGCGACGAGCTGACCTGGGCGGCCGCCGCGGAACGCCTTGAGGCCTGCTACGAGGCGGCGCGCGCCGCGGCTCGCGGATCGGACGCGGATCGGGCGCTGTAAGTCATGCGTGACGTCGTATTCACCTTCTGGCACGAAACCTGGACCGACTCCGTCTGGCGCGAATTCATGACGCCGGACCGTTTCGCCAAGGCGCTGGTCACCCATCCGGAAGTCGCCGGGCTGTTGCTCGCGGACCCGTACCGCATGGGACCGGCGCAGCAGCTGCGCCGACTGCAGGGGCGCCGTCCGGCGCCGCCGCCCGAGCGGCCGCATCCCACGGGCGTGGTCTCGCCTCTCAGGCTGAGACGCAAGGACGGCGTCGGCGAGGCGGCGCTTCGCCGGACCTATCGCGCCTACGACCGCAGCCTCCGCGCGGCCGCCGACAAGCTCGGGTTGAAGTCACCTGCGCTGATCACGACCAACCCGTTCTATGCCGCCTACGGCCCGCTGCACTGGGCCGGCACGGTCACCTACTACGCCTTCGACGACTGGGCGGCCTATGACGCCCACAAGCGCTGGTGGCCGGATTACATCGCGGCCTACGCGGAGATCCGTCGGCGCGGCCACCGGGTGTGCGCCGTGTCGCAACCGCTGCTGAACAGGGTCGCCCCGACGGGCCCGGGCCTCGTCGTTCCCAACGGCATCGTGCCAGAGGAGTGGCAGCCGCCGTGGACGGCGCCGGACTGGCTGTCGGAACTGCCGCGCCCGCACATCCTCTACACCGGAGCGATCCACAGTCGGCTGGACATCCCGGCCGTACGGGACATCGCCGCGCGCTTTCCGAACGGGTCGATCCTGTTCGTCGGGCCGATCTCCCACGAGGAGGTCGCCAACGAACTGCGGCAGATCCCGGCGGTCCACGTCCGCGATTCCGTCGTCGGGCGAGCGGCGCTCGCAGGCCTGACGCGCGCCGTGGACGTATGCATCATGCCGCACCGCCGGAATCCGCTGACGGAGTCGATGAGCCCGCTCAAGATCTACGAATACTGCGCGGCCGGCCGCCCCTCGGCGGCCACCGACATTCTGCCGGTGCGCGGGATCCACGAGCAGGTCGTGCTTGTCCAGGAAGGCGGCTCCTTCGCCGACGGCGTCGAGCGCGCCCTGGCGCTGGGCCCGATCGCCGAGCAGAGCCGCCAGGAGTTCATCAAGGCCAACTCCTGGCGCGACCGGCACGACGCCATCCTGAACCTGGCGCTGAAGGACGGCCTGCCGTCCTTCAGCTGATGGCCGCTCACCGTACCGCAAGAACATGATCGCCGGCGACGGCTCGACGGAGCCGTCCGCTCATACCTGCGCTCGGCGCCGCCATGCGCCGCGGCGTTGACGCCCGATCTAAACGAAAAGGCTCCCCCGTCCGTCGACGGGGGAGCCTCGATGCGTCGATGCCGGGCTGGAGCCTACTGGATGATCCAGTCCGAGGCCGACAGCGAGGTGACGCCCGAAAGCTTGGCAACGGCGGTGAAGCCGGCCGCCCCAGCGGCCCCGTCGACATCCACCAGCACCGTCACGCCGGCCCCGTCGCTCTGCACCTGCAGCCACTTGTCGGCCACGGGATTGGTCCCGTGATAGTTGGCGAGCAGGTGGTGCAGATCCAGCCGGTCCTCACCGACCGTGAAATCGGTGATCACCGCAGGCGTGGCGGGTAGCGTGCTGAAGCTGAACACGTCGGCCCCCTCGCCTCCCGTAAGGACGCTCACGCCGCCCGTGGCGATGAGGGTGTCGGCGCCGGCGCCGCCGTGCAGGGTCGACTGCACGCCGTTGCCGATCAGCACGTTGTTCAGGTCATTGCCGACGCCCGACTGAGCCGCGTCGCCGGTGAGGACGAGCCGCTCCACGTTGGCGCCCAAGGTGTAGCTCGAAAGCGTGGTCTGCACGGTGTCGAGCCCCGCGTGGGCCGCCTCGTGAACCAGGTCGCCAAGGTGATCCACCAGGTAGGTGTCGTTGCCGGCGCCGCCGGCCATGCTGTCGCCCATGCTTTTGGCCATGCTTTCGGCCCCGAGGGCGCCGACGACGAGGTCGTCTCCCAGCCCCCCGGACAGGGTGGTCGTCAGCGGAGCCCGCAGATCGAGCCACGCATTCAGCGCCGACAGGTCGCCCATCGCGCTGCCGCCGACGATCGTGTTGCCGACCTCCAGGTAGTTCGGATTCTCGCCGTTGGCCGCGTAGTTGATGATCTGCTGCGCGGTGTTGCCTTCGACCGTCACGTTCGCGCTGGCCCCGCGGGTGATGATCCGCGCGCCCATGTCGCTGAAGCCCACCACGAAGTTGTTCGAGATCAGGGCGTCAGACGTCGTCGAAAGACCGATGCCGTTGTACATGGTGCCGGCCATCGCGTTGCCGGTGATCTGAATGTTCTTGGTGCTCTCGATGAAGATCCCCTGCATGGGATCCCCCGAGCCCCGGGTGATGATGTTGTTGCTGATGACGACGTCGGAGCTCGGCACGCCGTTGTAGCCGAAGAACTGGATGGCGTCGGGGTGAGCGCCGACCGCCGGATGGAAGTCGGTGATCGTGTTGCCCGAGACCACGACTTGCGCCGACGCCGCGCCATAGATCCCGTCGGTCGCGACGTTGTGGATGTAGTTGTTCGAAAAATTCAGCTCGCTGCTCTGCAGGTGGCCGATGCCCGAACCGACTTGCGTGATCTCGGAGTCGGTGATCGCAACGCCGTTGCTGCCGCGGACGAAGAAGGCCACGCCCTGCAGCGCGCCTTCGGCGCCGTGCACCGACATGTGAGCGAAGGACACGTTCGTCGCATTCGTCACGTTCACGCCGTTGACGTTGCCGTTCACCTGGACCTCAAGCCCGTGGAACGCCAACCCCGAGCTGCCGGCCACGGTCAGGCCCTTGAGCACCGCCGCGTCCGCGCTCGCCGCGGTGACCGTCACCTTGCCGTCGAAGTGGAGATTGGTGATGCTGACCGCGTCGTAGGTCCCCGCCTGAAGCTGGATCACATCGCCCGCCTGGGCGCTCTTGAGCGCCTTCAGCAGCTCGGCCGTGGTGCTGACGGTGACGGTCGCGCCCTCCGGGGCCGCGGGGGGCGGCTCCGGGGTCGCGCCGACGGGCGGCGGCGCGTCGGGGGCCGGCGTCGGGGCGACCGGATCCGGCGCCACGACCACCGGCTCGGGCGGCGCCACGACCACCGGCTCGGGCGGCGCCACGACGACCGGTTCGGTCGGGGTCGCATCAGCGGGCGGCTGAGGAGCGGTCGCCGGCGGGGTTTCCGGAGTCGACGGCGCCGGGTCGGCGGTCGTGGGCGCCGGACCGAACAGGTTGTCGCTCGTCACGACCACATTGCTCTCGGCGTAACCCTGCCAGAGATGGATCACGTCGCTGTGGTTGGCGACGGACGCCTTGGCGTCGGCGAAGGTGTTTCCGCTGATGGTCTGGTTGGTGACGCCCGTCCCGCGGATCGCGCTGAGCGAGATGTCATGGAAGAGGTTGTTGCTGATCGTCAGATAGTGGCTGTTCAGCTCGTTGATGCCGTTGACGAAGCCGCCCATGTCCGAGTTCGCCACGGTGATGTTGTTGGCGTCACGGATCATCATGGCGCTGCCGCCACCGGAGCCATGGAAATCAGTGTCGGCGAAGGTGATGTTGTTGGAGCCCTGCCAAACCGAAACGGCCGTCTTCGTATCGGTCGTGAAGCCCACCTGACTGAAGGTCAGGCCAGAGCTGTTCGCCACGATCATATCCTTGAACACCGCGGGGTTCGCAGGGTCCGCCGACTGGATCTTCACGGCGCCGTTGAACTTGAAGTTGGCGAGAATAACCGAGCTGTACGTACCGGGCGCCACCAGGATGGTGTCTCCAGCCTGAGCCGTCTTCAGTGCCGCGAGCAGGCCGCTCGTCGATTGGACATTCACGATCACAGCGCTTCTCCAGGTCTTGCGCGCAGACGCAGCTTTTCGGCCGGCTCGCACGTGTCACTGCGCACATCTTGGACTCTCACGTTTTCACCGGACGTGAATCGACAGGGTTAACTAAATCAAAAGTTTCGCATTGATTAACTTATGACTTCATCAATACCTGTTGCGACGCGTCAATCATTTGATCTGATGACGTTACAACAGGACCAACACATCACGACACTTGCTATTGACTGGGAGATCGCACATCGCGTGCGGCGGAAATAAGACGGCGCGGCTCAGCGGCGCCGGATGCCGCAGCGGCATGGCGCCGCAAGCGGCGCCGCGCGCAGGGCTCGCCGGCGGCCCGCCCCTGCCGGAGCGCCTGCCCTTTGTTGCTATGGGGCGCAGATGTGAGAGCGTGAGCGGCCCGGCCAGGGCCGGCTTCGTTCGCTGCGGCTCCCGCGGGGGAACGTCGGGAGCTTAGGTCGAAGCGGAGTCGACCCGGCTTACGTTTCGGTCGCGGCCCGCGCGTCAGCCCCGCGACGATTGGGCGGGGTTGCTGAGCCGCTCAACGGATCAAGCAGCTGCGCCAGCAGGCCGTCCGCGACGGGCTCGTCCACGCCGTAGACCTGCGGCCAGCTCTTCGGCAGGTGATGGGTGCCGAACAGCCGGTCGACCGCCGGCAGCAAGGCGGCATAGTTGTGGTCCCGATACTCGTCGTTCGTATGGTGCCAGTGATGGAAGGCGGGCGTCGCCACCAACCACTCGAGCGGCCCGAAACGCCACTTGAGATTTCCGTGCACGAAGAACGACCAGACGGTCCCCACGACGGTGACGATTACCGGCAGCAACTGACCCTCGCCGGCCGGGGTCGGCAGGCTGAAGAGATAAAGCGGCGCGAGTCCACAAAGCCGCGTGAAGATCAGATCGACCGGATGCGCCCGCGTGTTGACCAACCAGTCCAGCGACTCCGGGCTATGATGAACCTTGTGGAAGCGCCAGAGGAACCGGTTCTCGTGACTGAAGCGATGTCCCCAGTAGGCGCCGACCTCGCTGATCAGAACGCCGACGAAGATTTTCATCCAGAGCGGCCAAGCGTTCACGAAGTTCAGGTAGGCCAGCGGCGTGATCTTTTGGACGACGACCGTCAGGATCGACACCGGCCCCGCGATCACAAGCGCGGGGGCAAGCCCGTTCAGAAAGTAGTATACGAGATCCGCGCCTAGGGACTTGGCGCGCAGACGCTTGGGCTGAAGAGCAAACAGCCGCTCCAACGGCAGGAAAATGGCCGCCAGAAGCACGAGCCAGACGGTCAGACTGGCGACCTGGGCCGCAAGGGTCGTCACGTGCTGCACTGCGTAGGATCCACCAAGCGTCGGTCAACAAAAAGGGGAGCAGTGT
>Ga0164243_10014222_pt1 | contig 11098 bp, 11 predicted proteins | sample OricompcompostOP_FD_108781 | JGI IMG/M metagenome (GOLD analysis project Ga0164243, IMG submission 108781) | Organic Plus compost microbial communities from Emeryville, California, USA - Original compost - Organic plus compost (OP) | ecosystem: Engineered > Solid waste > Mixed feedstock >... | reverse complement strand
CGGCCTTGACGCCGATGCCGGCGATGACCGTCTTGTGGGCATTCGCCTTGTTCGGCACCCAAGCGCCGGAACTGTCCTTGTATTGATGGCCGGTGCACAACAGCGCACCCAGGATGCCGAGGACGCAGAGCTGATGGCGCTCCTCGGTGTAGCCGATCTCGACCAGGGACACGGGATCGACCGTGACGGGAGAGCCGTCGAGGGCGAAGGCATTCCGCACGCGCCCGACCCGGACCTTTGCCAGGTAGGTGCTGGCCTGGACGTCCAGCGACTTGGCGTCGGCCTCGCAACTGTGCCCGCTCACGCGGGCTTCGCCGCCGCCGCCCTCGAGGCTCACGTCCAGCGAGGCGCCCGGCAGCACGTTGGTGTAGATGACTTTCGAGGGCGAACAAGGAGCACAGATGATGCTTCCGACAAGGTTCTGCACGATCCCGCCCAGGTCGAGGGACGCGACCGAATTCAGGAAGTTGATCAGCGGCGACACCAGCCCCGTGACGGCGCTCGCCAGTTGGCTGGCCACCGAGGCGACGCCCGTGAGATTGACGCTGTGCAGCGTGCGGATCTGCGCCGTGCGCACCTGGATGCCGTTGGGGTCCGCGGCGCCCAGCGCCGTGTCGATCAGGCGCGGGTCGCCGATGCTCGACGTGCGGGGCTTCTCGACCACCTTGATGCTGGAGCTGACGCCCGCTAGGCCCGGAATGCTCACCGCCAGCTCGGAGGCCACGGCATGCTCTCCGTTCGCGATCTGGATCGCGCCCTGCGCCAGGCTGAAGGCCTGCACGCCCACCTGCAGCCCGGCCAGCGGCGTGCCGGAGGCCACGTTCAGCAGATCGCCGACGCGGATGTCGGCATCGCGCACGGCGGCCGCGATGCGCAGGCGGTCGAGCGCGGCGGCGGCGTCCACGGCGTCGCCGTTGCGCCTCATCAGGTCGGCCGCCACCGCCAGCAGCTCGGTCAGCTTGACGCGGCTGTCGAGCAGGCTCTCGTAGTCGCCGGCCGTGGCCCCCAGGGCGATCAGGTAGTCCAGCACGCTGATCTCCGTGTTCAGGAGGCCCCGCCAGCCCGCCACGGGAATGTCCAGGGGCCCCACGCCCAGCAGCGCGCCCAGCACGGCGTTCAGCCCCGCGGGGTCGTCCACGTCCAGCAGCGTGCTCCGGATGCGCAGCGCCGCCAGCGGCGAGGAGCGCGCGCCCGTCGCAGTCGCCGTCAGGACGCGCGACGCATCGCCACCCAGCACGAAGAACAGGTTCACCGAGCGCTCGACCGTCACGCGCGCCGCGTTGAAGGGCGCCACGCCCGCGGAAAAGAACTGCGCCGGACGGCCTGCCCCCGCGGCGGGATCGGTGGCGTCCTTGCGCGGGTCCCAGTGGCCGCACTCCACGCTGCGGAGTTCGGAAGCGTCGCGCAGGCCGTTGCGAAGCGCCTCGTTCAGCGCGTAGCGGGCGCAGTCGCCCTCCTCGCCCGAGGCCGCCGCCATGGCCGCCAGGTCGGCGATGCGCTGCACCTCGCGCTGCTGCCAGAACAGGTATCCGACGTCGATCACCATCAGACAGGCGACGGCCAGCAGCAGCCACAGCGCCCCCATGACCGCCACGACGCCGCGCTGCGCGCGCCGCGCCGCGCGACCGGCCGGGGTTCGCGCGGCCGGGCCGTTCATCGGCTGCCCGTGCCCGACTTCTTCTCGTCCATGGAGGACTTGAAGTGCTCGGGTATCTCGTGTTCGAAGCTCTTGAGATAGCGCGCCCGGCTGCGCTGGGCCACCTCGCCCGGCACCGGGCGCGGCACCTCGGAGGCCATGCGCCCCTCGCGCTGCAGGGCCAGCAGGCGATGGGTCGCCTCGCCGACGTGGCGGGTGTACGGCGGCCCGGCCGGCGGGGCTTCGGCGGCGGTGGCATCGGCCGCCGCGGCGCCGGAAGACATCGCGGCCATGCAGGCCGCGCCCAGCGCGCAAACAAGATGTCGATGCAGTGGCAGGCGCATGTCGAAAGGCTCCTTCAGGGCTGGCCGGGTTCGGCGGTGGATCCGGGCGCGGCGGGCACTTGCCCGCCCTGCGCCATCTCCACGCGGCGCACACCCACGTGGATACGCCGCGCCTCCCGCCACCCGGCGGGGCGCAGGCTCAGCCCGTCCGGTGCCGCAGCAGCAGCAGCGGCGGCCGGACGGGCGGCGTGTGCGGCGGCGGCCTCGCGCGCCAGGCGGGCGGTGGCCTGCACCGCCTCGCGCGATCCGGCGGCCATCCGCCGGGCGTCCAGCAACCGCGCGGCCTCGTCCTGCTGCCCGTCGGCGGTCAGCCAGGCGGCCAGGTTGAGCTGGATGCGCGGGTTGTCGGGCTGCAGCTGCGCCGCCTGCATCAGCGGCACGCGCGCCTCGGCGATCCGGCCGGCGCGCAGCCGCGCGTAGCCCAGGTCGTTGAGCAGCAGCGCATTGGTCGGCTGCTGCTGCTGGGCCTGCGCCAGCAGTTCGGCCGCGCGGTCGAACGCGCCTTCCGCGCCCGCCAGCAGGCCCAGCCCGTGCAGGCCGGCGGCGGCCTCGGGCGTGCCCGCCAGGCGGGCATAGGCCTGGCGGCTGGCCTCGGCCTGGCCGGTGTGGCGCAACGCGTCGGCGCGCAGCCGCGTGGTGGCGGGCGTCGGCCCGGCGCGCTGCTCGAACTGGTCGATGTGGGCCAGCGAGGCGTACCACAGGCCCTCGCGCTGCATCTGCTCGATCAGTCGGCGGTGCGTGGCCTGCGGGTCGGCCACGGCGCCGGCGGGCAAGGCGTCGGCCTGCGCGCTGCGCTGCGCCAGCTGCTGCGCCTCGGCGCCGGGGTAGCTGGCCTTCGGCGTGCCACAGGCGGCCAGCAGGCCCGCCGCCAGCAGGCACAGGGCGGGCCGCAGGCATGCGGCCGGCGGGGTCTGCGTCGTGCGGTCGCTCATTTCGTCATCGATCCCAGGGTGCGGATGATGGCCAGGAAGCCGGGGCCCGCCGTCACGATCAGCAGCGCCGGCAGCAGCGTGGTCACCATCACTGCGGTCATCTTCACGGTGGTCTTGCCGATGCGTTCCTTCAGCTCGGCGCGGCGCTGCTCGCGCAGGCGCTCGCCGAACAGGCGCAGCGGCTCCTGCACGGCGCCGCCGTGGCGGTCGATCTGCACCAGCAGCCCGACCAGGCCGGCCAGGTTGTCGTTGCCGTGCAGCGTGGCCAGCCGCTGCAGCGAATGCTCGCGCGTGCGGCCCCGCGCGTAGAGGTTGGCGGCCACCTCCACCTCGCGCCCCAGCACCTTCAGCACGTCGCCGAAGTCGCTCACGATGATCTGCAGGCTCTGGTCCAGGCTCAGGCCGACGCCCTGCAGCAGGCGCAGCAGGTCCACGAACAGCGGCAGCTCGCGGGCCACCTGCGCACGCCGGCGCCGCGCATGGGCCGACAGCACCCACTTGGGCAGCATGAAGCCCAGGGTGAAGGCGATGGCGGCCAGCAGCATCACGCGGCCGCGCACGTGGCCGGCCTGCGCCAGCAGCAGCACGAGCAGCGGCAGCCCGGCGGCCAGCACCACGCGCGCCGCCAGGAAGAAGAGCTGCGCCCGCACCGAAGGCCAGCCGCACTGGTCGATCAGGCGGCGGTCCTCGTCGGCCACCAGCAGGCGGCCCAGGCGCGTGCGCAGCCAGTGCGTCGGCAGGTCGCGGCCGCGGCCGTCGGGTGCGGCCTCGGCCGGTGCACTGCCCTCGCCGCCTGCCGCGGCCGTCGCAGCGCGCACCTCGCGCTCGATGGCGCGGCCGACCACCTCGCGCCCGCGCAGGCGCGCCACCTCGCGCCGGACGAAGGCGCCGGCCACCAGCAGCAGCGCGGCCAGGGCCAGCGCGGCGCTGAGCACGTAGAGGACGGTGGGGGACATCCGCTCGCCTCCCTTCAATCGAGCCGTGCCAGCCGGTACAGCAGCACGGCACCCAGAAGCTGCAGCCCGCCGGCGCCGAAGAGCAGCATGCGGCCGGTCGGGTCCTGCCACATGCGGGTGAAGTAGGCCGCGTTGAGCGTGACGATCGCGAAGCCCACCGCCAGCGGCAGCAGGCCCAGGATCCAGGCCGACAGCCGCGTCTCGGACGACAGCGCCATCAGCTCCTGCTCAGCCTGCTCGCGGTCGCGCATGAAGTGGGCCACGCGCTCCAGCAGCAGATCGGCCCGGCCGCCGTAGCGCACGCTCAGGCCGAGGATGGCGGCCAGCAGCGCCATCTCCTCGATGCGCACGGCGCGGGCGGTCTGGTGCAGCGCCTGGTCCAGCTCCACGCCGGCGCGCACCAGGCTGGCGGCGCGCTCCAGGTGCCCGCGCAGCGGCTCGGCCGTGTTGCCGACCGAGAGCTGGAAGGCGGCCTGGGTGGAGTTGCCGATGGTGATCAGGCGCACCATCGCGTCGATGAAGGGCGGCAGCTGCTGCGCCAGCCGGCGCCGCAGCCGCTGCACCGCCAGCCACAGCGCGAAGGCGCCGAGCGCCGTGCACAGCACGGCCGCGCCGGCGGCGGCCACCGGCCCGAAGGCGATGCCCGCGACCGCCACCGCCAGCAGCACGAGGGCCAGCCCGGCCAGCAGCCGGCCGGGCGCGACGGCGCCGTCGAGCCAGCCCGGCATCCAGCGCGCCGGCCGCCGCGCGGGGGCAGCAGCGGCCTGCGTCGGCGGCGCCGCTTCCGGCAGGTCGGCCAGCGCGCGCATCCAGGGCGCCGCGTCCTGCGGCAGCTGGTCGCCGGCGCGCAACTGGCGTTCGAGGTGCTCGCCGGCGCGCTGGCGTGCGCGCTCGCGTGCCGCCCATGCCCACAGCCACAGGGCCGCTGCCGCCAGCAGCGCCGCGGCGGCCAGCACCAGCAATTGGCGGTCAGCCACGCCGCTCCCCCGCCGCGCGCATCGCCTGGCGCAGGCGCGCGATCTTGGGCGAATGCGGGGCGATGCCCAGCGAGACCCAGCGGTCGCGGTCCGCACCGTCGGCGCCGTGCACCGGCTCGTGGCGGAACAATTCCTGCATCGCCACCACGTTGTCGTTGACGCCTGTGATCTCGGAGATCGACAGGATGCGCCGCTCGCCGCCGGGCAGGCGTCCGATCTGCACGATGAAGTCGATGGCGTTGGCGATCTGCCGGCGCAGGCTGACCTCGCTGCCCTGGTAGCCCGCGAAGCCGGCCAGCATCTCCAGCCGGTACAGGCACTCGCGCGGCGAGCTGGCGTGGATGGTGCCCATCGAGCCGTCGTGGCCGGTGCCCATGGCCTGCAGCATCTCGATCACCTCGGCGCCGCGCACCTCGCCGACGATGATGCGGTCCGGCCGCATGCGCAGGCTGTTGCGCAGCAGGTCGCGGATGGTCACCACGCCGGCGCCGTCGAAGCCGCCGGGGCGGCTTTCCAGCCGCACCACGTGCGAGTGCCCGAGCGCGAGCTCAGCGGTGTCCTCGATGGTCACCACGCGCTCGCTGTCGGGGATGAAGGTGGCCAGCGCGTTGAGCAGCGAGGTCTTGCCCGAGCTGGTGCCGCCGCTGACCAGCACGTTGCAGCGCGCGCGCACGGCCAGCTCCAGCAGTTGCGCGATGCCGGCGTCGAAGGTGCCGAGCTTGATCAGGTCGGCCGGCGTGAGCGGGTCCTTGCGGAACTTGCGGATCGACACCGACACGCCGTCGATGGCCAGCGGCTCGATGATGACGTTGATGCGCCCGCCGTCGGGCAGGCGCGCGTCGACCATCGGGTTGGCCTCGTCCAGCCGCCGCCCGATGGGCGCCAGGATGCGGCGCACGATGCGGATCACGTGCTCGTCGTCGGCGAAGCGCAGCGATTCCCGCTGCAGCATGCCGCGCCGCGACACGTACACGCTCTTGTGGCCGTTGATGAGGATGTCCTCCACCGCCGGGTCGGCCAGCAGGTCCTCCAGCGGGCCGAAGCCGGCCAGCTCCTTGGTCAGCGCGTCGGCGATCAGCTGCGTCTCGCGCTCGTTGATCGGCACGCGCTGCATGCGCACGAAGCTCTCCAGCTCCAGCTCGACGAACTGCTGGATCGACTGGCGCGACCATCGGCCGAACTCTGCCCCCAGCTCCTCGATGCGCGACAGCAGGTGGTCGTGCATCCAGGCCTTGATGTCCTGGAACTGCTGCGACTGGACGAACTTCTGGCCGTCGTCGGAAAACTCGATCTCTGCTTCCATCCCGATGGTCCTCAGGCCGTCCCGGCCCGTCCCAGCATCTTGTTCCTGAGGGCCTGCCACGCCCCGCCGCGGCGCTGCGCGGGGGGCGGCGGCGTGCCGCCTTCGCGCAGGTCGCGGGCCAGCGCCGCCACGGCCTGCGTGTAGGGGTCGCTGCGCGAGGCATGCACCAGCATCTCGCCGCGGCCCGCGGCGGCCAGCAGCGCGGCGCGGCGTGCCGGCACCACGCGGGCCAGCGGCAGGCCCAGGCGCTGCGCGATGTCGGCTGCGGGCAGCCCGGCCTGCGGGTCGAACTGGTTGACCACCAGCGCCAGGCGCTGCGCCGGCAGGCCGCGCGCCTCCAGCTCGCGCAGCAGCGCGGCGGTGGACACCACGCCGCCGATGCTCTGGTCGCACACCACGAACACGCGGTCGGCGCTGCGCGCGGCGTGAGCGACGAACTCCACCGGCGAGAAGCCACCCAGGTCGACGATCTGGAAGGCAAAGAAGTCGGTCAGGCGCCGGATCAGCGACACCGCGTCGGCATGGGAGATCTCGCGCATCTGCCCCAGCGCGGCCGGCAGCGGCAGCACCGCCGCGCCGCCGGCATGGCGCGCAAAGGCGCTCTGCACCAGCGTGCGGTCCAGGCGGCGCAGGTTGCGCACGCCGTCGACGAAGCTGAAGGCGTTGTCGATGTCGCAGTACAGCAGGCCGTCGCGCGCGGGCAGGCCCAGGTCGAGCAGCGCGACGCCGCGGTCCTCGTCGCCGGGCGCCGCCGCGGCCGTGGCGGCACGGCCGCGCCGCGGCGGCTCCGGCTGCTGCAGCAGCAGCGCCAGGCTGACGGCCAGCGTGGTCACGCCCAGGCCGGCGCGCGCCCCCAGCAGCGCCACCGTGCGGCCCTGCGGCGCGGCCTGCGCCGCAGGCTGCCGGGCCAGGACCTGCGCCACGGTGTGCGCCGCGTCGTCCTCGCCGGCATCCAGGTCGATGAAATCGTGCACGCCGGCCCGCAGCGCCGCCAGCAGCGAGGCCGGCTGGCCGGCGCGGCCGACGCCGAGCACCGGCACGCCGGGCCAGCGCTGGGCCAGCGCCCGCGGCACGTCCTGCACCACCTCGGCGCTGCAGAAGTCGAGGAACACGGCATGCGGCCCGTGGCGCGCGATCTGCGCCTCCAGCGCCTGCGTGTCGGTCACCGCCGGCAGCACCCGGCCCTGGCGCAGCAGCGCGCGGGCCAGCCAGGCGCCGTGCGCGTCGTCGGCCGACACCAGCAGGTAGCGCTGCGGGCCGGCCTGCACCGGCTCGGCGACGCCGCCGGGTCCGGTGTCGGGCGGCAGCGTGTCGAAGCCGGTGGCGGGACGCAGGTGGGAGCGGTTCATTGCGAGAACCCCGGCACGGGAAAGACGGCGCTGCCAGACAGGATCTGGCCCCACACGGCCGGGTCGCGCCGCTCGTTCTGCTCGCCCGGCAGGTAGGGCTGCAGGTCGGTGCCGCGCGCCAGCGGCCTGACCAGGTGCGGCGTGACGACGATCACCAGTTCCTTCTCGCGCATCTGGAAGTCGTTCTGGCGGAACAGGCTGCCCAGCACCGGCACGTCGCCCAGCAGCGGCACCTTGTCCACGTTGGAGGTGGTCTGGCGGCTGACCAGCCCGCCGATGATGAAGCTCTCGCCGTCGCCCAGCTCGACCGTGGTGTCGGCGCGGCGGGTGGTGATGGCCGGCACCGGCGCGCCGTCGACGCTGACGCGGTTGGCGTAGTCCAGCTCGCTGGCTTCCGGCGCGACCTTCAGGGCGATGCGGTCGTTCGACAGCACGGTGGGCGTGACGGTCAGGCCGATGCCGTAGGGCTTGTATTCGATGGTGGTGGTGCCCAGCCCCTGCGCCACCGGGATCGGCAGCTCGCCGCCCGACAGGAAGCTGGCGCTCTGCCCCGACAGGGTGACGAGCGAGGGCTCGGCCAGCACCCGGGCCAGGCCGTCGCCTTCCAGCAGGTTCAGCGTCAGCGTCAGGCCGCGGCCCTTGTTGGCCTTACCGAAGCCCAGCGCCACCTGGAAGGCATCGGCCAGCACGCCGCCCCCCAGACTGCCGAAGCTGAAGCCGTGGCTGTTGGGCCCGTAGCTGGACAGGTTGACGCCCACCTGCTTGAGCAGGTTGCGGTTGAACTCGACGACCTTCACGTCCACCTGCACCGTGTGGCTGCGCACGTCGAGCACCGAGCGGTCGAGCAGCGGCGTCTTGTCGGCGTGGCGGGCCAGCGCGTCGGCGCGCGCGCCGGCCTGCGCGTCGCTGTCGGCGAAGCGGCCTTCGACCTGCGCCGTCGGGCGCTGCACCTCGATCCGGTAGGTGCGCGCGGCCGGCCGGTTGCGCTCCCACACCATCAGCGTGGTCTGGCCCGCGCCCCGGGCCGTGAGGATCAGCCGCGCCGCCGCGGTGCCGACGCGCTGGCGCGAGACCGCCACGCTCGCCACCGCCTCGTCGGCGATCGCGATGCGCTCGACGCCGGCGTCGAACAGCAGTTCGCGCTGGCTGCCGATGCGCATGTCGATGCGATCGGCCGCGTTCGGCAGGCGCTGCACGGGGGGCTGCGTGCGCGCCGGGGTCTGCATCTGGGCCGGGGCCAGCAGGGGCAACAGCAGCAGCGCGGCGCCGGCGCGGCGGCAGCGAAGGAAGGGAAGGCTGCGATGGGATGTCATGAAAGGCACGGCGCGGAGCATCGGGGTTCGGCTAATACCGCAGCGTCTCGCGCTGCGCGCCGCGGAACACCTCGACCTCGTGGCCCGACGCAGCGGCGGCGGCGCCCTGCGCCTGCGGAACGAGGCGCGGCGTCGGCGCGGCACGCTGCTGCGGCGCGCGGGCGCTGCCGCCTGCCGCCAGGTCGGCGGTGGCCAGGCCCGCCTGGGCGCGGTCGATGCCGGCCAGCGGCGGACGCGGCGGCGCCGGCGCGCGCGCGGGCAGCGGCTGCAGCGCGGTGGGCAGCGGGGCGAACAGGTCCGCGTCCGGCACCGCCTCGTCGTCGGGCCGGCGCAGCGCCAGCAGCAGGCGCGCGCTCGCGTCGCCCAATGCCAGGCGGTTGACCTGGTCCACCGGCACCGCCAGCACCGCCGTGCGCGCCGGCTCCGGCCGGCCGGCGTTGCCGCGCTGGCCGTTGCCGGCAGCGGCCGGCGCGCCGTCGACCGAGGCGCTGCCGAAGGCCAGCACCCGCATGCGCGGCAGCAGCAGGCGGGCCTGGCTGCGGTCCACGTCCTTGCCGTCGCTCTTGAGCACGAAGAACACGTCGACGAAGTCGCCGGGGCGCACCCGGTTGCCCACCCCCATCACCTCGTCGGCCTTGACGGCCACCGCGCGCTCGCCCGGCTCCAGCCGCAGCGCCAGGCCGGAGACGAGCTGGCTTTCGGTCAGCGGCGTGTTCTCCGCGATGTCGTACACCGGCACGCGGGCCACGGCGGCAGCGGTGTCGGCCAGCGCATCGGCGGGCTTGATGGGCAGTTGCACGACGCGCACCGCGTCCTGTGCGATCGGCTCGCCGGCCGGCAGCGGTTTGGCCGCGACGACCACGGCGTACTGGCGCGCGGCCGGCGCGCTGGCGGCGGCCGGTGCGCCGGCGGCCGGCGGCGGCGGCTTGCGTCCCAGCAGCCAGGCATAGCCGCCCAGGGCGAGGGCCAACAGCAGGAGCGCGAGGGCGGCGAGGCGGACGTAGCGGGACATGGATGGGAGGCTCGGGCGGCTCGGCGTGAAGGGTCAGAGAAGCTGCATCGGGCCGATCTGCACGACCGCCTCGCTGCTCAGTTGGGCCGGGGTCGGCAGCGACAGCGGCCCCAGCAGGCGGGGGACGAGCGGTACGGCCTGGTAGTCGTAGGTCACGCTGACCTGCAGGCAGCGCAGCGCGGCGTCGGACGCGCAGGCCTGCGCCACCGGCAGCGGCACGCTCACCGCGTCGACGCCGGCGATGTTGCGCAGCCAGTTCAGCGACTGCCCGGCGGCGCTCTGCGCGGCGGCGGCGCGCAGGGCCAGCGCCTCCTCCGCCGTGTCCGCGCGCTGGTAGCGCAGGGCCGCCCGCCCGCCCTCGGCGGCGGCCAGCGACAGGGTGTGCTGCGCGCTGAAGATCAGCGCATAGGTGATAAGCCCGTAGAGGATGAGGAACAGCACCGGGAAGAGCAGGACGAACTCCACGCTCACCGAGCCGCGCTGGCCCAGGCCATCCAGGCCAGCGCCGCCGTGGCCAGGTGCGCGGCGTAGGGCACCTCGCGGTGCCGCTGGCGCACTGCCCCGGTCCACCGGCGCATCTGCATCAAGCCGATGGAATGCACGGCGGCCAGCAGGCTTGCACCGATCCATGTCCACAGCATTCCCTCCAGGCCCAGCCACAGCGCGAGCGCGGCGGCGAATTTCACGTCCGCGGCGCCCATCAGGCCCGCGGCGTAGAACAACAGCAGAAAAACGAAGGTGGCGGCACAGGCCGAAAGTGCGTCGGCCCAGCCGATGTGCAAAGGCGTCGTCTGCAGGCCCAGGGCCGCGAGCGCTGCGAGCGCGCCCGCGATGACCAGGGCGTTGGGAACCCGCCTTTGGCGCCAGTCACAGGCTGCGACTGCGATCAGCCACAGCACGAAGAGATGGCGCAACGGCGATCAGCCGCCACCGCCGCCGCCGGTACCGGGGTTCATGATGTCGCCGATGTTGGAGAAGGTCGTCTTGAGCTTGGCGACGAAGGTATCGTCGCCCGAACCGAAGATGGCCACCAGCGCCACGGCCATCAGCCCCGCGATGATCCCGTATTCGATCGCGGTCGCGCCTTCCTCGTCGTTCCAGAAGTTGATCAGCTTGTTCATGGGGCACTCCTTTTCAGGTGGCTTGAGGGAAATCTGTTTACAAATGTGTCTTGCGGATGATGCTAGTAACGCTTCCCTGGCCCAACAAGCCCACCAAAGTACTCCTTTGCTCAGGACCGATACTTTTTTTCTCAGAATGACACACTTGTTCCGCG
>Ga0164243_10014221_pt1 | contig 11100 bp, 12 predicted proteins | sample OricompcompostOP_FD_108781 | JGI IMG/M metagenome (GOLD analysis project Ga0164243, IMG submission 108781) | Organic Plus compost microbial communities from Emeryville, California, USA - Original compost - Organic plus compost (OP) | ecosystem: Engineered > Solid waste > Mixed feedstock >... | reverse complement strand
TCGTCTTCCACAGGTTGCCGGCCAGCATGGTGGTGAGCGTGATCGGCTCGCCGATCGAACGCTTCAGGATCTCCATCAAGCCCAGCACCAGCTCGTTGAGATCGAGCACTTGCGGCGACAGACGCCGCCTCCGGGCAAATGTCAGCAGCCGCTTCGTCAGCGCCGCGCCCATGTCGGCCGCATCCGCCGCGCGCTTCAGCAGCGTGCGCGAGGCCGTCTTGTCCGCGGCATCACCCATCAGCTCCAGGTTGCCGGTTATGATGGTCAGCAGGTTGTTGAAGTCGTGCGCGACGCCGCCCGTCAACTGGCCGAAAGCCTCCATGCGCTGCGCCTGGATCAGCGCTGCCTGCGCCGCCTCGCGCCGGCCGATCTCGGCTTCGAGCTCGCGCGTACGCTCCGCAACGCGCTGCTCCAGATCCGAGTTGGCCTTGGCAAGATCGGCCTGGGCCCGCTTCCTTTCGGTTACGTCGCGCACCACCACCATGAAGATCGGCCGCCCGTCGATTTCCTGTTTGGCGATGGAGGCCTCGGCCGGAAACTCGCTGCCGTCCTTGCGCCGTGCGAAGATCTCCTGCCGCTCGCCCATGCGCCGCGCCGCCACGGGCGAGCGCGCGAACTCCGCGACATGCGCCGGATGCGCACCGCGAAATCGCTCCGGGATCAGCACGTCCAGCCGCTGCCCGATGATCTCGTCCTTGCTGTAGCCGAACATCGAGGCCGCGCCATCGTTGAACACCATGATGCGCATGTTCTCGTTGAGCGAGATGATGGCGTCCGCCGCAATGGCGAGAATGGTGGCTATCTGCGACTCGGCGAGCTGCAGCTCTTTCTGGGTGTCGCTGGCTGATGGCGCGTCTTTGGGAGACATGAGGGCTGCCGCAAGGTCGAAGTTGCGCCGATTGAATGCCATTGGTCGGCGATGATCAAGTGCGGCACGCGCGCAATTCCTGCGCTCGTCACACCAGGTGTTCGGTCGTGAGGTCCGCGCCCAGCGATTGCGCCAGGATGTCCAGCGCCTTCGCCAGCGTCGAGCGATTGGGCGCGGCGCCGAGCGCGATGCGGATGCAATCCGGCGCCTTGTCGGTCGCCGCGAACGCATCCCCCGCCACCACACCGAGGCCGCGCCGCTGCAGGTGCGCTGCGAACTCGGCGCTCGACCATGGTGCAGGCAGCGTAAGCCACAGGTGATGCCCGGATGGATGCGCCGCGAACGTGTGTCCCTGCAGAGCCTTGCTGGCAAGACGCTGGCGCGCCGCCGCCTCGCTCGAAACCGCCGCGATGATAGAATCGGCGGTGCCCTCGCTCAGCCATTTGGCGGCAACCGCCAGCGTCAGCGGCACCGACATCTGCAAACTGGCGCGCAGGCAATTCGTCAACCGCGCGGCGTCCTCCTGGCTGGGTGAGACCACCAGCGAGACGCGCAAACCCGGCGTTACGCTCTTCGACAGGCTGGCGGCCAGATACGTGCGCTCGGGGATCAGGGTGGCAAACGGCACGATGCCGGACGTCAGGAAGGCGTAAGGATCATCCTCGATCAGCGTCAGCCCGCGCGCGGCAATGATGCGCGCCAGTTCCTCGCGGCGCTTGAGCGGAACGGTTGCCGTCGTCGGATTGTGCATCGTCGGCATCAGATAGATCAGCCGCACCTTGCTGTGCTTACGGCAGGCGCGCTCCAGCGCTTCCGGCACGATCCCGTCGCCATCCATGTCGATGCCGACGAGGTTGATCCCCAACGCTGTGGCGGCAGACTTCAAGCCAGGATACGTCAGCGCCTCGGTGAAGATGTTTCCGCCGCGCGCGCAGTGCATCAGCAGCAGCGAGAACAGTGCCGACTGCGTGCCGGGCGCCAGCACCAGCCGATCGGCCGAAACATTCGGCACGAGGGAACGCAGCCACTCGGCAGCAGTCGTGCGCTCGCCGCGCGTGCCGCCGGGCTGCTGATAGTTGAGATAGCTTTGTATGCGTCCGCCCGAGCGCAGGTCGCCGAACGTCTTTGCCAGCCGCGCCGCCAGCTCGGCCTCGGCCGGCTGTGGCGGAATGTTCATCGACAGGTCGATCCCCGGCGCCACCGCTTGCCGCGTGCTCGGCGGGACTCCGGCCTTGACGAACGTCCCGCGCCCGACGCGCGCTTCCGTCAGCCCCTGCCGCCGCGCTTCCGAATAGGCGCGCGTCGCCGTCGTCAGGTCGATGCCGAGCATCGCGGCGAGCGTCCGGTGCGTCGGTAGCGCCTGCCCCTGATGCAGGCGCCCGGCGGCAATATCGTCGGCGAGCGCCGCCACGATGCGCAGGTACACCGGTCCGGCCCGGTCCGAGATTGTAGGTATCCAATCCATACAAGCGTGGTCACATGGCGCGTTGTTGATCCATACAATATAACCTACCTTCAGCCTGACGCCAGACCTCGGGAAACGAGACCACTGGAAACGAGACCACCGGGTAACCCGACCACAGAACAAGGGGACTAGGGATGGAAAATATCTGCGAGCCAACCTTGGCAACGGCTCTGTTGAGGGGGGCCACCGGCCGCTGTCCGGCCTGCGGCGAAGGCCCATTGTTCCGCAAGTTCCTCAAGGTCAAGGACCGCTGCGACGCTTGCGGCGAGGATCTCCACCATCACCGCGCCGACGACATGCCCGCCTACATCGTCATGTCGATTGTCGGCCACATCGTCATCGGCTTGCTGTTGTGGGTCGAGACCTCGTTCGCGCCGTCGATCTGGATTCACCTTGCGCTCTGGATTCCGCTCACCATCGGCCTGAGCCTCGTTCTGCTCCAGCCCGTGAAGGGCACGATCGTCGCGCTGCAGTGGGCGCTGCGCATGCATGGGTTCAGCGCCCGGCCTTCGCGCAGCACCACGACGAACCTCCAGCGCGCGGCCTGATCGATCGCTGCCATGACACCTGCTTCGGCCAGCTTGCCCTTGCGCCATGCGCTGCTGGCCGTCGTCGTCATGGCGATCTGGGGTTCCAACTTCGTCGTCATCCGCGTCGGCCTCAATCACTTGCCGCCGCTCACGTTCGCCGCCCTGCGCTTTGCGCTGGCGTTTTTTCCCGCAATGCTTCTGGTGCCGCGCCCGCAGGTCCCTTGGCGTAATCTGGCGAGCTACGGGCTGCTGATCGGCGGCGGCCAGTTCGGCCTGCTGTTCATCGCCATGAACGGCCACATCACGCCAGCGCTCGCTTCGCTGGTCGTGCAGATGCAGGTGTTCTTCACCATCGGCCTTGCGGCGGTCATCACTAAAGAGCGCTTGCGCCCCTTTCAGTTCGTGGCGCTCGCCATCGCGGTATCGGGCATCGCGCTCATCATTATCAACACCGATGCGATGACGACCCCGCTTGGGCTGGCGCTCGTGCTCGCCGCTGCCGTCTGCTGGGCCGGCGGCAACATCGTCGTCCGCTCATCGCCCAAGGCCGATATGCTGAGCTACGTCGTCTGGGCCAGCCCGTTCTCCGTTGCGCCGCTTCTCGCCGTCGCTCTGATGCTGGAGGGGCCGGGAGCCATGGCGGCCGGCGTGATGAACGCCGATGCCGCCACATGGGGCGCGGTGCTCTGGCAGTCCTCTGGCAACACGCTCTTTGGCTATGCCGTATGGGGATGGCTGCTGTCGCGCTATCCCGTCGCCAGCGTCGCGCCGATGTCGCTTCTGGTTCCGCTGTTCGGGATCGCAGCTTCCGCCGTCTTCCTCGGCGAGCCGCTGCAGGCCTGGAAGCTCGAGGCGACGGCGCTGGTGCTTGTAGGGCTTTTCATCAATCTGACGTGGCCGCGCTTTTCAGCGCTGCTCCGCCGCCGTCCCGCGCCCAACGCAACCTGACGTTCAAGCTGCACTGCACCGTTGGGCAGAGTTAACCCGTCGGAGCCGGAATCACACCCTGCTGACTGCGCCAGCGCACGATGAACTCCACCGGCATCGTAATCGACCACTGCACGCCATCCGGCTCGAATTTGTAGTCGACCTTGGCACTCAGCGCTTGTCCCACGACGCGCTCGATGACGACGTGGCCAAATCCCTTCACCGTGGGCGGCGAGACCGGCGGCCCGTCGCATTCGTTCCAATGCAGCACCAGCCACCGCGAGCCATCCTCGCGCGCCTCGATATTCCATCTGACGTGCACGCGCCCGCTCGATGTCGACAGCGCGCCGTACTTGGCCGCGTTGGTCGCAAGCTCATGCAACGCAAGCCCGAGGTTCTGCGCTGCCGTCGCGTTCACGAACACATGCGGTCCCTTGCACTCCAGCGACTCTTCCGACGATCCCGTGAACGGCTGCAACACCGCATGGATCAGCTCTTCCAGCGACGCACCCGTCCAATCCTCGGCAACGAGCAGGTCGTGCGACGCCGAAAGGCTCTGCAGCCGCTGAATGAGCTGTGACTGCAGCACGGCGACATCGGTGCTCGTGCGCGCCGTCTGCCGCACCATGGCCACGATCACGGCGAGCAGGTTCTTCGTCCGGTGGGAAAGCTCGCGCATCACCGTGCGCAGATGCTTCTCGACCCGCTTGCGTTCGGTGATGTCGCGAAACACTGCCGAGAAGCCGAAAATGCGCCCGTCCGGCCGGCGCATCGGCGCAACGTTTATAGCGACGTCCAACTGGCTCCCGTCCTTGCGTCGCCGCACCGTGTCGCGCAGCACATGCTCGCCCAGACGCAGATGGCGGTACTTGTCCTCGAACTCCGCCGCGGCACCCTCGGGAAAGAGGATCTGCTCCGACTGTCCGATCACCTCATCGGCGGTGTAGCCGAACATGACCTCGGCGCCCGGGTTCCACGACTGGATGACGCCTTCGCTCGACATCGAGATGATCGCGTCGGCCGACGTTGCGACGATCGTGGCCAGTTGCGCGTTTCGCTCAGCCTCTTCGAGGTGCTCGGTGATGTCGGTATTCGTGCCGAACCAGCGGATCACGTTCCCCGCATCGTCGCGAATGGGCATCGCGCGCGAAAGAAACCAGCGATAGACGCCGTCGCGCCCCTTCAGCGGAAACGTATCTTCCCACACCTCGCCGCTGGCGAGGCAGCGGTTGATCTTTTCCATCGTGCGCTCGACGTGGTCCGGATGCTGGCGCAATGGCCAGCCCCACTCGCGCGCCTCTTCGAACGGCAAGCCGGTGTAGTCGAACCAGCGCTTGTTGTACCAGAAGATCTTCCCGCCATCGTCGGCCATCCAGGCAAACGCGGCGATGTTGTCGGCGAGCGTGCGGAAGCGGGATTCGCTTTCACGCTGCGCACGCTCTGCAAACACCCATGGCGTGGTGTCGACCACGATGGCAAGCACACCGAGCACCTCGCCATCGTCGTTGCGGATCGGGCTGTAATCGAGGTTGACCCACACATCCTCCGGGACGCCACGGCGATTGAGATTGAAATGCTTGTCGCGGAACGACAGCGACTCGCCCGCGAGCGCCGTCTCCAGCACGCGCATGTTGAACTCGCTCGCCTCCGGCCATCCCTCCACCACCGGCTTGCCCAGCAAATCCGGGTGGCGCACGCCCGCGAAGGATGCGTAGCTGTCGTTGTAGATCATGACGCCCGTCGCGCCCCACAGCAGGACCATGGGGACGGGCGAGGCCGCAATGAGATCGACGGCGCACTTGAGACAAGAGGGCCAACCTTCGACCGAGCCGACAGGCGTCGAGCTCCAGTCGAATTCCTGGATACGTTTCTTCATTTCGTGACTGGCTGCTCGCGGAGGCATCGGCTCGTGCGCAAGAAGAATGGATCCCGCTGCAAAGAGTTCCGCGGCGATGCGCGGAACCATGCTGCAGGCGTGACCGTTTTAGCACCATCGTTCCTAACGGGCTTTCCGCTAAGAGGATACCATGGGCAACCTTCTCTACTGGGCCATCGTCTTTCTCGTTGTCGCGCTCGTGGCCGCGTTCCTCGGCTTCGGCGGCGTTGCCGGCGTGGCGACGGAGGGGGCGCGCATCCTGTTCTGGGTGGCGATCATCCTTCTCGTCATTTCGGTTGTCGGTGGCATGCTGCGCAGAGGCTGACCATTTGTGCAAATTTCGAAATGTCGTCAGCCGCTTGCGAATCTTTCGCTGGCCGCGCCTGGCATCGGCCCGGCGCGGCTAGGAACTTTTCACACAGTTGAGCGTTTATGCCCGGAGAAGTTATGGGCGGCCTGCAAAGGGGAGGATCATGTCCATTTCAGAAAGCGTCGCACCGCAACTGCCTTACCTGAGGCGGTTTGCGCGAGTTCTGTCGGGGAGCCAGGAGAGCGGTGACGCCTACGTCGTCACCATGCTGGAAGCCATCGCCGCCGAGCCGTCGATGTTCCCCGTCGATCTGGAGCCGCGTGTTGCCACGTATCAGTGCTTCCTGGACGTCTGGAACTCGGTACGTCTCAATCACACCAAGGCCGAGCAGCCCGCGTCCGAGCGGCTGGCGGCTGCCGACCGCAAGCTGGAGGCGATAACGCCGCGTGCGCGGCAGGCATTTCTGCTGATGGCGGTGGAAGAGTTCTCGACCTCCGATGCGGCAAAAATTCTGAAGACCGATGAAGCCGAGGTGAAGGCTCTCGTCGACCAGGCCGCATCCGAGATCGCCGAGCAGGTCGCAACCAACGTCCTCATCATCGAGGACGAGCCGATGATCGCGCTCGACCTTGCAGACCTCGTATCCGGCCTAGGTCATGCGGTGTCAGACACAGCCCGCACGCACACCGAGGCAGTTGCCGCCTTCAAGCAGCATCAGCCCGGCCTCGTCCTGGCCGACATCCAGCTTGCCGACGGCAGCTCCGGACTGGAAGCCGTCAACGAGATCCTCGAATCGTTCGACGTGCCGGTGATCTTCATCACCGCCTATCCCGAACGTCTGCTCACCGGCAGCCGGCCCGAGCCTACGTTCCTGATCAACAAACCATTCCGTACGGAGACGGTGCAGGCCGTCATCAGCCAGGCGCTGTTCTTCGACTACAAGGCACGCCTGCCGGACGCCAAGGCCGCCTCGGCCTGAAATCAAGCCACCTCGGCCGAGCAAGCGCACCCGCGGGCAACTCTCGCGCCCCGCGGGTGCGCTTGCCTACGACCTTATCGCCCGGAACCTTCTCGTGCGAGCGCGCGCCCCTCTCGCCCCAGTCCTGGCGTATTCTTCAACGCGGTCAGCGGAAATTCGTTGATTGGTGTCGGTGCTCAGATCGCGCCGGCGGCCCGTCGGCGCCCTGGCTGTCCCGCCCCCGGCGCAGCTTTGTCTTCGCCGGCCCCAGGCCCACCGTCCGGGGGCGCCGTCATCAGCTCGTTGAGGCGCGCGCGCGCACGGTTGACCCGGCTCTTCACGGTGCCCACGGCACACCCGGAAATCGCGGCTGCATCCTCATAGGAGAAGCCCTCCGCACCCACCAGGATCAGCGCCTCGCGCTGGTCGACCGGCAACTTGCCGAGCGCATTGTTGAGGTCGAGCAGGTCGAGATGACCCTGCTGCTCGGCCGGCACCGAGAGACGGCTCGCCAGTTGCCCGTCGCTGTCGGCGACTTCGCGTTTCGTCTTGCGCAGTTCCGAGAAGTACGCGTTGCGCAGGATGGTGAAGAGCCACGCCTTGAGGTTCGTCCCTTCCTCGAACGAGTCGAGGTGGTTCCATGCCTTCACGAGTGCTTCCTGCACCAGATCGTCTGCGTGATCGCGATTGCCGCACAGCGAGATCGCAAATGCGCGCATGTTCGGGATCGCGGCCACGAGGTCGTCGTGCAGGCTGCTATCGTGTGAGCCACCGCTCAAGCGCTCTCCTCCTCGTCACCGACCGTCGTCGCCGCGTCTTCGCTCTCTTTTTCCTGCAGCTTCTTGATGAGGTCGTTGAAACGGTCGGGCACCGGCACGTTCAGCAATTCGCCGTACGCGGCCCGCAACTGCCGGCCGAGGATGCCGGGAATCACGGCTTGGTCGGGTGCTCTTCGCGCACTGGGCCCGGCTTCGCGGCTCTCCTCGTCAGGCCTGGCATTCGCGCGGGCGGCCGCCGGCACTCGTCCCCCGGCGCTCGCCACACGTTGCTCGCTCTCTGCGGCTGTCTTGGCGTACGCCTCTTTCTTTTTTGACATCAGCGGCCCTCCGCCTCCCCTCGACCATTTTTGGCGCCTTCAGCGCCTTATGCGGCCGCGGACCATAACATCCAACCCGTAAGCCTCAACAACGCGCGTGGGGATACGTTGGTTCCGTGTTGGTGCCGCAAAGCACGAGCAAGCGGGCTGCGGCAATCCAGCGAAACTAGCGCGCTCGGCGTCGGGCATAGGACGCAGATCGATCACGCTTCATCACAGAAGTCGGCCCATCGTCATTTCCGAACATCATTTGGCCGAGTTTGACGACAATCTAACTACCACTTGGGGACGCGATTTTGCGTCGATTGGCGAGGCATTGCGCAGACGGGGGCGCGATGCGTCGTGGGGGGACTTTCATGGGCGCGATCATGATTCGCTGTCCTGTTACCGACGAGTTGATTCCTGTCGGTATCGACACTGACCAAGACAGCTTTCAGGCACTTCCGAACGTCGAGGCCGCACCGGTGCGGTGTCCCGCGTGCGGAGGGCTCCACGTCTGGTCCAAGAGGGATGCGATCCTCGAGACGACGATGCGGATCAAGGCATTTAGGCGTTGAGGAACGTCACGCCGCGTCGGCGAACTGCTCCAGCGCATCGAGATCGGCAATGCGCAGGCCCTCGTGGTCCGGGGCGACGATACCGCGTTGCTCCAGATCGCGCAGCGCTTCGGCCAGCGCGTCGATGCTGATGTCGAGCTGATCTGCCACCGCACCGGAAGCGTAGGCGTCCGTGATGACTTCGCTCGTGCGGCCTTCATTGGCACTGATGCGGGCGAGGGCCGCAAGATAAGAGGCAACCCGCTTTGCCGGCTGTCCCTGGCCCGCCGCAATAGCGCGGGTGCGCAGATAATCGAACTCGCGGTCCGCGGCGACGGCATAGCGCGCAGCCAGCTGCGCATCGGTTTCCAGCAGCCGCTCGAACGACTCTTCGCTCACAGGACTGACGATCGTCTTGGCCACGGCCTGCGCCGTGCTGATGTGCTCGCCGAGATGACCAAAGCCGATGATGTCGCCCGGGAACGCAAACTCTATGATCTCGCGCCGGCCGTCGTCCCAACGGACGTAATGGCACAGTGCGCCGCGCTCGACGCGGTAAAGCTGGGTGCGTTGCTCGCCGCAGGAAAACAGCGCCTCGCCCCGCGCCAGCCGGCGCACCTGCGTCGGCCGCAGTCGCGGGTGTGCGAGTTGGCCGGGAGCGCAAGCCCCGGGGGCACAAGTCTGGGAAGAGGGGGTTACAGCAAGCATTATACAACTCACTCGATCAAGCTCACGACATGGGCAGCGCGACTGCCTTAATCAAGTCAAAATCTCAGCGCGCCCAATCGCCTACGCAGCTCAGCTATTCCTATAACAAAACTCTCCGGCGGCTGTTCCATACGGAACAAGCTCATTCTTGCTCTGGCGTATTCCGCGCCATCGATATTCTTCGCAAAGTGGCATTAGAATGTTTCTTATAATGACATGGTGAATTTTGCGTACCACGAACGCGTCAATTCGAGGAACCCAGGAAAAGGCGACTTCGTTCTTCCCTCGGGTGCAGTGACCGCGCGCACGCTTTGTCGCGGTGGGCTGCACGTCGATCGTTCTTCGAGTGAGGAGGAAGTCCTATGCAGAAGCTAATCCCCACAGCCGCCCTTATCGCCTCTCTGGCGCTGCCGGCATTGGCCCAGACCGCCACATCTCCCGCAGCTCCCGCGCCCGGCAATTCCGCGGCGGGCTCAATTGCCGAAAAAATGGCCACGCCCGGAGCGGCCGGCGACATTTCCGCAAATAAGCTGATTAACGAAAGCGTGCGGAACGCCGCCAACGAGTCGATTGGCGACATCAACGACGTCCTGATTGGCGGCGATGGCAAGGTTGCCGCCGTGATCGTCGGGGTCGGCGGATTCCTCGGGTTGGGCGAAAAGGACGTCGCGCTCCCGTTCGACCAGTTGAGCTTCGCCAAGGATGCTGACGGCAAGCTCAAGGTCACCACCGCCATGACCAAGGCGGCGCTGGAGTCGGCTCCCGAATATGTGAAGCCGGAAGAACGCTCTTAACACCGTTCGTCGAGGCGCTGCGCGCGCAGCACGGTCCGCGGGGTTTGGCCCCGCGGGCCATCCTGCCTTGGCACAACTGGGAGAGAGACGATGCAGCAGCCACAAGAAGTGCTGACGCCGACCGAGGCTCGTCAGGGTTCGCCCCGACGCTTGAATTTCCGGGTTCTCGTGGGATCTCTGCTGATTGCCGTCATCGCCGCAGCCGCGCTCTATGTGCTGTTCTACGGCGGCGCGACGACGATGAGCACGCCCGACCCTGCGCCTACTCAGTCTACGGCGCCCGGCCCCTGATCAAGGCCCTCGATCGCGCCTCCGATCACACCGCTTCCATCGCAGGGCAGCAGGCCGGCAGTACCGTGCCGCCCATAAGCAAAAGGGCGGCACACGGCCGCCCCCACACAACGCGCATTCAGACGGCATCACTCCATGCCGCTGCTGCGCCAGGTAGAAGTCGACTTGCACTTGCGGCACACGCGCTCGCCCGCCCACGAACTGGGGAACGGCTCGCGGCACAGTAGGCACTTACGCGTCTTCTGCTCCGAACTGCGGCGCGCCTCGCGCTCCGCCTCGTACGTATCGCAGCAGTTGTCGCCACATGCGTCGTGGCAGTCGGCGTAGGCGCCATGCTCCTTCAGACTGCTCAACTCTTCCTCAACCATGCTTGCCACTTCGATCTGAAACGTCCGCCGGCGAAACGCCGGGACCCTGGCGTTTCCAGCAAAAAAGTTGAGATTTCCTGGATACGAGGGCCACTGCGGCACTTTTGTGCGCGGCCAAGCGCGCTGCTCGGCCGGGTATATCGGCTCGCAAGGCCCGTTTTTCAAGGGAAATCTGGGGGGCTGCGCCGTAAAGCGCAGCCAGATGGCATATACATTATACCCAAGTGGGGGGCGATTATCACAAAATCTAACACTTTGATACCTAGGCGGCGAACTCCCGCGGCCCGATGCGCATTATGATCTAGGTCAGTTTCGAGGATCCGGGAGAGAGTGTGATGCCCGCCCATGCCGCCGCCGCCCATGGCAATGAACC
>Ga0164243_10014220_pt1 | contig 11100 bp, 8 predicted proteins | sample OricompcompostOP_FD_108781 | JGI IMG/M metagenome (GOLD analysis project Ga0164243, IMG submission 108781) | Organic Plus compost microbial communities from Emeryville, California, USA - Original compost - Organic plus compost (OP) | ecosystem: Engineered > Solid waste > Mixed feedstock >... | reverse complement strand
CTCCACCATAACGATGAACCCGGTGGCCACCAGCGACGCCGCATTCCGGGGTGGGGCATGCCCCACCCCGGAATACACCATCGCCTACACCGGAAATTACACCACGAGCGCGGACGCTAACGATTTTTTGCCGACAGACATGCGCAAATCATCCAATTTTTGTTCAGCCATAGCCATTTGCGCTGCTTGCCCCCGCATGCGCGGCATCTTTCTTTGACAGATCACTTTGGCTATCAGTGCGCTGCTCCCGAGACACGCGGGAGTGGGGCGTGGAAACCCCTCTTGAAGCACCTCGGTCGCCGATTTCGGAGGCCGGGTGGCATGCGCGCATGTCCAGCCGGCTTGCCGGTAAAGGCGCATGCGCTCGTTGCTTCAGCGGGTTTCCAACATCCGGCTTTGGCCGTCGCCCCAGGGTCAAAGGGGCGACGGAGGGGCAACATCGAACACGCATCAATTTCTACAGCACCGGCCTTCGGTATCGCGGATGTGATCACCAAGGTATCACAGGTCGCATTCGGCAAGCCGCTGGTCACGAATGTGCTGCGGGGGCATGTGGCCGAGGCGATCATCGCCCTCGCTTTGGAGCCGGAATGGAACTGGTGCAGTGCCGATTACGCCGGATGGGACTTCGAGCGGTCAGACGGCATCCGGCTTGAGGTGAAGCAATCGGCCGCGATGCAATCATGGTCCACCGGCAAGCCGAGCAAGGCCATCTTCGACGTCGCTGCCCGCACGGGATATTGGGAGAGCGGCACGGAGTGGATCGCGAAGGCGGGGCGTCCCGCGCACCTTTATGTCTTCGCTCACCACGGCGTCTATGGCGATCATGCCGATCATCGCGACCCGGCGCAGTGGGAGTTCTATGTCGTGCCAACTTCCGCGTTGCCCGATGTGAAGCAGATTTCGCTCGGGACGATCAGATCAATCGTGACCGGGGTGCCGATAAATGAACTGGAAACAGCGGTGCGGGCTGTTGCCAAAGATATCTTCCCGGCTTCCGATATTGGCTGATCTTCTCATTGCAGATAGCCTAAATTAACCAATCGCGATCATGCTTACATCATTGATATAGGAGGGGTGGCGGCTCGGGCGATGTAGCTCAGACCGATCCCACATGGTCAGGTGTGTCGGTGAAGTCGTGGCGATCCGTATTGTAAAAAAGCCGAATATCACGCTTCCACATAGCCTCATGCTGCTCAAGGGTATAAACCCGGCGAAGGGTGCGAAAGCGTCTCCATCCTTTTCCAAACTCAAGGTCGCCGACCCGGCGGCGAAGGGCGCTAAGCCGATCCGACAGGACAAGAGCGAACGCCATAAACGCCTGCGAAATTTGATCCTGCAGACGATCGACGGGTCGCTATCGGGCGGGATGGCATTCGAGTTCGAGGGTTTCGTCTGGGCGGTTCGGCCCGAACCGGAGTGGGCCAAGCTGCTCGACGTCAAAAGCGTGGACACAATCTCAGACCTGATCAAGATTCCGCCGATCCAGAAGGATTACACGCAGGTCGACAGCAAGAAGGCTCTGCTCCTGCGCGTCGGACCGCCTGGGGTTCCCACTCCGCGCAAGATCGCAAATTTCATGCGAGGCGCGTTCCGAACGAAAACAGGTCGCTACCCCAAAAAGGAAGAGTTTCCTCTCCTCAAAGTGTTGGCCGAGGAATGGCCTGACGGGCTGCAGGTAGAGATATTCAAAGCGGTGCTAAGCGATTGGGTTGCCTTCAAAGCAGGCGTGGCGATCGAAATCGAGAAGATGAAGGCGCAGGGGGAGAAGGCTTATCACCGGCATCACGATTACCCATCCGTGTCCGTGATCTGCAAATTCCGGCATGTCGCCCTGGAGCTGTATATCATGGGGCTGCAGGAGAACGTCGCTCAGGGTAAGCCGATCCCCGCAACTGCGATCAATGCGTTCCCTAAAATTCTCGGCCACCTCATGCCGAAATGACATTAATTGCAATTTCCGAAATGGCTTCTATCAGAGCGCATTTATAGTATATATAATAATCTATAATCCTGTTTTCATTAAATACAGGGGACAGAGTAATTTCGGAAATTATGAAAGAAGGATAATGCCCCGCCTCGCTTCGCTCGTCCGGGCCTGCTTGCCTCTCCCCCGACAAGAAAGAAGTCACAGCGAGAGTGCATTTCGGAAATTCATAAACGGAAGCACGTGGGCTTCGCATCGGCTATAGCCTGAAGCGCGCACGATGATTCTGACGCGGTGGTTGATGCAGGGGGAAGCCTTAGGAGATGAATGCGGTTGAAATCGAGGAAGCTGTTTCCCGCCTCGCGGAACAGCCCTTTGATCCTGAAGAGTTCCCCTTCGCCTTCCTGGAAGCGTTCGGCAACAAGGCTGCGACCATCAAACGGTTGCGTGTCGGGTCCACCAATGCGTCCGACCTGCCCGGCGGCGTTCTGCAGCGCAGCAACATCCACATCGCTGTTGCGCCCTCTGGCACGGTAACGCAGACCCTTGCCGCGCTGCGCACCAGCCCCGCAACTGCCAAGGCAAAGGTGAAATTCATTCTTGCGACGGACGGCGACACCTTCGAGGCGGAGGAGGTCGATTCCGGCGAAACCGTCGCCTGTGCCTTTGCCGAGTTTCCCGATCACTTCGGCTTCTTCCTGCCGCTGGCGGGCATCACCACCGTTCGGCAGGTCCGCGAAAGCAGCTTCGACATCCGTGCCACCAGCCGCCTCAACCGGCTGTATGTGGAGCTGCTGAAAGACAACCCCGAATGGGGCACCGCCGAACGCCGCCCTGACATGAACCATTTCATGGCCCGTCTGATCTTCTGCTTCTTTGCAGAGGATACCGACATCTTCCATCGCAGCCATCCCTTCACCGGCACCATCGAGAAGATGAGCGACCGGGACAGCTCCAATACCCATGAGGTGATCGGAGAGCTGTTCCGCGCAATGAACACGCGCAAGGAGGATCACGAGGCCGCGAATATCCGCAACTGGGCGCGGCCCTTTCCCTATGTGAATGGTGGGCTGTTTTCCGGCAGCACCGACGTGCCGCGCTTCAGCCGCATTGCACGGTCATACCTGCTGCACATCGGCAATCTCGACTGGACCAAGATCAATCCGGACATCTTCGGATCGATGATCCAGGCGGTTGCCGACGACGAGGAGCGCGGCGCGCTGGGGATGCACTACACCAGCGTTCCCAACATCCTGAAGGTGCTCAATCCGCTGTTTCTCGACAGTCTGCGCGAGCAGCTTGAGGAGGCAGGTAACAATGGGCGGAAGCTGCTGAACCTGCGCAACCGGATGGCGCGCATTCGGGTTTTCGATCCGGCCTGCGGCAGCGGTAATTTTCTTGTCATCGCCTACAAGGAAATGCGGGCCATCGAGGCCGAAATCAATCGACGGCGCGGCGAGGAAGGCCGCGCCTCAGATATTCCGCTCACCAATTTTCGCGGGATAGAGCTGCGCGATTTCCCCGCCGAGATCGCTCGCCTTGCCCTTATCATCGCCGAGTTCCAGTGCGACGTGACCTATCGCGGCCAGCGGCTCGCCTTGGCCGAGTTCCTGCCGCTCGACGCGCAGAACTGGATCACCTGCGGCAACGCGCTGCGGATCGACTGGCTTTCGGTCTGTCCGCCGACCGGAACCGGCGTGAAGCTGGTTGGCGATGACCTGTTTGAAACCCCGCTCGATCAGGCACAGATCGACTTCGAGAATGAAGGTGGGGAGACGTATATTTGCGGGAATCCGCCGTATCTTGGCTCCAAGTGGCAGGCGGGGGAGCAAAAGAACGATCTTGGCGCAATCTTCGAGGCACGCGCCAAGAATTGGAAATCCCTAGATTATGTGGCAGGCTGGTTTATGAAAGCCGCCGACTACGGCACTCGCACCAGCACTGTTGCTGCTTTTGTGTCGACTAATTCGATCTGTCAGGGCCAGCAGGTGCCCATCCTTTGGCCATTGATTTTCAGAACCGGGCACGAGATCAAATTCGCCCACACATCTTTCAAATGGGCGAACCTTGCTAGTCATAAGGCTGGCGTCACCGTAGTTATCGTTGGAATTTCCAATCAGCCCGGCAAGCTACGGCAGCTCTATTCGTCAGCGAACAATGACACGTCAATCGTCAAGGACGTTGAGAACATCAACGCATATCTTGTTCCCGGCGAAAACATCGAGGTTAAAAGCCGCGTTAAGCCCCTTGCTGACGTTGCCGAAATGCAGTTCGGCAATCACCCTTACTATGGCGCGCCATTGATATTCTCTGGTGACGAGGCACGCAGCATCGTTGCCCAAGTGCCCGAAGCGGAGCGGTATATCCGCCCACTGTATGGCTCCAAAGAGTTTATCACAGCTTCGCCACGTTCCTGTCTCTGGATCTTTGAGCCCGACCTCGCAGATGCCATGCGTGTGCCGCAAATCGCGTCCAAGATTGACGCCGTTACGGCAGCACGCCGAGCTGCGACCCAGGACAAGACCGCTCAGAAACTGGCCGACATGCCGTATAGGTTCCGCGAACAGGTTACTGCGCGTGAACATGCACTGATCGTCCCGCGAGTCAGTTCTGAAAATCGGCCATACTTGCCAATCGGCTTGCTGGAGCCGAGGTGCGTAATTCAAGAGAAGGCTTTTGCCCTCTACGACGCGCCGCTATGGAACATGGCCCTGATCGCCTCACGTTTGCATTGGGTGTGGATCGGCACCGTCTGCGTGCGGATGCGAACTGACTTTTCCTATTCCAACACGCTTGGCTGGAACACCTTTCCGGTGCCCACGCTTACTGACAAGAACAGGGATGACCTGACGCGTTGCGCGGAAGACATTCTGCTGGCGCGGGAGGCACATTTCCCCGCCACCATCGCCGATCTCTACAACCCAGACACTATGCCCGCCGACCTGCGCGAGGCGCACGAACGCAACGACGAGGTGCTGGAGCGCATTTATATCGGCCGTCGCTTCAAGAACGACACCGAACGATTGGAAAAGCTGTTCGAGCTTTATACCAGGATGGCCGCGAACGCGGGGGCTGCGAAAGAACGCAAGGCACGGGTGGCATGAGTAGCCTGACCGACATCGAAAAACGCTACTTCGAAAGCTTGCTTGGTATGTCGGGCGGCTATGTTCTGGACTATACCGACCAGACTTTCGACGAGTTCTTCAAACGCTATCGCGTCGCGATTCACGACGTCAAATATCAAACCTACGGCAGTTCTAAGGCCAAGAAGCTCCGCTCTTTTTGGGAGCAGGAGCCGGACGCGCTTGTCGCCAAGGTGCTGTCCGAATTGCTCGATGTCTCCGAGGCGATAGGCGCGCTGAATGGTCAGCAATCCGATTCCACCGTTCTCGCTAAGGCACGGGGGATCGTTGCGCGGCTTGAGGGCAAGGTGATGCCATCAGCAGAATCCGCCGCGCAGACCGTCGATGACTTCCTGCACAGCGAGTTCACCATTCCCAATATCCAGAAGCTGCCTATTGAGGCGCAGGCAGTGCCGATCATCGAAAGTCGTTTGGCTGAAGCGCGCACGGCAATGGGCGCGGGAGCATATCTTGCGACGGTATTGCTGTGTGGAAGCGTTCTTGAAGCCGTGTTGCTTGGCGCGGCCCAGAAACAACCGGCGCGTTTCAATCAGGCAACCGCCAGTCCGAAATCTGCTGATGGTAGCGTAAAGCGATTTCACGAATGGAGTCTTGCTCAATTCATTGACGCCGCCAGCGAGATCAATTTGCTGAAGCCAGACGTAAAGAAGTTTGGTCACGGCCTCCGTGACTTCCGAAACTATATCCATCCATACGAACAAATGGCCTCCGGCTTCATGCCGGATCAGCACACCGCCAAAGTTTGCTTCCAAGTATTAAAGGCGGCACTCGCCAGTGTCGCGGGGGACCGATAATGTCGCACGATAAAAGGACAGTTCCATCGGTTTCGGTGTCCTATGCCCGCAATGGCGGTTCCACCAAGTCCAATGCCCTTGGTATGCGCCCCATGCAGGAGCGCGTCTTTGAGAAGCGCGGCGAGCAATATCTGCTCATCAAATCGCCGCCCGCATCTGGCAAGAGCCGTGCGCTCATGTTCGTCGCGCTCGACAAGCTGGCCAATCAGAGGCTGAAGCAGGCCATCATCGTGGTGCCGGAGAAAAGCATCGGCTCCAGCTTTGCCGATGAGCCGCTGTCCCGCTTCGGCTTCTGGGCGGACTGGACAGTGGTTCCCAAGTGGAATCTCTGCAACGCCCCCGGCGAGGATGGCGGCAAGGTCAATAGCGTCGGCAGCTTTCTTGCCAGCGATGACACGGTGCTGGTTTGCACCCACGCTACATTCCGCTTTGCGGTGGAGCGGTTCGGAGTGGAGGCGTTCGATGACCGCCTGATCGCGGTGGACGAGTTCCACCACGTTTCCGCCAATCCCGACAACGTGCTGGGTAAACACCTCGGCGAGTTCATTGCCCGCGACAGGGTGCATATAGTTGCCATGACCGGCAGCTATTTCCGGGGCGATGCTGAGGCCGTGCTTGCCCCCGGTGACGAGGCGAAGTTCGATACCGTCACCTACACCTATTACGAGCAGCTCAACGGCTATGAGCATCTGAAGCAGCTCGACATCGGCTATTTCTTCTATTCCGGCTCCTACACGGACGACATTCTCAGCGTCCTCGATCCGGCCGAAAAGACCATCATCCACATTCCCAACGTCAATTCGCGTGAAAGCACGAAGGACAAGATCAGGGAGGTGGAGCACATCATCACCGAGCTGGGCGACTGGCAGGGCATCGACCCCGCCACGGGATTCCAATTGGTGACGACGCCGGAGGGCAGGACGCTCCGCATCGCCGATCTTGTCGACGATGACCCGTCGAAGCGGGACCGGGTTTCCGCCGCGCTGAAGGACCCCGCGCAGAAGAACAACCGCGATCATGTGGACATCATCATCGCCCTTGGCATGGCCAAGGAAGGCTTTGACTGGATTTGGTGCGAACATGCGCTGACCATCGGCTATCGCGCCAGCCTGACCGAGATCGTGCAGATCATCGGCCGCGCCACCCGCGATGCGCCGGGCAAGACCCGTGCGCGCTTTACCAACCTGATCGCCGAACCCGATGCAGCGGAATCGCTCGTGACCGAGGCGGTGAATGACACCCTGAAAGCCATCGCCGCCAGCTTGCTCATGGAACAGGTGCTGGCCCCGCGCTTCAACTTCACGCCGAAGAACCCGCAGGTCGGACCGCAGGAAGGCTTTGATTACGGCGAGGACGGCTATCAGGCGGATAAGTGCAATGTCGGCTTCAACGAGCAGACGGGTCAGTTCCAGATCGAGATCAAGGGACTTGCCGAACCCCGGAGCGAACAGGCGGCCCGTATCTGTAAGGAGGACCTGAACGAGGTCATCGCTTCTTTCGTGCAGGACAAACCAAGCATCGAGCGCGGCCTGTTCGATGAGGAGCTTGTGCCGGAGGAACTGACCCAGCTTCGCCTCGGAAAAATCATCAAGGACAAATACCCGGAGCTGGATGCAGAGGATCAGGAAGCTGTGCGCCAGCATGCCATTGCCGCGCTCAATCTGACGCAGCAGGCCGCCCGCATCGCCCTTGGCGATGACCGGAAGGATGGTGAGCCGGGTGCGAATACCGCGCTGATCGACGGCGTGCGCAAGTTCGCGATGGACGTGCGTGAACTCGACATCGACCTGATCGACCGCATCAATCCGTTTCAGGAAGCTTATGCGATCCTCGCCAAGACGATGAGCGAGGACAGCCTGAAACAGGTCGCCTCCATCATTTCCGCCAAGCGCACCAGCCTCTCGCCGGATGATGCCAAAGACCTGGCAGTGCGGGCAGCGCGTTTCATCAAGGAACGCCAGCGTCCGCCCTCGATAACCTCGTCTGACGCCTGGGAGCAGCGTCTGGCCGAGGGCGCAGCTGCCTTCATGCGATACAAGAAAGAGGGCCGCTATGACGGATGACCTCGATCTTGATGCGCTTGCCAATACGCTGGCGGATTTCGCGCCGCCCGAAAAGAAGGTCGGCCGTAGTCCCCACGAGGAGCGCATCATCGCCGGGTTTGAAGAGATTCTGCGTTTCGTCGAACAGCACGGCCACGCCCCGCGCCACGGCGAGGGCAATGACATCTTCGAGCGCATCTATGCCACCCGCCTGGACCGGCTGCGGGCTCAGGAAGATTGCCGCGCTCTGCTAAAACCGCTCGACCACAAGGGATTGCTGGGTGACGGTGAGGCGCAGGCTGATGCTCCCGGCGAGGACATGGACACAGATGCCTTGCTGGCTGAGCTTGAGTGCGCGCTGGGCGGCTCCGATATTTCCGACCTGCGCCATGTCCGTTCCGCCGAGGAAAAGCGCGCCGCAGAGGAGATCGCGAACCGCGAACGGTGCGAGGACTTCGACACGTTCAAGCCCCTGTTCGAGCAGGTGCAGCAGGAGCTGGAAAGCGGCGTTCGCAAATCGCGGGAGTTCGAGCTGAAAGCTGAAATTCGTCCCGGTGCATGGTTCATCGTCGGCGGGCAGAAAGCTTATGTAGCCGACATGGACGAGATATACACCAACGCTCAGGGACGCACCGACGCCCGGCTGCGCGTGATCTTCGACAACGGCACCGAGAGCAACATGCTCATGCGCTCGTTGCAGCGCGCTCTGCATAAAGATGATGCAGGGCGGCGGATCACTGATCCAGAGGCCGGGCCGCTGTTCGTCAGGGAAGAGGCATCACCTTTCGCCGGAGAGGCCGAGGAAGACGATCTGGCCAGTGGCACTATCTACGTTCTGCGCAGCAAGTCCGACCATCCACTAGTCGTCGCCAACCGGGAGGTGTTGCACAAGATCGGTGTCACGGGTGGGGACGTGGCCCAGCGCATTGCGAATGCTAGGCTGGACGCCACCTTCCTGCTGGCGGACGTGGAGGTCGTGGCCACCTACACGCTCTACAACATCAACCGCACCAAGCTGGAAAACCTGCTCCACCGCATCTTCGATCCGGCCCGGCTCAACATCGAGATCAAGGACCGTTTCGGTAATCCCGTTGTTCCACGCGAATGGTTCCTTGTGCCGCGCTTTGTCGTGGATGACGCCGTAGAGCGGATCAAGGACGGCACAATCACGGATTATGTCTATGACCTGAACGCCGCCAGCCTCGTGCGGCAGCATGGCCATTCGGCAGGCGGGGCGTAATGCGGATCAGTCGCCTCGCCATTGAGAACTTCCGGTCGATCATGGGTCTAGGGTAACAACATGAGAAAGCTTTCCGTCAGAAATCTTGGTCCGATTACGGAAGCCGATATTAAGTTCGGTGATTTGACCGTGATCGTTGGACCGCAGGCAAGCGGCAAGAGCATTCTGCTGCAAACCCTGAAATTGGCGATCGATCGTGCACATGTGCATGATACCTTTGGACACTACAGCACGGTCTTCAATGGCGATGCAGAGGCCTTCCTGAGTGCATTCTATGGGCGTGGCATGGGGGGGATGATCAAGAATAATCCGGCTCCCACTATCGTCTGTGATCGCAAAGAGATGAGCCTCGTGGATTTAGCTAAAAGAGGTCGCCCAAGAGGTAAGGTCACAGAAAAGCTATTCTACATTCCAGCCCAGCGCGTGGTGAGTTTACCTGGTGGAAAGACCACACCATTCGGAAGTTTCGAATTTGGGGACCCCTATGTACTGCGCTATTTTGCAGACCGCCTCCACATTCTGATGCAGAATGAATTTGCATCAAAAGTCGAACTTTTCCCTTCAAATAACCGCTTGAATGAAAGTCTCCGTCGTCCAATCGAGCAGCATTTCTTTGGTGACGCGACGCTGGAACTAAAGGCACGAGAATATACGAAATCTCTCAGCTTGAAGATTGAGGGACTAAGTGACGGACTGCCCTATCTTGCATGGTCGGCCGGGCAGCGTGAGTTCGCACCGCTTCTTTTGGGCCTCTATTGGCTTTGCCCCGCAGGTGGGAGCTCTACGCGAGATGATCTCAAGTGGGTGGTAGTTGAAGAACCTGAGATGGGGCTTCATCCGCGAGCCATCGCAACGACACTACTTCTCGTCCTCGAATTGATGCGGCGCGGATACAGAGTGGTACTCTCGACCCACTCGCCCGTAGTTCTCGATCTGATCTGGGCAGTGCGGCTCATCAAGCAGCATGACGGTAGCGAGAAGGATATACTCAAGCTGTTTGAGCTTCCATCGAACCCGACGACTAAAGCACTGAGCGCACGAGCCCTAGCGATGGACGCTCGTGTCTATTTCTTTGAGCGTGGGAAGCCCGTGTCTGATATTTCCACGCTCGATCCGTTTGATAGCAAGGACGAAATCGCGTCATGGGGGGGGCTGACCGCTTTTTCCGGCCGGAGTAGTGAAGTTGTCGCTGAAGTTGTGGCCCGGTTTGAAAGCAAGGGGCTGCATTCATGAGCTTCGAAGCCGCAGCAACTGCTGCTGAACTAGCTCCTTGCCCCGGAAAACAGGCATTGGAAAACAAGTATCGAGCCAGCGTAGAGGTGGGGGGTGGTATTCAGTTTTCGCACAGCGTTGATGTAGACGCTCACTTCCAGCCCGCAGAACCAAATTCGAACCGCTGGGACTATGGCCTCGGTCTTGTAAAGGGCAACACCCACTTTGCGATCTGGATCGAACCTCACGGTGCGACGAGCAGCCGTGAAGTGGACAAGGTTCTCGCCAAGCTCGCGTGGCTGAAAGGTAAGTTACGATCACAAAAGTGGTCTCAGTTGAATAGCTTAACGAGTTTGACCGCGCATCAGGGCGTTCAACAGTTTTGGTGGCTTGTTCCTGGCACCGTTAGCTTTCGTCCTGGGTCCAAAGAGGCTCAGAAGCTTGCTCAGTGCGGCATGAAGATGCCTGTGAAAAAGGTTGTCATTCGGTGACAGATTCAGGGATCGCCCATCATCAACACGCCCTTTGTCTAGGGGAGGTTTCCGCCCACGGCATGTGGTGATAGGGAAGAAATGGGTTGATTAGACGGTGATCAACCAGTTCTCATCTTCGTCATCTTGGGTGCGCCATCCTCTAAAAAAGAGAGAATTGTGGGCGTGGTTTTGTCCACGCCCCTCCAGCGCGTCGGGCCATCACGGCTCTGGAGCCGCGGATGCGGATTCCATGGGCTGAACACTGACCT
>Ga0164243_10014219_pt1 | contig 11100 bp, 11 predicted proteins | sample OricompcompostOP_FD_108781 | JGI IMG/M metagenome (GOLD analysis project Ga0164243, IMG submission 108781) | Organic Plus compost microbial communities from Emeryville, California, USA - Original compost - Organic plus compost (OP) | ecosystem: Engineered > Solid waste > Mixed feedstock >... | reverse complement strand
CCCAGCGAGACGGCGCCGTCGAACGACGAGCGCAGGCGGATCGTCGCCGCGCGCGTCGCGTTCATGCCCACGATCCAGTCGGCCTCCGAGCGCGAGCGCGCCGCCTGCTCGAGCGTCGCGAACTCCGACGCGTCACGCAGGTTGGCGAACGCGGCCTCCATCGCGGCCTTCGTCATGGACGACAGCCACAGGCGCTTGACCGGCTTCTTGGCGCCCGCCTTCTCGAACAGGTAGGCGAAGATCAGCTCGCCCTCGCGCCCGGCGTCGCAGGCGTTGATGACGAGATCGACGTCGTCGCGCTTGAGCTGCTGGCTGACGACGGTCATCTGTTTCTTGGAGCGCTCGTCGCGCACGACGAGCTTGAAGCGGTCGGGCACGATCGGCAGATCGCCCATCTTCCACTTCTTGTACTTCGCGTCGTACTCGTCGGGCTCGGCGAGCTGCACCAGGTGGCCCACGGCCCACGTGATCACGTGCTCGGGACCCTCGAGATACCCCTCGTGCTTCTGGAACGGGCCAGGCAGCACGCGCGCCACGTCGCGTCCGACGGACGGCTTCTCGGCGATGACGAGGGTCTTGGCCATGGGCGGCGGACTGTAGCGAGGCCAGAGAACCTCGGGGGCCCGCCGGCCCGCGATCTGAGCACCGCCGCGGCGGGCTGTGAGGGCCGCATGCGCGGCCGGCACCCCGTGGTCACCGCGCACAGGGCCCGGTCGAGACCGGCCCGTCGGCCCCGTCCAGCGCCTCGCGCACGACGTCGTTGGGCACCGCGTAGCCGCCGGGCCGCTCGCCGCCCACCGTCGCGGCGAACACCGTCCCCACCACGCGGCCCTGCGCGTCCACCAGCGGGCCGCCGGAGTTGCCGTGGCGCACGAGCCCGCGCAGCGGCGCGATCGAGCGCGTCACCGGTCCGTGGCCGTAGGCGTCGTCGGCCAGCGCCCGCCGGGCCTCCCCCATGCGGGCCGCGCGCACGTCGTAGGGCCCGTTGAGCGGGAAGCCCAGCAGCGCCGCCGCGGTCCCCGACGGCACCGTCGCCTGCATCGCCAGCCCGGGCGCGTCCAGCCCGCGCACCCGCAGCACCGCGATGTCGTTGCGCTCGTCGAAGGCGACCGCCACGGCGCGCAGGCGCGGCCCGCGCCCCTGCGGCTGCACGGTCGTGTCCTTCTGGCCGGCGACGACGTGCGCATTGGTCACCACGTGGCCGTCGCGCGTCACCCAGCCCGAGCCCTCGACGCCCAGCCCGCAGGCGGTGCCCAGCACCTTGACGACCGAGGCGGCCGCCCGCCGGACGCCCGCGGCGCGGGCGATCCGGGCGGTCGGCGGCGGCACGTTGGCCTCCGGGCCGCGGAAGGCGGGCAGCGGGTCGAAGCGGGCCAGCGCGTTGAGGATCGGTCCCGTCGGCGGCAGGACGTCGTTGAGCGTGCGCAGGACGCTGGAGCGCTGCACGTCGCGCCGCAGCGAGGCGAGATCCGGGGTCTGCAGCGCGACCGCGCCGGCCAGCCACACAATCCCCAGGGCGACCGCCGCGCTCAGCAACGCGCCCAGCGCGCCGTCGACCGTGGAGAACCCGGGGATCCGCTGCGCGGCCTGACGCAGCGCATAGGCCAGCCCGGAGAAGCCCGCGGCGAGGATCGCGCCGATGGCGATCGCGCCGACGAGGCCGAAGATCGGCGCGTAGGGGGACTGGTTGCCGTCCGACAGCAGCAGCGGCGCCAGGCGCGTGCCCGCGAACGCGCCGATGCCGAACCCGATCAGCGAGAGCGCCCCCACCACGAAGCCGCGGTAGTAGCCGATCGCCGCTCCGGCGAGGGTGAGTACGACGATGATCCAGTCCAGGCGCGTCACTGCGAGGTAATCCTGCCGTCATCAAATACCGTTGCGGTCAGGTGAGCGGTCCGGGACACCGGCAGGGACGATCGCGATGGCGCCGGGTGGCGCCGATCGCCGCCGTTGCCGTGCTCGCATTCGGCGCCGGGGCCGTGCTCGGCGGCCGCCACGTGCCCGCCTCCCACCAGGTGGCCGAGCAGTTCGTCGCCGCCTGGGAGACCGGCGACCTGGCCCGCATGTACGAGCTCACGGACGCCGCCGCCAACGACCGCTCGCTGCGCTCGTTCGCCCGCGCCTACCGCGACGCGGAGACGACCGCAACCGCCACGAGCGTCCAGTTCGGCGAGGCGCGCGACGTCGGAGACTCGGTCGTCGAGGTCCCCGCGACGATCACCACGGTCGCGTTCGGCACCGTCCACCAGACCCTGCGCCTGCCGGTCACCGAGATCGACGGCGAGGCGCGCATCACCTGGACGCCCGACCTCGTCTTCCCGGGCCTGAAGCCCGGCGAGAAGCTCACCCGGCGCACCGAGCTGCCCCAGCGCGCCGCGCTGCTGAGCCGCGACCGCCAGCCGCTCGTGCGCGCGCCCGACGGCCAGGCGGTCGACCCCGCCGCCTCGTCGATCGTGGGCGAACTGGGCCCGATCCCCGAGGACCAGCGCCAGAAGCTGCGCGCCGAGGGGGTCCCCGACGACGCGCAAGTCGGCGTCAGCGGCCTCGAGCGGATCTTCGAGGAGGAACTGCGTGGGCGGCCCGGCGGCGTGCTGCTGGCCGGCGAGCGCCTGCTGGGCACCCAGCCGCCCCAGGCCGCCGACGCGGTCCGCACCACGATCTCGCTCAAGGTCCAGCAGGCCGCGATCGACGGGCTCGCCGGCCGCCTGGGCGGCATCGTCGTGCTGCGCCCCCGCAGCGGCGAGATCCTGGCCGCCGCCGGCATCCCGCTCAGCGGTCTGCAGCCGCCCGGCTCGACCTTCAAGATCATCACCGCGACCGCTGCGCTGGAGGAGGAGAAGACCAGCCTCGACACCGAGTACCCGGTGGTGACCTCCACGACCCTGGAGGGCGTCGAGCTGGACAACAACAACGGCGAGTACTGCGGCGGCACGCTCGTGGAGTCCTTCGCGCACTCCTGCAACTCGGTGTTCGCGCCGCTGGGGGCGGACGTCGGGGCCGAGAAGCTGGTGGCGACCGCGCGCCGGTTCGGCTTCGACCAGGATCCCGGCATCCCCGGCGCGGCGATCCCGACGATCCCGCCGGCCAGCGAGATCGGCGACGACCTCGCGCTGGGCTCCAGCGCGATCGGCCAGGGCCAGGTGCAGGCGACGGCGCTGACGATGGCGATCGTGGCCTCCACGATCGCGCTGCACGGCGAGCGCCCGCGGCCGACGTTCAAGTACGGCGAGCGGCTCGGGCGCGTGCCGGTGACGACGCCGGAGATCGCCCGCGAGGTCGAGCAGATGATGCGCGCCGCCGTCGCCTACGGCACCGGCACCGCCGCGGCGATCCCGGGCGTGTCGGTGGCCGGCAAGACCGGCACCGCCGAGCTGGAGAGCGACCCCGAGCCGCCGGCCGACCCGACCGCGGTCGCCGTGGTCGACCCCGACCCGACCCCGGACACCGACGCCTGGTTCGCGGGCTACGCGCCCGCCGGCAAGAAGCCGCCGCGGGCCGCCGTCGGGGTCATGCTCGTGCGGGTCGGATCGGGCGGCGCGTACGCCGCCCCGGTCGCGCGCTCGGTGCTCGAGGCCGCGCTCTAGATCAGACGTCGAGGTCGACCGACGCGTCCTTGGGCTCGCCCTGAAGCGCGTGCATGTGCAGCTCCAGCGGGCGGTTGTCGAACGTGTCGTTCTTCACCTTGAAGAGCAGCAGCGAGCCGTTGACGGACGGGTTGTTGGAGGCCGCGGTGTTCAGCAGCGGCTCCTTCTCGCCCGGCTCGATGTCGTGCACGCGGTAGGCGAAGACGTTCTTCTCACCGATCGGCAGCGGCGTGTAGACGTTGCCCTCCGTGTCGGTGATCTTGAAGTCGGAGATCGCCGGCTGCGTCTCGTTGCCCTCGTTCCAGCCGATGACGAACACCCCGAACCACGCCTCGTCGGGCGCGAGCTCGAGCTGGTCCTCGGGGACATCGATCAGGTACGAGCGGTCGGTGCGGTCCTTGGGGTTCAGGATCCGCGAGATCTGGACCTGGTAGACGAGGTTGCCGACGTTCAGGTAGGCGCCCTCGGTGTGGCCGAAGGTCGTCTCGGACTCCTTGTTGCCACAGGCGGAGACGGTGAGCGCGGCGACGGCGACGGCGAGGACGGCGAGCAGACGAGGGAGCTTCATGCGGGGGCGGATCCTACTTCTAACGCCCGGCGATCGTCGCCCGCTGGCCCCGGCCCTCGTTGTCTTCGAGGATCGAACGCAGGCGCTTCAGGGCCTTGGTGGACTTGCGCTTGAGCCAACCACGGAAGCCGAAGCCCTCCAGGAGCTTGTCGGGCAGGGTCTTGGGCTTGGTCTCGATCGTGAAGTCGACGCGGGTGCCACCGTGGACCGGCTGCAGCTCGTAGACGGCCCGCAGGCGCACGCGATTGAACTTCCCGCCGCGGCCGGCGAGGACGAGACGCCAGGGGGCCTGGGCGTCGATCAGCGTCACGTCGGCGCCGGTGAACCGCTGGCGCGGCCGCGGGGCGTCGACGCGGAAGCGGGCACCCGCCCCCTTGCCCTGGGAGTCCTCGCGCGTGAGGCGCCAGTCGACCAGGTAGTGGTCGTTGAACTCCGGGTGGTTGGCGATGTCGGCGAGGTAGGCGAAGACCTCCTCGCGCGGGCGGTTGATGGTCGTGCTGACCGTCAGGGCTTCCATGACGGGAGCGGAGTTTACGCGGCCACGCGGCGACGCGGCCTACGCGGCGACGCGCTGGACCAACCGCACGGTGTGGCCGTGCTCGCTGTGGCGCACGACCTCTTCGCGCGCGTCCTCGATCCGCGTCAGCGGCCGGCACAGCTCGCACAGCAGCCAGCCGTCCTTGCTGCGGTGCACGTGCTCGCCGGTCAGCGGCGTGCGCCCGCAGCGCCGGCAGCCCTCGCGATCCTGGCTGAGCAGGTCCACGCTCTTGCGCACCAGATGAGCCTCGAGGTCCGTCCTTCGGCGGAACATGCCTGGATGGTTCGCTGCCGGACCTTCGCCTCCTTCCGGCCTAGACCGGTCTTGGGGAGTCGTCCGGGGCGCGATAAGGTGGCCAGATCGATCCCGAGGGAGAGGCGGGAGCCATGGTGGAATCGTTGATGGCGGGCACGCTGGCCGGCACCGGATCGTTTCGGTGCGGGGAGTGCGGCTACGTCGTGACGCTCGCAGCGGAGGACGCCCTGCCCGACTGCCCGACCTGCGGGGGTCGCGAGTTCGAGCGCGCGTCGCTGTTCGGCGCGCCGCCCGGCGGGCGCTTCGTGCGCGACGCACCGCCCGAGCGCGGCGCCGACGAGCAGGAGGCCTGGCTGCGCCGGGCCCGTGCGCTGGCGCCGGAGCCGGGCGAGTACCTGGCGATGGAGCAGGACGGGGACGTCCGGCTGGTCCCGCTGACGCGCGAGTGGACGCGGATCGGGCGCTCGCTGGCCGCCGACGTGCGCTTCGACGACCCGACGGTGAGCCGCCGCCACGCGCTGCTCGTCCGACAGGCCGACGGCGTCCGGGTGCTCGACGACCGCAGCCTCAACGGCGTGTTCGTCAACGGCGAGCGCGTCGACTGGCGGGTCGTGAGCGACGGCGACGAGATCCTCGTCGGGCGCTACCGGCTGACCTTCCTGGTGGTCAGCAAGGTGCGCGAGCCGGCGACCTGACGACCGGCGGGGCGCGCGGTCGGTAACCTCCGCGCGCTCCGATGGCCGAAACGATCGCGGTTCTCTCGCAGAAGGGCGGCACCGGCAAGACGACGACGGTCAGAACGCTGACCGACGTCCTGCGGCGCTGCGGCCTGCGCGTCCTGGCCGTCGACCTCGACCCTCAGGGCAACCTGTCGGACTACTTCGACGTCCCGCCCGAGGCCGAGCCGACGATCGCCGAGGTCCTCACCGGCCGCGCGAAGCTGAAGGCGGCGATCCACGACGACGTCGTGCCGGCCGCGTTGTCGCTGGCCGAGGCCGAGCTGCAGCTGGCCGGCAAGATGGGCCGCGAGCTGACGCTGAAGCGCGCCCTGCGCGACGTGCGCGACGACTACGACGTCGTGTTCGTCGACTGTCCGCCCGCCCTGGGCCTGCTGACCGTCAACGGGCTCGTCGCCGCCGACCACGCGCTGATCAGCGCCGAGGCCCAGCACTTCGCGCTGCAGGGCGTCGTCCAGGTCCTCGACATGCTCGAGGTGGCCCGCGACCTGCACAACGAGGCCCTCGACTGGATCGGCGTCGTCCTGAACATCGCCGACATGCGCACGGTCCACTCGCGCGAGACCTACGCCGCGCTGCGCCAGGAGTACGGCGACAAGGTCTTCGAGACGACGATCCGCCAGTCGATCGCGTACGCCGAGTCCGCCGAGCGCGGCGTCTCGATCCTCGACTACCGCCCCGATCTGGGCGCCGACTACCTGGCGCTGGCCGACGAGCTGCTCGCCCGCCTGGGCACGTTCCCGGACGCCCGGCGGGCGCTGAAGAAGCTGGGCTGACCTCAGATCTCGCGCTCGGGCGCGGTCAGCGCGCCGCCCGCGTCGCCCGTGTTGACCGTGCCGCGCGGCTCGATCAGCAGGACGTGCGTCTCGACGTCGGCCTTCGGGCAGTGCTCCACCCCCCGCGGGACGACGTACAGCTCCCCCGGGCCGAGCACGACGTCCTCGCGGTCGCGCATCTGGATCGTCAGCTCACCGGACAGGACGAGGAAGAAGTCGTCGGTGTCCGCATGGCTGTGCCAGGTGAACTCGCCCAGCACCTTCACCACGGCGAGCTTGTTGTCGTTGAAGTCGCCGACGATCCCCGGCTGGTAGGGCCCGTCCAGCAACGCGAGCTTCTCGGCGAGGTTGACCTTGGCGTCCATCAGAGCATCCTGACGTCCGCGCCTGCCGGCTCGAACGCCGCGCGGTGGACGGTCGCCCAGCCCTCGGCGCGGTCGCGCAGGGCGCCGTGGACCGCGGCGGTCGACTCGACGTGGGTCCACACGAGCACGGTCGGCCCCGCGCCGGAGATCGTCGCGCCCAGCGCGCCCAGGGACGCGGCCTCGTCCACGAGCGCGGCCGAGCGCGGGTACAGCGACGCGCGGTAGGGCTGGTGGAGGCGGTCACCGAGGCCGCGGGCGACGAGGTCGAGCTCGCCGCGGGCGAGGCCGAGCATGAGCAGCGCGCCGTGGGCGGTGTTGTAGACGGCGTCGGCCATCGGGACCCGCGACGGCAGCGCCGCGCGGGCCGCCGCGGTCTCCACGGGCTCGCCTGGTACCACCACGAGCGCCTCGAGGGCGTCGGGCGGGTCGAAGCGCACCGCCTCGCCGTCGGCCACCACGACGAAGCCGCCGTGCAGCGCGGCCGCCACGTTGTCGGGATGGCCCTCGATCTCGGAGGCCAGCGCGAGCAGGTCGGCGTCGAGCTCGAACAGGTGGTCGGCGGCCGCCAGGCCGGCGACGACGGCGGCGGCGCTCGAGCCCAGGCCGCCCGACATCGGGATCGTCGAGCGCACCCGGAACGTGAACCCGTCCGCGGGCGCCAGGCGCTCGAACGCGCGCACGAGCAGGTTCGAGCGGTCGCGCGGCACGTCCAGCCCGGTCTCGACCGAGAACGTGCCCGTCTCCTCCACCTCGAGCTCCAGATGGAAGGCGACGGCCGCGGCGAACGCGTCGAAGCCCGGGCCCAGGTTCGCGCTGGACGCGGGGACGCGGACCACCCGGCGGCGGTGCATCAGCGCAGGACGGCGGCCTCGAGGGCGCCGCGCTCGGCGGCACACGGGATCACGCCGCCCGCCCGATCCAGCGCGGTCTGCGGGTCCTTCAGGCCGTTGCCGGTGAGCACGCAGGCGATCCGCGCGCAGCCGTCGGGCCCGTACTTCATCAGCCCGGCCACCGAGGCGGCCGAGGCGGGCTCGCAGAAGATGCCCTCCCGACGGGCGAGGAAGTCGTAGGCCTCGAGGATCTCGGCGTCGCTGACCGCGCGCACGGCGCCGCGCGACGTCGTCATCGCCGCCATCGCCTCCTCCCAGCGGGCCGGGTTGCCGATGCGGATCGCGCTGGCCACCGTCTCGGGCTTGTCGACCGGGTGGCCGAGCACGAGCGGCGCGGCGCCCTCCGCCTGGAAGCCGAACAGCCGCGGCGCGGCGCCGCGCTCCTGGAAGCCCTTCCAGTACGCGGTCACGTTGCCCGCGTTGCCGACCGGGATGCACAGGGCGTCCAGGTCGCCGCCGAGGTCCTCCAGCAGCTCGAAGGCCGACGTCTTCTGGCCCTCCAGGCGGAAGTCGTTGACCGAGTTGACGAGCGCGATCGGGTGGTGGTCGGCCAGTTCGCGCACGAGGCGCAGCGCCTCGTCGAAGTTGCCCTGCAGCGCGATCACGCGCGCGCCGTAGACGAGCGCCTGCGCCAGCTTGCCGGTCGCGATCTTGCCCTCGGGGACGATCACGACGCCGCGCATGCCCGCGCGCGCCGCGTAGGCGGCCGCGGACGCCGCCGTGTTGCCCGTCGAGGCGCAGATGACCGTCTCGGCCCCCTCACGGGCGGCCGCGGTCACCGCGCAGCACATGCCACGGTCCTTGAAGGAGCCGGTCGGGTTGAGGCCCTCGAGCTTGAGCCACACGTCGGCGCCGACGCGGTCGGATACCGCGGGCGCGTGCACGAGCGGGGTCGAGCCCTCCCCCATGTCGACGATCGGGTCGTCGGCGGTGAAGGGCAGGTCGTCCAGAAAACGGCGGATGAGACCCGGCATCAGACGCCGTACTCCTCTTCGACGACGCGGATGAAACGCGGGCGCGAGCGCATGAACTCCAGCCCGCCGATCTGGTCGACCGCGGCCAGGAAGCGCTGCTCGGGCGCGCGGTGCAGGACCATCACCAGCCGCGCCTGCGCGCCCATCCCCTTCTGCACGACCGACTTGACCGACACGCCCTGCTCGCCCAGCGCGGCGGCGACGCGCGCGAGCACGCCCGGCTCGTCGTCGACCTCCAGGTGCAGGTAGAACGCCGACTCGACGTCCTTGACAATCGGCAGTGATTGGGACGTCTCCGGCGTCGACGCGGGCGGGATCATCGCGCTGATGACGTCGCCCAGGACGGCGCTGGCCGTCTGCGGCCCGCCGGCGCCCGGCCCCGACAGCGTGATCTCGGTGATCGCCGGCGACTCGATCGTCACCGCGTTGAACGGCCCGTTGACCGACGCCAGCGGATGCCCGCCGTACAGGAAGGCCGGGTGCACGCGCACGGACAGCCCGCCGTCGATGCGCTCCGCCGTCCCGATCAGCTTCAGGCCGAGGCCGAACTCGCGGGCGTACTCGAGGTCGTCGGGCGTGATCTGCTCGATGCCCTCGTAGACGACCTGGTCGAGGTGGACCGGGGTGTCGAAGGCCAGCCGGGCGAGGATCGCCATCTTCGCGGCCGCGTCGGCGCCGGACACGTCGGCGGTCGGGTCGGCCTCGGCGTAGCCCAGGCGCTGGGCTTCGGCCAGCGCCTCCTCGTAGGACTGCCCGGTGCGCGCCATCTCGCTGAGGATGAAGTTCGTCGTCCCGTTGACGATGCCGGTGACGCGGTCGATGTGCGCCGCGGCGAGCGTCTCCTGCACGACGCGGATGACCGGCACGACGCCGCCGACGGCGGCCTCGAAGCGCAGCTGCACCTGGTGCTCGCGGGCCGCCGCCCACAGCTCCTCGCCGTGCTGGGCCAGCAGCTGCTTGTTGGCGGTCACGACGTGCTTGCCGGCGCGCAGGGCGCGCAGCACGTAGTCGCGGGCCGGGTCGACCCCGCCCATGACCTCGACGATCAGGTCGCTGGCGGCGAGGATCTCGTCGAAGTCGCCACGGGAGCGCGTGAGCACGCCGCTGATGCGGGGGCGCAGGCCGGTGATGGTCTCGATCTGGGGGGCACGGTCTGACAGCAGCTCGGCGAACGCGGAACCGACGGTCCCGTGGCCCAGCAGCCCGACCTCATAGGTCTCGGGCAAGCAGGTCCTCGTAGGTCTCGCGGCGGACGACCACACGGGCGTCGCCATCCTTGACGAAGATCACCGGCGGCCGCGGCACGCCGTTGTAGGTGTTGGCCATCGCGTGGCCATAGGCGCCGGTGGCGGGCGTGACGACCACATCGCCGGGACGCGGGTCGTCCAGCAACACGTCGCGGGCGATCACGTCGCCCGACTCGCAGTGCTTGCCGGCCAGGTGCACGCGCGTGGCGCCGTTGAAGCGGTCGACGACGTGGGCCTCGTAGCGGGAGCCGTAGAGCATCGGGCGCAGGTTGTCGGACATGCCGCCGTCCACGGCGACCCAGGTCGACACGTTCGTCTTGACCGACTCGACCGAGTACAGGGTCACCGTCGAGTTGGCCACGAGCGCGCGGCCGGGCTCGTCGATGACGCGCTTGCCCTCGCCGAGGTGCTCGCGCACGGCGTCGACCTTGGCCTTGGCGTACTCCTCGAAGCTTGGCGGGCGCTCGTCGGTGTAGGCGACCCCCAGGCCGCCGCCGACGTTGACCACCGGGAAGTCGCCGAGCTGGGCGATCGCCTGCGCGGCGCGCACGAACGGCACGACCGACAGCAGCTGCGAGCCGATGTGGAAGTGGACCCCCTGCAGGTCGAGCACGTCGGAGGCCTGCACGCGCGCGATCGCGGCGGGCGCCTGGTCCAGCGCGAAGCCGAACTTCGAGTCCGCCTGACCGGTGGAGATCTTGTCGTTCGTCTCGCCGCGCACGTCGGGCGTGACGCGCAGCATCACCTTCTGCGGCCGGTCCAGCAGCTCCTCCAGGCGGCGGATCTCCTCGTCGTTGTCGACGACGATCAGGCCGACGCCCGCGTCGATGGCCAGCTGCAGCTCGGCGCGCGACTTGGCGTTGCCGTGCATGACGATGCGCGCCGGGTCGAAGCCGCCGGCCAGCGCCAGCGTCAGCTCGCCGCCGGAGGCGACGTCGCAGCCGATGCCCTCCTCGGCCAGCACGCGGTACACGGCGGTGCAGGGGAAGGCCTTGGAGGCGAACAGGATCTGCGCGTCCGGCGCGCCCGCGGCGGCGTAGGCGGCGACCATCGCCCGCGCGCGGGAGCGCAGGTCGTCCTCGGCGACGACGTAGGCGGGGGTCCCGAACTCGCGCGCGAGCTCCAGCGCGTCGCACCCGCCGATCTCCAGGACGCCGCGCTCGTTG
>Ga0164243_10014218_pt1 | contig 11100 bp, 9 predicted proteins | sample OricompcompostOP_FD_108781 | JGI IMG/M metagenome (GOLD analysis project Ga0164243, IMG submission 108781) | Organic Plus compost microbial communities from Emeryville, California, USA - Original compost - Organic plus compost (OP) | ecosystem: Engineered > Solid waste > Mixed feedstock >... | reverse complement strand
CGAGGACTACGGCGACCCGATCCCGGTGTGGGTGAAGATCGCCTGTGCGCTGATGCTGTCCCTCGGCACCTACGCGGGCGGCTGGCGCATCATGCGCACCCTGGGCCGGAAGATCATCGAGCTGGACCCGCCGCAGGGCTTCGCCGCCGAGACCACCGGCGCCTCGATCATGTTCGGCTCGGCGTTCATCTTCCACGCGCCGATCTCCACCACCCATGTGATCACCTCCGCGATCATGGGCGTGGGCGCCACCAAGCGCGTGAACGCCGTGCGCTGGGGCGTGGCCAAGAACATCGTCCTGGGCTGGTTCATCACGATGCCCGCCGCGGCCGTCGTCGCGGCCCTGTCGTACTGGATCGTGGACCTCGCGTTCCTGTGAGGCGCGCGTCCCCGTGACGCGGTACGTGGAAGGGCCCGCCCCCGGCTCCTGGGGGCGGGCCCTTCCCGTGCCTCGCGATGGCACCGCCAGGCAGCACCGCGAGGGGCGTGGCGGTCAGCCGAAGCGGCCCGAGATGTAGTCCTCGGTGGCCTGGACCGACGGGTTGGAGAAGATCCGCTCGGTGTCGTCGAGCTCGATGAGCCGGCCGGGCTTTCCGACGGCCGCCAGGTTGAAGAACGCGGTGCGGTCGGAGACCCGCGCGGCCTGCTGCATGTTGTGGGTCACGATGACGATCGTGAACCGTTCCTTCAGCTCGCCGATGAGGTCCTCGATGGCGAGGGTGGAGATCGGGTCGAGGGCCGAGCAGGGCTCGTCCATCAGCAGGACGTCCGGCTCGACCGCGATGGCGCGGGCGATGCACAGGCGCTGCTGCTGGCCGCCGGACAGGCCCGAGCCCGGCCTGGCCAGCCGGTCCTTGACCTCGTTCCAGAGGTTCGCGCCCCGCAGGGACTTCTCCACGATGTCGTCCAGCTCGGACTTCTTGTACGAGCCGTTGAGCCTCAGGCCGGCCGCCACGTTGTCGTACACCGACATGGTGGGGAAGGGGTTGGGCCGCTGGAAGACCATGCCGACCTCGCGGCGCACGGCGACCGGGTCGATGCCGGGGCCGTACAGGTCCTCGTCGTCCAGGAGGACCTTGCCCTCGACGCGGCCGCCCGGGGTGACCTCGTGCATCCGGTTGAGGGTGCGCAGGAAGGTGGACTTGCCGCAGCCGGACGGGCCGATGAAGGCGGTCACGGAGCGGGGCTCGACGGTCATCGAGATGTCCTCGACGGCGAGGAAGGAGCCGTAGTAGGCGTTGAGGCCGCTGACGTCGATGCGCTTGGCCATGTCGATCACTGCTTCTTTCGGGTCCGGGTCGCTGACTGGTTCCGCGGGGTCGCGTCAGCGACCGGCCTGGGGGGCCTTCCAGCGGGCGATGCCGCGGGCCACCAGGTTGAGGATCATGATGAAGGCGATGAGCACCAGGGCCCCCGCCCAGGCGCGGTCGTAGGCGGCGCCCGAGCCGCCGCTGTTCGCGTACTGGAGGTAGATGTAGACGGGCAGGGAGGCCTGCGGGTCCTGGAAGGGGTTGGCGTTGATGAAGTTCGTCACCCACACCAGGAGCAGCAGCGGGGCCGTCTCGCCGGTGATGCGGGCGACGGCGAGCATCACGCCCGTGGTGATCCCGCCGACGGAGGTCGGCAGCACCACCTTGAGGATGGTCCGCCACTTCGGCACGCCGAGCGCCAGGGACGCCTCGCGCAGCTCGTTCGGGACGAGCTTGAGCATCTCCTCGGTGGAGCGGACGACGACCGGCAGCATCAGGATGGCGAGCGCCATGGAGCCGGCGAAGCCGGAGTAGCCCATGCCGAGGACGACGATCCACAGGCTGAGGACGAACAGGCCGGCGACGATCGACGGGATGCCCGTCATGACGTCGACGAAGAACGTGATCGCCTTGGCGAGCCTGCCGCGCCCGTACTCGACCAGGTAGATCGCGGTGAGCACGCCGATGGGGACCGCGATGGCGGTGGCGATGCCGACCTGCTCCAGGGTGCCGAGGAGGGCGTGGTAGATGCCGCCGCCGGTCTCGGTGTCGGCGACCACGCCCATCGAGTGGGTGAGGAAGTGCCCGTCGAGGACCTTCGTCCCGCGCCGGACCGTCTCGTACACGAGGGAGGCGAGCGGGACGACGGCGAGCAGGAACGCGACCCAGATCAGGCTGGTGGCGACGCGGTCCTTGGCCTGCCGGCGCCCTTCGAGGCGTGCGGAGATCCCGTACGACCCGGCGACGAACAGCAGCGCGGCGATCAGCGCCCACTGGATGCCGCTGTCCAGTCCGGCGGCCGTGCTGATGCCGAGGCCGAGGGCGACGGACCCGGCGGCGACCGCCCAGGGGAACCACTTCGGCAGGGTGGCGGCCTTCAGGCCGGCCGGGCGCCGGGCGGGAACGGACGTGCGGCTCATGCGTTGGCCCCCGAGAACTCCTTGCGCCGCTCGATGATGAGGCGGGCGGTGCCGTTGACCAGCAGGGTGATGACGAACAGGACCAGACCGGAGGCGATCAGCGCGTCCCGGCCGTCCGTGGTGGCCTCGTTGAACTTGCTCGCGATGTTCTGGGCGAAGGTGCCGCCGCCCGGGTCGAGCAGGCTGGCCTGGATGTCGAAGGTCGGCGACAGGACCATCGCGACGGCCATCGTCTCGCCGAGCGCGCGGCCGAGGCCCAGCATCGAGGCGGAGACGACACCGGAGCGCCCGTAGGGCAGGACGGCCATCCGGACGACCTCCCAGCGGGTGGCGCCGAGGGCCAGGGCGGCCTCCTCGTGCGTCCGCGGGACCTGCCGGAAGATCTCCCGGCTGACGTTCGTGATGATCGGCAGGATCATGATGGCGAGCAGGATGCCGACGGTGAACAGCGCGCGCGGGGCGCCGCCGTTCCACTCGAAGACGCCGGTCCAGCCGAGGTACTCGTCCAGCCAGGCGTACAGGCCGCCGAGGTGCGGCACCAGGACGAGGGCGCCCCACAGGCCGTAGACGATGGACGGGACCGCGGCGAGCAGGTCGATCACGTACGCGATGGGGCCGCCGAGGCGGCGCGGGGCGTAGTGCGTGAGGAACAGCGCGATGCCGACGGAGACGGGGACGGCGATCGCCAGCGCGATGACCGACGACACGACCGTGCCGAAGGCGAGCACCGCGATGCCGAAGGCGGGCGGGTCGCCGGTGGGGTTCCACTCGAAGGTGGTGAAGAAGTTGGCCTCGTCCTTCCCGATCGCGCTCGCGGCCCGAAGGCTCAGGAAGACCGCGATGGCGGCCATGAGCAGCAGCAGGAAGACGCCGGAGCCGCGGGAGAGGGCGAGGAAGATCCGGTCACCGGGGCGGGTCGCGCCGCGGGCGCTGTCTCCGGGCCGGGCCGGGGCGGGGAGGGGGGTGGGCGGAGCTGTGTCGTTCTCGACTGATATGTCCATGGAGGTCTCCGGTCTGCGGAGCCGCCCGCGCGGGGCGGCTCACGGCGGAGCGCTCCCGGCGGCGGGGCGCTCCTGGCGGCGGTGCACCGGATGGGCGGCCGGACCCGGGCGGGGCCCGGCCGCGGCCCGTGTCAGCTCAGGCTCGACACCGTGGAGCGGACCTTGGTGATGATCTCGTCCGGGACCGGGGCGTAGCCGGCGCCGGCCAGCAGGCCCTGGCCGTCCTCGGAGGCGATGTAGGAGAGGAAGGACTTCACGGCGGGCAGGGACTCCGCCTTGTTGCCCTTGTCGCAGACGATCTCGTACGTGACGAGGGTGATCGGGTAGGCGCCCTCGGCGGACGGCGTGTAGTTCAGCTCCAGCGCCAGGTCCTTGCCGGTGCCGACGACCTTGGCCTCGGAGATGGACTTGGTGGCGTTCTCGGTGGTCGCCTCGACCGGCTGGGCGGCACCCGTCTTGATCTTGACGGACTTCATGCCGTCCTTGACGTAGGACAGCTCCATGTAGGAGATCGCGCCCGAGGTCTGGCTCACCTGCTGCGCCACACCGGAGGAGCCGGACGCGGACTGGCCGCCCTTGGCCTCCCAGGACTTGCCGTGCTCGTACTTTCAGTCGTCGGGCGCGGCGGCGGACAGGTACTTGGTGAAGTTGTCCGTGGTGCCGGACTCGTCCGAGCGGTGGAACGCCTGGATCTTCAGGTCGGGCAGCTTCGCGTCGGGGTTGAGCTCCGCGATGGCCTTGTCGTTCCAGTTGGTGATCTTGCTGTCGAAGATCTTGGCGAGGGTGGGCGCGTCCAGGACGAGGCTGTCGACGCCGGGCACGTTGTAGCCGACGCCGATCGGGCCGACGACCATCGGCAGGTCGATGGCCTGGCCGCCGTCGGCGCAGGCGGTCTTCTTGGACTCGGCGATCTCCTCCGCGTCCAGGGCCGAGTCGGAGCCCGCGAACGCGGTCTGGCCCTGGAGGAAGGCGGTGACACCGGCACCGGAGCCGGTCGGGTTGTAGTTGAGCCGCACGTCCTTGCAGGCCGTCGTGTACTGCCTGACCCACGCGTCGACCGCGTTCTTCTGCGCGGACGAGCCGGACGCCTGGAGCTGGCCCTTGGCGTCGCCGCAGTCGATGGCGCCGGCCTTGGCGGTCGCCGCCGAGTCGCCGCCGCCCGCGTCGCCGGTGTCGTCGGAGCCGCACGCCGTGAGGGCCAGGGCGCCGGAGACGGCGAACGCGCCGAGTGCGAGAGCCCGCCGGGTCTTGCGCTGAAGCTTCACTGTGAGGGATTTCCTTCCGGGAGCCGCCGTCCTGAATTCGGCGGCGTGCGAAGACTGGTGCGATGAGGACACGTCCCCCGGGGCGCGGTCTCTCATCGTGCACGGCCGAAATTAGACAGAACAGGTGAAGGCACCGAAGGGCGAGCGTGAACGGGGGGTGAACCCCTGAGGACGGGGCGGTGCCGCCCGCGCCCCGCCTCTACTCCCGGCGCAGCGAGGCCAGCAGCGCGTCGACGAGCATGCGGTCCCTCGGCTGGGTCAGCCGGTCCCGGGCGGACTCCGGGGGCAGCCACAGCACCCGGTCGACCTCGGAGTTCGGCGTGAAGGTGCCGGTGCCCACCTCGGCGGCCCAGTAGCGGACCTCCTTGGGGCGGCCGTCCACGAGGTAGCGGACCGTCGGCAGCGTGTCCCCCGGGCGGGCCGTGTGCCCGGTCTCCTCGGCCACCTCGCGCAACGCGCCCGCGAGCGGGTCCTCGTCGCGCCTCAGCTTGCCCTTCGGGTGCGACCAGTCGTCGTACCGGGGCCGGTGGACCAGGCAGATCTCCAGGCCGCCCCCGTCCGGCGAGCGGCGCCACAGGACGCAGCCCGCCGCGTGCACCGTACGGTCGTCGGCGTCTGTCACCGGGTGCTCCTCCTCGGGGCGGGCGTGGGTCAGGGCGTGCCCACGGTCTGCGTCCGCCAGGACCGCTGGAACGCGTACCGGGCCGCCTCCACCTCGTGCCGCTGGTCGGCGTGCAGGACACCGAGGGCGTAGGCCGTCGCGGGCGCGATCCGGGGGGTGCGGGCCGCCTGGGCGGCGGCGGTCGCCGCCTCGGAGGCGTCCCGGTGCCGGTCCAGGGCCTGCCCGGCCGCCGTCAGCCGTACGTCCGTGACGTCGTCGCCGTGCAGGACCTCGCGGGCGTAGCGGTGCAGGCGCAGCAGCAGCCGGACCTGGTGCCAGGGGGCGTCCTGCGGATGCGGGGACGGGTCCGGGGACAGTCCGTGGACCAGCGCCTCCGCGTTGTACGGGTGCCCGGCCCGCACCAGCGGCAGCGCGGTCACCGCGGCGGTGAGCCGCTCCTCGGCGGCGGCCGCGAGGGGACGCAGGTCGGCGCCGGCCGCGGCCGGGGTGAGGGGGACCTCGCCGGCCAGCAGGGCCATGGTGTCGGCCACCGCGTGGAAACGGCTGCCGCCGAGGGCCCGGAGGGCGGCGGAGTGGGCACGGGTCCGGGCCAGGGTGAGCTGCCGGTCGAGCAGGGCGCCCGCCTTGGCCGCGCCCACGGCGAGCTTGCCGCGTTCGGTGGCGGCGGACCCGGCCGGGCCCGCCGCCTGCGCCGGGAGGACCGGGGTGCCCGACAGCCGGTGCAGGGCCAGCAGCAGGCGTTCCAGCCGGGCCGCGTACGCCTGCTCCAGGGCCAGGGTGCCCGACACCCAGGCCAGCTCCGGCCGGACGGACTCCGCCCAGCCGGCGTCCAGCAGCGGCCGGAAGGTGTGCAGGCTGCCGCTGATCCGGCGGGCCGAGCGCCGCAGCGCCCGGACCGCGCCGTCGGACTCCGCGCCCGCACCGCCCTCCCGGTGCAGCCGCAGCGCGCGGAGGAACTCCGTGGCCTGCGCCCGCAGATGGTCCGCGAGGACCTCCCCGGTCACCGCTGCGGCCGCGGGGTCCGCCGGATCAGGGTGTCGCTGTGCCACGCCGGCGCCTCCGGGCGTCTATGAGCATCTCCTGGACGTTGCGCAGGGGCTGGCCCTCCGCGTCCGTCGCGTGCCGGGTCCACTCGCCGTCCGGGCCGAGGTGCCAGGACGCGGTGGTGTCGGACATCCCGGTCTCCAGGAGCCGGTTCAGCGCCGCGCGGTGGGCCGGGTCGGTGACCCTGACCAGGGCTTCGATCCGGCGGTCGAGGTTGCGGTGCATCATGTCGGCGCTGCCGATCCACACCTCGGGCTCCCCGCCGTTGCCGAAGGCGAAGACCCGGGAGTGCTCCAGGAAGCGGCCGAGGACCGAGCGGACGCGGACGTTCTCCGACAGGCCCGTCACGCCCGGGCGGACCGCGCAGATGCCGCGCACCCAGATGTCCACGGGCACGCCCGCCTGGGACGCGGCGTAGCAGGCGTCGATCAGGGCCTCGTCGACGATCGAGTTGACCTTGATGCGGACGTAGGCGGGACGTCCGGCACGGTGGTGCTGGACCTCCTTGTTGATCCGGGCGATCAGGCCGTCCCGCAGCGACTTGGGCGCGACGAGCAGACGCCGGTAGGTCTCGCGGCGCGAGTAGCCCGACAGCCGGTTGAACAGGTCGGACAGGTCCGCGCCGACCTGCGGGTCGGCGGTGAGCAGGCCCAGGTCCTCGTAGAGACGGGCCGTCTTCGGGTGGTAGTTGCCGGTGCCGACGTGGCTGTAGCGCCGCAGCGTCTCGCCCTCCTGACGCACCACCAGCGACAGCTTGCAGTGCGTCTTCAGGCCGACCAGGCCGTACACGACGTGGCAGCCGGCCTCCTCCAGCTTGCGCGCCCACTTGATGTTGGCGTGCTCGTCGAAGCGGGCCTTGATCTCGACCAGCACCAGGACCTGCTTGCCCGCCTCGGCCGCGTCGATGAGCGCGTTGACGATGGGGGAGTCGCCGGAGGTCCGGTACAGGGTCTGCTTGATCGCGAGGACGTCCGGGTCGTCGGCCGCCTGCTCCAGGAACGCCTGCACGGAGGTGGAGAAGGAGTCGTACGGGTGGTGCAGCAGGACGTCCCGGCTGCGCAGCGCGGCGAAGATGTCCGGCGCGGACGCCGACTCGACCTCGGCGAGGTCGCGGTGGGTGCCGGCGATGAACTTCGGGTACTTCAGCTCGGGCCGGTCGATGGAGGCGATCCGGAAGAGGCCGGTGAGGTCCAGCGGGCCGGTGAGCGGGTACACTTCGGCCTCGCTGATCTTCAGCTCGCGCACCAGCAGGTCCAGGACCTCCTGGTTGATGTTCTCCTCGACCTCCAGGCGCACCGGCGGGCCGAAGCGGCGCCGCATGAGCTCCTTCTCCAGGGCCTGGAGGAGGTTCTCGGCGTCGTCCTCCTCGACCTCCAGGTCCTCGTTGCGGGTGACCCGGAACGCGTGGTGCTCCAGCACCTCCATGCCCGGGAACAGCTCCTCCAGGTGCGCGGCGATGACGTCCTCCAGCGGGACGTACCGGCCGGGGGAGGCCTCCAGGAAGCGGGACAGCAGCGGGGGCACCTTGACGCGCGCGAAGTGCGGGGTGCCGGTGACGGGGTTGCGGACCCGGACGGCCAGGTTCAGGGAGAGCCCGGAGATGTACGGGAAGGGGTGTGCCGGGTCCACCGCGAGCGGGGTCAGGACCGGGAAGATCTGGTGCCGGAACAGGGTGAACAGGCGGGCCTGCTCCTTCTCCGTCAGCTCGTTCCAGCGGACCAGGTGGATGCCCTCCTCCGCGAGGGCGGGGGCCACGTCCTCGTGGTAGCAGGCGGCGTGCCGGGCCATGAGCTCGCGCGAGCGGGCCCAGATCATCTCCAGCACCTCGCGCGGCTGGAGCCCGGACGCGGAGCGGGTGGCCACGCCGGTGGCTATGCGGCGCTTCAGACCGGCCACCCTGACCATGAAGAACTCGTCCAGGTTGCTGGCGAAGATGGCCAGGAAGTTGGCCCGCTCCAGCAGCGGTGTGGCGGGGTCCTCGGCGAGTTCGAGCACCCGCTCGTTGAACGCCAGCCAGCTGCGCTCCCGGTCGAGGAAGCGGCCCTGGGGCAGCTGGACGCCCTCGACCTCGCCGACGTCGTAGGCGTCGAGATCGGCGTCGATGTCGGGTTCCAGGTCGGAGACGACCGCCGAGGTGACGGTGTGCGGGCGGTGCGCCGCGATGGAGCCCACGGAGGGCTGCGCGGGCTGGACCTGTGCCTGGGCGTTCGAGGACTGGCTCATGAGCCCATTCTTCCGCGCATCGAGGCGTACAGGCGCGTCGGAACGGACAGGTGGGAGCGGCGCCGGGAGGCGCCGTACGTCCCCGTTCCCCGCGCGCGCGTGCGGAGGCGGCGCGGGCTCTGGCACGGCGGGAGTCATGGGCCGAGCGTCGCAAGGCCGGTTTAACCGCCGGTTACCAGGACATGGCGTGCGGTGAAGCGGGACGCGGCCCGCGCGCGTCCGCACGTCCCTCCCCCCGTGGAGAGACGTGCGGACGCGCGAGGCGGCCCGCTCCCGTCATACGGCTCGCGCGGTGCGGCGGTTCAGCAGCCGGAAGGAGACGAGGACCGCGAGGGCGGCCAGGGCCAGCACGATGCCCGTCTCGACCAGGTGCAGGGGCCAGAAGTGCGAGGCCGGGTGGAAGTCGCGGTAGTAGCCCACGATGTCGTGCTCGGCCAGGCAGCGGGCGTCGTCCACGCAGATCGGGTCGCTGACGCGGGCGCCGGTGGAGGTCAGGGCGCCGTCGTCGACGACCATGCCGGTCCACTCGGGGTAGTCCGTGCCGGTCAGGGTCCTGACCGGCCACAGGTACGGGCGCAGATCGCCGAGGACGAACGTCAGGGCGCCGAGGGCGAGGACCGCGGTGCCGAGCGCGGGCACGGCACGGCGCAGGAGCAGGCCCGCGAGGGCGCCGACGGCCAGGCCCAGCAGGGCGTAGGCGGTGGCGAGGGTGCCGTTGGCCTCGAAGGCCGGGCTCCGGTACCAGTCCGACGCGCCGATGGTCTCGCGCAGCGAGCTGTCGGAGCCGAACACCAGGCGGTGCAGCAGGGTGAGGACGGCCATGCCGGCCACCAGCAGCGCGGCCGGGGCGGCGAGCTTGGCGGCGAGCCAGCGCGCCGGGGAGACCGACTGCGTCCAGGCCAGCCGGGCCGTGCCGCTCTCCAGTTCCCGCCCGATGAGCGCGGCGCCGGCCCAGGCGGCGGTGAGGAAGGGGACGATCCCGATGAGCCCGCCGGCCAGCGCCACCCCGCTGTGATAGAGCCCCGCGGCGTCGCCCGCCATGTCGCAGCCCGGGAGCGGACGGTCGCGCAGGCAGCCCCGGGACCGGTACTCGGCCCAGGCGGCGTCCGCGCCGGGGCCGTACGTCCACAGCAGGACGCCGGTGCCGACGGCCACCAGCAGCACCCAGAACCACAGCGCCGAGCGGTGCACCCGCAGGGTCGCCCGGAGCAGGCCGCGGGCGCCCGGTCGCCGGTCGGCGGCGGCCGTGGTCTCGAGGGTCACAGCGGTCATACGGCGGCCCCCTGGACGTCGTCGAGGCGCAGGGCGGGCGCCTGCGGGGCACGGAGGTGGGCGAGGACCAGCTCCTCCAGGGTGGGGACGGTGTCCTGCCACACGGGGTCGAGGGGACCCTCGGGCCGGATCAGGGCGGTGAGCCCGCGTCCGGTGGTGCGCGACTCGACCACGGTGTGCGGGTCGAGGGAGGCGTCGGCGCGGGCGGTGACCAGGCGGTGCGCGGCCAGGACGTCGTCCAGCGGTCCGGCGAGGCGCACCCGTCCGGCGCCGAGCAGCAGGAGGTGGTCGCAGGAGCCCTCCAGCTCGGCGACGACGTGCGAGGACATCACGACCGTCGTGCCGTGCTCGGCCGCGTCGGCCATGAGCGTCCCCGTCAGCTGGTGCCGGGCGAGCGGGTCGAGGTCGGCCATCGGCTCGTCCAGGAGCAGCAGTTCGGGCCGCTTGCCGAGGGCGAGGGCGAGCGCCACGCGGGTGCGCTGGCCGCCGGACAGGGTGCGGATCTTCGCGTACGGGTCGAGTTCGCCCTCGGCGACGACCCGCTCGGCGACCTGCTCGTCCCAGCGGCCGGTGTTCAGCTCACGGCCCCAGCGCAGCGTCTCGGCGACGGTCAGCTGGGGGTACAGGGGCTTGTCCTGGGCGACGTACCCGACCCGGGCGCGGACCTCGCCGGGGGAGCGGCCGAGGACGGTGAGCGTGCCGGCGGTGGGCCGGGTCAGTCCGGCGGCCAGCGACAGCAGGGTCGACTTGCCGGCGCCGTTCGGGCCGACGACGGCGCACACGCCGCCCGCCGGGATGCGGAACGAGCAGCCGTCCAGCGCCGGCTTCCCGCGCCGCCCGAACCGCATACCCAGCCCGGCCGCCTCGATGGCGGTCTCGGTCATGACGGGTCCCCCTTGAAGTGTGTGTCCAGTACGGAAGTGAAGAGCGCGTCCACGTCGTCACGGTCCAGCCCGGCCTCGCGGGCCCGGACGGCCCAGGCGTCCAGCTCGGCACGCAGCGGCGAGTCCGCCGGCGCGGTGTTCAGCCCCCGCCGCACGAAGGTGCCGAGCCCCCGCCGCGCCTCGACCAGTCCCTCGCGCTCCAGTTCGCGGTACGCCTTGAGGACGGTGTTCGGGTTGATGGCGGTGGCCTCGACGACCTCCCGGGCGGTGGGCAGCTTGTCCCCGGGCTCCAGCAGCCCGAGCCGCAGCGCCTGTTTGGTCTGCTGCACGATCTGCACGTAGGTGGCGACGCCGGAGCGCCGGTCGATGCGGTACTCGATCATCGCGTTCCACCACCCTT
>Ga0164243_10014217_pt1 | contig 11102 bp, 7 predicted proteins | sample OricompcompostOP_FD_108781 | JGI IMG/M metagenome (GOLD analysis project Ga0164243, IMG submission 108781) | Organic Plus compost microbial communities from Emeryville, California, USA - Original compost - Organic plus compost (OP) | ecosystem: Engineered > Solid waste > Mixed feedstock >... | reverse complement strand
TGGCGATGTCCTTCTGCAGCTCCGAGGGCGTCCTGCCCGCGGCCTTCACGTCGCCGATGAGCGGGAGCGTGATGATGCCGTCCGGGCGAACGGTCACGTCGGCGGACATGTCGCGATTCTTCCAGACGGTGACCTGAAGTTGATCGAGCGGCCCGATCTGGAACTCGTGCCCGCGGGGATCGGGCTCCTTCGCGTAGTCGTACAATGGCTTGGATGAACCGCACCCGGCGAGCAGCCCTGGACAGGTGACGACGACACCGAGCGCAAGAGCGAAAGACGCGAGACGCATGGGCAGCCGGGACGATAGCAGCCTGCCGCGGCGAGCTACAGCACGAGCGAGGCGTCCGCACCCGGCGAGGGAGACCACCGACTTCGTCCGGTCGTGCAGACGGATGACAGCCGTGAGCCTTGCGGCGGATGTGCGTGGGGTTAGTCTCCTGGATCCGATGCCCAGTCCCGGTCGCTCCGTCATCCTCGTCGAGTTCAACGAGCTGTGCCCTCCGCTGATGAGGCGGTTCATGGATAAGGGCGTGCTCCCGAACTTTCGCCGCTTTCATGACGAGGCGAACGTCTACGTGACCGAAGCGAAGGAGCGAGCTCCGTATCTCGAGCCGTGGATCCAGTGGATCACGGTGCACAACGGGATCAACTACGAGGATCACGAGCAACTGAACCTCGACGAGGGCCACAACGTCACGGCGCCAGCGCTCTGGGACATCCTCTCGGATGCAGGCCTTCGCACGTGGGTCTGCGGCAGCATGAACACGCGCGTCTCACCCGCGTACAAGGGCGCGATGCTTCCGGATCCGTGGTCGACACACATCGAGCCTCGGCCCGCCGAGCTCCGTCCGTTCTTCGAGTTCATCAGGCGGAACGTCCAGGAGCACACGCGAGATCGCGTCCCGCTCGGCGCGAAGGACTACGCAAGGTTCGTCCACTTCATGGCGCGACACGGCCTGTCGAAGACGACGGCTCTCGCGATCGCGAAACAGCTCGCGAGCGAGAAGCGGAGCAAGGGCAAGACGCGGTGGCGGCGCGCGACGATCCTCGATCGCCTGCAGCTCGACGTCTTCCGCCACTACTGGAAGAAGCTCGACCCGCACTTCGCGACGTACTTTTCGAACAGCACGGCCCACTTCCAGCACATGCACTGGCGAAACATGGAGCCGCACCTGTTCAAGATCGCGCCCACCGAGGAGGAGCAGGCGCACTACCAGGACGCGATCGAGTACGGCTACCGCTCGATGGACGCTCTGCTCGGAGACCTGATGGAGCTCGCCGGGACGGACACGACCCTGGTGTTCCTGACGGCGCTCTCGCAGCAGCCGTACCTGCTCTACGAGGATCAGGGCGGGAAGCAGGCCTACCGGCCGAAGGACTTCGAGAAGCTCATCCGATGGGCGGGGGTCGAAGGCGAGTTCACGATCGCGCCCGTGATGACCCACTACTTCCACGTGACGTTCCACGACGAGCGCACCGCGACGGTGGCCGCCGCAAAGCTGCGCGCGCTCACCGCGAACGGTACGCAGGTGCTGAACGTCGAGCCGAAGGGGACGGATGTGTTCTGCGGCTGCAAGATCTACACGGCGCTCGATGGGTCGGTGCGCCTCGAGAGCACCATCACGAAGGCGACGACGGGCTTCTTCGATCAGTTCTACCGGATCGAAGGGCTCAAGAGCGGCATGCATCATCCCGACGGCATCTTGTGGGTCCGCACGCCCGATCGACGCCACCGCGTGCACTCGGACAAGGTCCCGCTCGAGCAGGTCGCGCCGATGATCCTGGACATGTTCTCGATCTCGCCGCCGGCGACGATGCGCGCGAAGCCGCTCACCGGGTTCGCGGCGCTCGCGGCCTCTCGAAGCGGGCCATCCGCGGGCGCGTGATATGCTCTCTCGCGTAGCATGATGGGACCGCCGCCGACGCCACGCGAACAGATCGATCGCGTCCTCGCGATGATCCGAAGGAGCCTGTCGTTCTGGAAGCGCGGGCTCACCGTCTTCCTCGTCGGCGCGCTCATCGTCGTGCCGTTCGTCTTCACGCGTCCGCGCGACTACAGGTCCGAGACGGTCATCCTCTATCACGAGACGATCCACTCCGATCTGACAGGGGACGACGGCGGCGGCGAAAACGCGCGGCGGGTCGGCGCGCGTCTGCGCGAGCTGCTCCTGTCGCGCGCGAGCCTCGAGCCGATCATCAACGACCAGCATCTCTATCAAGACAAGATCATCCGCGGCGAGTCGATCGGCGCGGTCGAGGAGATGCGGAAGCACATCTCCTTCCGCGCGCGCGACGGAGACACGTTCGAGATCGCGTTCGTCGGCTCCACGCCGGAGCAGGCGCAGGAGGTCACGCGACGTCTGGGGGAGTGCATCGTCAAGGAGGCGGACAATCGTCGCGCAGACTCGGCGAAGACGTTGAAGGAGTTCCTCGACTCCGAGAGTGAGCGAAACGCGGTGGACCTCAAGAAGAAGGAGGCAGAGCTCGCGAGGTTCGTCGCCCTCCATCCCGAGTTCACGCCGCGTCTCCAAGGCATCGCTCCGCAGCTCCCGCCGACGTCGGCACCGGGCGCCACGGCCCCGCGCGCGCCCGCGGGCGATCCGCTGCTCGCGTCGCTCGAGGCACGTGCGGCGCGCATCGATCGGCAGCTCAAGGCAGCGCAGGGGCAGCCCGTCGCTCCGCTCTCGCCGCGACCCGCGTTCCAGCCGCCGCCGGACAGCGCCGAGCTCGTGGCCGCGCGCGCCGACCTCGCGGACAAGATGCACCGGTACACGGAGAAACATCCGGACGTCATCGCCGCGAAGAATCGCCTCAAGGCCGCGGAGCAGGCCCAGGCCGCGGCGGTGCAAGCCGCGCGCGATGCATGGAACCAGAAGCAGGCCGACGAAGAGCCTCCTCCGCCGAAGAACGCGACCGACGAAGCCGCGCTCCGGAAGGAGCTGGCGGATCTCCAGAACCAGATCGCGAACCGCCGCGCGCAGCTCGCGAGGGGCGGCAGCGACGTGGGCGCAGCGGCTACCGCGCCGATCGTCCCCAGCAGCAATGTCGAGCTCGAGCTCGAGTTCACTCGACTCCAGCGCGAGGTGAACGACCTGCGCGATCGCCAGCAGAAGCTCGAGGAGCGCGTCTTCCGTGCGTCGATGACCGCGAGCTCGGTCATGAACGATCGAAACGTGCAGGTCTCCGTCCTCGATCCGGCGTATCTGCCGGTCCGCCCCTCGTCGAAGCCGCGCACCACGTTGCTCGCGGCGCTGCTCGCCGTCGTGACCGTCCTCGCGATCGCGTCGATGGCCGTCTCCGCGTTGCTGGACGACCGGATCTACGAACGCATGGACATCGAGAAGCTCGAGATCATGCCGGTCGTGGCGGTGATCCCCCGCGCGCGCATGCAGTTGCCGGAGAAGACGGACCGGACCTGAAGGTAACTCGCCGACCGGAAAACCGTCGGCGTGAGGAACAGAGAGATGGACGCCAGCACGTTGGAGAAAGACCCGAAGATCGCCGGGACCACGCCTCTCGTGACGATCGCCATTCCGTGCTTCAACGAGGAGCGCCACATCGAGGCGTGTCTCGAGGACGTCTTCGCCCAGAATTACCCGGCCGAGTCCATGGAGGTGCTCGTCGGCGACGGGATGAGCACCGATCGGACGCGCGAGATCTTGCGGTCGATCGCCGAGCGCCACCCCGCGCGTCGGCTCAGCGTGATCGACAATCCGCGCCGACTGCAGGCGGCGGCGATGAACGCGATGATCGCGGCCGCCAAGGGCGACGTCATCATCCGGATGGATGTGCATGCGCGGTACGCCCGTGACTACGTCTCGCAGTGCGTCGCAGTGCTCGAGGAGACCGGCGCGGACAACGTCGGCGGCGCTGCGCGCGCGGTCGGCGAAACGTGGTTCCAGCGCGCTCTTTGCGCCGCGCTCGAGAGCCCGCTCGGCGTGGGCGGCGCGAGCTACCGTAACGCCGACCGTGAAGGCTTCGTCGATACCGTCTTCAACGGCGCGTTCCGGAAGAAGGTCTTCGAGACCGTCGGAGGCTACGACGCCGCCGCGATCACGAACGAGGACGCCGAGCTGAACCAGCGCATCCTCCGCGCCGGCGGCAAGATCTTCCTCAGCAAGAAAATCGTCGCGCACTACTTCCCGCGGGACTCGTTCCGGAGCGTCGCAAAGCAGTACTTCCGCTATGGCAAGGGCCGCGCGCGGACGCTCCTCAAGCACAAGACACTCCCGAAGGTCCGTCCGGTGCTGCCTTTCTTGATGGTGGTGGGCGGCGTCACGGTCCTCGTCGTTCCGCCGCTCCACCCGATCGCGCCCTTGGCGCTCGGGCTCTACGGCGCCGCCGCGGCGGTCGAGGCGATCCGGGTCTCGCGCCGTCACAGCCTCGCGCTGGCGCCGGTCGTCGCGGCCATCTTCCCGGTGCTGCACGCTTCGCACGGGATCGGCTTCGCAGCGGGCCTCGCGAAATATGCGCTACGGCCCGACTGGAGCTGACGCTTCGTCGGTGGCTCGTCGCCGGCGACCGATCCAGGTTGGGCGCGTTCGAGTCGCTCGTGACGACGAGGGCATCCCTCGGAGCACGATGCCGATCACCGTCGCTCAGCTCGCACGAGCCTTCAGATGCTCGAAGGTGAGCTCGAGGCCTCGATCGGTCGAAACGAGCGGGCGCCACCCGAGGGCTTTCAGCTTCGCGTTGCTGAAGCGGCTGCCCTTCCACGTCGAGGCCGTCTTGTAGGGTGTGAAGACCGCAGGAAGCCGCCCCTTCGATGCGCGGTGACCGCGCTCGACCGCGTGCGAGAGGAGCATCGTGATTGGATAAGGCAGCGACACCGACCTGATCGGCGCGACCTTTTGCTTGTACCTGCGGAGGTAGTCAGCGCAGTCGATCAGCTCGTCGTCGACGATGTTGTAAGCGTGGCCTGCGGTCTCGGGGGCGTCGCCGAGCAGCGCGATCGCCTCGGCGCAGTTGTCGACATACGTGAGCGGCAGCACGTTTCGTCCGCCGAGGTGCAGGAACACTCCGAACAGGTTCAGCCCGACGCGCGCGGAGAAGGCGCCGCCACGCGGGCCGTAGATGACGCCCGGACGAGCGACGACGAGACGGATGGCGCCCTTCTCGTGGTACTCCCAGCAGAGGTTCTCCTGTCGAAGCTTCCCTTGTGAATAAGGATCGCGCTGCGCGGGCTTCCGCTCGAGCGGTGTGCTCTCGTCGATCACGGCCCCGCGCGGAAGATCCGCCACGCCGTACACACCGAACGAGCTGACGAGCACGAACAGCGGCGGCTCGTCCCCGCGTGACGGCGCCGTTCGACCGATGGCCTCGCAGAGGTTCTTCGTCGTGTCGACGGTGTCGACGAGGATGTCCGCCGGGGTGCCGCGCATCGCCGCGGCGACGTGGAAGATGGTATCGCAGCCCGACACGGCGGCCGCGGCCGCCTCGACCGATGCGAGCGAGCCGACGAACCGCTCGACGTTCGGATGCTTCGAGAGGACCGCGTCGAGATGCGAGACGTCGCTGCGTTCTCGTACGAGGCAGCGAAGGTCGGTTCTCCCGCGCGCGACGAGGCGCTTCACGAGCGCCGTTCCGAGGAAACCCGTTGCTCCTGTGACGAGGGCTCTGGTCACGGCCACACATCCTTTCGCCGCGTGTCGAGCGCCGCCGAGATCATGACGCGCATGACTCTGCAGTCTGCACCTTCGCGACCGTCGCGGCCGGCGGCGGAGGGATCACGTGATCACGGTACGCGTTCGGGTTGCCCGTCTTGCCCTCCATCGCCGCGATCGCGATGTTGAACATCTCGCGCGCGGTCACGTAGTGCAGAACCCAGCGCTCGCCGTCGTTGTATTCGGTGGTGAGGACGCGGTGGAGCGCGTGGCCCCCGTCGCCGAGCAGCGAAGCCGCCTGGGCGTCCGGCGCGCCATGCGTGTGGAGCTTCACGAAGACCCACTCCGGACGTCCATCGACGTGGATGTTGCGCGTCACCCACGTCTTGGCGCGCGCCGAAGTCGCCGGATTGGTCGCCGTGAGCGCGGAGTTCTCGATCCACACCGAGAGGCTCCGCGGCCGGCGCGAGAAGGCGAGGGGACCTTGCACCATGAGGAGCCGGTCGTGCATGACCTTGCCGACGCGCGCCCGTTCGCCGGACTCGTAACAGCGCTTCGCGTTCAGGTCGCCCGTCGGCCAGTAGATCCGGTTGACGATGCTCGGCTGTGCAGGATCGGGCGCCGCCGGGAACGTGAAGTCGGCGTAACAGCCCGTCTTGAACAGGAGCGGGACCTCCGCGTCGACGCCGCACCACTTCCCGTCCTTGCGCGGGTTCGCGAGCGCCCAGTTGCCGTGGATGAACGCGTAGCGCGGCGTCCCGTCCGGCGCGCGCGAGAGGTGCCCGTGGCTCGTGAACTTCGCGATGGTGTCCTGGAGCTGAGCCTCGAGCGTCTCCTCGGTGTCGCCGTCGTGGTGCAGATGGATCTCGACCTCGCCGAAGCCGTTCTTCGCGAGCTCCGCGAGCGGCTCGAGGAACTCGGGCCGGTACTCTTCGCCGGGGAAGAAGAACGAGTGGCGCGGGTGTTTGCCGTCGGCATCGCGGTACTTCTCGGCAAGCCGTGGGTAGCGCTCTCGCCACGCCTGCACGCGGCGTGACCCATGGGCCGGGTCCGCCCTGTTCCAGAGCGGCTCGTAATGATCGCACACCGCGACGAGGAGGTGACGCGGCCCCTCGACCTTCGAGCTCGTCCGGCGCGCGATCGCGCGCTGGCCGGCATCGACCAGGTAGCCGGAGAGGAAGGTCTCGAGGTGCCGTTCGCGCAAAGCGCGGAACGCTCGCAGGATCATCGTGCTTGCCTTTTCTGTGCGGGGAAGCGGCTCATTGTGTCATTCACGGGCGCGCGCGCCGAGGGCGTTTCGGTCGCGACCGGCGGGACGGGGGCGCCGGTGCTCCTTGTACTGCAGCACTTGCGGCAGCGGGCTGTTCACCCTCTCGGACTGCGAGCGCGGGATCTCCTCGCCGTATGGTCGAGGTTCGGCAGCGTAGGCGCGCCGTTCCCGCACGGGCCGCTCTAGGCGTCCGCCGCGAGCCGGCACTCGCGTTGGGACACTCGGCAGCACCGGAGGCGCGGGTCCTCACGGCGCGGCTCGCGCGCGTAGACCCGATCGCCGGGACGGTGATCAGCTCGAGGACCGTCGGGTTCACGTTCCGGCCCATCGTACCCTCACACACGTGCGGGGCACACCACTCCGCGCATGGTATGTTCGTCGCGTGATCGCGGCCGACGAGGTCCTCGCGTGACGTTCTTCGCGAGCCTCGCCCTCGTCTTCGTCCTCGTGATCCGTCCGCAGGAGATCTGGCCGGTCCTCGGCGTCCTGCGCCTCCTCGACGTCTTCACCGGGCTCTGCGTCGTCGGGGTCCTCGTCGAGATCGCGCTCGGCCACCAGAAGAAGCTCTACACGCCGCAGCTCCCGTGGGTGGGGCTGTTCGTCCTGTCGTGTTATTTCATCACCGCGCTGAACCTCGGAGTTGGCCGCGGCCTCGAGCTCGGCACCAACCGCGCGCTGATCCCGTCGATCTTCATGCTCGCCGTGATGTACGGAGCGAGGACGCTCGAGCGGCTGAAAGGTGTCGTCTGGCTCCTGTTGATCCTGGGCGCGTTCGTGTCCGCCGTCGCCGTCCATCAAGGAAATCAACCTCCGCAGTGCCTCGAGCGTGTGACGAACGAGGAAGGCGAGCTGGCGCCGGATCTCGACACCGCCGACGGCCGCGCGTGCGGTCTGGCGAGCGACTGCCGTGACGGCGTTCGCTTCGACGTCGAATGGGCTTGCGAGCGCGTGGGCCTGTTCAAGACCTTCACGACGGGCCGTCGCGTCCGCTGGCGCGGGCAGCTCGAAGACCCGAACGAGCTGTCGGTCTTCATCGGCGCGATCATCCCGCTGCTGTTCGCGCTCGCGATGCCCGGGAAACATTCGTCCTCGATGAGCAGCGGGAGCAAGACGATGCTCGTGATGCTCGCCCTCGTAGCGCTCGGGCTCGGCATCTATGCGGTCATCCTCTCGCAGTCGCGCGGCGGGCAGCTCGTCCTCGGGACGGTCTTCGGGATCTATTTCGTCTCGAGGTATCGCGTCAAAGGGGTCGTGATGGCCGTCGTGTTCGCGCTGCCGGTCCTCCTCCTCGGCGGCCGCGACGCCGCGGAGGCCGAGGAGTCCGCCTCGGAGCGGATCGAGCTTCTCTATGAGGGCGTGAGCCTGTTCATCCGATATCCGTTTCGCGGGGTCGGCGTAGAGCAGTTCGCCGACCGCGTCGAGTCGTCGATCCATCTCACCGCGCACAACTCGTATCTGCTCACGGCGACGGAGGTCGGCTTCGTCGGCTTCGTGTGCTGGAGCTTGATCCTCTGGACGTCTTTCAAGATCCCGCTCATGGTCCTGAAGCGTCCGGCCTCGGCCGCGCAGACGGCCGAGCTGAAGTCGCTCGCCATGGCTCTGCTCGTCTCGCTCGCGGGGATTGCGGTCGGAATCTTCTTCCTGTCGTTCACGTACAAACAGCTCCTGTTCGTCTGGTTCGGGCTCGCAGGGGCGATGTATCGGGTCGTGAAGCAGTCCGATTCGTCGTTCGAGGTGAAGATCGGCTGGAAGGACGTCGTCGGGGTCGTCGGGGGGGACCTCACGATCCTCGCGCTCCTCTACGTCTACACGCGCCTGAAAGCAGGAGGGGCGTGACGCCAACCATCGCGCCGCAAGGCGGTCATTCTCGCGTATGGTGACGCGATCCATTCCGAGGTAGTCGGTTTCCAAGATGTCGATCGAGAGGGCAGCTGCACGCGGAGTCGTCTGGAACATCGCGACCGGGCTCGGCGCGCGCGTCGTGTCGCTCGTCGGGACGCTCGTGCTCACGCGGTTCATCGCTCCCGCCGAGTACGGCGAGGTCTCCGCGGCCGTCATCTGCATCCAGACTGCGACGGTGCTCACGTTCTTCGCGTTCGGGCAGTACATCATCGCCAACAAGTCGAAGCCCGACGTCGTCTTCCAAGCGAGCGTGCTCCACTTCGGGCTCGGCGTGGTCGCGATGGCGGTCGTCTACTTTTTTCGCGGGCCGCTCGGCGTCCTCGTCGAAGCTCCGGAGATGGGCAGGTACGTCGGCGGTCTCGCCATCGCGCAGCTCCTCGATCGCGCGCGTTCGATGCCGGAGCGTGTCTTGGTGCGCGAGCTCCGCTTTCGCGACGTCGCGATCATCAACAGCATGGGGGAGCTGACGTTCACCACGGTCGCGCTCGCCACGGCGTGGCGCTTCGGGGGCTACGCGATCGTCATCGGCGGCCTCTTCCGGTCGACGCTGACATTCCTTCTGTTCGTGCGGAAGGTGCCGCGATCCGAGTGGCTGTCGTTCTCGCGGTTCGACTGGAAAGAGGTCTGGGGCATGTTCGCCTACGGCACGCCGCTCCTGTTCGTGTCGCTCTGCGACCGCGCTTCCCAGAGCTGGGACAACGTCCTCATGCTCCGCATGTTCGGCGCGAGCCTCATGGGCTGTTATGCGCTCTCGTACAGCCGCGCGGAGACGCCCGTGACGTACGTCGCGGAGCGCATGGGCGACGTCCTCATGCCTGCCTTCGCGAAGATGGAGCCCGAGGAGCGGCCGGTCGCCGTCGTCCGGGCGGCCGCGCTCATGTCCCTCGTCGTCGCGCCGCTCGGCGTCGGCCTCGGCGCCGTGGCCCCGACGCTCGTCCATGCGTTCTTCGACAAGCGCTGGGCAGAAATGGGGTCGATCCTGGCGGTCTTGAGCTGCATGACGATCTTCCAGCCGGCATCGTGGCCGTCGGTGGCGTACCTGCAGACGGAGAAGAAGCCGCGGCTCATCCTCGTTGCCAGCATCGCCCGCACGATCTCGCTCCTCTCCGGCGTCGCGCTGCTCGGGCGGCTCGGCGGGCCGACGTGGGCCTGCGTCGGCGTCGGGATCGGCTTCACGGTGTACACCGTCAGCATCGTCGGCCTCACGGCCATGGTGACGCCGCTCCCGATCGGGCGTTACTTCATCGCGGTCATGCGGCCGCTGCTCGCCTGCGGGCCGATGTTCTTCGCCGTCTTCGCCCTGCGGCGGTTCTTCGCGCCGATGAATCTGCCCGCAGGTATCCTCCTTTGCATCGAGGTCGTGATCGGGGCCGTCGTCTACCTCGTCGGGACGTTCGTCTTCGCCCGCGCGAACGTGAAAGAGCTCATCGGTCTCGTCCGCGGTCGCCGGTCGGCCGCGGCCTGAGCTGCGCTGCGGGGCGTCTGCGTTCGGGACATGTCCGGCGTGCTGTGATAGAAATTCTCGCAAATGGCTGAGCGGCCGCGGGATGGGTCCTCGGTTCCTCCTCGCGGTGATGAGGCTACGGAGGGCTCGGAGAACAAGAAGCGTGGAGAGTCCGATCCGCTCTTCAATCCTCCTGGATTGAAGCGGCGCTCCACGTTCATGGGGCTCGCGCCCGCTCCTCACCTCGGCGGGCTCGCCGGGTCTCCCGGCGCGATCGCCCGCGCAGAGGAAGAAGCTCGCCGCCAGCGCGTGATGAATCGCGAGCGGACGGGAAGCTCGGCGCCTCCTCCGGTCCAGTCGTCACATCCTCGCGAGGAGATCGTCGAGCCGGTCCCGACGCCGTTCGCGGGGACGGGGCCTCCTCCGCCTCCAGCAGCATCGCCCGAGCCGGCATTCGGCACGACGACGCTGCTGATGATCCCGCGGACGCCGAGCATCCCGCTGACGCTCCCGCAGCAGGCCGAGCCGGAGCCGCCCGCCGGCGTGCCGACGTACCATGGATGGGACGCCGCGCAGCCGAACAAGGACGAGCCGTCGTCGCCGGGTGTTCCCTCGGCACCGACCGTGTTGGTCGAGCCACCTCGTGCCGTCACCGGCCCTCCGCCTCCTGCCAACGCCGCAAGCAGGCAGCCGCCTCCCCCTGCGCCGCAGCCTGCTCGCCATCCCGCCCATGTGCACGCGCCTGGCGCACCGGGATATGGCGCCGGATATCCGGACGCGGTCGAGGCCGCGCCGACGACGCAGCGCATGCTCCGTACGATGCCGATGGCGACGCCGTCCGTACAGGCGAGCGAGCCGCCGGCGGGCCTCGTCCTTCGTCGCT
>Ga0164243_10014216_pt1 | contig 11102 bp, 10 predicted proteins | sample OricompcompostOP_FD_108781 | JGI IMG/M metagenome (GOLD analysis project Ga0164243, IMG submission 108781) | Organic Plus compost microbial communities from Emeryville, California, USA - Original compost - Organic plus compost (OP) | ecosystem: Engineered > Solid waste > Mixed feedstock >... | reverse complement strand
GCGCCCGACCTCGGTGGACCCGGTGAAGGACATCTTGCGGATCCGCGCGTCGGACAGCGCCAGCGCGACGACGCGGCTCGCCGAGGTCACGGGCAGCACGCTGAGCACACCGTCCGGCAGCCCGGCCTCACGCAGCAGCCCGGCGAGGTTCAGCATCGACAGCGGCGTCAGCTGCGCCGGTTTGACGATCATCGTGCAGCCGGCGGCGATCGCCGGACCGAGTTTGCGCGTGCCCATCGCGAGCGGGAAGTTCCACGGCGTGATCAGCACGCACGGCCCGACCGGATGCTTCGACACCAGCATCCGCCCGCCGCCACCGGCCGGATTGCGCGAGTACCGCCCGTCGATGCGTGCCGCCTCCTCGGAGAACCAGCGGAAGAACTCGGCCGCGTAGGTCACCTCGGCCCGCGATTCGGCGAGGCTCTTGCCCATCTCCAGCGTCATCAGCAACGCGAGGTCCTCGGCCCGGTCGGTCATCAGCTGCCAGGCACGGCGCAGGATCTCGCCGCGTTCCCGTGGCGGGGTGGCCGCCCACCGCTCCTGCGCCGCGACGGCGGCGTCGATCGCCTCCCGGACATCGGAATCCTGCGCGTCGGCCACCTCGCACAACTCCCGCTCGTTGCCGGGATCCCGCACGCCGAACGTGCTGCCGTCCGCGGCGTCACGCCACCGGCCGGCGAGGAAGATCTGCTTGGGCACCCGCTCGATCAGCTCGTTCATGCGCGCTGACTACCCGTGGCCGCCTGGGCGTATGCATGAAAAGAGCCGGGGTCCCCCGACAAAACCCCGGCTCTTTCCCCCTGAGTGTGTTTACCCGATATCGCGGCGGCGGAAACCTGCCAGGCCCCCGGCCAGCGCCACCAGCGCGATTCCGGTCAACCAGAGCAGCGGGGTCGCCGTGAGCTGGGCACTCGGCAGCTTCGGGATGTGCGTGAACGGCGAGAAGTCCAGCACGATCTGCGGCAGTTGCAGCACCGGCCCGTACAGGGCCAGCGCGAGCGACAACGACGCCACCGACCAGCCCGCCGTCGAGTACTTCGGGACCAGCCCGAAGATCAGCACCGACAGTGCGACGACGACCCACACCGCGGGCAACTGCGCCACCGCCGCACCGAGCACCGCGGGCACCTGACCGCTCACGTCACCGATCCGCAGCCCATGCAGCAGCCCGGCCGCCGCCCCCGCCGCGGCGAGCAGCAACGCGCTGCCCGCGAAGGAGAACACCAGGTGGCTGCCCGCCAGTTGGAGCCTGCGCACGCGGGTCGCGAGCAGCGGTTCGAGCCGGACCTCCGTCTCCTCCGAACGCATCCGCAACGTGGCCTGCACGCCGTACATCGCGGCGATCATGCCGAAGATCGAGACGATCGAGGCAAGGAACGCGTCCACCATCGCCGACGCCCCGCCGAGCCGCTCGAAGATCTCCTTCGTCTGCTCGCTGCCGCCGACCACGTCACCGATACCGGCCGCCATCGACCCGAACAGCGCGCCCGTCAGGACGAACCCGGTGAGCCAGCCGAACAGCAGGCCCCGGTGCAGCCGCCAGGCGAGCCCGAACGGCGAGCGCAGGCCCGGCGCGGCGACCGCCGGACCCGGCCGCGGCGGGATCAGCCCCATGCCCACGTCACGACGCGGCAGCAGCCGGTACGCGACCGTGGCGCAGACGATCGTGGCCGCGAGCGGGAGCAGCAGCACCCACCACCGTTCCCCGGCGAACGGACGGACCTGCGACACCCAGCCGAGCGGGGAGAGCCACGACAGCCAGCGCAGATCGGTCGCCGCGTCGCCAATGGCGCGCAACAGGAACGCGGCGCCGACGACGGCCGAGGCGATCCCGTTCGCCGTGCGGGCGTAGGTCGCCAGCTGCGCCGCGACCGCCGCGACCGCGCTGAACACCCAGCCCGCCAGCGCGAGGCTGAGCCCGAAGGCGATCGCCCCCGCCGCCGGTGCACCAGCGGCGAGTACACCGACCGTCGTGATCAGGCCGGTGATCGTCGCGGCGAGACCCGCGGTGAGCAGGCCCGCGGTCAGCGCGGCGTAGCGGCCGGTGACCGCGGAGGACAGCAGTTCCTGCCGCCCGGTGTCCTCCTCCTGCCTGGTGTGCCTGGTCACCGTGAACACGCACACCAGCGCCAGCACCAGCCCTATGAAGCTGCCGTAGCGCCAGACGACGAACCCGCCCGCGGTGGACAGATCGAACGCGGGACCGTAGAGCAGGCTCAGCGAGGGGTTCGCGCCCATCGTCGACGTCAGCGCGGTGCGGCTCGCCGCATCCGGGTACAGCGTGTCGTAAAGGCCCCAGGTCGAAGCGGGCAGGCTGCCCAGAATGATCACCCAGACCGGCAGCACGATTCGATCGCGCCGCAGCGCCAGCCGCACGAGGTGCCGGGTGCCGACGAGGTCGTTCATCGCGTGCCCGCCTCCGTGTAGTGCCGGAGGAACAGCTCCTCCAGCGTCGGCGGCTGGCTGGTCAGGCTGCGCACACCGACGTCGGTGAGCTGCCGCAGCACGGTGTCCAGCGCGTGCGTCTCGACATCGAAGCGGACCCGGGTGCCCTCGACCTTGAGGTCGTGCACGTCGGCCAGCTTGGACAGCCCGTTGGGATGGCCGGCGAGTTCGGCGGTGATCGAGGTGCGGGTCAGGTGGCGCAGGTCGGCCAGCGTGCCGCTCTCCACGACGTGCCCGTTGCGGATGATGCTGACCCGGTCGCACAGCGCCTCGACCTCGGCGAGGATGTGGCTGGACAGCAGCACCGTGCGGCCCTTCTCGCGTTCCTCCTGGATCGCGTACTGGAAGGTGGCCTCCATCAGCGGGTCCAGGCCAGAGGTGGGCTCGTCGAGTACGAGCAGCTCCACGTCGGATGACAGCGCGGCGACGATCGCCACCTTCTGCCGGTTGCCCTTGGAATAGGTGCGCCCCTTCTTGGTGGGGTCGAGGTCGAAGCGTTCGATGAGTTCCTTGCGGCGACGCTGGTCGAGACCGCCGCGCAGTCTGCCGAGCAGGTCGATGACCTCGCCGCCGGAGAGGTTGGGCCACAGGTTGACGTCGCCGGGCACGTAGGCGAGCCGGCGGTGCAGGGCCGCGGCATCGCGCCACGGGTCACCGCCGAGCAGGCGGACGCTGCCGGAGTCCGCGCGAAGCAGACCGAGCAGGACGCGGATCGTGGTCGACTTGCCGGACCCGTTCGGGCCGAGGAAGCCGTGCACCTCCCCAGTCGCGACCTGCAGGTCAAGGCCGTCGAGGGCCTTGGTCGACCCGAACGACTTGTTCAGGCCGGAGATGGCAATGGCGTTGTCCATGGCGCCGAAGCTACAGTGATTTCACAAAGTTGTGAAGTTAGGAAAACGTATAGATTTAGTGAAGCGTTCAAGTTGCCGAGGGAGGATGAAGGCATGTCCAGCCGACCGCAGTCCCAGCGCGATCCGGCCCCGGTGCCGCCGGAGGCGCTGCCGTTCGTGGAGAAGTTCGCCGTGACGCTCAACAACGCGGGCCTCGGCCGGATGCCGGCCCGCGTGTTCGCCGCCACGCTCGCGAGTACGCACGGCAGGCTCACCGCGGCCGAACTCGCGGAAACCCTGCGGATCAGCCCGGCCGCGGTGTCGGGCGCGGTCCGGTATCTGGTGCAGGTCGGCTTCCTGCAGCGCGGCCGGGAGCCCGGCGAGCGCCGCGACCACTTCGCGTTCGACGTCGGGTGGTACGAGATCGTCAGCCAGAAGGACAGTACGTACCGGGATCTGGCGCGGGTGGTCGACGACGGGGTGGCGGCCGTGGGGGCCGATACGGAGGTCGGCAGGCGGCTGATCGAGACCCGCGAGTTCTTCGAGTACCTGGCCAAGGAACTGCCCGCGATTCTGGCGCGCTGGCGCGAGGAAGTCAGTGCGCGCCGTGCAGAAGAGTCCTGACCAGGTCCTTCGCCAGCCGGTCCATGGCTTCGGGGCTCGGCTCCTCCCCGTCGAAGTGGAGCAGGAACGCCTGCTGGAAACACGCCCCGAACAGCAGTGCGGCCATCGCGTCGGCGTGCACGGTCCGCGCCAGTCTGCCGAGCTTTTGTTCCTCGCGCAGGTACCGCGCCAGCCCGGCGAGCGGACGCCGCGGACCGGCGCCGAGTTCGGCGAGCGCGGCCCGATGTGCGGTGAGTAGTTCGCGTGTCGAGAACACCGAGGCCGCGATCGGGAAGCTCTCGGCGTAGAAGGCAATGGCGGCGCGCGTGAACCTCGTCAGGTTCGCCCGCACGGTGCTCTTGCCCGCTTGCCCGGCGAGGTCGAGCGGGGGTGACTGGGTGGACAGCACCGCGAGGAAGATCTCCGTCTTGTCCCGGAAATGCTTGTACAGCGCGGCTTCCGAGAATCCGGCGGCCCGCGCGATCTCCTTCGTCGTGGCCCGCGCGTAGCCCTGCTCACGCATGATCCGCGTGGCCGCGGCCAGTATCCGCTCGCGTGTGCCCATTCTCAGCCCGTTCTCAGTACCCGCTTGACGGTTGGTGAGTACACACTAACCATAGCAGGTGAGTGAACACTAACCAGTGGAGGAAGACATGAAACTCACCGTGTTCGGGGCGACCGGCGGCACCGGTGTGGAGGTCGTGCGGCAGGCACTCGCCGCGGGACATCAGGTCACCGCCGTGGTCCGCGATCCCGTGCGGCTGGACGTGCCCGCGCACGACCGGCTCGACGTGGCGACGGCCGACGTGCTCGACCCGGCGGCGATCGAACCGGCGATAACCGGGCAGGAAGTGGTCATCTCGGCGCTCGGCCCGCGCGGCCGTGGTCCGAGCACGATCTGCCGCGACGGCACACTGTCGATCATGGCGGCGATGCGGAAGGCGGGCGTGCGCAGACTGCTCGTGGTCAGCAACAGCGGGATGCACACCGAGGGCGACGGCGTATTCACCCGCCGCCTCGTCAAGCCGATGCTGATCCGCCTACTGCGCGAGGGCTACGCCGACATGGGCGCCATGGAAGAGCGAGTGCTGGACAGCGGTCTGGATTGGACGATCGTCCGTCCGCCGCGCCTGACGAACTGGGCACACAGCGGGCGAATCGCCAGTAGTACCAAGGGCAACGTGCGAGGCAGCTTCAGCATCGGCCGCGCCGACCTCGCCGACTATCTGCTCCGCGCGGCGGGTGATGACAGTCTGATCAGGACGGCGGTATCGGTGGCCAAAGGGTAACCGTGCGAACCGGGTCCTTGCTCTGAACGGGTGAATCCATGCCCGTCCGACCAGGTGCTTCGAAAAAATCTTCAGCCGTGTGTATCTGAGCGGCCCCCTCGTGCGTCATAGCTGGCGTCGGCTGAACAGTTAGCCCGGTTGGAGGATGCATGAGCTGCGAGGAGGAGATCGCGGCCATTCGTGATTCCCTTGCCACGGTTGGGGATCCGTGGCAGGCGGGGGAGACCCTGCTCAGCCGGCTGGGGGCCGAGTCGCGCACCGTGCGACTGGGGGTGCCGGCCCCGAGCGCGGCCGAGGTCGAGGCCAGGGCGGATCTGCCCAGCCGGATGGCCGAGGTCGCGCTTGGGGCCGTCGGACAGAAGTGCACGGCGGCACACGCGCCGACCGGCACGTTGCCGCGCAAGTTCGATCTGCGCGCGACGTGTGACGGTGACTACACCACACCCGTGAAGGACCAGGGGGAATGCGGTTCCTGCACGGCGTTCGGGGTGATCGCGGTACTGGAGGGCACCGCGGCCTACACCAGGCGCAAGGCCGGGCTCGATCTGGATCTGTCGGAGGCGCACCTGTTCTTCGGGCACGCCGCCGAGCACAACCTGACCAGCGAGTCCGGTTCCTGGCCCGACGATCTGCTGGGTGAGTGCGTGACGGACGGCGTCACGTTCGAGAACTACTGGCCGTACCAGGAAAACGGGGGCGGCTCGCTGAACCCGGGCTGGCGGCACCAGGTGGTGCACGCCGAGAAGATGGTCGACCTGACCCGCGATCCGGCGGCCATCAAGCACCACATCTACGGCTACGGCCCGGTGACCGCGTGCATGGTGGTGTACAACGACTTCTTCCACTACACGGGCGGGGTCTACCGGCACACCACCGAGGAGACCAGCGGCGGGCACTGCGTCGCGCTGATCGGCTGGGACGACGAGCATGGCTGCTGGATAGCCAAGAACTCGTGGGGCACCGACTGGGGTGAGGGGGGCTACTTCCGGATCGCCTACGGGGAGTCGTATCTGGAGGACTACCCGGAGCCGAGACCGACCACGATCGGCTGCGCGGGCATCACGTTGCGCGCTTGGCTACCCGCCCAGCGCGCGCTCGGCCTGTACGCGAGTGCGCGGGACAGTGGCGTATGGGCGAATCTGGAGAACCTGGGCTGGATCCGGCTCTCCCACCAGATGAGCGGTGCGCACCAGCTCGCACTGCTCGCGGACGCGCGGGCCGGTGGTCACCCCGTCGTCCCGTACGTCGAGCAAGACGAGATACGCACGGTCCACACCATCTTCTGAGCTTTTCCGAACAGGGGAGTCGAACCGATGACCAACACCGAGCAGCAACCGGACGAGGTGGACAAGGCCGCCGAACGCCTGGCCGAGGAGGCCGAGGCGGAGATGTCGCCGACGGGTAATTGGGAGCCGAACACCCCGCCACCGAATGCGGCGCCGACGGGTAATTGGGAGCCGAACACCCCGCCACCGAATGCGGCGCCGACGGGCAACTGGGAACCCAACACCCCGCCGCCCGAGAACGGCACCGCGCCCGCGCCGGGCTTCGCGACCGTCCCGTCCTACAGCGTGCCGCCGATGGGCGCATGGGTGTACGGCCGCCAGATCACCCACCTGTACTCCACCAGCGCCTACCCGGGCGTCTGGGCCTTCGTGGCCGGCGTCGGCTGGCGGCGCCTCGCCGGCTCCGAGCTGGGCCGCAGCCCGCTGACCACGCTGGCCCTGCTGGCGAAGACCAACGGCCTCGTCGTGTCGTACCACGAGAACCCGTACGGCCAGATCGACGAGCTGCAGGTCTGACATGAGCTGGTGGTGGCCGGCAGCCGAGGGGGCCGCCGGCCGCCACCTCCCGCCGGGCCGCGACGCGGTCCGAAGGGGCGTGGTGGCCGTTGGGGGAGCGGTCACTGGGGTCGAGGGGGGCGAGCCGGCCGGCGTTTCGACCCGGGGCGCCGGCCGGCGTCTCGCCCGTTGGGCCATTCGAGTGAAACCTGTATCTGGTGGCGTCGAGCTTTCTCTGACTTCTCGGGAGCGGGATACTGCCAGCGCCGAGCATGAGGAGCACCACCACTGAGAGCGGGGGCGAATGCGGTGACGGGAGTCCATACCGCGGAAGTTGATCCTCCCTGGGAGGGCCTGGCGGGCGCCGAGCTCTTCGCCGCCTGTTTGCGTGCCGCACGCGAAGGCAACAAGCAGGGGATGAATCGACTGGTCAGCGAGCTGACCCCGTTGGTGTGGAACGTGGCCAGAGGGCAGGGGCTGGACACGCACGCCGCCGAGGACGTGGTGCAAACCGTGTGGCTGGCACTGTTCAGCCACCTCGATCAGGTGCGCGAGCCGAAGGCGCTGGCCGGCTGGCTCGTCACCACCGCGCGACACGAGTCGCAGCGCGTGCACGGCCGCAAGGCCCCGCCGGTGCCGTTGACGGACGAGATGGCGGAGACGGTGCCGAGCACCCTGCCGGCCCCCGAGGCCGAGGTGCTGCGCACCGAACGCGACCGGCGGATCTGGAGTGCGTTCGCCCAGTTGCCGCAGCGGTGTCAGGAACTGCTGCGGATGACCGTACTGGCCGGACGTGCCGAGTACCGGGTCGTCGCGGAAGCGCTGCGGATGCCGCGGGGCAGTATCGGACCCAACCGTGGCCGCTGCCTGAAGACGATGCGTGAACTGCTGGACATCGAAGGGGGCAGCGCATGAGAGAACACGGAGCGCCGGAGGGCGGCGCCCAGTCGGACGACGAGTCGCTGCTCGCCGACCTCGGCCGAGTCATCGCCACGTTCGATCCGCCGCCCCCAGGGCTGGTCGAGCGGGTCCAGTTCGCACTCGAACTCGAGAATCTCGACGTCGAGGTGGCGCGCTGGGAAAGAGCCGGTCTGGCAGGCGTCCGCAGCGCGGTCGACCAGGGCACGATCACCTTCACCGTGAGCGATCTGACGGTGATGATCAACCTCACGAAGACCGGCCGCTGTCACCGCATCGACGGCTGGCTCGTGCCCGCCGGGCGGTACGAGGTGGAGGTGCGCGTCGCCGAGCACGGGTCGTCGGCCACCACGGCCGACGAGGGTGGGCGGTTCGTGCTCGACGACGTGCCGAGGGGAACCACGCAGATCGTGGTCTCGATGCCGGACGCGCTGGGACGGCGCACGGTCGTCACGCCCGCCGTGGTGCTGTAAAAGCTCACCGGCCGTATCCGATCGCGGACCGGTGTGCTCAGATAGGGCCTGTGGCAGGGCATCCTTCTCGCGTCGACCGCGTCGTGGCGGCGGCTGAAGGTCTCTACCAGCGGGCGCGGGACGCCGCGCGGGATCACGGTCCCGCCGACGCGGCCCGGCTGCTGCAGCAGTCCCTGCGGGAACTCGACCGAGGCGTGGAGTGCCATCCGGAGTGGCTGACCCTGCGTGCGCGCGTGCTGATCAGCCTCGCGTCCGCCGAGGCCGAGACCACGTCGCTGAAGGCCGGGCTCGCGCAGCTCACCGCGGCCCGTGCCGTGCTGGCGCGGCTGCCCGACAACGAAGACCGTGCCGATCTCGAGGCCATCGCCGAACTGCAACGCGCCGTCGTGTTGTTCCGCGCCGGCAAGCTCGACGACGCACTCACCCTGTTCAACACCTTCCTGCCGAAACTGGACCGGGACTCCACGGACAACCGCCTTCGGTTCACCGTCAACCTGCTCAACCGGGCCTACGTGCACCTGCGGATGAGCCATCCGGACGCCGCGCTCGCCGACCTCAACCGCTGCCTAGAACTGACCGTGGCGAACGGCCGCAGGCAGCTGGAAGGCAAGGTGCGTCACAACCTCGGTGATCGCGCGCTGCTGGTCGGGGACATCCCCGAAGCGCTGCGGCACTACGAGGAAGCGGCGCGGATCTTCGAGGTCGAGGGCCCCGGTTCGCTTCCGCTCGTGCGGCTCGACCAGGCCCGCGCACTGCTCGCCGCCGGGCTCGGTGAGGAGGCGTCCCGGCACCTGGACGAGGCGCTGCCCCAGTTGCACGCGAACAAGCTGATCCAGGACGTCGCGGAGGCCGAGGTAGCGCGTGCCGCCGCCGCGATCCTCGAAGGCGACTACGACATGGCGCGCCGGTTCGCGACCACCGCGCGTCGTCGATTTCTCAGGCGCGGCAACGAAAGATGGGCCGAGGTCGCGGCGCTGACAAAGCTGCGGGTCAACGCGATGGAGGCGTTGAACGGCAACCGCGGACTGTCCCGCCGGCTGCCGCTCGAACTGGTCGAGCACGCCGGACGGCTCGCCGAACTCGGGCTGCGCGACGAGGCCGCGGTGGCCCGGTTGCTGGCGGTCCGGCTGCATCTGCGGCGCGGGGCGGTCGAGGCGGCGGAGGAATTGCTCGCGCGGGTGCCGCGGCCGCGGCAGACCACGCCGGTGGACCACGTGATGCTGTTGCGGCTGTGCCGCGCGGAACTCGCCGTGGCGAAGGGAAATACGCGGTCGGCGTTCGCGCACGCGCGCGCCGGGCTCGCGGAACTGAGCCGGGTGCGCGACCGTATGGGCGGGCTGGATCTGTTGTGTGGCACGGCCGTGCACGGTCAGGAGCTCGGTGCTCTCGCGGTGGGGCTGGTACTCGATCGCGCGCGTGGGCACGCGGGCGCGCGGCGGTTGCTGGCATGGCAGGAACTCACGCGTGCGCAGGTGTACCGGTACGAGCCGCTGCCCGCGATCGCGGATCCGGTGCTGGCGAAGCTGATCACGGAGATGCGCAACGTGCAGCGCGTAGCCCAGCAGAACCGGCTGGAGGGCAAGCCGGTCTCCGGTCTGGAGCAGCGATACGTTCAGTTGCAACGGGAAGCGAGCAGGCTGGGCTGGTACACGAGTCCCTGGGGCAGGCCGCGGCCGGTGTCGCAGCCGGACGAGGTGAGCGAGCGTCTTGGTGACCGGGCGCTGGTGAGCATCATGGGGCACGGTGACAGCCTGGCGGCCGTGGTGGTGCGCGACGGGCGGTTCAGGTTGGTGCGCCTCGGTCCGCTCGGTGAGGCCGTGGAGATCACCAAGCAGTTGCACGCTGATCTCAACGTGCTGGCGCCCGATCATCTGCCGGCGCCGCTCGTCGAGGCGGTGACGGCGTCGGCGGAGAAACGCGCGAAGCTGCTGGACGAGCTTCTGGTGCGCCCGCTCGCCGACGCGATCGGGGACCGGGAGCTGGTAATCGTCCCCTTTGGACCGTTGTACGCGTTGCCGTGGTCGGCGTTGCCTTCGCTGCGTGGCCGTCCACTGTCAATCGCCCCGTCCGCGACGGCGTGGGTGACCGCGGCGAGGGAGCGCACGGCGGATGCGGTGCTGCTGGTCGGCGGGCCGGGTGTGCCGGGTGCGATCGGTGAGGTGCGGGAGCTGCGTTCGGTGTACCCGCAGGCGAAACTGGTCGACGGCGCGGATGCCACGTCCAGAACGGTACTGTCCGGTTTGGACGGTGCGGGCCTGGCGCATCTGGTGGCGCACGGCGCGCACGAGCCGGCGAATGCCCTGTTCTCCCGGCTGGATCTCGTGGACGGTCCGTTGTTCGCGCACGAGACCGCGCGGCTGAAGCAGCCGCCGGAACAGGTCGTGCTGGCGGCGTGTGAGCTAGCGATGAGTCACATCCGCCCCGGTGACGAGGCGCTCGGTTTCGCCGGTGCGCTGCTGGCGAGTGGTTCGCGTGCGGTGGTCGGGGCGATCGCCCGGGTCGGCGACCGTGCCGCGGCGGACGCGATGACCGATTTGCATCGCCGTCTCGCCGCGGGCACCTCGCCCGCGATCGCGCTGGCCGAGGCGATCGCCCCGGATCCGCTGCGCAGGCCGTTCCTGTGTCTAGGCGCCGGCTGAGGCGCGTTCGGCCCCGCGGACGAGCCGGGCGGACAGGTACTTGATCGCGGCGCGCAGGAGTTTCTCCGCGACGGGACCGGTGCGGGGGAGCTTCTCGGTGAAGCTGACGCGCCAGCACAGGTCG
>Ga0164243_10014215_pt1 | contig 11102 bp, 9 predicted proteins | sample OricompcompostOP_FD_108781 | JGI IMG/M metagenome (GOLD analysis project Ga0164243, IMG submission 108781) | Organic Plus compost microbial communities from Emeryville, California, USA - Original compost - Organic plus compost (OP) | ecosystem: Engineered > Solid waste > Mixed feedstock >... | reverse complement strand
CGTGGCGGCGGCTGATGCGGCTGCACTACGTGAGCGGGGACCGGATGGCGGCGCTCAACGCCTTCGAGCGGTGCCGGCGCCTCCTGCGCGAGGAGCTGGACACCCAGCCGCTGCCCCAGACGGTGGCGCTCGCGAGGGAGATCGAACGCGGCCCGTCGCTGCCGAGCACGTCCCGCGCGACGGCCTCCAAGCTGCCCCTGTCCGTGCTGCGCCCCCCGCTGCTGGTGGGCCGCGAGCGCGAGTGGGAGCGCATGGAGGCGGCGTGGGAGGCGGGGATGACCATCTTCCTGTCGGGCGAGCCGGGCGTGGGCAAGTCGCGGCTGGCGCACGACTTCGCCGCGTCGCGCGGCAAGTTCATGGTGCTGGAGTCGCGCCCGGGCGAGCAGCACATCGCCTATTCCTCTCACGTGCGGCTGTTGCGGCAGATACTCGCCCGGTGCCCGGACCCCACGCTGGAGCCCTGGGTGCGGCGGGAGCTGGCGCGCATGCTGCCGGACATGGCGGGGCCGGAGGGCGTGCCGCCGCCCATGGCGGACGAGTCGGACCGCAGCCGCTTCCTCGAGGCGCACTGCCGGCTCATCTACCAGGTGTGCGCCGGCTTCGACGCCATGGTGGCGGACGACCTGCAGTACATGGACGCGGCGACGGCGGAGTTCGCGCTGCTCATGCTGTCGCGCCGCCACGACCCGGGCCCCAACGGCTCCTATCCCCACTTCATCGACACGTTCCGCCGGGACGAGCTGTCCCCGGTGGTGGCCGCGTGCGTGCAACAGCTGGTGGAGGCGGGGCTCGCGGTGGTCATCGAGGTGGAGCCGCTGGAGACGGACGCGGTGGGCGCGCTCCTGGGCAGCCTGGAGCTGTCCGGCGCCGAGCACCTGCGCGACAACGTCATGCGCTACACCGGCGGCAACCCGCTCTTCATCATGGAGGCGCTGCGGCACCTGCTGGAGTCGGGCGGCCTGGAGCGCGGCTGGCCGGAGCACGTGCAGCCCACCGGCCGGGGCCGGGAGCTCATCCAGCAGCGCCTGGAGCGACTGTCGCCTCCGGCGCTGCAGGTGGCCCGGCTGGCGGCGCTGGCGCGCACGGACTTCGAGCTGGAGCTGGCGGGCGAGGTGCTGGAGATGTCGTCCCTCGCGCTCGCCACGCACGTGTCGGAGCTGGAGCACGCGCACGTGCTGCGCGGAGAGCGCTTCACGCACGACCTGCTCTTCGAGGTGGTGCGGGAGACGATTCCGCCCTCGCTCGTGCCGCTGTTGCACCGGCGGCTCGCCAGCGCGCTGGAGCAGCGCAAGGCCCCGCCCGTCATCATCGCGCAGCACTGGATGGATGGCCGGGAGCCCGGCCGCGCCGCGCCCTTCTTCGTCGCCGCCGCCAACGCCGAGTCCGCGGCCCTGCGCCACATGGAGGCCGCGCTCCTGTACTTCCGGGCCGCCACCGCGCTGGAGGAGGCCGGCGCGTCCGACGAGGCCGCGCGCATCCGCGCCCGCGTGCGCGGCATCCCCAGCGCCTGAGCGCTAGCGCTTGCCGCGCTCCGCCGTCACCTCGCGCGCCACGTCGAGGAACGCCCTGAAGGCCGGGGACACCCGCGCGCGGCTGGGGAAGTAGAGGAACAAGCCATCCCCCTGCGCGGCGTACGCCTCCAGGACGAGCCGCAGCGAGCCTCGCTTGAGCTGGGGCGCGACGTCCGGCTCGAAGGCATACATCAGTCCCACCCCGGCCTCCGCCAGCTCCACCATGAGGCGCAGGTCGGTGGTGATGAGCGGGCCCCGCACCGGCACCCGCCACGTGCGCGCCCCCCGCTCCAGCTCCCATTGATACAGCGCGCCCGTGGTGGTCGAGCGGATGCACAGACAGTCGTGCGACAGCAGGTCGCGGGGAGTCTGCGGCGTGCCGCGCCGCCGGAGGTAGGAGGGCGCGCCCACCACCACGAAGCGGAAGCCCTCCGACAGGCGCAGCTGCACCATGTCCCGCTCCAGGGCCTCGGACAGCCGGATGCCCGCGTCCAGCCCCTCCGCCGCGATGTCCACCATCCGGTCCTCCACGCGCAGCTCCACCTCCACCCTCGGATAGCGGGCGTGGAAGCGCGTGAGCACCGGCACGACGATGTGGGAGACGGCGATGGTGGGCACGGTGAGCCGCACCCGGCCCGTCACCTCGCCCTCCTGGGCGGCGGCCGTGCGCAGCGCCTCCAGCGCCTGGTCCACGGAGGGCCCCGCCCCCTCCAGCAGCCGCCGCCCCGCGTCGGTGAGCGACACGCTGCGGGTCGTGCGGGTCAGCAGGGGCACCCCCAGCCGCGCCTCGAGCTGACGCACCGACTGGCTGAGCGACGAGGAGGACACCCCCAGGTCCGCCGCGGCCGCCGCGAAGCTGCGGCGCCGGGCCACCGCCAGGAAGGCGTTGAGCGCATTGAGCGGGGTAAAGGCCATTGCGAAGATTTCCTTCATGGCGTGTGCGGATTCCACTCATTTCGCGCACGGCCTCCGGGCCGCATATTTCGCCCGTCGAATTCCACCTCCTTTTCCCCTGGAGTCCCCATGTCGACCGCCCGTGGCTACGCGGCCCAGTCCGCGACCTCCCCCCTTACCCCCTTCCAGTTCGAGCGCCGGGAGCCCGGCCCGCGCGACGTCCAGCTCGAGGTCCTCTTCTGCGGCATCTGCCACTCCGACCTGCACCAGGCCCGCGACGAGTGGGGCGGCGCCCTCTTCCCCATGGTGCCCGGGCACGAAATCATCGGCCGGGTGACGCGCGCTGGCGCGGAGGTGAAGAAGTTCCAGGTGGGCGACCTGGTGGGCGTCGGCTGCATGGTCGACTCCTGCCGCGACTGCCCGTCCTGCAAGGAGGGCCTGGAGCAGTACTGCGCCCGGACGCCCGTCTACACCTACAACTCGCGCGAGCGGGACGGGAAGACGCCCACCCAGGGCGGCTACTCGGACAGCCTCGTCGTGGACCAGGACTTCGTGCTGAAGGTGCCCGCCAACCTGGACCCCGCGCGCGCCGCGCCCCTGCTGTGCGCGGGCATCACCACCTTCTCACCCCTGCGCCACTGGAAGGTCGGCCCCGGCCAGCGCGTGGGCATCGTCGGCCTGGGCGGCCTGGGCCACATGGGCGTGAAGTTCGCGCGCGCCATGGGCGCCCACGTCATCGTCTTCAGCCACACCGACAAGAAGAAGCAGGACGCCCTGCGCCTGGGCGCCCACGAGGTCGTCGTCTCCTCCAACGCCGAGGAGATGGCCGCCCGCGCCGGCACCCTCGACTTCGTCCTCGACACCGTCTCCGCCCCCCACGACCTCAACGCCTACCTGAACCTGCTGCGCCGCGACGGCAGCCTCGTGCTCGTCGGCGCGCCGGAGAAGCCCCTCCCCGTCCAGCCCTTCTCCCTCATCGCCCAGCGCCGCAACTTCTCCGGCTCGAGCATCGGCGGAATCCGTGAAACACAAGAGATGCTTGATTTTTGCGGTAAGCACGAGGTGCTTTCCGACGTGGAGGTCATTCCCATCCAACAGGTGAACGAGGCCTACACGCGGCTGCTCAAGGGCGACGTGAAATACCGCTTCGTCATCGACATGCGCAGCCTGAAGGAATGACTGACGCGACGCGGCGCCCTCTGGCGGCGCCGCGCGCCCTGGCATTCATTGCCCGAGTGACGGTTACGAGACAATGCATTGCCCACTGGTACAAGTGCCTGCTCGGTGGGCGGTGCAAATTCTCATATCATGACTACGACACTTGAGCATGCTGGCTACAACAAGATGACGATGCTGTATCCGGAGGACCACGAGCTGCTGTCCCCGGGGCAGTCGGTGAAGGACCCCCAGACGGCGGCGAAGCTGCGGCTCCAGGCCAGCCTGTGGCTGAGCCGGGCTCAGCGCGAGTATCACGACGCCATCTTCCTGAGGGATGGCACCGAGGACAGCCTGGACCGCTACGCGAGCGCGCGGGCGGAGCTGGACTCCGCGGAGGCGTGGGCCCTGCGCGTCTCCACCGCGCTCATCCAGCGCGGCTGACGAACGCGCCACCGACGATGCGCGCGAGCGCCCTCCCGGGCCCGCGCGCATCATGCGTTTCAGGGCGGCGTGTCAGCCCGCGGTGCCCGGAGAGCCGCTGGCCACGGACGCGGGCGCCGGCGCCGGGCGCTCGCTGTACGGGAAGTGGTCCTTGAGCTTCAGGAAGTGCTTCTCGAACAGGTTCCAGCTCACCAGCGCGAGGCCCAGCGAGAGCGACGCGGCCACCAGGTAGAACACCACCTGCATGGGGAAGTCGGAGCCGGCCACCTGCTTCAGTGGTGTCTTCAGCACCGTGCGCCGGAGGATGGCGTCCAGCGGCGAGTGCACCAGGTAGATGGCGTAGCTGTACTTGCCGTAGGTGAGCAGCACGCGGTTGGAGAACACGCGGTTGAGCAGGCTGCCGCGCTCCGCGACCACCACCTTGTACACGAGCAGCGTGTAGAGGATGCCCACCGCGGTGTAGCCGCCGGTGCGAATCACCGTCTTGAACGCGGGCCCCACCGGCAGGGCGATGGCCGCCGCCACCACGGGCAGCGCCAGCCAGGGCGCGTAGCGCATCCACGGGAACGCGCTCAGCCCCTTGCCCTCCGGGTGGCGCAGCGCCAGGGACAGCAGCGCGCCCAGCGCCAGCGAGTCCACGCGGCAGAACGTCACCACGTACGTGCTCTCCTCGCTCGCGCCCCACAGCGTCAGGCCCACGCGCACCAGGATGGCCAGGGCGATGGTGCCCAGGCACAGCCGGATGGCGCCCCGGTACGACACCGCGGCGATGAGGAATGGCCAGACGATGTAGAACTGCTCCTCGATGGCCAGCGACCACACCACGCCCAGGATGGGATGCGTGGTGTCCACCCAGAGCTGATAGAAGTTGGAGAGGTACAGCAGGTACCAGACGGCGCCGTCGGTGGTGATGCGCTCGTCCAGGTGCAGACGCCCCACCAGCGGCGGCAGCACGAGGAACGAGACGGCCAGCGCCGCGTAGTACAGCGGGAAGATGCGCAGGAAGCGCCGCGCATAGAAGTTGCGGAAGTAATACGTCTGCCCCTTCGCTTCCCACAGGATGCCGGTGATGAGGAAGCCGGAGAGGACGAAGAACAGGTCCACGCCCGTCCAGCCCGCCCCCGCCAGCCACCACGTGGCCTTCCCCGCGACGCTCTGGTCGCTCAGGTGCGTCGTGTGGAAGAAGACGACCAGCAGGACCGCGAGCCCCCGGACACCATCCAGCACGGGAAGATGGCCGTGCAGGCGCGGAGCTGGCACCGCCGGAGCACCGGCATCCGGACGGGCGGAATGGGCAGACATGCCGAGTCTCATACCAGCATCCATTCCGGGCCAACAAGGTGCCCTCCCTCGACACAGACAGCGTCCCGCGAGCGGGCGCGGTGTCACGACGGCCCCGCGACACACGCCGAGCGCGCGCCTGACACCAGCACGCGCCGGCTCCCTCGCCCTCCGGCCTCGCGCGGCCACGTCGCGCCCCCCGGTGACGGACGCGCGCCGGGAAAAGCGAGGCCGGTGAAACTTCCCGGCCGCTCGTGACACTGTGGGCTCGTGGCCCTCCTCTCCACCATGAAGATGGTCCTGGTAGGTGCGCCTCCATCCGACACGGATGGGGAGCGCGCGCTGCTGCGTCGAGCGCGCGCCGGGGACCCCGCGGCGTTCCGGCGGCTGTTCGAGCGGCACGCGCCGGGCGTGTGGCGCTTCCTGCGCGACCTCTCGCGTGACGAGGAGGCGGCGGACGAGGCGACCCAGGAGACCTTCGTCCGGGCCCACGGGCGGCTGGGGGCGCTGCGCGACGAGGAGCGGGTCGGCGCGTGGCTGCTGGGCATCGCGCGGCTCGTGCACCTGGAGTCCCGGCGGGGGCGGGGCGTGCAGGTGGACGTGGAGGACGAGGCGCACTTGCGCGAGGTGGAGGCGGTGCTGCCCACGCCCTCTCCGGAGGACCTGCTGCTCGATCGCGAGCTGGAGGGGCTGCTCACCCAGGCGCTGGGGATGCTGCGCGAGGAGCGGCGCGCGGCGCTGCTGCTGCGCATCGACCACGGGTTGCCCTACGAGGAGATTGCGTCGGTGATGGGCTGGTCGCTCCAGAAGGTGAAGAACGAAATCCACCGCGCGCGGCTGAGCCTGCGCGAACAACTCGCGGCGCACGTAGGAGGAGGCCGGCCATGAGCACCTGTCGGGAGAGCGAACTGGACGCGCTGCTGGCCGGGGAGCTGTCGCCCGAGGACGCCGCCCGGGTGCACGCGCACGCGGAGGGCTGCGCCGCGTGCCGGCACGCGCTGGTCTGGCTGAGGACGGAGCGGGGGTGGATGGCCCAGCGCGCGCGCCGCATGCCCTCGCGCCCCGCGCTCGACTTCGCGGCCCTCGAGGCGCGGCTGGCGGCGAAGGCGTCCGCTCCCGCCCGCCCGGAGCCACGCGAGTCGCCGTGGCGCGGCTGGCGCACGATGTTGATGGGCGCCATGGCCACCATGGCCTGCTTCGGGCTCGGGCTGGTGCGAGGCGTTCCCGCCTCGAGCACCGAGGAGCCCTGGGGCGCGGAGGTGTTCGTCGCGGCCCCGGGCGTCGAGTCCTGCGAGGACGCCGCCGCCGCGCTGGAGGCCCGGGTGGGCGCGTGCCTCATCGCCACACCCGGGCTCGTCGCGTCGCGACACTAGCCCCGCGCGCTCAGGGCGACGGGCACAGGGCCTTGGCGCGCGCCACGGCCGCGTCCGCCCGCACCACGCCGAACCCGGTCTTCTGGTCCCGGGCACCCGGGTGGCTGGCCGTCTCCTCCAGGATGGCGCGGATCTGCGCGTTGGTGAGCTTGGGGCACGCGCTCCACGTCAGCGCGGCCACGCCCGCGACGTGCGGCGTCGCCATGGAGGTCCCCGTCTCGCGCAGGTAGTCCAGCCCCGCCACCTCGATGCTCACCTCCTGGCCCACGCGCTGCTTGAGCAGGCTGGCCGAATCCATGGAGACGGACGTGGTGGGCACCCAGTAGTCGGCGGGGTCGGTGAGCGTGAAGTTGCCCGTGCCGTCGGTCGGGTCGTTGTTGCCGATGATGACCGCCTTGGCGCCGGCGCGGATGGCGTTGCGCGCCTTGTCCTGGAAGTAGATGTTCCCCCGGTCCACCAGCGCGACGAAGCCCTCGCAGGTGGCGCCCTCGCCACAGTCGGAGACGGACTCCGCCAGGCCGCAGTAGACGAGCTTGCCGGTGTACGTCCCGATCCGCGTGAACTCGAGCGGCTCCGTCACGTAGCTCGCGCCCGCCACCTTGACGTCGCCATAGGGCGCCTTGCCGACGATGGTCGCGCTCAGCACGCTCACGCCCGGCCCCACCAGCGCCACCTCGTCGCCGTACTGGGAGAAGGGCGCCCACTGCCCGCTGAAGTCCACCGCGCCCACGGCGACGACGCTGCTGTAGGCCGCGGGGTAGGAGACCCCCAGCACGCCCTGGTTGCCCGTGGCGGCCACCGAGAGCACGCCGACGTCGAACGCCTCCTGGAAGGCGGTCTGCTCGGCGGTGGACCTCTCCGCGGAGCCCAGCGACAGCGAGACGATGTTCGCCTTGTTCTCCCGGCACCACTCCAGCGCGGAGATGACGTCGGAGGTGAGGCCGTTGCCTCCGGTGTCCAGCACGCGCGCCACCAGCAGCTCCACGGTGGGCGCTACGCCGGCGACGCCATCCGGGTCGTCACCAGGACGCACGTGGCCTCCCGCGCCGAGCTGCGCGGCGATGGTCGCCGCCGTGTGCGTGCCGTGGCCGCCGCCCCACTCCACGACGCCGTTGGTCACCTTCTGGTCCAGCGGCTCGTTGTCGCCGTCGATGAAGTCCTTTCCTCCGACGTACGCGGCCTGCAGCTCCGGATGCCGGTCATCCCAGCCGCTGTCGACCACGCAGACCCGGATGCCGGAGCCGGACGGCGCGCCGACATCCAGGTTGCCATCGCCGTCCGCGTCCCAGACCTGGGGCGCGCGCACCATCTTCAGGCCCTCCGTGTACTCGCCCGCGGAGCCGTGGGTGTTGGGCGTGCCGCCCAGCAGGAAGCCCGGCGGCAGGCTCGGCATGCCGAGCGCCCGCACCACCCGGTCCGGCTCCACGGACACCACGTCGGGGTCCGCGGCGAGCGCCGCCTTCGCGGCCGGAGAGACGCTGGCGGCGACGGCGTCGATGCGCGCGAAGCGCCGCTGCACCCGCGCCCCCAGCTGCCGCGCCTTCGCCGTGAAGACGTCCGCCCGGGCCAGCGCCGAGGAAGAGACGTTCGAGCGGTAGGTGATGATGACCCGCTCGCCCTCGTCCTGGTGCAAGGCCGAGGCGCTCCCCTGGGACAGGCCGGCGCGCGGCACGGAGACCTCCTCGGTGCCTGGACACACCTCCTCTTCGGGCCCCTGGGGGTCGGGATCCGACCCCGAGGAACAGGCCACCGCCCCGCCGAGCAGCCCGAGCAAGACCCAACGCTTCATCGTGTTTCTCCCTTGAACGAACGTCCCGGCCAGCGGGTAGGTGCGGCGCGCTCTCCGGTCGATTCCGAAGACCGAGGTGAACGGGAAACGCCCTCTCCCCGTTCCTGGCGCAAGTTAAGCACGCTGGCCGTTCGTCCGCTCGCGGGGCTGTCGGGCGCAGGACGGGAGACAAACGTCAAGCCACCTCGAGACGTATGCCGGGCAACGCTCCGCGTGAGCCGAGCGGGCGACCCGTCATGACGCGGCGCTGTCGATGCCGAAGATGCGCGACGCGTCGTCCGCATAGAGGGCGAGCTGGCGCTGGGTCTCGTCCGCGTCCCACCCCAGCAGGGGCGCCATGACCTCGGCGGCCACGCGCGCGGCGGCGCGCCCCTGGTCCCTCGTCTCGAACGCGACCTTCAAGCGACGGATGAGCAGGTCGGACAGGGTGTGGACGAACTCGTGCGTCACGCCCCACGCCGCCTCTGCGGCGCGGTAGGGCAGCCCCTCCGCGAGCGGGCGGGCGAGCGCGGGCTGCTCGCGGGTGAGCTGCCACACGCGGCGCCAGCGGGTGCCATAAGCCCGCACCAGGTGGACGGCCGTCGCCGTGTCCCCCACCACCTCGCGCGCGGCGGCGAGCTCCAGCTCCATGCTCACGATGTCGCCCCCCGGCAGGGGCAGCGACTCGGTGGGTGACTTGCGGCGGGGCTGACGCAGCTGCTTCTCCACGGCGTCCACCACGTCGCGCGCCATGACGCGGTAGGTGGTGAGCTTGCCTCCGCTGATGGCGAGCACGCCCGTGGGGCTGAGGTCGAGGTGGTGTTCGCGGCTGGCGCTGCCCGCGTCGGCGTTGCCGTGGTAGCCGCTCGCGGACAGGGGGCGGATGCCGGCCCAGGCGCTCACCACGTCCTCGCGGGTCAGCTTCGCGTCCGGGAAGAAGGCGTTCGCCGACGCCAGCAGATAGGCGACGTCCTCCTCGCTCGCGCGCACCTCCGCGGGGTGGGCCCGCGTGGACGTCTCCGTCGTGCCGATGATGGTGAAGCCGTCCGCGGGCAGGATGAACATGACGCGCCCGTCTCGCGGGGACAGCAGCGTGAGGGCGTCGCGGTTGCCCAACCGCTCGCGCGGCACCGCGAGGTGCACGCCCTTGCTGCCGCGCACCGCGTGCACGCTCCCCTCGGGCGAATCCAGCCGGCGGATCTCATCGCTCCACGGCCCGGTGGCGTTGACGATGCAGCGCGCGCGCACGGTGATTTCCCGCCCGGAGAGGTGGTCCACCACGACGGCGCCGTTCGCGTGCCCCGCCTCGACGGTGAGCCGCCGCACGGAGGCGTGGTTGAGCACGACGGCGCCGGCCTCGGAGGCCCCCAGCGCGTTGGCGAGCGTGAGGCGCGCGTCATCCGTGGCCGCGTCGTAGTAGCGCGCGCCCCCCTTCAGCTCCTCGGTGCGCAGCCCGGGCTCGGCGTCGTGGACCTGCCGGGCGTTGAGGCGCTGGTAGCCCTTCACGTTCCGGAAGAGCGACAGCGCGTCGTAGAGCATGAGGCCCGCGTTGAGCTTCCAGCGCGGCACGCGCGAGCCCTCGTACACGGGCCACACGAAGGCCAGGGGACGCACCAGGTGGGGCGCCAGCTTCAACAGGCGCTGGCGCTCGATGCTGGACTCGAAGACGAGGCCCAGGTGGCCATGCTCGAGGTAGCGCAGTCCTCCGTGGATGAGCCGCGACGAGCGGCTGGACGTCCCGCTGGCGAAGTCCTCCCGCTCCACGAGCGCGACCTTCAACCCGCGCAGCACCGCGTCCCGCGCCGTCCCCGCGCCCGTGACGCCTCCGCCGATGATGAGCACGTCGAACGTCTCGGTGGCCAGCGCCCGCAGGCGCTCCTCTCGGGGTCGTGTCGGTGGGACATCGACTTCGGAGGCGGCCTGACGGAGCGCGGCGGATTCGGAACGCACGCACGGATTGTAATGACGCCCCGACCGATGTGACACCCGAAAACAATGCGGCGCGTCAAGCGGTCCACAGCCCACGATTTCCAGAGGGCGCGCGAGTGGACATCGCGGAGGCGGCCGTGACGACGGGAAGGCGGAAGCCCGGGACCTGGGGGCGGGGTCCGAGGAGCCGCCCCCTCCACCTACGCTGGCGGGCGTGCCGCGACGACACTTCGGAGGACTACCGGGCGGTGCCTTCCGCGGGGAGCACGCGCGTGTGCACGAGGGGCGGGTCGTCCGGGCAGTCCGGGAGGAAGGGACACTGCACCAGCTCCATGAGGCACACGCCGCAGCCGCAATCGACGATGGTGTCGGGCGGGCAGTTGCTCGTGGCGCGCACCTCGACGGCGTCGGGGGCGCTGTCTTCCGGCGCGATGCCTTCCTCGAGCGAGGTACCGCCGCATCCGGCGAAGGCGAGCAGGAGCACGCACCACTTCGGGAGGAGCTTCATCGGAGACCTCGAGGGACGGCGGGTTCAGCCCGGCAGGAGCGCGAACATACCGCGCATTCCCACCCGCATGCAGGGTTGCCATTCATTGCGGCTGGCGCGTGGGGCAGGCGTGCCTTGCATGGCTGGGGGAAGCCGGATAGGAGGCGGCGCGCGGTCCTCCCCTCCTTCCTCCGGCGCGTCACCTTGCTCACCCCACACGACCGAAGAGACCTGGCGTGGATGGGGCTGATGGTCCTGGT
>Ga0164243_10014214_pt1 | contig 11102 bp, 8 predicted proteins | sample OricompcompostOP_FD_108781 | JGI IMG/M metagenome (GOLD analysis project Ga0164243, IMG submission 108781) | Organic Plus compost microbial communities from Emeryville, California, USA - Original compost - Organic plus compost (OP) | ecosystem: Engineered > Solid waste > Mixed feedstock >... | reverse complement strand
TCTAACGCCGGAGCGGTTGAGAGTCGCGTTGTCCGCATAGAGCGGGTGCTGCGAACCGCAGATCTGGGACGGGGGTTGTCTTATGACGAATATCAGAAGTTTCTTGAGCGCGGCAGGCGTGGCGGCGGTCGCTGCGCTGGGCATGTCGACGGCTGCGCTTGCCGACGATGATGTGAACAAGTTCGGCTACTCGATTAGCATCACGGGTACCAGCGACTACATGTTCCGCGGTATCTCCTTCAACAACGAGGATCCGGCATTTCAGCCGTTCATCGAATTCACGTACGGCAAGCCCGATCTGACCTGGTACTTGGATTTCTGGGGCTCGAATATTGCCGAGCCATTCGGACCGTTTGAGTTGGATATGTACGCTGGCGTCCGGCCCGTAACTGGTCCTGTGAGCTGGGATTTCGGTATCCTCTACTATACATATCCGAGCAATTCGATCGGCTCACCCAAGGCTTGCGCCTTGTTCGACTCGTGCGCGGACAACAACGGCGACTATCTCGAACTGAAGGCAGCGGCGTCTATCACGCCGATGACAAACCTGACGACCGGGTTGACGCTCTATTACACGCCTGACCAGGGCAACAATTACAATGAGACCTGGACGATCGAAGGTAACGCCTCTTACACGCTGCCGAACTTCTACATGTTCACGCCGACCATCAGCGGTGTGGTTGGTTATACCGACACCGGCTTGTCGTCGGGCAGTGCCGATTTCATCGGCGTCGGTCTCGGCCAGAAGGATTACACCTACTGGAATGCCGGCTTGAAGCTCTCGGTCGACAAGTACTTCATGGACTTCCGCTACTGGGATACCAGCATCGGCAAGAATGGAGCTGACGACTTCGACAATAGCTTGGCCGACTCGCGCTTCGTCTTCACGGCTGGCGTGAACCTTCCATAACCTCCCTCATACAGACTACCGATCCCGTCGCAGATGGCCGGGGCCCTTGGGCCCCGGTTCTTTTTGCGCCGGGCTTCGCCGTTTTGCTGATGTAGTTTTCACCACACGAATGACCCTCCGCGCTTGAGAATTGCCGCAACTCAGGTCAGAGATGTGTTCTGAGGTTCTCTGGCATCGTGCGGCTCAACCCGTGCTTCTATCGGTCGTCGCTCTCGTCATCCTGACCGTCGTAATCGCAGCGACGATCGTCGGGCCGCGCCTTCTTCCGCGCCACATCCGCCTCGCAAACACAGCCGACCGGCCGCACGCGTTCGGAAGCGATATGGCTTGGCTTGCCGTCCGAACGGAAGATGTGTCTGCCCTCGCGACTGCACTCGGACTAGGCCAGGTACGGTCCGCCAATTGGAGTTCCGGGATCGGTGCAATTCATGATTCCGAAATTTCCGGCTCGATCGCCTTCATCTCGCCGCCGCTCAAAGGCTGGACTCTCGTTGCGGGGGAATCGCTGCCAATTCCTGCCGGGGAGGGATTTATCGATAAGGTAACGCCGCTCCTGCAAGGCCTCGCCAACCAATTTGCCAGCGTCCAATATTTTGCGGCCTTTCCGATAATAGATTTCTACGCCTGGGCCCGTTTCGAGAAAAAGCGGTGCATCCGAACTTTCGCTGTCGGAGAGGCGGGAGTCATTTGGCAATCGGGAAAACCCACCTCCGAAGAGCGGCGGCTTGGCTTATCATTCGTTGAGGTCAGGGGTATCCGGGAACGTCACGGCGATCTTGGAGGGGAGCTCCAACTGCACCCGACTGAAGCGCACGTCTTTTCGATAGCGGCAGGCTGGAGCCTCAATCCGATGGCGATCGAATCGCCAGCCGCGCCCACGGGCGTCGGCTGGATTGCGGATGCCCCACGCATGTGGCGCCCGGAGCGCGTGCGCAAAGTGGCATGAGCGTCATCTGACGCATCACTGCGCCCGACGATAATCATAGTTCATCGACGGGCCGGGAAGGTGATCCGCGCCCCTTGCATCTCCGTTTGGTGAGGTCGGCAGCGTTACTGGCTGCTCATTTCCCCAATTTCGGGCCGTTGAACGCGCTGGGGGAATGAACACCTGATTCGCCGAGCAGAGGTTGCGCCGCGTTTCATTCTGGCCGCAGCTGCGAGGCGCGCCATCCTTGGACAGACAAAGCCGCACTTCCTTCAGCATGCCGCCAGCCCCTCCGCAGACGACGGCAATCATATCGGGCCGAAACTGCGGGTTGACCTCAAGGAACGATCTTTTGACGTCCTGAGCCGAGAGGATCTGCGACTCGAATGGATTCTGAAAGCGTTTCGGGATGTTGATCCCCTCAAACAGCCGATGCGCCAGTGCGAAATATCGGATGGGATCCAGTCCCGAGCATGTCCCGTGCGCACGGTATTCATGGATCACGAGTCCACGGCTCGGCATGATGTCGAGCATGCTGTTGATCACGGGATCAGGCACGAACGGTCGCCGAGGCAGCCGGCAATTCGAGGGATAGCCGCTGTCGTATTGCGGCCAAAGGCCATGCAACACGAACGAATAGCGCCGTCCATCTCGGCGGTTGCATTGGGTATCATCATCCTTGCCTTCGTCCGAGCAGTAGCTCGGGCTCCAGGAGAGAACCAGCGCGTAATAATCGAACTGCCCCGCGACGTTGCGCTGCGCGTCATCGTCCGATGGGTCGTCTGAATTGTCGTTGTCCGCCCGCTGGTTCGCAAACGGCGTGTTGCCGCTCGTGCCCGAACCCGCGCCTGTGGTCGCACTGCCACTGCTGACGGTGCCGCCCGGTACCGGATGCAGCGGCCCTTGAGCGCTCATAAAGTGGGCCATGTAGGCGCCGAGCGCTGCGAATATCAGGATCGTCAGAAGGAGATGGGGCCGCAGCATTTCGTTGTCTCGACGCCTGATCTCGAAGGGCCGTGTAGTGTCTAAGTCCTATTAAGCAGGGTTTTTTGCGAGCGCTTCAAGAATGCGCGCCCAGCTCCGGGCGCCTTTCTCGAAGCTTCGGATGTTGTACTTCTCATTGGGCGAATGGATGCGGTCGTCGTCCAGCCCGAAACCGACCATGAGGCTGTCCATTCCAAGCGCATCGCGGAACGATGAAACGATCGGAATCGACGCGCCGCTGCCCATCAGCACGGTGGGCTTGCCCCATTCTTCTTCTAGCGCTTTTGCGGCCGCGCGCATCGTCGGATCGTGCGTGTCGAACATAATCGCGCCGGAACCGTGAGAACCGAGCCACGTCGCCTTGCAATCGGCGGGAATGAGCGTCGCGACATAATCGCGGATCGCTTTCATGACATGATCGGGATCCTGGCCGGAAACCAGCCGGCATGTGATCTTCACCGATGCCTTCGCCGGGATCACGGTTTTCGAACCAACGCCTTGATAGCCGCCGGTCACACCGTTGAATTCGAGCGTTGGCCGCGACCACAACTGTTCGATGACGGAACGGCCCTTCTCGCCAGCAGGCATTGAAAGGCCGACGGAGCCGAGGAAAGATCCGGCCCTGACGCCGAGCGCTTTCCACTGTGCCAGCTGTTCGGCTGTCGGTTCCTGGACGCCGTTGTAGAAACCCGGAACGGCCACCTTGCCGGTGTCGTCATGAAGTGCCGCCATCACCTTCGCAAGCACCCGAATGGGGTTCGCGACCGGGCCGCCATAGATGCCCGAATGGAGGTCGCGCGTCGGTCCTGTGATGACAAGCTCGTCTCCGACCAGTCCGCGCAACATGGTCGTGATGGCTGGCGTATCCTTGTCCCACTGACCCGTATCGCAGACGAGCACCAGATCGGCCTTGAGCTCATCGCCGTGCGTCTTGAGAAATTCAGGAAGCGACGGCGACCCGCATTCCTCCTCGCCTTCGATCAAGACGGAAACGGCGACAGGCAAATCGCCCGCAACCGTCTTCCAGGCCCGTGCCGCTTCGAAGAAGGTCATCAGCTGACCCTTGTTGTCCTCGGCGCCCCGCGCGACGATCACTTCGCCGTTAGTGGGATCACTTTCAATTTTTGGTTCAAACGGCGGCGACTTCCAAAGCTCGAGTGGATCCGGCGGCTGCACGTCGTAATGGCCATAGAACAAGACGTGCGGCATGTTCGGGTCGCGATTGAGCCGGTCATGAGCGACGACCATCGGATGGCCGCTTGTCGGCACAACTTTGGCTTCCGCGAAGCCGATGTCCTTCAGCGTCGCCGCGCACCATTGTGCCGCCTTGAGGCAGCTCGCCTTGTGACCCGGATCGGTCGATACGCTATCGATGCGCAAAAGCTCGAATAAGCGGGAAAGTCCGGCAGACTTCGATTGACCTAAGTGTTCGAGAACCGTTTCGAGCTTGCTCATCGTGGTAAGACTTTCCGACGTGTTGCTCCAAAGGGCGGCGGCGAGGCGACGCTAGGAATGCCGAGCCGCATTTGCTATGGCACCACTCCCTGATGCCGATCACTCCTGACGGGAATGATGGGCAGCATGAAGACCGCAGCGGAGGTCTGATGGCACAGCCGAACGCCGACGGCAAAAGGAAATGGGTCTACGCTTTCGTGCCGGGAAGGGCCGATGGCAGCGCCGAAATGTCTGAGCTTCTGGGCGGCAAGGGCGCCAATCTTGCCGAGATGGCGGCGCTTGGGCTTCCCGTACCACCGGGGTTCACCATAACGACGGAGGTTTGCGCGGCCTTCTTTGCCGCAGGTAACAATCTGCCAGAAGAGCTCAAGTCCGAGGTGATGCGGGCTCTCGACGCCATCGGCACGACTGTGTCGGCGAAATTTGGTGATGAAGCGCGACCGCTTCTTGTTTCTGTCAGGTCGGGCTCGCGCGCCTCCATGCCGGGCATGATGGATACGATTCTCAATCTCGGCCTCAATGACAAAACGGTAGAAGGTCTCGCCGCTTTGACCGGCGACGCGCGCTTCGCATTCGACAGCTACCGCCGCTTCATCCAGATGTACGGAGACGTCGTCCTCGGTGTCGACCACGGCACGTTCGAAGACATTCTTGAAAATTTTAAGAACCTCAATGGCTTTGCGGCCGATACCGATCTCGATGTCGAGGCGTGGCGCGAGATCATCGCCGAGTATAAGGCGGCGATCGAGCGAGAGCATGGAGCACCATTTCCGCAGGATACCAGCGAGCAACTCTGGGGCGCGATCGCGGCTGTTTTCGATTCCTGGCACAACCCGCGCGCCGAAACATATCGGCGGCTTCACGACATCCCGGAAGACTGGGGTACAGCCGTGACCGTCCAGGCCATGGTCTTTGGAAACCTTGGTGACAACTCCGCTACCGGGGTTGCTTTCACGCGAAATCCATCGACAGGCGAAAAGGAAATTTTCGGAGAATACCTTCCAAACGCACAAGGCGAAGATGTCGTCGCCGGTATCCGTACGCCGCACGCGCTCACGAAAAAAGCTGCTTCCGGCACGCCCGAAACGTCTCTCGAAGTTGCGATGCCGAACGTCTTCCGCGAACTTCAACAGATCTTCGATCGTCTTGAACGGCACTATCGCGATATGCAGGACGTGGAATTCACGGTGCAACTGGGGCGTCTGTGGATTCTGCAGACCCGCTCCGGCAAGCGCACGACGGAAGCGGCATTGCGGGTCGCCGTGGATCTCGCGGCAGAGGGTCTGATCTCGCAGGATGAAGCGATCTTGCGGGTCGACCCGGCGCAGCTTGATCAGCTTTTGCACCCGGCGATCGACCCATCGGCGGAGCACGATTTCATCGCGAAAGGACTGCCTGCGTCTCCTGGCGCAGCATCCGGCGAGATCGTCTTCCACTCCGAAATGGCGGAAGCGCTGAAGGCCAAGGGTCGCGATGTCATTCTTGTACGCTCCGAGACAAGCCCAGAAGACGTGCACGGCATGCACGCTGCCGTCGGCATTTTGACGGCGCGCGGTGGCATGACAAGCCACGCCGCGGTTGTTGCGCGCGGCATGGGACGGCCGTGCGTTTCGGGCGCCGGCACGCTCCGTATCGACGCCAACGCCGGGACGATGCGAGCCGGAACTCGGACGTTCAAATCGGGAGACATTATTTCGATTGATGGCAGCACCGGCCGCGTCTATGCGGGCAAGGCCAAGATGCTCCCGCCGCAGCTTTCAGGCACGTTTGCCACTGTGATGGAATGGGCGGATAAAACCCGGCGCATGAAGGTGCGCACCAACGCCGACACGCCGCGCGATGCCCGCCAAGCGCGGTCGTTTGGAGCTGAAGGCATCGGGCTTTGTCGCACCGAGCACATGTTCTTCGAGGAAAAGCGCATTCTCGCTGTCCGCGAGATGATCTGCGCGGAAGACGAGGAGGGCCGCCAGCAGGCGCTCGACAAACTTCTTCCCGTTCAGCGCGCCGATTTCGAAGAGTTGTTCGAGATCATGGCCGGCTTGCCGGTGACGATCCGTCTTCTCGACCCGCCGCTCCACGAGTTCCTCCCGCATGAGGATCGCGAGGCTGCTCAGGTCGCAGCCGCGCTCGGAATGGACCTCATGCGTCTCAAGGCGCGGGTCGCCGAGCTAGAAGAATTCAATCCGATGCTCGGCTTCCGTGGCTGCCGCCTCGGGATCAAGTTCCCCGAGATCACGCGGATGCAGATCCGTGCAATTTTCGAGGCCGCAGTCAACGCGCAAAAGAAGACGGGCCAGGCGGTCCGCCCCGAGGTGATGATCCCGTTCATCGCCTATCGCCGCGAGTTCGATATTCTCCGCGATGTCATCACGACGACAGCGAAGTCCGTCCGGGAGGAAACGAGAGTCGCAATTCCATACGATGTCGGCACGATGATCGAGCTCCCTCGCGCGGCTCTGCGCGCAGCCGATATCGCCTCCGGTCCAAAGGGAGCCGACTTCTTCTCGTTCGGCACCAATGACCTGACGCAGACCGTGTTGGGCCTCTCGCGTGATGACGCGGCGCCGATCCTCTCGAATTACCTCGAGCACGAAGTGATTACGACCGATCCGTTCGTTTCGATCGACCAAACAGGTGTCGGCGAACTCGTGAAGATCGGCGTCGAGCGCGGCCGGTCCGTCAAGCCGAACCTGAAGACGGGCATCTGCGGCGAGCACGGCGGCGATCCGCGCTCGATCTTCTTCTTCGAAACGGTCGATCTCGATTATGTCTCGTGCTCGCCCTTTCGCGTGCCGATCGCCCGGTTGGCCGCCGCGCAAGCAGTCATTCGCCGAAAGCGACGCGAGCAAAAGTCCGCTTAGAGCGGACCGTTTTCGTGACGGTCGATTTCGTCCAGCGTCGGCCGGCGCGGCCGAGGCCCTTTATTCCGCGGCAGGAGCAGCAGCCACAGCACGAATGGCGGCACCAGAAAGCTCCAGGCGATCCAGTAGGACGTATCGCGATTTTTAATGCCGGCCAGGAAAGCCGCGGCAACCGAGGCCGTGATGGCGACTACGCCCCAAAGCACGATCCACTGCATGGCCATCGACAATTCCGATCCTCCCCGACCCGAGTGAGAGAGTCCCACTATTACCACAAATCGCCAGATGCGAACCGGCTATGGCGATTTCAAGCAGGTCTGGCCGAACTCTTTTTCGGCGGTGTGACGAAATCAAGCCCAAGATCGAGCACCGGCGCGGAATGGGTGAGCGCGCCGATCGAGATCAAATCCACACCTGTGAGAGCAATTTCCCTGACGGTATCAAGACTAACGCCGCCCGACGCTTCCGTCAGGCAGCGACCGTCGACAGCTTTTACTGCAGTGCGCAACTCCGCCAAGCTCATGTTGTCGAGCAACACGCAGTCGATCTTTTCGCGCAGTACGACATCGAGTTGTTCGAGCGTATCGACCTCGACCTCGATCTTTGTCACGTGTCCGGCGGATATCCGCGCTGCCTTTATCGCCTCCGCGACACCGCCCGCAGCAACAATGTGATTGTCCTTGATGAGGATGGCATCGAACAGACCGAACCGATGATTGTGGCCGCCACCGCAGCGGACGGCATATTTCTCGAAGACTCGAAGTCCGGGTGTCGTCTTGCGCGTGTCGACGATTTTCGCGCTCGTACCCTCCACGGTATCAACGTAACGCCGCGTCAGCGTTGCGATCCCGCACATACGCCCGATGAAATTCAGTGCCACGCGCTCGGCCGAGAGAATGGCCCGCGCATTTCCGCTGATGCGCGCGATCGTATCATCGGCCGCGACAATCTTGCCGTCATCGATATCGATTTCAAACGTGCAGTCGGGATCGAGTTCCCGGAACGCGGCTTCTGCGAGGGCAAGCCCCGATACGACGCCCGCCTTCCGCGCGACGAGAAGGGCATCCGCTCGCACGTCGGCTTCGACAGTCGCGTTCGTTGTAATATCGCCGCTAAGCCCGAGATCTTCATCGAGCGCGCTGCGAACGGCGGCAAGGACAACATTGTGAGAGAGTATCATTCGCAAATCGGACTTCGCGCTCATGAGCACGCGGCGACAGGTAGCGCGTCTGTCCGCATATTCGATGTTTCATCCAACACATCGAGATCCGCGAGCGTCAGGAACGTGCGATGCGCCAGCAATGGGTTGGTACGCGGATGATCTGTTCGATAATGACCGCCGCGGCTCTCCTTGCGCAATAGCGCAGCCGCCGCAATCAGCCGTGCGGCAAGAAGCATATTCGAAAGAACCCGATCGTTCGAACTCGCGTCGCTCAAAGCCTTGAGTTTCGCGAGCGCTGTTTTAAGGCCTTTGCCAGAGCGCTGAACGCCGACGTACTTGGTCATGATCGACCTGAGCGTCTTCAGAGCTTCCTGCCGTGAAGCCGTGTCGGCTGCGCGGCCGCTGCCAGGGATGCGATGAGGCACCACGAAATATCCGATACGATCGTGCGGAAGAAGATCGCGAATGTCGTTGGCAACGCGAGCCCCGAACACGACGGCTTCGAGGAGAGAATTCGACGCGAGCCGGTTCGCGCCGTGAAGCCCGGTGGAGGCCACTTCGCCAACAGCCCAGAGACCCGTGAGGCTCGTGCGGCCGTTCGAGTCCGTGGCAATGCCGCCCATGTGATAGTGTTCGGCCGGTGCGACGGGGATCAGATCCTTAGATGGATCGATGCCGGCACGCAGGCAGTGACCCCAGACCGTTGGGAATTCTTTTTCGAAGCGGTCGCCGATCGCCCCGCGGCAGTCGAGATAGACGCGGCGTCCGGCGTTGAGTTCATTGTAGACGGCGCGCGCAACCACGTCGCGCGGAGCAAGCTCTCCGCGCGGATCTATCGCGAGCATGAACCGCTCGCCCTCCGAATTGACGAGTGTGGCGCCTTCGCCGCGTAGCGCTTCCGTCGCGAGCGGCGTAGGATCGATTCCAGCGTCGATGGCGGTGGGATGGAACTGTACGAACTCCGGATCGGCAATCACTGCACCGGCGCGCGCAGCCATCGCAAGAGCTTCGCCCTTCGCGTAGGGGGGATTCGTTGTCAGCGCGAACAAAGCTCCGACGCCGCCTGTCGCGAGGATGACAGCTGAAGCCGGAACGAAGGCATAGCGACCGTTTCCGAGAGCTGTCGGCCGGATCAATCGGACGCCCTCGATGCGATCGTTCGCAACAATGAGATCGTCCGCTTCATAGCCTTCGAGCACGCGGACCGATGGCGTCGCCCGCACCGCCGCGATGAGCGCCTGCATGATCGCGGCACCCGCCTTGTCGCCGGAAACGCGAACGACGCGCTTCTCCGAGTGTGCGGCTTCCTTCGAGAGAACATAATGGCCTTCGAGATCGCGGTCGAAAGGCACCCCGTATCCGAGCAGATCGCGAATGCGGTCCGGCCCTTCCTCGGCAACCAGGTGCGCGACCTTCGGATCGACGATACCGGCACCTGCTTCGACGGTGTCAGCTGCATGCTTTGCGGTGCTGTCACCTTCGCCGACGGCGGCGGCGATGCCGCCCTGCGCCCACATGCTCGATGCGCCTTCGCCGAGCGGTGCAGCCGCGATGACGGTGACCGGCAGAGGCGCCAGCTTCAAGGCCGTGAAGAGTCCGGCAAGTCCCGCGCCGATGATGACGACATCACCCGGTCCCGGCTCTCCTGTGAAGCCCTTGAACTCGCGAGCTGCGCGACTCTTCTTTAATGCGGCCATCAGATTGCCCTCCTGGGCAGATGCAGACCCAGACGCTAGTTCGTCAGATTGACCATGCGTTCGACGGCGCGGCGTGCACGCACCGCGACATCGGGGTCCACGGTCACCTCATGGCGCAGGTGAACGAGGCTATCATAGATGTTTTCAAGGCTGATGCGCTTCATGTGCGGGCAGAGATTGCACGGCCGGATGAACTCGACGTCCGGCGCTTCGACTGCGACGTTGGACGCCATCGAGCATTCCGTGACGAGCATTACCTTCGCCGGTCGCTTGTCCTTCACCCACTTGATCATGCCGGAGGTCGAGCCCGTGAAGTCCGCAGCAGCGATGACGTCCGGCGGACATTCCGGATGCGCAATGATTTTGAGGTCCGGTTCGTCGGCGCGCATGCGCTCGAGCTCTTCGCCCGTGAAGCGCTCATGCACCTCGCATGCGCCCTTCCAGGCAATCACTTCGACCTTCGTCTGCGACTGCACCCACTTCGCCAGATACTGATCTGGTATGCACAAAACGCGCGGAGCGCCGAGGCTTTCCACAACTTTGACAGCGTTTGCGGACGTGCAGGTAATATCACATTCCGCTTTCACCGCTGCCGACGTGTTCACATAGGTGACGATCGGCACGCCCGGATAGGCTTCTCGGAGCATGCGAACGTCTTCTGGTGTGATCGACGATGCGAGCGAACACCCGGCGCGCATATCAGGTATGAGGACCGTTTTTTCTGGGGATAGCAGCTTCGACGTCTCCGCCATGAAGTGCACACCCGCCTGAACGATCACCTTCGCATCGGTGCGCGCTGCTTCCTTCGCAAGCTGCAGCGAGTCGCCGCGGAAATCTGAAACACAATGGAAGATTTCCGGCGTCATATAATTGTGCGCGAGAATGACGGCGTTGCGCTGCGCTTTCAGTTCAATGATCGACTTGATGAGCGGCGCATAGAATGGCCATTCCATCGGTGTGATGACGTGTTTCACGCGCGCGTAGAGCGCTGCCATTTCTTTCTCGAGGGCAGGCGACCAGAAATAGGCCAGGGGCGCCCGGGCGTTCGTACGCACCTCAAGAGCCCGAGCTAAAGTCGAAACAGCAGACGCCATGGCCTTCACCCTCC
>Ga0164243_10014213_pt1 | contig 11103 bp, 8 predicted proteins | sample OricompcompostOP_FD_108781 | JGI IMG/M metagenome (GOLD analysis project Ga0164243, IMG submission 108781) | Organic Plus compost microbial communities from Emeryville, California, USA - Original compost - Organic plus compost (OP) | ecosystem: Engineered > Solid waste > Mixed feedstock >... | reverse complement strand
GGCGCCGGTCAGTCCCCCATCGACGCCGCCACCCCGGCCGCGAGCCTTCCGAGCTGGTTCTCCGCATCCTTCATCGCGACCTCCACAGAGCCGGCGACGTCGACGATCGCGTGGGCCCCGGCGATGCCCGCCGCGGCGATCTCCTCCGGCGTGAGGGTCACCTGCCCGGCCAGCACCAGGGTCGTCGCCCCCGCGCCGCCCGCCCCGACGGTCTTCGCCAGCGAGTGCAGCGCCGAGACCACCTTGCCCCGCAGGGTCTGGGAGTCGAATCTCCCCTCTCCGGTGACGACCAGGTCCGACGCCGCGACGTCGGCCTCCAGCCCGGTCGCCTCGGCGACGACGGTCGCGCCCGACACCCGCGTCCCGCCGAGGGCGATGAGTGCGGCGCCGAGGCCTCCCGCGGCACCGGCACCGGCATCGCCGGTGATGTCGCGGCCCGCGATCCCGCTCAGCACCGACGCCCACTCGGCCAATCGCCTCTCCAGGAGTTCGACGGTGTCCGGGTCGGCGCCCTTCTGCGGACCGAACACCGCCGCGGCGCCGAGCGGGCCCAGCAGCGGGTTCTCCACATCCGACGCGACGACGATCTCGACGTCGCGCACGAGCCGCGCCGCCGCCTCCGGTCCCCCGAGTGCGTCCACGAGGCCGGCACCGCCGTCGGTGGTCGCGCTGCCGCCGAGGCCCACCACGAGGCGTCGGGCGCCCGCCGCCACCGCGGCCCGCACGAGCTCCCCCACCCCGTGGGTGGTCGCCGAGACCGCGGTGCGCGGGGTGGGCCGGCCGCCGAGCTGGTGGAGTCCGCAGGCCTGGGCGCACTCGACGTAGGCGGTCGCCGAATCCGCGTCGTGGAGCCAGCGAGCGGTGACCCCGGCGCCGAGCGGACCGTGCACGTCCTCGGTGACGACGGTGCCGAACCTCGATGCCAGCACGTCGACGAAGCCCGGCCCGCCGTCGGACTGCGGTGCGGTCACCAGGACGTCCGACGGTCGCGCCGATCCCCAGCCACGGGCGATCGCCTGCGCGGCCGCCACCGCGGACATGGTGTCGCCGAAGGAATCCGGCGCGATCAGGACATGCACCCCGGCCTCCTCGCCGATCGAGGGGCGCGGTGGGCAAGCGCCGCCGACCCCGGTTCAGACCTCGAAGTATAGGAGCGCCACCGGCACCCGGCAGGGTGAGCGATCGGTCCGCCGACCGTCCCCCGGAAAGCGACGACCACGCGATTCGACCGCGATCGGCATCCCCTAGTCTCGTAGTCGTGAAGCTGCCATGGAAGAAGGACGAGTCGCCGGCGGAATCCGGCGACGGCTCGGTGTCCCTTGCGAAGGAGAACGAATCGACCGACACGTCGGCCGAGGAGATCTCCACGACCAAGAAGGGCAGCAAGTACACCCCCGGCAAGGGACGCCCGACGCCCAAGCGCCGCGAGGCGGAGAACCGTCGCCGCGGTCCGGTGGCGCCGCCGCCGACGACCCGCGCCGAGGCCCGCGCGCGCCGCAAGGAACTCAAGTCGACCCTCTCCAAGGAGGAGAAGAAGGCGCTGGCCGCCGAGCGTCGTGCCAAGCGCCTCGAGCAGCGCGAGCGGATGATGGAGGGCGACGAGGCCTTCCTCATGCCCCGCGACAAGGGTCCCGTGCGCCGCTACGCCCGCGACATCGTCGATTCCCGGCGCAACTTCGCGGGCCTGTTCATGCCGTTCGCCATCGTGCTGATCGTGCTGATGTTCCTGGTGCCCCAGCTCGCGGCGATCACCAACCTGCTGCTCCTGGCCTTCGTCGTCCTGATGGCGATCGACGGCATCATCCTCGGCCGGATCGTGAATCGTCGTGTGGCCGAACGCTTCCCGGACACCGCAGACGGTGGTTTCAAGCTCGGCTGGTACTCGTTCACCCGCGCCATGCAGCTGCGGAAGATGCGGGCCCCGCGGCCGATGGTCTCGCACGGCGACGAAGTCTGATCCATGACCGGTCGCGCTGTGCGCACGCTCGTTCTCGGTGGTGTGCGGTCGGGTAAATCGGCGTACGGCGAGTCGCTGTTGGGCTCGCACCGGCAGATCCGCTATCTGGCGACCGGGTCGCGGACGTCGACCGACGCCGAGTGGCTGGCCCGGATCGCCGCCCACCGGGAGCGTCGCGACGATCGTCACACCACGATCGAGACCACCGACCTCGCCGGCGAGCTCCGCGCCGCCCCCGACATCCCGGTGATCGTCGACGACCTCGGCAGCTGGCTGACCGCGCGGGTCGATGCGCTCGGCGGGTGGGAGTCCGGTGACGTCGACCTCGACCCCGAGATCGCCGACCTGCGTGATGCGTTGCGCGGCATGAACGCCGACACCGTGGTCATCAGTTCCGAGGTCGGCCTGTCGCTGGTGTCCTCGACCCCGGCCGGACGACTCTTCCAGGATCTGCTGGGCACGCTGAACGCCGCCGTCGCGCAGGCCTGCGACCGGGTGTCGCTGGTGGTCGCCGGGCGCGTCCTCGACCTTCCGCGCGGCGAGTTCGACGCGGCGCCGGTTCCGCCGACAGCCGCCGAGCCGGCCCCGAACGAGCAGGCCCCGAACGAGCAGGCCCCGAACGAGCAGGCCCCGAGCGACCGGACATCGAACGACCAGGCCGAGGAAGCCCCGGCGAACGCCCCCGAGACCGCGACAGCGGCCACGCCCGCTCCCGGCACGGCCGGCGCCCCGGCCGCCAGGACCCGGGTCGCGGCCACCCCGGTCGCCGCCGACGCATCCGACCTCCCCGACCCCACGGACGCGGAGGTCTTCCCCGCCGTCACGCCGCCCGACGAGGCGGTCGCGTTCACCGCGCGGGAACGGCAGAACTCGCTGACCAAGCCGCCGGGCTCGCTGGGGCGCCTCGAGGAGATCGGCGTGTGGATCGCCGCGTGCCAGGGACAGTGCCCGCCCGCGCCGATCGTCAAGCCGGCCGTCGTGGTCTTCGCCGGTGACCACGGCGTCGCCCGCTGCGGCGTCTCGGCCTTCCCGCCCGAGGTCACCGCGCAGATGGTCGCCAACATCGAGCACGGCGGCGCCGCGGTCAACGTGCTCGCGGCACGGGCCGGCGCCTCGGTGACGGTCGTCGACATGTCGGTCGACGCCGACACCGCCCCACACCTGTCGACCTACAAGGTCCGCCGCTCCAGCGAGGACCTGCGCACGACCGACGCGATCACGATCGCCGAGGCCCGTGCGGCGCTGGCCGCCGGGCGCGCCATCGCCGACCGTCTCGTCGACTCGGGCAGCGATCTGCTGATCGCCGGCGAGATGGGCATCGGCAACACCACCCCGGCGACGGTCCTCGTCGGCGCCCTGACCCGCCGGGAGCCCGTCGAGATCGTCGGCCGCGGAACGGGTGTCGACGACCACGGGTGGATGCGCAAGACGGCGGCGATCCGCGACGGCATGCGGCGCGCCCGCAAGGTGGTGCACGATCCGCTGGCCCTGCTCGCGGCGGTCGGCGGTGCCGACCTCACCGCCGTCGCGGGCTTCCTCGCGCAGGCGGCGGTGCGCCGGACGCCGGTGATCCTCGACGGTCTGGTGATCACGGCCGCGGCGATGGTCGCCGACGCGCTCGCGCCGGGCGCGACGCGCTGGTGGATCGCCGGCCACCGGTCGGTGGAGCCGGCCCATCAGATCGCCCTCGACCATCTCGACCTGAAACCCGTCCTGGAGATGTCCATGCGTCTCGGCGAGGGCAGCGGCGCGGTCCTGGCGCTGCCGATCGTGCAGTCCGCGGTGGACATCATGACCTCGATGGCGACCTTCGACGAGGCCGGTGTCGCCGGTCGCGACGACTCCCCCGCCGACGTCGAGATCCCCTGAGTCACCGGACGGCACGGCGATGATCTCACCGGTGCGGGCCGTCCGGACGGCGCTCGGCTGGATGACCGTCGTGCCCGTGGGCGCCGACGGTGAGGAGACCCCCGACCGCGAACTGGGCGGGTCGGTGCTCGCCGCGCTGCCCGTCGTCGGCGCGCTCCTCGGGGCGGCTGCGGCCGGGATCGCCTACGGACTGGGGCACACCGGTCTGCCGATCGCGCTGATCGGCGTGCTGGTCGTCGCCGCCCTGGCGGTGCTCACCCGCGGCATGCATCTCGACGGTCTCGCCGACACCGCCGACGGACTGGGTTGTTACGGACCACCCGACCGGGTGGCCGAGGTGATGCGCAGCGGGACCGTCGGACCGTTCGGTGTCGCCACGCTGGTCCTCACGCTCGGGGTGCAGGCCACGGGGATCGCCGGTCTCGCCGCCGGATCACGTTGGTACGAGCTCGCTTTCGCTGTCGCCCTGGGGCGTCTGGGCGCCGTCATCGGTGCCCGCCGAGCGCTGGGTCCGGCTCACCCCGACGGCTTCGGCGCCCTCGTCGCGGGCACGCAGCAGACCTCGATCCCGGTGTGGCTCGCGGTGTTCGCCGTCGCGACGCTGCCGATGGGCTGGGACGGCGACGGTGTCGACGTGACCGGGCTGGTGCAGGGCTGGCTCGTCCTGGCGGCCGTCGCCGGATTCGGCCTGCTCTTCACCCGCCACTGCGCCCGGCGCATGGGCGGCGTCACCGGTGACGTCCTCGGCGCGACCATCGAACTCTGCGTCGCGATCGCCGTCGTCGGCCTGCTGCTCTGACCTCCGGCCGAGCGACCTTCCCCGAATGCGGCTCTGGCGTCACGATCGTGAGACCGTGACGCCAGAACGCGAGAGTCTTCCCTTACGGGCGGTAGAGCTCCGTCATCCACCCGTGGGTGTCGGCGAAGGTGCCGCGCTGGATGCCGGTGAGCGTGTCGCGCAGCGCCTGCGTGACCTCGCCGGTCTTTCCGTCGTTGATCGTGTAGTCCTCGTCGGCGCCCTTGACGCGGCCGACCGGGGTGATCACGGCGGCGGTGCCACACGCGAAGACCTCGGTGATGTCACCGGACGCGACGCCCTTGCGCAGCTCCTCGGTGCTGATCTTGCGCTCCTCGACCGCGAAGCCGGCGTCGGTGGCCAGCGTCAGCAGCGAGTCGCGGGTGATGCCCGGCAGCAGCGACCCCGACAGCTCGGGGGTCACCAGGCGGGCGTCGGCGCCGGAGCCGAACACGAAGAACAGGTTCATGCCGCCCATCTCCTCGATGTAGCGGCGCTCGATCGCGTCGAGCCAGACCACCTGGTCGCAGCCCTGCTCGGTGGCCTGGCGCTGCGCGAGGAAGGCCGCGGCGTAGTTGCCGCCGCACTTGGCGAAGCCGGTGCCGCCCGGGGCCGCCCGGACGTACTCGGTGGACAGCCACACGCTGACCGGCTTGATGCCGCCGGAGAAGTACGCACCGGCCGGCGAGGCGATCACGGCGTAGATGTACTCCGTCGACGGAGCGTTGACGCCGAGGCCGGCCTGCGAGGCGAACATGAACGGCCGCAGGTAGAGCGACTCCTCGCCGCCTGACGGCGGGACCCACTCGTGGTCGGCCTCGAGGAGCGCCTTGAGCGAGGCGATGAAGTCCTCGGTCGGCAGCGGCGGCATCGCGAGACGCTCGGCGCTGCGCTGCAGACGCTCGGCGTTGGCCTCGGGGCGGAACGCGGCGATCGAGCCGTCGGGCTGACGGTAGGCCTTGAGGCCCTCGAAGATCTCCTGACCGTAGTGGAGCACCATCGCCGACGGGTCCAGCGCGATCGGCCCGTAGGGGCGTACCTGCGCGTTGTACCAACCCTTGTCGTGGGCGTAGTCGATCATCACCATGTTGTCGGTGAAGTGACGGCCGAAGCCGGGTCCGGCCAGGATTTCCGCACGCTGGTTCTCCGAAACCGGATGGGGATGCTCGGTACGCTTGAACTCCAAGGTCATGGGGTCCATCGTACCGCCGGGTACAACCGCGTTTACGCGCCCATGGGGCATTCCGGCCCTATTCCGGACGGCCCAAGGACTTTCGCTACACGTGCGAGGGCACGAACGGGGGGATGACCACCTCGCACGGCAGATCCCGCCCGCGCACGTCGATCACGACCTCGTCGCCCTTCTTCACACCCGACGCGGTGTCGAGGAGCGCGAGCGCGATGCCCTGCTTCAGCGTCGGCGAGAAGGTGCCCGACGTGCACTCCCCGATCACGGTGTCGCCCAGCCGGACCGCGCAGCCGGCACGCGGCACGCCGCGTCCGACGGCCTTCAGACCGTACAGGCGACGGGCCGGCCCGTTCTCCTTCTCCGCCAGCAGCGCGTCGCGCCCGAAGAACGACGGCTTGTCCCAGCCGACGGCCCAGCTCGACCGCGCCTGCACCGGCGAGATCTCCGGGCTCAGCTCGTGCCCGTGCAGCGCGTATCCCATCTCGGTGCGCAGGGTGTCGCGGGCACCGAGACCGGCCGCCTGGCCGCCCGCGGCGGCGACCGCCTCGTACAGCGTGTCGAAGACGGCGCCGGCGTCGTCCCACCGGGGCAGGACCTCGTAGCCGCGTTCGCCGGTGTAGCCGGTGCGACACACCCGGACCGGCTTGGGCCCGTCGGCGGTGGACAGCTCGGCGTCGGCGAAGGCCATGTACTCGATGTCGGCGGGCAGGCCGAGTCCGGCGAGGACCTCGGGCGAGCGCGGTCCCTGCACCGCGAACACCGCGAACTCGCGATGCTGGTCGACCACCGAGACGCCTTCGGGCGCAACCTCTTTCAACTTCGCCACGACCGTCGCCGTGTTGGCCGCGTTGGGCACCAGGAAGACCTCGTCGTCACCGACGAGATAGGCGATCAGGTCGTCGACGACCCCGCCGCCCTCGTTGCAGCACAGGGTGTACTGCGCCTTGCCGGGGGCGATCTTGCGCAGGTCGTTGGTGAGGGTCGAGTTCACGAACTCCGCGGCGCCGGGACCGGAGACCAGCGCCTTGCCGAGGTGGCTGACGTCGAAGATCGCCACCGCCTCGCGGACGGCGGTGTGTTCGGCGACGGTGCCCGCGTAGGACACCGGCATGTTCCATCCGCCGAATTCGGCGAAGGTCGCACCGAGTGCGGCGTGGCGGTCTGCGATCGGGCCGGCAAGGAGTTCGCTCATGGGCTCTACGCTAACGGGCGCCCGCGACCTGCGGACCGCCTCCCGCAGTCCCCGTACGGGCACCGTCTGCTGTGGCAGAGTTGACCGGGTGAGCAAGAACGACACCGTCGACCGCGTACGCGGCCCAGAATTCGACCTGTCCACCTCGATCGCCAAGGGCGACACCGCGCTCGTCATCGGCCTGGTCTCGCCGCCGGAGGCCGACGACGAGAAGACCGAGAAGAAGGACGCCACCGCCGAACCCACGCTGGCCATCGGCGAGGGCCTTCTCGACGACGCCCAGGCGGCCGCGATCTCCGCGGCCGTGACCGCCCTGGGCGCGAGCGGGTCGCACGGCGAGGTCGTGAGGGTCCCCGCACCCGAGTCCCTGCCCGTGGACCTCGTCGTCGCCGTCGGCCTCGGCTCGCCCGACGACCTCGACGACGCCGAGAAGGTCCGCCAGGCCGCCGGCATCGTCGCCCGCGAACTCGACGGCATCGAGTCCGCGGCCACCACGCTGTCGTCGGTGGACCTCGGCGCCACCGTCGAGGGCCTGTTCCTCGGCGCCTACCGCTTTGACGAGTTCCGCTCCGAGTCGTCGAAGCCGAAGAAGACCCCGCCGCAACACTTCACGCTGATCGTCGAGTCGAAGTCCAAGGAGGCCAAGGCCGAGCTCGACCGGGCGGTCGCCGTCGCCGACTCGGTCGCCATCGCCCGCGACTTCGTCAACACCCCGCCGAGCCACCTCTACCCGGATGAGTTCGCCGCCCGTGCCCGCGCGCTGGCGTCGAAGGCCGGGCTGTCGGTGGAGATCCTCGACGACAAGGAGCTCGAGGCGAAGGGCTTCGGCGGCATCGTCGGCGTCGGCAAGGGCTCGTCGCGCCTGCCCCGCTTGGTGCGGCTCACCCACGACGCCAAGAAGGGCTCGAAGAAGGTCGCCCTCGTCGGCAAGGGCATCACCTTCGACACCGGCGGCATCTCCATCAAGCCGGCGGCCAACATGGACCAGATGACCTCGGACATGGGCGGTGCCGCCGCGGTCATCGCCGCGACGATCCTGGCCGCGCGCCTCGACCTGGACGTGTCGGTCACCGCGACCGTGCCGATGGCCGAGAACATGCCGTCGGGTACCGCGCAGCGCCCGGGCGACGTCCTCACCCAGTACGGCGGCACGACCGTCGAGGTCCTCAACACCGACGCCGAGGGCCGCCTGATCCTCGCCGACGCGATCGTCCGCGCCTGCGAGGACGAGCCCGACTACCTGATCGACACCGCGACGCTCACCGGCGCGCAGATGGTGGCGTTGGGCACCCGGACCCCGGGCGTGATGGGCACCGAGGAGTTCCGCGACCGGGTCGCCGCCAGGTCGGCGGATGTCGGCGAGAACGCCTGGGCGATGCCGCTGCCGGCCGAGCTGCGCGCCGATCTCAAGTCGCGCGTCGCCGACCTGGCGAACGTCACGCCGCACCGGTGGGGCGGGATGCTCGCCGCGGGCATCTTCCTGAAGGAGTTCGTCGCCGACGGCGTGGAATGGGCCCACATCGACATCGCCGGACCGGCGTTCAACACCGGCGGCCCGTGGGGGTACACGCCCAAGGGCGGCACGGGCGTTCCGGTCCGGACGATCGCGGCCGTCCTCGAGGACATCGCCGCCAACGGCTGACCCCGCCCGCCCATGCGCCGCGCGCGATCCGCGCCGGCGCATGGGCGCGGCAGCGCATCGCCCAGAAATGGTTACCGCCGAGTACGAGCCGAATCGAGTCGTACGACCGCCGTGCGGGTAGGGTGATCCGCGGGGATGAGTGGCTGACCCGCCACCCATCTCGGCGGTTACCCCGACCGCTCCCCAAGACCCTGTGCCCCCGGCGCACACACCGACGGGCCGTAGACCTACAGACCACCACGTCGAGTTCAGGAGTTCACAACGATGGCCTTCTCCGTCCAGATGCCCGCCCTTGGTGAAAGTGTCACCGAGGGGACAGTCACCCGGTGGCTGAAGGAGGAGGGCGACACCGTCGAGGCCGACGAGCCCTTGCTGGAGGTGTCGACCGACAAGGTCGACACGGAGATCCCGGCCCCCACCTCCGGTGTGCTGGTGAAGATCATCGCCCAGGAGGACGACGTCGTCGAGGTCGGTGGTGAGCTCGCCCTGATCGGCGACGCCGACGAGGCCGCGTCCGGCTCCGACGACTCCGTCGGCGGCGACGCCCCCACCGAGGCCGCCCCCGAGCCCGAGCCCGAAGAGGCCGCCGCCGAGCCCTCCACCGAGGAAGAGGCTCCCGCCGAGAAGCCCACCGCGGCCACCGGTTCGGGTTCGGCCGAGGGCACCGAGGTGCTCATGCCCGAACTCGGCGAGTCCGTCACCGAGGGCACCGTGACCAACTGGCTCAAGCAGGTCGGCGACGAGGTCGCCGCCGACGAGCCGCTCCTCGAGGTCTCCACCGACAAGGTCGACACCGAGATCCCGTCGCCGGTCGCCGGCACCCTGCTGGAGATCCTGGCCCAGGAGGACGACGTCGTCGAGGTGGGCGGCAAGCTGGCCGTCATCGGCGACGCCTCCGCCGCGCCGGCCGAGAAGGCCCCCGAGCCCGAACCGGAGCCCGCGGCCAAGGAAGAGCCGAAGCCGGAACCCAAGCCCGAGCCCAAGCCGGAACCCAAGCCCAAGCCCAAGCCGGAACCCAAGCCCAAGCCGGAGCCGAAGGCCGAGGCCCCGGCGAAGACCGACCCGCCGACCGTCGAGTCGACGCCGTACGTCACCCCGCTGGTGCGCAAGCTCGCTGCCGAGCACAACATCGACCTGAACACCATCAAGGGCACCGGCGTCGGCGGCCGCATCCGCAAGCAGGACGTGCTGGCCGCCGCCGAGGCCGCCAAGGCACCCGCTGCCGCCCCGGCCGAGAAGCCCGCTGCGGCAGCGTCTTCCGCGCCGGCCGCCGCCGCTGCGTCGCCGGAGATCCGTCCGGAGCTCGCCGAGCTGCGCGGCACCACGCAGAAGGCCAACCGCATCCGCCTCATCACCGCCAAGAAGACCCGCGAGTCGCTGCAGCAGTCCGCTCAGCTCACGCAGGTCCACGAGGTCGACCTGACCAAGATCGTCGCCCTGCGCAAGGCGGCGAAGGAGCACTTCAAGGCGACCGAGGGCGTCAACCTGACCTTCCTGCCGTTCATCGCCAAGGCCGTCGTCGAGGCGCTGAAGGTCCATCCGAACGTCAACGCGTCGATCGACGAAGACGCCAAGGAGATCACCTACTACGAGAAGGTGCACCTGGGCATCGCCGTCGACACCCCGCAGGGACTCCTGTCGCCGGTGATCCACAACGCCGACGACCTGTCGGTGGCCGGCCTGGCACGTGCGATCGCCGACATCGCCGATCGCGCCCGCAACAACGGCCTCAAGCCCGACGAGCTGGCCGGCGGCACGTTCACGATCACCAACATCGGCAGCCAGGGCGCGCTGTTCGACACCCCGATCCTCGTCCCGCCGCAGGCGGCGATGCTCGGCACCGGCGCGGTCGTCAAGCGTCCGGTCGTCGTCACCGACGAGGACGGCTCGGAGTCGATCGCCATCCGGTCGATGGCCTACCTGCCGCTGACCTACGATCACCGCCTCATCGACGGCGCCGACGCGGGCCGCTTCCTGACCACGGTGCGCAAGCGTCTCGAAGAGGCGTCGTTCGCCGCGGATCTGGGACTGTAAGCACACGAGGAGAAGCGAGGGACTCGGGACACGCTGATGCGCATCGCCGTCGCCGGCTCACAGGGCCTCATCGGTAACGCCCTCGTCAACTCGCTGCGCGCGGCGGGCCACACGGTCATCCGTCTGGTCCGCCGCGAAGCCCTCGACGACGACGAGTTCAGCTGGGATCCCGAGACGATCGGGCTGCCGCCCGAGACCCTCGACGGCGTCGACGCGGTCGTCTCCCTCGGCGGCGTCGGCGTCGGCAACGGCCGCTGGACGGGGCGCTTCAAGCAGGAGTTGCGCGACTCGCGCATCACCCCGACCGAGGTGCTGGCCGAGGCGGTCCGCGAGCACGGCATCCCGACCTTCGTCAGCGCCAGTGCCACCGGCTACTACGGCGACACCGGCACCCGCGCAGCGGTCGAGACCGACCCGCCCGGCG
>Ga0164243_10014211_pt1 | contig 11103 bp, 10 predicted proteins | sample OricompcompostOP_FD_108781 | JGI IMG/M metagenome (GOLD analysis project Ga0164243, IMG submission 108781) | Organic Plus compost microbial communities from Emeryville, California, USA - Original compost - Organic plus compost (OP) | ecosystem: Engineered > Solid waste > Mixed feedstock >... | reverse complement strand
TTCACGCCCCGCAAGATCAACGCGCTCGAACCCAAGATCCGGGAGTTCTGCGCGCAGAGCCTCGACGCTGTCGCCGGCGCCGAGAGGTTCGACATCATCAAGGATTTCGGCGCGATCATGCCCATGCGGGTGATCAGCGCGCTGCTGGGGATCCCCGAGGAGGACCAGGAGAAGATCCGCGACCACGGCAACGCGCAGATGCGCACCGAGGCGGGCAAGCCCATGAAGGCCGCCGAGGAGGGTCTGGTCGACGGGTCGATCTTCGAGGCGTACATCGACTGGCGCAAGGACAACCCGTCCGACGACATCATGACCGAGTTGCTCAACGTCGAGTTCACCGATGAGCACGGTGTCACCCGCAACCTCACGCGCGAGGAACTGCTGATCTACATCAACGTCGTCGCCGGTGCGGGCAACGAGACCACCACGCGGCTGATCGGCTGGGCCGCAAAGACACTCGCCGAACACCCCGACCAGCGCCGTCAACTCGTCGAGAACCCCGCCCTGATCCCGCAGGCCATCGAAGAGATCCTGCGGTTCGAGCCGCCCGCCCCGCACGTGGCCCGGTACGTCACGCGCGACGTCGAGTACCACGGCCGGACGGTCCCCGAGGGCAGCGTGATGATGCTGCTGATCGGCGCGGCGGTGCGTGACAGTCGCCAGTTCCCGCCCGACGGCGAGGTTTTCGACATCAATCGCGCGCCGCGTCAGCACCTGGCGTTCAGCGTCGGCACCCACTTCTGCCTGGGCTCGGCGCTGGCCCGCCTCGAGGGCCGCGTCGCACTCGAGGAGATCCTCAAGCGATTCCCCGAGTGGGACGTCGACCTCGCGAGCGCCGAGCTCTCGCCCACCTCCACGGTGCGGGGCTGGGACTCGCTGCCGGTGATCGTCCGATGACCGCGGCGCTCACGGTTCCCCGGGACTGGACCGAGATCACCCCGCAGTGGCTCACGGCCGCGCTCGCAACGCACCATCCCGGCGCCGTGGTCGAGGGTGTCGGCGTCGACATGCGCGACGACGGCACGAACCGGCGGGCGCGACTCGCCGTGACGTACCGTCCCGGGCCTGCCGGGCCCGCCACGGTGTTCGTCAAGGCCGTGGACCCCGACCACAAGGCGATGATCAAGATGACCAGCGGCCTGCTGCACGAGCCGCGACTGTTCAACTCGGACGTGGCGCTGCCGCTGGAACATCCGACGGTCTACGCGGCGGCGATCGACGAGGCCGACGAGGAGTTCGTGCTCGTCATGGAAGACCTCACGGCCCGCGGTGCGGACCCGCGCGACGCGACGCGGCCGCTGACCGTCGACCAGGCCGCCAACGGCGTGCGTGCGCTCGCGCGCCTGCACGCGCGGTTCTGGGGTGAGCGGCTTCGGCAGCCCGCACTGGCGTGGCTCGAACCGTTCGAACCGTGGGACGGGATGCAGTGGGCGCCGCTGCCGGCCGCGCTCGAGCGACTCGGTGACGACGCGCCGCCGTCGGTACAGGCGCTGACCATCGACCACCTCGTCGAGGGCGTCTGGAAGCCCTACATCCGCTGCCTCACCGCGTCGTCGGAACCGCAGACCCTGCTGCACGGCGACGCGCACATCGGCAACACCTACCTCACGCCCGACGGTGACGTCGGATTCCTCGACTGGCAGGTCGCGCGCCGCGGGAACTTCGCGGTGGATCTCGGGTACTTCCTGCAGGGCGCCCTGCGTACGGAGGACAGGCGCATCGCCGAGCGGGAGCTGTTGCAGGAATATTCTGACGCGCTCGAGTTACCCGACGCGGAAAAGCCCTCGCTGGAACAGATCTGGTTGCGGTACCGCGCGTCGGTCGCACATGGGCTCATGACGTGGCTCGCGACCGCGAGCGCGGGGGAGTTGTGGCAGCGTCCCGACATCGCGCTGGCGCTCGCGCAACGCTATTCGGCGGCGTACGAGGATCTGCAGACCGCCGAGGCGCTCGCGGATCTGACCGCCTAACCTCTCACCACCGCAGGGTCGGGTGCGCTGCGGTCCGACGGCAGCAGCGCCCCGGCGACCACCGAGATCGCCGACACGGCAACCAGATACCACGCGATCGAGTCACTGGATTGCGTCGCGGCGTACAGCGCTGCGGCGATCGTCGGCGCGAACGCCGACCCGACGACCTGTGACAGCGTGTAACCGATCGACACCCCGCTGTACCGGACGTCGGCGTCGAAGGCGAGGCTGAACAGCGCGCCTGTCACGCCGGCGGCCGGGGCCATCGCCAGGCCGAACACCAGGACCAGCGCGACGCCGAACAGCAGCGCGCTGCCGGTGTCGATCAGCGCGAAGACCGGGAACACCGAGGCCGCCATGAGGACCACGCCGACCAGGAACAGACGTTTGCGGCCCACCGCATCCGACCACGCGCCGAAGGCCGGGTAGGCCGCCACGGCCACCAGCGCGGCGACGAAGACAGCGAAAAGTGCGGCGGTGCGGTCGATCCCGGCGGCGGTGGTGGCATAGGACACCAGGTAGGCCACGCAGATGTAGGCGAACACCCCCTGGGACAGGTAGGCGCCCGCCACCAGCACGATCTGGCGCCAGTGCCTGCGGAACGCCTCGACGATCGGCATCCGCCGTACCGCCGAGTTCTGCACCACCGCGGAGAACTCGGGGCTCTCGGTCAGCTTGAGCCGGATCACCAGACCGATCACGATCAGCACGGCGCTGAACAGGAACGGCAGCCGCCACCCCCACGCGAGGAACTGCGCGTCGGGCAGTTGCGAGGCCAAAAAGAACGCCAGCGTCGCCGACGCCGTGCCTGCCGGGGCGCCCATCTGGGGGAAGGCGCCGTAGAAACCACGCCGGTCGGCGCTCGCGTGCTCGACGGCCATGAGCGTCGCGCCGCCCCATTCGCCGCCGACTGCGAAGCCCTGGCACAGGCGCAGCACGGTCAGCAGGACCGGGGCCGCCAGCCCGATCTGGGCGTAGGTGGGCAGCAGGCCGATCAGCACGGTCGAGACACCCATGCCGACAAGGGAGTACACGAGCATGCGCTTGCGGCCGATGCGGTCGCCGAAATGCCCGAACACGATGCCGCCGAGCGGTCGGGCGATGAACCCGACGCCGAATGTCGCGAACGACAGGAGAATGCCCGCCGCGGGCGAGGCCTGTGGGAAGAACAGCTTGGGGAAGACGAGCGCGGCCGCGGTCCCGTAGATCAGGAAGTCGTAGAACTCGACCGTGGTCCCGATGAAGCTCGCGACCGCGACGCGAAGCGGGGATACCCGCACCCCCGTCGACGTGGCCATGCCCGTGGCGCTAGTCGCTCGCGGGCAGCGGCTTGGCCTCCTTGAGGCCCAGCGGTGTGGTCCCGATCGACAGCGTCCCGGCGCCGGCCTTGGTGACCAGCACCTCGGCGCCGTTGTCGTCGACGTAGCGTTTGCCCATCAGGGTGCCGTCGGCGAATGCCGGGTCGAGCGTTGCGCCACTGTCCTTCTCGGCGTCCAGCGGGATCATCGGGACGCCTCCGGCGCGCAGGTCGTCGAGGCTGTCGGCGCTGCGGACGACGATCACCTGGGTGTCGCACACCTGGCTCTGCAGGCGCGTGCCGTTCTTGATCACTGATGACTCCTTCGATTCCTACGAGATGGGCTGGAGTTCGTCGACGAGTTGACGGCGCAGCACCTTGCCGGTGGCGTTGGTGGGCAGTTCGGCGCGGAAGACCACGCGGTCGGGGGTGCGGGATCCGCGCAGGTGTTTGCGGACGTGCTCGCGGAGTACGTCGGCGTCGGGTTCGGCGCCGTCGGCGGGCACCACGACCGCGACGATGATCTGGCCCCACTGGGGGTCCTCGGGGCCGACCACCGCGACGTCGCGCACGTCGGGATGTTCCACGAGAACGTCCTCGATCTCGGCGGGAGCGATGTTCTCGCCGCCGCGGATGATGGTGTCGTCCGACCGGCCGCCGATGAACAGATAGCCGTCCTGGTCAAGCATCGCAACGTCTTTGGTGGGGAACCAGCCGTCCTCGTCGAGCACCGACCCGATCTCGGTGTACCGGCCGGACACCTGCTCGCCGCGCACGAACAGCTCACCGGTCTCGCCGGGCCCCAGCACGGTGCCGTCCTCGCCGCGGATCTGCACCTCGATCCCGGGCACCACCTGTCCCACCGACCCGAGGCGGCGGGTCACCGCGGGGTCGTCGGAGGCCAGCGCGGCCCGGTGGTCGTCGGGTCCGAGGACCGCGATGGTGGAGCTGGTTTCGGTGAGACCGTAGGCGTTGACGAATCCGACGTTCGGCATCAGCTCCAGCGCCTTGCGGACCAGGGGCAGCGCGACCTTGGATCCGCCGTAGGCGAGGTTGCGCAGGGTCGGCAGCTCGGCGCGCGTGGTCTCGAGTGCGGTGACGATACGGTCGAGCATGGTCGGCACCACGGTGGCAGACGTGACCCCCTCGGTGCGCACCAACTCGACCCAGCGGTGTGCGTCGAAGTTGCGCAGGTACACCATCTTCCGGCCGGCGTACAGGTTGGACATCGCCGCGCTGACACCCGCGATGTGGTACGGCGGCACACAGATCAGCGCGGCGTCCTCCGGTGCGGCCGAACCGAATTCGACGGTCCCGGTGATGTAGCTCGTGAGGTTGTTGTGGGTGAGTTCGACGGCCTTGGGGCGCGATGTGGTGCCCGAGGTGAACAGCACCACCGCGACCGCGTCGGGGTCGGCGAACTCTGCGGCCGGATCGGCCGTGCGGGCCTGGGACAGGAACTCCTCGGAGGTGAGCACCGGCCTGCCCGCTCCGGCGAGCATGCCGGCGTACTCGCCGTCGGCGATCACCAGCGGTGTGGGCAACCGGTCGACCAGCTCGCGCAGACCTTCGGCGCTGAGACGGTAGTTCAGGGGGGTGAAGGGGATCGCCGCGCGTGCCGAGGCGAACAGCAGCAGCGGCAGCAGCGCGCCACCGGTACCCACGTAGGCGACGTGTGCCGCGCCTGACCCGGCGATGACGCCTGCTGCCCCGTCGGCCAATGTGCTCAACTCGCCTGCGGTGAGCCGGGTGTCGTCGGAAACCACCGCGGTGCGGTCGGGATCTCCCGACGATGCCATCTCGAGCAGCAGCGATATGCTCATGCGCCCTGTCCCGGTGCGTCGATGAAGATGTCGATGATCGGACTGTCCCCGCCACCGTAACGGGACAGGTCGCTCACGCCTGCTGTGGTGAGAACTTCGGAGTCGACGAAGGTCTGGCCGTTGACCTCGCCGGCCGGCCGGGACAGGATCTCGACGGCGGCGTCGGCCATGATCTCGGGGCTGCGGGAGGATTTCAGCAGTTCGGCACCTCCTGCGCCGTTGGCCACGGCCGCCGTCGCGATGTACGTCTCGGGCCACAGGCAGCTGAAACCGATTCCGGAGTCGGCATACTCCGCGGCCCAGCCCTGCGACAGCAGGGTCATCCCGTACTTGGACAGCGTGTAGGACGGGTGTGCACCCAGCCAGTACGGGTTGAGGTTGAGCGGCGGGGCCAGGGTCAGCACATGGGCGGCGCGCCCGGCTTCCACGGACGTGCGCAGGTGCGGCAGGGCGGCCTTGGTCAGCAGGAACGTGCCGCGCACGTTGATGTCCATCATCAGGTCGAATTTCTTGACCGCCAGCGATTCGGTCGGTTCGGTCGCGATCGCGCTGGCGTTGTTGACCACGATGTCGACGCCGCCGAAGCGTTCCACCGCGGTGTCGACGGCGCGTGCGACGTCCTCATCCTTGCGAACGTCACCGACCACCGCGACGCCCTTGCCGCCGGCGGCCTCGACCTCGGCGACCGCGGTGTGCACGGTGCCGGGCAGTTTCGGATGCGGTTGCGCGGTCTTGGCGAGCAGCACCACGTTGGCGCCGCGTTTGGCCGCACCCAGTGCGATCGCCAGGCCGATACCCCGGCTGCCGCCCGACACGACCATCGTGCGATCGGCGAAAGACTCCTGCTGGCTGGACATGGGCCTCCTCGTCGGGGCGCGGCGGAGCTGACCGGCGCGTCGGATGCGAACGTTGCCGCGTACCCAGAAGGGTATTGGCATTCTCGGTTTTGGCAAGTGGCGTACTCATGCGGTGCGGCGACGGGTCGCACCCCGACTGCCTGAGCGTTCGGTGCGGCGCGAGGGTGCGCAGGTGAGGGTGTTCCCATGCTGCACACGCCACACATTACCGCCGTGCGGTATTGGCATTCTCATTTTTGGCAAGTACGTTATCGAGTGATGAGCGAGCAAGCCCAACCTCGGGTGGAGACCCCCTCCGGTATTCCGCTGGCACCGGTGTACGGACCCCAGGACCGCAGCGGCGAACCGCCGCCGCCGGGGACCTACCCGTTCACGCGCGGAAACTTCGCGTCCGGGTACCGCGGCAAGACCTGGACGTTTCGGCAGTACTCGGGTTTCGGCACGGCCGAGGAGTCCAACCGCCGGTACCGTTACCTGCTCGACCAGGGCGGCACCGGGCTTTCGGTCGCGCTGGACCTGCCCACGCAGTGCGGGTACGACTCCGATGATGACGAGTACGGCGAGGAGGTCGGCCGTGTCGGCGTGGCCGTCGACACCCTTGCCGACGCCGAGATCCTGTTCGACGGGATACCGCTGGAGGCGATCAGCACGAGTTTCACCATCAACGGCACCGCCGCGATCCTGCTGGCGTTCTACGTCGCGGCCGCCGAGAAGAAGGGCGTGCCGCGCGAGAAGCTCACCGGCACCATCCAGAACGACATCCTCAAGGAGTACGCGTCGCGCGGCACCTGGATCTGGCCGCCGGAACCGTCACTGCGGCTCATCGCCGACACCATCGAGTTCTGCGCGGCCGAGGTGCCCAAGTTCAACGCGATCTCGGTGGCGGGCGCGCACTTCCGCGACGCAGGCGCCAACGCGGTTCAGGAGATGGCGTTCACGCTCGCCGACGGGGTGACGTACTGCGACACGGTCATCGAACGCGGACGCATGACCATCGACAAGTTCGCGCCGCAGATCTCGTTCTTCTTCTACACACACGGCGACTTCTTCGAGGAGATCGCCAAATACCGTGCCGGACGGCGCCGCTGGGCCACGATAGTGCGGGAACGTTACGGCGCCACCACCGACAAGGCGTCGATGTTCCGGTTCGGCTGCGTATCCGGTGGGGCGTCGCTGTATGCGCCGCAGGCACAGAACAACCTGGTGCGCGTGGCGTACGAGGCGCTCGCGTCGGTGCTCGGCGGTGTGCAGTCGATGTTCACCGCGGCCTGGGACGAACCGTTCGCGCTGCCCAGCGAGGAATCGGCGACGCTCGCGCTGCGCACGCAGCAGATCCTGGCCTACGAAACCGGAGTCGCCAAGGTCGCCGATCCGCTCGGCGGGTCGTACTTCGTCGAAGCACTCACCGACGCCACCGAGGCCAAGATCGTCGAGATCATGAGCGATCTGGAAGCTCATGGCGGCATGGTGGCCTGCATCGAGGACGGTTACCTGCAGGGGCTGATCGCCGACGAGGCCTACAAGCTGCACCAGGAGATCGAGTCGGGCGAGCGGCCCGTGGTGGGCGTCAACAGGTTCGTCGTCGACGAGCCGCCGCCGGAGATCGCGACCTACGAACTCGACGCCGAGGGCCGCGACCTGCAACTCAAACGACTGTCGAAGGTCAAGGCCGAACGCGATTCCGCACAGGTGAAGGCCACGCTGGCGGCGCTGTCCGCGGCCGCCGAGGGAGATGACAATCTGATGCACAAGCTGATCGACTGCGCCAACGCCTACTGCACGGTGGGGGAGATGGTGTCGGCGCTCAAGGCGGTGTGGGGCGAGTTCCAGCAACCGGTGGTGTTCTAGTGGCCACCCGGGTGCTGGTCGCCAAGCCGGGTCTGGACGGTCACGACCGCGGAGCCAAGATCGTCGCGCGCACGTTGCGCGACGCCGGTTTCGAGGTCATCTACACCGGCATCCGGCAGCGCATCGAGGACATCGTGTCCATCGCTTTGCAGGAAGACGTTGCGCTGGTCGGCCTTTCGATCCTGTCCGGGGCGCATGTCGCACTCACGGCGCGCACCGTCGAGGCACTGCGGGCCGCCGACGCCGGTGACATCGCCGTCGTCGTCGGCGGCACCATCCCGCAGGGCGACGTCCAGAAACTGCTCGACGTCGGGGCGGCCGCGGTGTTCCCCACGGGCACGCCGCTGGACACGCTGGTGACCGAGGTGCGGGCTCTCACGGAGAAGGTGGGCAAATGAGGCTGGGCGTGATGATCGGGGCCGAACGCGGCGACATGACGCGCAAGGTCAACAAGCTCGCGGCCGACATCCAGTGGGCCGAGGCCGCGGGCCTGGACAGCGCGTGGATGCCGCAGGTGCCCGACGATTTCGACTGCCTGTCGATGGTGGCGCTGATGGCCGCGCACACCTCGACCATCGAACTCGGCACGGCCGTCGTGCCGCTGCAGGCACAGCATCCGGTAGCCCTTGCGCGCCAGGCGCTCTCGGTGCACGCGATCGCCGAGGGTCGGTTGGCGCTCGGGGTGGGCCCGTCGCATCACTGGATCATCCGCGACATGCTGGGTCTGCCCTACGACAAGCCCGCCGCCTACACACGCGACTACCTCGAGGTGCTCAACGCTTCCCTGGCCGGGCCGGGACCCGTCGACGTCGAGAACGACACGTTCACGGTGCACAACCCCACCGCGCTGGCCGCCGAGACACCCCTGCCCGTGCTGGTCGCCGCGCTCGGTCCGGTGATGCTGCAGATCGCAGGCGAACTCGCCGACGGCACGGTGCTCTGGATGGCCGACGAACGCGCGATCGGTGACCACATCGCGCCGCGCATCAACAAGGCCGCCGACAACGCGGGCAGGCCCGCTCCTCGGATCGTGGCCGGAATCCCGGTGTGCCTGTGCGCCAACTCCGAGATCGACACCGCCAAGGAGCGGGCCAACCGGATCCTGGCCGAGGCCGAGACGTCGCCCAATTACCAGCGCCTGCTGGACCGCGGTGACGCGCGCAATGTCGGTGATCTGTGCGCGGCCGGTGACGAGGACGCGATCCTGGCCCGGTTCAAGCGGTTCGCCGATGCGGGCGTGACGGATCTGTCGGTGCGGCTGCTGCCCATCGGCGACAACCGTGACGAGTTGATCGCCTCGAAGTACCGCACGCGTGAGGTGATCGCCGAACTCGCCAAGGCGGTGCGATGAGCGCTTGCGCGAGCGCTCCGCTGGCCGGTATCCGCGTCATCGAGGTCGGCGTGATGCTCGCAGGCCCGTACGCCACCATGATGCTCGCGGATCTCGGCGCCGAGGTGATCAAGATCGAGCCGCCGGGCGGCGAGATCTCGCGCCAGGTGGGGGACAGTTACTTCGCGAGCCTCAACCGCGGCAAGCGCAGCCTGTGCTTGGACCTCGCGTCGGCAAATGGGAAGGCGAGACTCGCTGAGCTGGTGGCGGATTCACACGCACTGCTGGTGAACATGAAGCCTTCGGTGATCCGCCGCCTCGGTCTGACCTACGACGCGCTCAAGGAGTTCAACCCCGAGATCGTGTGCGTCGCGATGACGGGGTTCGGGCTCGACGGCGGTGACGATCCCGCGTTCGACTACGTGATCCAGGCCGCGACGGGGGTCGCGGCGATGACGGGGGACCCGGATGGTCCGCCCACGCTGCCGGGGTATTCGTCGGCGGACAACTCGACGGGTCTCACCGCGGCGCTGGGTCTGCTGGCGATGATCGTGTCCGGGCGCGGAGGGCAGGTGGATGTGTCGCTGCGCGATGTCATGCTGTCGCAGTTGAACTACCGCGCGTCGGCGTATCTCAACGACGGTGCCGAACCGCGCCGCCACCCCAACGGCGCGCATTCCTATTACGTTCCGGCGCAGCTGTTTCCGACGGCGGACGGATACCTGGCGCTGTTCATCACGCACGACGGGTTCTGGAGGTCGTTCGCCGGCGAGGCCGGCATTTCGGGGTTCGAGACCATGGCCGAACGCGCGGCGCGCCGTGACGAGGTGCTGCATGTGGTGACTGCGACACTGGCGACCGACTCGGCCGCGAGTTGGGAGAAACGGCTCAAACCGCTGGGCATCCCGGTCGCCGCGGTGCGCACACTGCCCGAAGCGCTTTCGGAGACACCCGAGGCGCTCGTCACCGCAGGCGATTTCCGTCTGGTGGGCAGTTCGATCCGCATCGCCGGGTACCAACCGGATTATCGCCCGCCGCCGGCGTTCGACGAGTATGCGGGCGGGCAGGCGCAGGCTCGTTCTCAGTCGTCGTCGTAGGAGACCGTCACGGTGTCGCAGTCCGGAACCGCCTGGCACGTCAGCACGTAACCCTCGGCGACCTCGTCGTCGTCGAGGGCGTCGTTGACGCGCATCGTGGCGGTGCCTTCGAGGAGTTTGGCCATGCACGTGCCGCAGTTACCCGCCTCGCATGAGAACGGAGGTGTCATGCCCGCCCGTCGCGCGCTCTCCAGCAGCGTCTCGTTCGGCCTGCGCGGAACCGACACCCGCTCACGCTCGAACAGGATGGTCACCTTCCCGCCGGGCTCCGCGGTGGGTACTGGTTCTGCCGTCATCGAGCTCCCCTGCGCACTAGCATTCTGATGTAACGAGAATAGCATTCTCCGGAAATGATAGTATCTTCTCGCCGTCGCATCGCTGCGGCGGGTACGCGTCACGAGAGGTCAGCGCTGGTGGAAACGGCAGGTGAGGCTCATGGGTGAGTCCGCCGTGCTGGCGTTCGGCGACCGCGAGTACACCCTCACCGAACTCGACGCGCTCGCCGGCGGCATGGCCGCGACGTTGGCGCAGCGTGGCGTCGGACCGGGAGACCGGGTCGCGATGATGTCGTCGAACCGGCCCGAATTCGTCATCGCCCTACGCGCGATCTGGCGCCTCGGTGCCGCCGCGGTCCTCATCAGCCCGGCGTGGAAAACCACCGAGATCGCCCATGCACTGGAACTCACACGCGCAAACCACGCGGTCGGCGACCAACCGCTGCTCGCCGAACACCTGCCGATGGTGCACCTCGACGAGCCGATCACACCCGGCGAACGCCCCGGCCCCGCAGTGGCTCCCGATGCCGACGCGCTGTTCGTGTTCAGCTCCGGCACCACGGGCATGCCTAAAGCCGTGCGCCACAGCCACGCCGGGTTCGCCGC
>Ga0164243_10014210_pt1 | contig 11103 bp, 7 predicted proteins | sample OricompcompostOP_FD_108781 | JGI IMG/M metagenome (GOLD analysis project Ga0164243, IMG submission 108781) | Organic Plus compost microbial communities from Emeryville, California, USA - Original compost - Organic plus compost (OP) | ecosystem: Engineered > Solid waste > Mixed feedstock >... | reverse complement strand
TTCGCGGTTCGCGAGAAATCACGGTTGCGCAACCAGATCGCTTCACGATTGAACGCCTCCAACGTGGTAACGAAGCGGCCCCGACCGCTCGCGAAATCATCGCCGTGGGTCACTGCGAGTCGCTGAGTATCGCCACCACCATGCTCAGTCGTGCCAAGGCGTGCGCTGATCTGGGTTCCGACGAAGTCCCTGGCTGTAATGTAGTTGACGACGCCCGCGACGGCGTCGGACCCATAGATGGACGATGCGCCGTCACGCAGGATTTCTATGCGCGCCAGTCCCTGGGTCGGCAACTGGTTCACGTTCGGCGCGTACTGCAGGGGATCCGTCGTCGGGTGCGCGATGATTCTTCGTCCGTTGAGCAGCACGAGGGTGTCGCTCGCCGAGAGACCACGCAATGAGATGGTTGAAATGTCGCCGCGCGCACCGGCGCCGCCACGCGGCGATTCGTTGGCCGGAGAGCCTGTCACCTGCGGCAGGGAGCTCAGCATCTCCACGGGCGTCAGTGCATTACGCAACTGCATCTGATCTTCGTTCAGCGTCGTGACGGGAAGGATGTCTTCGGCGTCCGTCCGGCGCAGATTCGAGCCGGTCACGACGACCTCTTCCACTGGCGGTGCACTCTGATTGCCGGGCGCGGCTGCCGCAGCGCTGGGACCGGCAACCTGAGCCAGACGAATGGCACGCATGGCTTCGGCTGGTGCCGAGTGCTGAGCGTTTATCGATGCCGCGCTTTGCGCGATCAGCATCGCCCCGCTCGGGTCCGCTCGCAGCTCGAACGGCGTATCCAGCAACAATCGCGAGATAGCCTCTTCCTTCGTGAAATGGCCAACGGCCCCCGCGGTTCGAACGTTGCGAATCTGCTCGGGGCGATAGACCAGATCGGCCCCAAACTGCTCGGATGCCTGCAGCAGCGCGTGCCGCAGCTCTCCTGCCGGAATGTTCACCGGCTTCGCGATGTCCGTGGCAGCGTGCGCCGCGATGGAACAGCCCGCCAGGATGGATGCCACGGCGGCACGCACACTCATCAACTTCAGCATTCAATCCTCCCCAAGCCAATCAAAGACAACACCGATCCTCCCCAACTAGCGCTCTTTCGTTCTGTTGTTCTGCAGGCACATGGGAGACGGTCGAGGCTGAAGAATCCCTCCTGAATTTTTTTTCATCTGTATCGTGCGCCAGACGATCGAAGCGATGCGAGCACCAACCTTTTGCTAACGCAACACGTTGGTGCATCGTCTGACAAACATGCACCAGCAACGCGCCACCGATCACGCCATGGATACGCTTGCGTGATCAACAGGCAGCTCGATGCACATTCGATTTGATACGAACTTGCATATCCCGAGGCGTCGACGGCGCGAGCAAGCTCTTGCAGCCTCTCTGGCACGCTTGGTGCTTCCGTGGGAGTCCGGCACTCGTACTCGAGCACGAAGATGAATCCACTGCTGCCGACAATCCGCGTTGAAGCGTCGCAGTCGCAAGAAGAACCACTGGACTCGTGGTTCAAGCGCGAGATACTGAGCCACGAGGCATTGCTCGTGAGCTTCATCGCACGCTTCTGGCCGCGCGATCAGGACATCGCGGATATCCGGCAGGAAGCCTACATTCGCGTATATGAAGCGGCTCGTGTATCTCGTCCCCAGGCGCCAAAAGCGTTCTTGTTCGCTACGACGCGCCACCTGATGGCCGATCGCATACGCCGTGAAAGGATCGTGTCCATCCGTGTGGTCGAGGAGACTGAGCTGCTGAACTCCATGGTCGAGGAAATCTCGCCGGAGCAACGAGTGAGTGCGCACCAGGAGCTGGCACGGCTCGCCCGTGCGTTCGATCGGCTGCCATCGCAGTGCCGCGAGGTGCTGTGGATGAGACGAGTCAGGGAGCTGCCCCAGAAAGAAGTCGCCGCACGGATGGGCTTGTCGGAGAAAACGGTCGAGAAGCACCTGCGGACCAGCGCGCGCTTGCTGGCGCGTTACACGCATGAGAATGCGCTCGAACCGGGAGTGCATTACATGGAAAGAATCGACAGTGATGAGGCTGAGCGTGAGCGCGGACCACAACAGGGACGTTGAAGAATGCGCAAGCGCCTGGCTGGCGCGGCGCGATTCCGGCGCGTGGAGCGATGCTGATCAGGCGCGGCTCGAGCAGTGGCTCGCGGCCTCGACGCTCAACCGCGTCACCTTCCTGAGACTGGAGCTTGCCTGGGAGGAATCGGCTCGGCTCAAGGCGCTCGGGGCAGGTGTGCCCGATGATCGCCCGCCGCCGCGGGGCCACTGGAATCTAAGCCCCTTCCCCCTCAGCCCCTTCCCCAACTCCCTCCGCGCACCAGCGCAGGCGGGCGCAGATCTGGCGGGCCGTCACCCTCGATCCAGACGAGGCCCGGGATACTCAGCCTTTCTCCGGCATCTGACGAGGCACTGGCATCTGGCCATCGCATCCAGCCTGTTGTTGGCCCTGGCCGTAGGCGTCGGCGCGCACTGGGCCCGTCTTGGCGGCGAACGCTTCACGACGACCGTGGGCGGGCTTGCGTCGGTGTCGATCGCTGACGGCTCCAAGATCACATTGAATACGGACAGTCGCGTTCACGTAAAGCTCACGAAGAGCGAACGACGCATCGAGCTCGACCGCGGCGAAGCCTTCTTCGAAGTCGCCAAGGATCGAGACCGTCCGTTCGTCGTCGATGCAGGCGGCAGACGCATCGAAGCCGTAGGAACCAAATTTTCGGTGCGGCGTAACAGCGGATCGGTCGAAGTCATCGTCACCGAAGGCAGGGTGCGAGTGGATGAAACGGTTCTCACCGCGGGCATGATCGGGCTCGCTGGTGAGGACGGCTTGCTCGTGCAACGCAAGAACCTCGAGGACGCTGAGCTCCATCTGAGCTGGAGGCGCGGCGTATTGATGTTTCGTGAGCTTCCCTTGTACGAAGCGGCCGCGGAATTGAACCGCTACAATGTGCGCAAGCTCGTAGTAGCCGATCCCGCGGTGGGCGAGCTGAAGGTCGAAGGCAATTTCCGGCCAACGAACGTGATGGCGTTCGTGCGCCTGCTCGAGGCCGGCTTTCCCGTTCGCGCTGAGATCGAAGACGACCGGATCGTTCTGAGCGCGAGATAGCGAGATCCCGCATGGCTGCCCCGTTTGTCAAGCGCACCCAGCGAAACCTGGCTGACCAAGAGCATGCCGTTGCGCACCCACGGTGAGCTCGATTTGCCGGCGCCGACCCGGAACGATACGGCGCTCTGATCAGCCCGTACGGCAGGCGCGTAGCCGGCTGTTGGACCTTGGACCTACGAACACTCCAGCAGATCTCCTCGCAGCACGCAGTTGTCCGGCGGACCGTACTGCCGCCAATAGCCGAACAATCCGAGACGCGAGAGCAGCGCCTGGAAGCGCGGTGACGCGCGAAACTGGTGCATTTCCCTCGTCCACAAGATGCCCCAGCCGGTGCCGATCGTGCCTCGAGCGGCGAGTCGATCCACCGTGCACTGTGCCATGTCGTGCGCAGCATCGATGGCGCCGAGCAGGGTAAACCAGAGAATGAATCTCTGCGCGGCGCCCGGCCACAGTTCATCCGGCGGCAATCCAGCTTCCCATGCCTGCAGGGCCGCGATCGCTTCCCGGCCGCGAGATGCATCCGAGCGCGCCCGATAGAAAGATTGAATGGCTTCGAATCCCCCTGCTTCGCGCGAGGCAGGCGAGAGCGTTTCGCTGAGCTCCTGGATCGCATCGTCGATGCGACCTTCGCGCATCGCGAGCTCCGCACGAGCCTCTCTCACGGCCGTGAGATCGCGCGGATAGCCATTGGTGATCGCACGGTCGAGCCATTTACCGGCTTCCTGGTCATCACCGTCGAGCAACTTCTGAGCTCCCAGCTGCATCGCGAGCGCAGGCATTGAAGGCGCATGATCGTACGCCAGCCGAAGCTCGGCCGCAGCCTTGCGCTGATGGCCCGCTTGCCGCGCAATGTAGATCGCGTGCAATGCAAGCGCATCCGGATTCCGAGCCGCCAGAGACAGCGCCTTGCGCAACTGCGTTTCCGCAGCCAGCCATCGCCCGCAACACACGTTGATCAGTCCAAGCACACCGTGAGCCCTCGAGATCGATGGGTCCAGCGCCAGCGCGCGGCGAGCATCTCGTTCCGCCTGATCCAGCAGATCCCGCGCACAGCTGTCATTCGCGGCGCGCTGGGCCTGCACGTCGGCCATGGCGTACCACGCGAGAGCGAAATCAGGATCACGTACCAGGGCCCGGTCGAGAGCCTTCAGAGCACTTTCGAGATTTACCTCGGTCGGCTGCGCACGCAGCGCCACCGATTGAAGATAGAGGTGATACGCCGGTAGATCGCGCGTCGGCGCTTTGTGCCCGACAGCCCCCATCAGGAAATGACTTTCCGTCGCATCCACGATGGCGATGGTCAGTTCGTCCTGGACACGGGAGAGATCGTCGCAGGCTCGCTCGTAGCTCTCGGACCACAGATGGTGGCCGGTGCGGCCATCCACCAGTTGCGCCGTTACCCTGATGCGCTCGCCGATGCGGCGAATGCTGCCCTCCAGCACTGCCTGCACGTCGAGCTCACGTGCGATCTTGCGCACATCCACATTGCGGTCCTTGAATGCGAAGGTGGAAGTGCGCGAGGCCACCTCGAACCAACGCGCTCGCGCGAACGTATTGATCAACTCTTCCGCCATTCCCTCACCGAAATGGTCCGTGGCCGCATCGGCCGTCAGATTCGCAAAAGGAAGAATCGCGAGCGGAATGCGCGCATGAGCATGTGCGGTCGAACTCGATGCGTCGCTCGTGTTCGTAGCAGGTGCAACGTGTGACGATTCGCCCGACGGCTCGGACACGGCTCGCACCTCTGCGACGAAGCGGTAGCCGCGGCCCGGCACAGTGACGATGAAGCGATATTCTCCGGGACGCTCGCCGAGCACCCGGCGCAACAGCGAAATGTTCTGGTTGAGGCTGTTGTCCTCGACCACGACATCGGGCCAGATCGCGCTCATCAGCGTTGCCTTGCTCAACAGCTTGCCCGGGCGCTCCACCAGGTAGAGCAGTGCATCGTATGCCCGGGCCGTCAAGGGCAGCGGCCGATCGCCATTCCTCGGCAGCAGCAGGCGTCGCGCCGTGTCGAGACGAAAGTCACCAAACTCGTAGGTCAAGCGACCGGTCGTCATAGAGGCAGGATGTCAAGAAGAGTTCGGCAGCTCGCAAAGCCGGGCATCCGTACCCGCCGGCATTCTAACGCCACCCTTCGAAGCGGCAACCGGATTTCCCCTACACGCCGTCCCGCGGGCGCGCATCGAAATCACAAATCTTCATGTCATTTGCAAAGCGAATTCATGCGATGCCCGGCACGCTGCGCCCGAATCCGCCGGGACGCCGTTCGCGGCGGGCATGCAGCTCTTGAGAAGAGGGGAATGACATGAACGCAGTAATCAACAGATCCGTCGCGAAGCTGGCGCTCGCCGCGGCAGCCGTCTGTCCTTTCGCACTCTCGCACGCCGATCGCGTAGGGCAGCTGGACGGCACGCCGCGGATCGTCGTCGAATACGACGACCTCGATATCTCGAACACGCGTGGACTCGAAACGCTCTATGATCGAATTCAAGTTGCCGCCGCGTCCGTGTGCGGCTACGACCGCTTGCACAAGGAGTTGTCTCGGCAACGTCGCCCGGCCACCTGCTATGAAGCCGCGGTTGACAATGCCATCACGCAGGTCAATCAGCCCATGCTCACGGCTTTGCATCGCTCGAAGAGCAAGGCGCGCGTCGGCTGAGTCAATGCCGATGACGAGCGGAAAGCGGCGGATGACGAGTTTGTCATCCGCCCAAAGCGATGAGCTCCTGGCGCGAGACGATTCGGCGCGCCGATCGGCCCGTCGGATGCACGTCAGGCGCACGTCAGCCGCTAAGGCTGCAGCAACTCCGCCGTCGCTTGCGGATTCCTGGCCCGCTCCGTTCGCCCCTCTTGGGGTGCGGACGGCAGCTCCACGCCGACGCTTGCGAGATAAGCATTGGCGCGCTCGTCCAGATACCAGTCCATGCTCTTGCCGACTCCTTTCGGCTCATTGGGCCGGTCCTCGAAATAGGTGTAGACGGGGCTGTTCTTGTAGGCCCACTGCAAGCGCCCGTCGTCGCGCTTGACGATGGTCCAGAACCCCACCGGCTCGTCGCCCTCCTTCGCCGCCACGATGGGCCAGACCGCCGTGCAATCCCGATCGCACAGCGAGCGGCCCGGGGGTTCGCCCTTGAAAACATACAGCGGCAGCAGCTGCGGAAACGATTTGTAGATCCACGCCCCCGCGGCAGTCTGTGACAGGGCGACTGCGCCGGGATAGGACAGGCTCGGATCGGAAGGCTCCGTTGCGGCCCCCGGCCGAGTCGAGAGAAGCAACGCCGCGCAGAGCGGCACGCAAAGGTTACGCATCATTCGACCTCCGATGCCTGGGCATCCGACCTGCGATGCCTGGGCGTCGCAGCAGCAAGCCAGGATGAAGCGCTCGCGGCGATCGAAATCCTGCTGAGCGACATTCGATCTGCGCGGCTGCCGCCTCCATGAAAAAAAGCGGAGACGTCCGGGTGTTCGCCTCCGCCAGATCCTTGCAAATCGCTGCTCCCGCTACTTCTTCAACACGAGCTCCCTGCCGATCAGCTGTGCCTTGTTCGCGCCCTTCTTGGGCACGAATTTCTGCACGCGGTTGTTGTTCGCGTCGGCGACATAGAAATTGCCTTCGTTGTCCACATCGATCTGGTGTGCGTTGTCGGTGACACCCGGCGCGCTGCCGAGTGCACCCCACTGCGACATCAGCTTGCCGTTGAGGTCATAGCAGGCGAAGCGCCCATACTGCGTCGCGGACACGCACACCCGCTTGTCCTCGGTCGTGAGGACACGGGTCACGCGCGCCGTACCCGGCCAGAGATCGAGGAACTTGCCGTTGTGATCGAATACCTGGATGCGATCGTTGCTGCGATCGGCCACGTAGACGCGATTGGCGTCGACGGCAACGGAGTGAACCAGATTGAACTGGCCCGGCGCCGTTCCCCTGGTGCCCCAGGACATCAGGTAGCGACCGTTCTTGTCGAACTTCACCACGCGCGAGTTGGTGTAGCCGTCGGCGACGTAGAACGAGCCATCCGGCAGGAAGGCGAGGCTCGCCGGATCGTGGAAGTGGCTCTCGTCGTTGCCGGGCACGCCCTTCTCGCCGACCTTGAGCAGCAGCTGCTTGCCGTCGTTGCTGAACTTCAGGATGCGGTGATTGAAGCGGTCCACCACCCACACCGCGTGCTCCGGATCGTACGGGTCGATGACGATGTGGTGCGCGATCGAGATCTCGTGGTTCCACTGCGACCAGTTCTCGATGACCTCGCCGTTGGCGTTGAGGACCAGGAGATTGTTGACGTCGCCCTTCTCGAAGTTGTTGTTGTCGCGCACCACCTTGGTCTTTTCCTTCATGACCTTGCCGTCGGCGGTGAGCATCGGGTGGCCCTCGCGGGTGTCGTTGCGATCCACGGCGCCGATGAAGACGCGATTCGGATCCTCGGCGTTCACGGCCACCACGCGTTGATCCCAGCCGTCGATGCCCGGCTTGAACCAGCCCTCGACGACTTCATACGGGCCGGTCAGATCCAGGCCGCCCTTTTCACTCGCGCCGCCACTGGCAGCGGCCGGCACAGTCGCGGCCATGCAGAGCGCAGCTGCCAGGGCAATGGCCCAAGAGCTCTTTGTGTGTTTCATCGAATCTCCTCGCAACGAAGCGAAGCCGCAGTTCCGGCTTCGCTCCTTGCGCATCACGTTGCCCGTGCCTTTCAGAACTTGAATCGAATGCCCATGCGATACTGGCGACCGACCCGGTCGTAGTCGGCATTGCCCTGTCCTGACCAGTGCGCGGAGCTCAGGCTGCCGCCGATCGTCGGCGGTTGCGTGTTGGTCAGGTTCTCGATGGTCCCGAACAGCTCGAAGCTGCTGAACTTGTACGCGGCGGACAGATCGATCGTGGTCATGCCGGCGATGTCGTTATCCTCGATGGTCGGATGCGCCGCCGTGGACTCCGGGCAATCGCTGGCACACTCGATGAACCCGTTGGCGTACACGCCGGGACCGGTGTAACGGACGATGGTGGTCAGCGTGAGCGCATCGCCTCTGTATCCGATCGACAGGAAGCCCCGCAGCTCCGGCGCAGTGAGGCCCTGGAAGGGAGGAATGTTGCCGCCCCAGTTGCCGACCACGCCGGCGCCGTCATAGACCGTGCCGTCGGTATCCTCGGTCTCGAGTGTCAGCACGCGGGTGGCCATGGCGCGGATCACCATGTCGCCTCCCAATGCCGGAATGAGACTCGACATCGGGAAGCGGTAGCTCGCTTCGATGTCGATGCCGCTCGCCTTCTGCCCGATCAGGTTCTGCGGCTGGGTGATCACCATGAAGATGCGGCCGGCCTCGTCCCGGATGATGGAGTTGCACAGCACCGTATTGCCCTGGTAACAGAGGTCGATCACCTTCTGGCCGCCCGGGGCCTGCACCGAGCCGGAGACGTCGATGTTGTAGTAGTCGATCGCCATCTGGAAGCCTGGCAGGAACCGCGGCGCCATCACCACGCCGAATCCGGTCGTATCCGCTTCTTCCGGCTTGAGATTCGGATTGCCTCGCGTGAGCGAGTAGCCGTTCGGATTGATCTCGTCATTGCGGAACGGATCCCGGAACACCGTACCCGAACCCGTTTGGCCAGCCGTGAACAGCTCGCCCAGGTTCGGCGCGCGGATGTCACGCGACCGCGTGAAGCGGAAGCGGACATCTTCGATCGGCCGCCACGTCAAACCGGTCTTCCACGTGGTGACGTAGCCGGAAGTCGAGTAGTCGGTGGCACGGATGGCGGCGTTCAGATCGAGCTCCTGCGCCACCTTCAGATCGCGCGCCAGCGGCACCAGGGTTTCGACATAGCCCTCGGTGACGTGGAACCTGCCTTTGCTCGCCTTGTAGTTGCCGGCGAAGAACTCGGTCGCCTCATCGCGCTCGGTGGCCCAGCCGGACACCTGCTCGATGCGATGTTCGGCGCCGACCGCGACGGACACCGGACCTGCCCAGGAATCGAACGGCTCGCCGCTCACGTTGAATGCCGCCACATCCTGTTGCAGCACTTCGTGACGGTACGAAACGCCCATCACGTAGTCGAGCGCATCCTGGCCGTTCACGCCGATACCGAACGGATTGTACGGCACGCAGCCAGGATCGTCGTTGGACGGATCGGCGTCCGCATTCACGCGGCAGGTCGGCGTGCCGCCGACCAGGACCGAATCGAGCGCCTTCAGGTAGTTGGGCGTGATGCCGTTGTTGTAGGTGTGCGGCTCGAGCGTGGTTTCGCTGTGCTGCACGTAGCTGTCCCATTTCCAGTCCGTACCGAAAGCGTCGAACGCGCCGTCGAGGCCGGCGGCCACGCGATAGAGCGAGCGGCTGTAATCGCCCTTGAACCGCCCCATGTCGGCATTGGTGGTGCCCATCCTGAACGAGTCCTCGCCGGCAAGCAGCATCTGATCGCGCAGCGACTGGGGCAGGAAGGCGTTATCGATATAGATGGTGTTGTTGCCGAGACGGCGGTTCGGGTTGGCGATGTTCGTGGTTCGGGTATCCGAATACTGCGCGTCCACGTAGGCGGAGACCTTGTCGGTCAACTCATAGCTCAAGCGGGCGTATGCGACGTTGCGATCCACGCTGCCGGCGATGTCGATGCCATTCTCGATGCGCGAGTATTCCCAATCGCCGCCCAGCTGGAAATTGTTGCCGACGTTGGTGCCAAAATCGTAGCCGCTCATGATGGCTCCGTTCGGGCCGAAGTAGGTCCCTCTGAGAACGCCGGTCGTGATGATGCCGCCTGGCGTGCCTGCGACGAGACCGAGGTTGCGGCGAACCACGTACCGCGGCTGACCATTGCCCGGCTCATAAGCCGGATTGAGTATGACGGCGGCGGGCAATCGCGCCCACGGTCGACCTCCGGTGCCATCCACACCGTCGCTGTGCGTATGCTCGCCCGAGAGCAGCAGATGGCCGCGGCCGCCGGCGAACGGCGTGCCGTAGGTCAGTTGAGCACTGATGCTCTTGTCGTCCTCATACTTGGTCATGCCCGTCTGGATTTCGCCCTTGAAGCCGGTGAAGTCACGATCCAGCACGAAGTTGACCACGCCCGACAAGGCATCCGAGCCGTAAGCGGCCGAAGCGCCGCCGGTCACCACGTCTACTCGCTCGATCAACGCGTTCGGGAAGGAGTTGATGTCGGGCGCGCTGTTGCCGGAGGTGAGCGCCGCGTTGATGTAGCGGCGGCCGTCCAGAAGCACCAGCGTGCGATTCGTACCCATGCCACGCAGGTTCAGCTGGCTCACGCCCGTCGCGCCGGTCGATAGATTGCCGTTCGCCGAACGCGGGGTCGCCGAGCCCGAGAACGCCGGCAGGACGTTCACTGCGTCGGCGACGTTCACCACGTTCAATGCGTCGAGCTCCTCGGCACCCAGCACCGACACGGGCGTCGGCGCTTCGTAACCGTCACGCGTGATTCGGGAACCGGTCACGATGACCTCGTTGAGCGGCCCGGGTTCGGCGTCCTGCGCTCGAACGTCGGTGGCGGCCACGCTCGCGAGCGCAGTAGCGCCGACCGTCGAGAGCGCCAGAACTTTCGCGCGACGACGAGCCATACTGGATAAGATCATTCAGAATCCCCCTAGTTGATTCGACGCGGCTGCACTGCGGTGCAATCCGCGCACATCTATGATTGTTTATCGAGCAGCAAGCCCCTGGTTTGCTTCGACCTGAGTCCGATTGCCGTTCGTCTGTACCGCTCAGCAAGCTGCAATCCCCATGCCACGCACGCGCAGACCATGTATCTGAGTTCGGATCATTGGAATATTCGGTAACTGGCGGACCGCGAGGCATGAGATGGCACTGCGATCGGCAGAATCTTGCCGATACCTCGAATCCCCATCGGCGGAAAATGGCCTATGCAGTGGTGACCGGATGATGCGGCACGTGCGTGGGCCCGCGGGCCCTATGCAGCAAACATCCAAGGGACGTTCATCGGAACAACAGGAAACATTCGGTGCGGATGAGCTCGACGCACCGGAAAAG
>Ga0164243_10014209_pt1 | contig 11104 bp, 10 predicted proteins | sample OricompcompostOP_FD_108781 | JGI IMG/M metagenome (GOLD analysis project Ga0164243, IMG submission 108781) | Organic Plus compost microbial communities from Emeryville, California, USA - Original compost - Organic plus compost (OP) | ecosystem: Engineered > Solid waste > Mixed feedstock >... | reverse complement strand
CGCCCAATCAGACGCGGCTTTCCTTCATAACATTCGCTTCACAAGGTTACGCCTTGGAAGGTTTGGCTGGCTTGGCACTGGTCTTTTGTTTGCTTTTGAATACGAGCCACAGCGGACTGGCGATAAAGATCGAAGAATACGCCCCGAACAACAGCCCGATAACCATCGCCAACGAGAACATCTTGATCGATTCCCCGCCAAACAGGAACAGGAAGAAGGCCGCAATAAACACCGTCAGCGCCGTATACAAGGAGCGCATGAGCATCTGACTCACGCTCTTGTTCATAATAGCTTTCAAATCGTCTTTGGTCTTCTGCTTGCCGAACCGCAGATTTTCGCGGATCCGGTCGAAAATAACGATCGTATCGTTAATGGAGTAACCGATGATGGTCAATACCGCCACGATAAACGTCAGGCTGACTTCCAACCGGAAGATCGAGAAAACAGCCACGACCATGAAGGCGTCATGCAGCAGCGCCACGATGGCCGCCAGGGCGAACCGCCATTCAAACCGGATACTTACATAGATGATAATCCCGATACAGGAAATCAATACCGAATAGATCGCATTCCGTCCGAGCTCCTTGGCCATTTCCGTATCGACCGTGTTGATTTCGAACGATGCTGTTTTATCCAGCTCCTGGATCGCCGATTTGAGCTGTTCACTCTGGTCTTCGTTAAGCTCTTTGGTAAAACGGATGTTGACCCGCTTGTCCCCAGGGGCAACCGTTGCACCGTCGCTGAGGTGGATCTTGTCCAGCAGCGGCTCAATTTCAGCCTTCGTCACGTTCTTCGACAGCTTGACGTCCACATTGGAGCCTGCTTGGAAATCAACGCCGTAGTTTAATCCAAAAGCGGAAAGGGTAATGATTCCCGCAATCGTCAGGACGATGGAGAAGATGAACGCGTACTTGCTCATCTTCATAAAATCGTAATCTTTTTTAAAGTGCACGAATATCACTCTCCTTTACCCCGAACTGCTTCGGCTTCTTCAGCACGCCGGCTTTAACCAAGAGGTTGAGCAGGTAATGGGTGAAGTACACATTCGTGAGAATACTGAGTACGATTTCCACGATCAGTACCAGCGCAAAGCCTTTGACGGCGCCTGTACCGAAGGCAAACATAACCGCTCCGACGATAATGGTTGTAATGTTGGAATCGAGAATCGTACGGAAGGACGACTTGTTCCCTGCTTTGACCGCAGACATGACGCTCTTGCCGTTCCGCATTTCTTCCCTGATCCGTTCATTCGTAATGATGTTGGCGTCAACCGCCATGCCGATACCGAGAATAAACGCCGCGATCCCCGGCAGGGTCAGCGTAAAGTCGGCCCAGACGAAGACGAGAATGAGCAGCCAGGTGTGGGCGATCAGTCCAAAGCTGGCGATGACACCCGGAAGGCGGTACATACCGATCATGAAGATCAGAATCAGGATGGAAGCAATGATGCCCGCTTCGATCGTTTTATGCAAAGACTGCATGCCCAGCGTTGCGCCAACGCTCTGAGAGTACTTCTCCGTCAGCTTCAAAGGCAGCGCCCCGAGGTTGATCGTATCGCGGATCTGGTTAGCTTCGTCCATGGTGTAATTACCCGTGATCGAGGCTTTGCCGTCCGTCAGCTCCTGATTTACGGTCGGAGCGGATAAAAGGGTATCATCCAGGAAAATAGCGAGCTCTTTGCCGACCAAACGCTTGGTCACATCGGCAAATTTCTTTTTATCTTTGACTTTGATATCGATTTGCGGACGGTTCAGGTTGTCCATACCCACCTGTGCACCGTTTTCCACGAAATCGCTTCCGAGGAGTTCAATTTTACAATAGAGGTCCTTCGGATCTACCGTGCCGTCCTTCCCCGCTTCGGGCGTTTTACATCCTTCCGCACTGCGGAAAGTCAGCGACGCCGGTTCCTTCATTTTTTTGCGGACCTCGGCTTCGTTCGTCACGCCTGCGATTTTCAGACGGATCCGGTTCGTGCCCTCGGTGGTCACTTCAGGCTCGCTCGTTCCGAGCGCGTTGGCGCGTTTCTCCAAGCTTTCCGCCGTCCGTATGAGGGACTCTCTCGTAATCTTCTGCCCCTGCTCCAGCGGCTGGGCCTCATACAGAATCTCAAAGCCCCCTTTAAGATCGAGACCGAGTCGTACGTTGTCGAGCAGCGCAGGGCTTGTCCCAGCCATGACCGCAATCGATACGAGCACGACGATGATGAAAGTGACAATTCTTTTCATGCCGTTCCTAGTTCCCCTTTCGTTCTCAATATTCCTATTATAGCCATGCGCCAAAAGGCAGTCAATTTATCAATATTTGTCGTTTTCCGATTTTACCGTATCCCTCATCCCATTTAACACAAGCAGAAAAAAAGATCCCTTTCAATCGAAAGTGGATCCTTTATATGCGGATATGGTCATAAAATTCATAAACGTCATCACTTTCAAAGAGAGTATATCGTTGACCAGCATGTAGAGCGGAGGAATCCCTTCCTTCTCGTATTTGACGCTGACGCAGTTCCAAATGTCCTTGCTGGTTACATGCTCGTAGCCGACGAGTCTGAATTCCTCCGCCTTGCTGCGGCAGAGCGATTCAATCGCTTCCTCCAGCTGTCTGTCGTTCATTTCCTCAGAGCTCACTCTACGGCCTCCTCTCGATTGCCTCTTTCCACGCACGATCTGTTCTGGATGTCCTACAGTCCATTGTAGCACTGATTGGTTCTGTATTCGACCCTATCGCCTTCGATTCCTTCTTTTGTCCAAATGTTACCGGAAAGGATGAATGAGTTGGGACAGGTTCAGCATATCCATTAAACAAGGTCTGACATTACCAAAAGTGGCAGCACAGCTTCGACACGGGAAGAGGGAGTGGACAATTGAACAAGCATCCTAAAAATCCAGGCATCAAAAAGCAAACCTTTATCCAAGGCACGATGATTTTGCTTGCCGCCGGCATCGTGAACCGCATTCTCGGGTTTATACCGCGCATCGCCCTGCCCCGGATCATCGGCGCCGAAGGGGTAGGGATTTATCAGCTGGGTTATCCTTTTTTCCTGGTGATTATGACGCTGATCACAGGGGGTGTCCCGCTGGCGATCGCCAAGCTGGTGTCGGAAGCGGAAACCGAAGGCAAACCGCAAAATTCAAAGTATGTCCTGCGGGTCAGCCTCGGGTTGACGGTGGGTCTCAGCGTGCTGTTTATGGCTTTATGCCTGTGGCTGGCTCCTTGGATCACGACAACGATTATAACGGATTCCCGCGTGTACTACACCTTTGTCAGCATGACGCCCATGCTCGTCATCGTGGCCATCTCGTCCGTCTACCGCGGCTATTTCCAGGGAAGGCAGAACATGATTCCGTCCGCGACCTCTTCGATTATCGAGACTGTTTTTCTGATCGGGTGCACGCTGTGGTTCGCCTACCTGCTGCTGCCAAAAGGAATAGCTTATGCGGCTGCCGGAGCCATGCTTGGCGTGATGGCCGGGGAATTTTTCGGGCTGCTCGCTCTGCTGTGGCAGTACCACCGGGACGAGAACTGGCTGTCGTCCAGGCAAGCCCGGAGAGAGAAAGCACAGCAGCACAAAAAAGCCGGCCTTGAAGACAGTTCCGGCAGCCAGGTCAGCCGCGGATTGTTTCCACGCCTGCTTGGCATCACCGTACCGGTCACCGCCGGGCGTTTGGTCGGCTCCTTTTCTTACCTGCTTGAATCGATTATTACAGCCCAGAGCCTAGCGCTCGCCGGTGTCGTCACTGCTGTAGCAACTGCCCAGTATGGCGCGCTGCAAGGCATGGTCATCCCGCTGCTTCTGCTTCCGGGCGTACTGACCTCGTCCCTCGCGGTCTCGCTTGTGCCTTCGCTGTCCGAAGCCGCCGCCCGCAAAGACAAGCTTACGATCCACAAACGGTTAAACCAGACGATCCGGCTCGCGCTCGTCACCGGCGCCCCCTTTGCCGTCATTATGTATGTCCTTGCAGAGCCGCTGTGCCTGCTGCTGTACAACAATGCGGACATATCCAACATGCTGCGCACGATGGCGCCATTTGCGCTGTTTCTGTACGTTCAGGCACCGCTTCAGGCCACCCTGCAGGCGCTGGACCGGCCAAGCCGCGCCCTGTTCAACACCTTGATCGGAGCCGTCCTCAAGCTGTTCCTGATCTGGTACCTGTCCTCCCAGCCGGAGTACGGCATTTACGGGGCCGTTATCGCGATTATCATCAACAGCATCGTGGTCACGTTCCTGCACGGCTTCAGCGTCAGCCGGCTGCTCGCCTACCGTTTCCGGATGTTCGATCTGCTGAAGCTGGCGGGAGCCATGATCATCATGACGGGCATTACCCAATACGGCTATCTCCACCTGCCACTGGGAGGAATCGTTTGGATCCGCTTTTTGGCAGCCATGTCTATAGGCATGATCGCTTTTCTGGCCGCCGTGTTTGCTTTAAAGCTGGTGTCCCTGCGAGATCTGTCCCGTATGCCCTACCTTGAAAAATGGTTCAAACCTAGAAATCCAAGAAACCCCAAGACACCTGCCGCCTGATCCGCAGCACGGAAAGTTCCGTCCTTATTTGCGGTCGATATAAAGCCGGCCTTTATGGTCGATGGAGCAGAGAAACACGTCTTTGAACTCTTTGATTCCCTGCTGTCGGATCTGATTTTTCAGCCAGAAGCGGTTTTTGTTCAGCCGCTCCAAATTGTCGTCCTGTACCTTTCCGTCCATGATGAGCGGGATCGGCAGTATGCCATAGGTAAATTTTCCGCTGGGAACCAGAATTTTTTTGCTGCGGTTTCTCGCCGGGACCCGGGACGGATCGGCATATGGGGTTCTATAGATCTGTTTCGGCTTGCCGGCGGTCTCCTCTGAACGTGAAATAGCTAACGCATTGCCGGCATGGCCTTGTAGCTTGCCGTTTCGATTTGACTTCTCCTGGGGAACGGGCATGTCGTACTTTTCTTTTTTTTCATTCCGTTTGGATTTAGGAATAACCGTCAACTGCCCGGAGTTTTCCAGAATCGCAAATTCCACATCCGCCACGTTTTCGATACTTCGCCCGCGCAATTGAAGAAGCAAATCGTCCAGATTATACCGATGCTTCCTCATTTCTTCACGGTTGAGCTTGCCTCCCGACACGAGGATGGCCGGTTTTCCTTCGAATAACAGGCGGATTTTCCGGCTCTTCAAGCTGATGAAAGCAATCGTGATCTGAATCAAGACAAGCGTAGCCATCGGAAAGAGTCCGTCCGTGATCGGACGCGCCGTATCCTCCAGCACAAAAACGCCGATTTCAGCGATCATGATCGAGATGACCAGGTCAAAAATGGACAGCTTCCCGATCTCCCGCTTGCCCATGATCCGGAGGGTCAGGTAGATGACAAAGTACATCAGGACGGTTCGGAAAATAGGAATCAGTATATCGGATATCACGGCCACCCGCTCCTTTCTGTGCCATTCATCATGCCAATTAAGGATATTTTGACCTTTCGGGAACACAGACATTCAGAAGCCGGAGCGATAAATTATTGGAAAATTACTTGTACTACTGGGGCAAGCCGTCACATAAATTTACATTAAATTGTGGAACTATGAAGGGGGTTCTCTTATGCATTTGATCCGTCGCCTGTTCTCTTTTCGGATCTCCAATCCCACTTTGTCGGGACTGTATTATTCCTTTTTCTGGATGATGGTCGGGGCGCTTATTCTTTCTTTCCTGTTGTGGTCCAGCGGCATGAAAGAACAAAGCCTGTCCCGCTACATTTACGTGGTTCATGCTGTCGCCGCAGCATTTGGAGGTCTTGTATCCGGGAAGCGTTCAGGCAGACGGGGTTGGTACCACGGCGGATTAACCGGCATTTTGTACGGTCTCATGATCATCATGATCGGATTTTTGGCCCTTGACAGCAGCCTTCGGCTTGGAGATTTGCTGTTGATCGCAGCCGTTATTGCTTCGGGAGCCATCGGGGGCATGTTCGGGGTGAATTTAAAAAACAAATCGTAACCATTAAACTCCTCGCATGTGCTACACTAAGTGCACTTAAAGCAAGAGGAGGACGTCCCCGACGTGTTGTATGACTCTATGAATTATATTTCGGCAGCAACGCTGGTTATGGCGATCGGGCTGATCTGGCTGGGCACGCTGCGCAACCCTCTGAGGGCCGGATGGCTGCTGATCCGGGAGTTTGGGATCAATCGCAAATTTTTGGGTCTATTCGCTTTGATGGCTGCGATCCTCCTGTTCAACAGGTACGAACTGCAAATCGAAGCAGCCATGCATATAAAGCAAGACTTCACCCCGTGGGTATTCGGGATCGAGGGGCATTTCGTACAGCATCTGCAGCAGTTTTTTCACAGCCCTTACATTACGCCCGTATCGGTATTTTTTTACGTAGTGGTGTTCCAATCCTTACTGATCGCTATGCTTGGAATTTTTGCGGCCGACGGGAACAAGGCCTTTCTCATGGCTGCCTGCATAGCCGTCTTCATCAATTATGCGGTGGCCATCCCGTTTTACCTCTTCTTTCCCGTGAACGAGGTTTGGTCCTTTCCGCCATCCGGCGCGTCGTTCTACATGCTGGAGGTTTTTCCGAAATTCGAGCAGGCGTACCGGCCGCTATCCGGTATTAACAACTGCTTTCCAAGCCTCCACACTTCGATTTCCATCACCATGCTGGTGCTCGGGATCCGTTCAGGGAATCGCCGACTGGCCCTCATGACGCTGGTCAGCGCCGTCATCATCATATTCAGCATCTTCTACCTCGGCATCCATTGGCTGACGGATTCGGTCGCCGGTACCCTGCTCGGTCTGCTTGCCGCTTCCGCCGGGATCTACTGGGGACGGAGGCTTGCGCACCCGAAGCAGCAAAAAGTAAAGCCCATCGTATCCGATCTCTAATACAAAAAGGCTGCACCCTTGTCCGTAGACAAGCTGTGCAGCCTTTTGTCATCCGTAAGTATGAACATCGGCGACAGCAGCAGAGTTCCCTCTGCCGCTATCGTTATGTGATGTGCCTGGTCTTACTGGAAATGTTGCTTATGAACGCTCTCCCGTGTATCCGGATCGTCTTAGGACGATTTCTCGGATTCGCCGGAGCTCGAGCTAACCGCGTGGCTGATGGAACCGCGATCGAAGGTCAGCTTCGTCACGTCGTTCACCCGCAGGACCACGATATCGTCCGTAATTTCCATAATCGTTCCGTGCAGGCCGCCGATCGTAACGACCTTATCCCCCTTCTTCAATGCGCTCAGCATGGAAGTACGGGTCTTCTGTTTCTTCTGCTGCGGACGGATCAACAGGAAGTAGAAAATCGCGAACATCAGGACGAGCGGCAAAATCAAGCCGACAAGGCCGCCTCCTCCGGAGCCGTTAGCACCAGCTGCTAATTCAATAGTTTGTGATTGGTTGAACATATGCTTTTCCCCCCTTTCAAATACAATACTGCTGTTGAAGCTTAAAACCCTTTATCATTGTCATAAAGCCCATATTGTTCAAAAAACTCATCGCGAAAATCAAGCAGCCTGTCCTCCATAATGGCCTGGCGCACCTGCTTCATCAGATTGATGAGGAAATGCAGGTTGTGGTAAGTGGTCAAACGGAGTCCGAAGGTCTCATCCGCTTTGATCAAATGCCGCAGATAGGCTCTTGAATAGTTCCGGCAAGTATAGCAGTCACATGCTGGGTCAAGCGGGCCAAAATCTCTGGCGTATTGCGCATTGCGAACGACTAGCCGTCCCTGGCTGGTCATGGTCGTTCCGTTCCGGGCGATCCGTGTCGGCAGGACGCAGTCAAACATGTCCACGCCCCGGATGGAGCCCTCGATCAGTGCGTCCGGCGACCCTACGCCCATCAAATAGCGGGGCTTGTTGTCCGGAAGCAGCGGAACGGTGTAATCCAGCACTTCGTACATCAGCTGCTTGGACTCTCCTACGCTGAGTCCACCAATAGCATACCCCGGGAAATCCATGGAAGTCAAATCACGTGCGCTCTGTTTGCGCAAGTCTTCATACATGCCGCCTTGAACGATGGCAAAGAGCCCCTGATCATGAGGTCTGGCATGACTGTTCAGGCAGCGCTCGGCCCAGCGGGTCGTGCGTTCCAGGGATTTCTTAACGTAGTCGTACTCGGCCGGATACGGCGGACACTCGTCAAAAGCCATCATGATGTCCGAGCCAAGCGCGTTCTGGATTTCCATGGCCACTTCCGGCGACAGAAACAGCTTGTCTCCGTTCAAGTGGGATCGGAAATGCACGCCTTCTTCGGTAATTTTGCGCATCTCGCTCAAGCTGAATACCTGAAATCCGCCGCTGTCCGTCAGAATCGGACGGTCCCAGTTCATGAACTTGTGCAGTCCTCCGGCTTCGCGGACAATATCATGGCCTGGGCGCAGGAACAAATGATACGTGTTGCTCAAAATGATCTGCGCATTCATTTCCTTCAGTTCTTCCGGACTCATTGTCTTGACCGTGGCCAGCGTTCCAACCGGCATAAAGATCGGCGTCTCGATCACACCGTGCGGCGTATGCACACGCCCCAGCCGGGCTCCGGATTGCTTGCATGTTTTTATATGTTCATAAGTAATTGCTGCTGCCATGATTAAATACCATCCTCTTATATGCCGATCAACCGGTCTTAATAGATAAACATCGCATCGCCGAAGCTGAAGAAACGGTATCTTTCCTTCACGGCCTCCGCATATGCGTTCAAAATATGCTCGCGTCCCGCCAGCGCGCTGACCAGCATGACCAGCGTCGACTTCGGCAGGTGGAAATTAGTGATCAGGGCGTTTACGACTTTAAACGTATACCCCGGATAGATAAAAATATCGGTCCAGCCGCTGCAGGCTTCAAGCAGGCCGCCTTCAAAGCGCGTTCCGATCGTCTCGAGCGTCCGGCAGGAGGTGGTTCCTACGGCAACGATTCTTCCTCCACGGGCTCTGGCCTCGTTCAGAATATCCGCTGTCTCCTGGTTCACCGAGTAATACTCCGTATGCATGACATGATCCTCTACGCGTTCAACCGACATCGGCCGGAACGTGCCAAGACCGACATGAAGTGTAATGAAAGCGACCGTCACGCCTTTAGCACGGATTTGATCCAGCAGCTCTTCGGTAAAATGAAGGCCGGCGGTGGGAGCCGCAGCGGAACCCTCATGCTTGGAATAGACCGTCTGGTAACGCTCCTTGTCGTCCAGCTTCTCCTTGATATAAGGCGGGAGAGGCATTTGACCCAGCCGGTCGAGAATCTCCTGAAAAATCCCTTGATAGGTAAAGGTCAGCTTCCGCTCACCCATTTCCCCCTCATCCTCTATGACCGCCTGCAGCTCGTCGCCGAACCGGATCACGCTGCCCTTTTTCAGCTTTTTCCCAGGCTTTACGAGCGCTTCCCAGGTGTCCCCTTGCAAATTTTTCAAGAGAAGCACCTCGGCTTTGGCCCCCGTCTCTTCTTTCACGCCGAACAGTCTCGCCGGAATGACCCGGGTATCGTTGAGAACCAGCGTGTCGCCGGGCTGAAGCTCGTCTGCGATATCTTTGAAGGTGCGGTGGGCGATCGATCCGTCCTGCTTGTTCAATGTTAACAGGCGGGATGCCGTCCGCTCCGGCAAAGGAGTCTGTGCGATTAATTCTTCTGGCAACTCAAAATCATATAAGTCTACATTCATCTGTTCGTCATTCCTTAACAATAGTTACATTCTGATAATAGTGTTTCAAAATGTCCTGGTACCCATACCCGGCGTCCGCCATTCCTTTGGCTCCCCACTGGGAGAGTCCGAGGCCATGGCCGTTGCCGCGTCCCACAAACAGAAAAGCTTCCCCGGCTTCGATCCGGCGCGCCTTCGAATCCCCGTTCATGACGATCGTGCCTTTTCCAGCGATGGAAGAAGTCCCTGAAGCGGAAATGACCGACGTGTCGGACGTGCCGGAAACCTTCGTCGTTGTCCCGTTTGCGCTTAATACAGTATAGCTTCCTGTAGGTACAATATCAAACAATGTGCTTGGCAGACCGTTCAAAGCTGAACGGAACATGTCCGGATATTTCACATCTAAAATCTGCCCGTTGGCCTTAATTTGGATCGCCCGTCCGGACGGTCCCCGCTTGGTGACCTCCAGCGTGCTGATCGTGGAAGGTGCAGCCGTTGAGGTCTTGCCCTTCAGCGTTGCGACCAGCTCGGCCGAAGTATAAGGTCCCCGAACCCAGTCGTAGGTTCCCGATTCCTTCACCTGCTCCAGAACGACGGCGGTATCGCCGGGGTTCATCTGCGCGGCAGGCTCGAAGTTCGATTGAATGAGCGGAAGCGGACGCACGTTGGTGTTCTTGGCCGTCACCGTGACTTTTGCAAGTCCGGCAGCCGTCGCCGTGCCCAGTTCCTTGACGTTGTCCTCTCTGACATAACCGGTAATCCCGTTGCTGAGAAGAACGTGGTACCAGGTTTTAGCCCCGTTTTGCGCGGCTACGTCTTCCTTGCTCTCGACGGTGCCGAACGCAGCTCCACCGCTGTTCCATACCTCGGTCGGGTCGGCCGATGCGCCCCCGGCATTGGAAGAGAATACGGCCTCGACAACATTGCCGTTTTGCAGCAGCACTTCGCCCTGTGTGGCGTCTACGGCACCGATGACGCTTGGCGCTTCGGAGGCAACTCCGTTGTAAACTTGGCTGAGCGTCGTATCCACGACATCCGCCACCTTAAATTTATTATTGCTGCTACTGATCTGGAAAGCAGCATAGCTGCGGGCAGCCACGGCTTGGGCTTTGAGTGACTCCTCCGGCCAGGACGACGGCACTTCGCCGCCGACGACCGCATAGAGGTATTGCTCAAAAGGCAGCTCGTTCACGAGCGCCAGCTGGCCGTTCACCATGCTGATCTCCATGCCGCCCCGGTATGTACGCCCCGATCTTTCCGCCACTTTAATTTGGTCACCGCTGCTGGTAATCCAGCCTTTGGCATTGGTCCCGCTGACCACGATATGTTTCACCGCGGCGGAGCTTCCCGGGCTGCTCCCGGCATCACTGCGGATGATCAGCGCCGGCTGCGATGCATCCACCTCCGACAGCGTGGCCGCTGGGAGCTTCGCGCTTACCGCATTGCGTACCGCCGCAAGGCCGGATGCGTCTGCCGCTTCGCCAACCCAT
>Ga0164243_10014208_pt1 | contig 11104 bp, 9 predicted proteins | sample OricompcompostOP_FD_108781 | JGI IMG/M metagenome (GOLD analysis project Ga0164243, IMG submission 108781) | Organic Plus compost microbial communities from Emeryville, California, USA - Original compost - Organic plus compost (OP) | ecosystem: Engineered > Solid waste > Mixed feedstock >... | reverse complement strand
GTGATCAACGCGCAGAACTGCGTCCATTGCAAGACGTGCGACATCAAGGACCCGACCCAGAACATCACCTGGGTCGCCCCAGAAGGCGGTGGAGGCCCCAATTATCCCAATATGTAAGCGTATCCTGCTGGCGGGCGCCGCCGCGCTGTTCGCCTCGACCCCGGCCTGGGCGGCGGCGCAGGCGGGCGATCTCGCTGCCTATCTGAAGGCGCGCGCGGCCGACGCGGAGGGCGACGCCGCGGTCGCGGTGACGGGCTATGCCGCCGCGCTCGAGGCGGCGCCGGACAATCCGGTGATCGCGCTGCGCGCCTATCGCGCCGCGCTCGACGCCGGCGACGCCGCGCTGACCGACCGCGCGGTGGCGGCGCTGAACCGCGCCGGCGTGGCGCCGGCCGACAGCGCGGTGGTCGCGCTCGCCGCCGCCGCGGCATCCGGCGATGCGCGCGGCGCGGGGGCGGCGATCGACCGGATGGACAGCACGCCGCTCGGCTTTCTGGCGCCGGTGCTGCGCGCCTGGCAGGCCTATGATCGCGGCGAGGCCAACCCGATCGCGAAGCTGGACACGGCCAACAATCCGATCGGCCGGCGCTATTATGCCGAGAACCGCGCGCTGCTGCTGATCGCCACCGGGCAGGTCGACGACGGCGTCGCCGCGGCGCGCGCGCTGCTCGGTCCCGACCAGGGCAGTTTCGATTTCCGCATCGCCGCCGCGCAACTGCTCGCCGCGAAGGGCAGGGCCGATCTCGGCCAGTCGCTGCTCGCCGGCGACGATCCGGTGCTGAGCGGGTTTCGCGCCGGGCTCGGCAACGGCGCCCGGCCGGGGCTCGCGTTCGGCGCCTCGCGCTTGTTCGACCGGCTCGCGTCCGACCTCTCGCATGGCGATTCGAGCCCGCTGACGGTGGTGCTCGCGCGCAGCGCGCTGCGCCTCGATCCGCGCGACGACCGCGCGCGCCTGCTGCTGGCCCAGGGGCTGGAGGGCCGCGGCGAGACCGCGCTCGCGCTCGCCGCGCTCGACGGCATCGACCCCGCCGGCCCCTTCGCCTCGATCGCGCGCGCCGCGCGGATCGCGGTGCTCGACGATGCCGGCGACCAGGCGCAGGCGCTCACCGTCGCGGCGCAGCTCAATGCCGAGCCTGGCGCCACCGCTGCCGATGCGCAGCGCTATGGCGACGCGCTGGTCGCGCTCCATCGCTATGCCGAGGCGGCGCAGGCCTATGACGAGGCGATCCGGCGCGCCGGCGCCGAGGCCGACTGGGCGCTCTACCTGCAGAAGGGCGGCGCGCTGGAACAGGCCGGCAACTGGCCGGAGGCGCGCGCCGCGCTGGAAAAGGCGGTGGCGATGGCGCCCAACGAGCCGCTCGCGCTCAACTATCTAGGCTATGCGGAGATCGAGCATGGCGGCGACCTCGCCGCCGCCCAGTCGCTGCTGGAGAAGGCCAATACGCTCAAGCCCGGCGACCCGGCGATCACCGATTCGCTCGGCTGGGCCTATTTCAAGCGCGGCGACGCCGCCAGGGCGCTGCCGCTGTTCGAGCGCGCGGTCGAGGGGCAGCCCGCCGACGAGACGATCAACGAGCATCTCGGCGACGCTTACTGGAAGACCGGGCGCCGGTTCGAGGCGCGCTATGCCTGGCGCGCCGCGGCGGTGACGGCCGAGGGCGACGACAAGGCCCGGCTGCTGGCGAAGATCGAGAACGGCCTCGGCGCCGGCGCCGTCAGGAACTGAGGTGGCGGCGATCGTCGAGGCCGCGCCGGCCAAGATCAACCTTGCGCTCCACGTCCGCCGGCGCCGGCCCGACGGCTATCACGACATCGAGACGCTGTTCGCCTTCCTGGCCGACGGCGACGTGCTGAGCGTCGCGCCGGCGGCGAGCGACGGTTTCGCGGTGACGGGGCCGTTCGCGCCCGCGCTGGCGGGGGAGGGCAACAACCTGGTGCTCGCCGCGCGCGACGCCTTCGCGCGGGCGATCGCGCCGCTGCCGCCGCTGGCGATTACGCTCGACAAGCGGCTGCCGGTCGCGTCGGGAATCGGCGGGGGCTCGGCCGATGCGGCGGCGATGCTGCGCGCGGCGGCGCGGATCGCCGGGATCGCCGGAGACGACCCGCGGCTCGCCGCCTGCGCCGCGGCGCTGGGCGCCGACGTGCCCGCCTGCCTCCATGGCTGCACCGCGTTCGGCCGCGGGACGGGCGGCGAGCTGGCCTTCGTCGAGGGGCTCGCCGGGATACCGGTGCTGCTGGTCAACCCCGGCGTGGCAGTGTCGACCGCCGCGGTGTTCCGCGCCTGGGACGGCATCGATCGCGGCCCGCTCGGGAGCGGCGATCCGCTCGCCGTCACGCAGGGCGGGCGTAACGATCTGGAAGCGGCCGCGCGCCGGATCGCGCCCGACATCGATGCGGTGCTCGCCTGTCTGGGAGAAGCGGCCGGAGCGCGGCTGGTCCGCATGTCCGGCTCGGGCGCGACCTGCTTCGCGCTGTTCGGGAGCGTCGCCGAGCGCTCCGCGGCGGCCGCCGCGCTTCGGGCGAGCCGGCCCGATTGGTGGCTGCTCGAATCGACGCTGGCGTGACGGTCAGGCGGGCAGTTCGATGATCGCGTCGAGCCCGCCCTCCGGCCGGTTCTCCAGCCGGACATGCCCGCCTGCGTCCGCGACGATCGCGCGGGCGAGCGCGAGGCCCAGTCCGATCCCGCCGGTCTCGCGGTTGCGCGAGGTTTCGAGCCGGGTGAACGGATCGAACACGTCGGCAAGCCGCTCCGGCGGGATGCCGGGGCCGCGGTCGGACACGATGATGCGCACCTGATCGTCCGCCTTCTCGATCCTGACGACGGCGCTTTCGCCATATTTGACCGCATTCTCGATCAGGTTGCGCACCGCGCGGCGCATCAGCGCCGGGCGCAGCCGCATCGGCAGGCGCGCGCCGTCCTCGAAGCTGACGTCATGGTCGAGGTCGCGGAAATCCTCGACCACGGCATCGACCAGCGCGGTCAGGTCGACGTCGATCGGCGGCTCGCTGGGCCGTCCCAGCCGGGCGAGCGAGAGGATGTCGTCGAGCGTGCGGTTCATCTCGCCGATGATGTCGGCCATGCGCGCGCGGTCGGTCTCGTCCTCGACCGATTCGATGCGGACGCGCAGCGCGGCGAGCGGGGTGCGCAGGTCGTGCCCGATCGCGCCCAGCATCCGGTCCTTCTCGTCGAGCATCGCGGTGACGCGGAGCCGGAGCGCGTTGAACGCGGCGGTGACTTCGCGCACGTCGGGCGGGCCGCTTTCGACCAGCGGCGGCCGGTCGCCGCCCGGCGTGAAGCGGTGCGCGGCCTCGGCCAGCGCCTTGAGCGGCAGCGAAATGCGCCGCCCGATCCACAGCACCGGCGCCAGCACGACGATATAGAGCACCAGCGTCTGGGCGATCAGGCGCCAGATCAGCGTGTCGTCGGTCTGCGGCCACGGCGCGTGCAGCACCAGCCAGCCGCGGCCCGGCACCTCGACGCCCACGTCCAGGACGGTGCGGAACCGCGCCAGCCGCGCGGCGCGGCGGGCGTTGACGTGGCGCAGCATCCAGTCGGCGTGCTTGACCGGGCGCACCACGGCGCGCACTTCGCCGGGCGCGAAGCCGGCCTCGACCAGCGACTGGCGGATCGCCCGCTCGACGTTCGGCTCGCGCTGGCGGAGCGGGCTGACCGGATTGGACGGGACGAGGCGGACGTGCCCGCGCCCCGAATCGGCCGCGGCGCCGCTGTTGAGCCGGTCCTCGGCGTCGATCAGGCGGGTGACGGTCGGCGAGATGATCTGCTCGAAGCGGAGCTGCCGCCGCTCGCGCAGCAGCAGGCCGAAGTTGATCGCCTGCGCGACGAACAGCGCCAGCGCGACCAGCAGCGCCATCTGGCCCGCGAGGCTGCGCGGCCAGAGCGACAGCCGGCGGATCACAGCCGCGTCACCTCCGCCGACAGCGTATAGCCGCCGCCCCACACCGTCTTGATCAGCTCGGGGTTGCGGGGATCGGCCTCGATCTTCTTGCGCAGGCGGCTGACCTGGTTGTCGATCGCGCGGTCGAACGCGGCGGCCTCGCGCCCCTGCGTCAGGTCGAGCAGCTGGTCGCGAGTCAGCACCTGGCGCGGCCGCTGCACCAGCGCGAGCAGCAGGTTGTATTCGCCGGTCGAGAGCGGGACCGACACGCCCTCGCGATCGACCAGTGCGCGCTCGCCGGTCTTGAGCACCCAGCCGGCGAAGCCGAAGCTGCCGGTCTCCGGCGCGTGCTGGCGGTTGCCGCTGGCGGCGCGGCGCAGGATCACCTTGACGCGCGCGGCAAGCTCGCGCGGGGAGAAGGGCTTCACGACATAATCGTCCGCGCCCATTTCGAGGCCGACGATGCGGTCGGTCTCCTCGCTGCGCGCGGTGAGCAGGATGACCGGCAGGTCGCCCGTCTCGCGGATGTGGCGGGTCAGGCTGAGGCCGTCCTCGCCCGGCATCATGATGTCGAGGATGACGAGATCGATCGCATAGGCGGCAAGCCGCGTGCGCGCCGCCTCGGCATCGCCCGCCTGGGTGACGCGGAAGCCCTGCTTTTCGAGATACCGGGCGAGCGGCTCGCGGATCGAGCGTTCGTCGTCGACGAGCAATAGGTGTGGTGTGTCGGCCATCGGCTCGTCGATTGCCATGATCGCGTCTCCGGGAAAAGTCCGGGCGGGCGAGGGAGGGGTTCGCCCGCCCGGACGCCGGCGCCGGGCTTACTGGCCGGCCGGCTGGTCCGCCGGCGCCGCCGGGGATTGGGCGGCGCGGCGTGCCTGCCACCTGGCGCGGCGTTCGGTCATCCGCGACTCGGCCTTGGCCTTCATCGCGGCGATTTCCGACTGGTCGATCTTGCCGTCGTGATTGGCGTCGGCGCGGTCGAAACGGGCGAGCGCGGCGGCGGTCGCCTCCTCGCGCGTGACGACGCCGTCATGGTTGGCGTCGAGCCGGGCGAACATGTCGCCATGGCCGCGGTGATGCATGCGCGGCGCGGACGACTGGGCCGCGGGTGCGGCGTCCTGGGCGGCATAAGCCGCCCCGCCGGCCGTGATGCCCGCCAGCGCGGCGGCGAGAAGGAGCGTCTTCGTCATGGGGCTGTCCTCGTGAGCCGGCGGGACCGTCCCGCCGTCGTCGCTCATCTGGTCCCCGGCTGTCGCTGGGATATGTCAGCGCGCGGCGAAAGTGTCGCAATTTGTCGCAAGACGCGCGCCGCCACGCATTCAGCCCGGACGGATGCGCAGCGTATAGGGCATCGCCTCGCCCGCGCCCGCCGGCAGCGTGACCTCAAGGCCGGTCGGCGTCTGCCGCCACTCGACCGCGCCGCCGCCGACCAGCTCGATGCTCGCGATCGCGCGCGCCAGATACGGCGTGCCGGCGTAGAGCGTCTCGATCCGCGCGACGCCGTCGGCCGGCCGCTCCATGCCGATCGCGTAGAGCGTGTCGCCCCTGGTGGTGAAGCGGATGTCGCGGGCGGTCCAGCTCTTGTTCGCGCGCTCGCTCTTTTCGCCCGTTGCCGCCTTGGTCGGCCCCTCGCCGAAATATTGCCACGGGCGGCTGCCGTAGATCGCCTCGCCGTTGGTCTTGAGCCAGCCGCCGATGCCGATCAGCACCTGCCTCGCCGGCTCGGGGATCGTGCCGTCGGCCCTCGGCCCGACGTTGAGCAGCAGGTTGCCGTTCTTCGACACGATATCGACCAGGTCCTGGACCAGCGACTTGGGCGTGCGATATTCGTCGTCCTGGGCATAGCCCCAGCTATGGATCGAGACCGACGTGTCGGTCTGCCACGGCTCGAGCCGCAGCGCGTCGAGCTTGCCGCGCTCGATGTCGAACAATGCGGTGCCGGTCTGGAACTGCTCGCCCTTGTAGGTGACGGCGGCGCCCCAACCGCCCTCCTTCGCGCGGTTGTAGTAATAGGCGGCGAAGCGCTGCATCTCCGGCTCGAACGCCGGCGCGGCGGTCCACCAGTCGAGATAGATCAGCTCGGGCCGATATTTGTCGACCATCTCGGTGGTGCGCGCCAGCCAGTCGTCGCGGAACTGCTGGTCGGGCGGGAACCAGTTTTCGAGATGGCTGGGATCGGGCACGGTGTCGGGGTCGGCGGGCAGGCCGCGCGGGGCCGCCGGGCCGTAAAGGCCGGCATAGCGCGGATCGTTGACGTCGCTGTCGTAGCCGCGGCCGACGCCGTACCACCACCAATGCTCGGCGCGGTGCGAGGACAGGCCGAAGTGCATTCCGGCCGCGCGCGCCGCCTTCATCAGCTCGCCCGCGGTGTCGCGCTTCGGCCCCATCCTGGCGACGGACCAGTCGGACATGGCGGTGTCGTACATCGCGAAGCCGTCGCAATGCTCGCCGACCGGGATGACGTATTTCGCCCCGGCCTGCTGGAACAATGCGATCCATTGCGCGGCGTCGAACTTCGCGGCGGTGAATTTGGGGATGAAGTCCTTGTAGCCGAATTTCGACTGCGGGCCGAACACGTTGCGGTGGTAGGTGTAGGCCGGGCTGTGCGGCTCGTACATGTTGCGCGAATACCATTCGTTCTGGAACGCCGGCACCGCATAGACGCCCCAGTGGATGAAGATGCCGAACTTGGCGTCGCGGAACCATTCGGGGACGCGGAATGCCTTCAGCGACTCCCAATCGGCCTTGAACGATCCGGCGGCGATGCCGCGATCGACCCTGGCGAGCTGCGCCGCCACCGGCCCGGCCTTGTAGTCCATCGGATAAAGGTCGCTGACCGGCTTGCCGAGCCGCTGCGCATCGGCGGCGCGCGCGGCCGCGGTGAGCGCCATCGAGGCGAGGCCGCCGAGCAGGAAGCCACGTCTGTTCATTGCTGTTCCCCTTGCTGAAGTACCGCCACGCCCTCGGCGGCGAGATCGACCGCCGACACGCTTCCGCCGTTCAGGATATCGGTCATCGCCGCCGGCAGCTGGACGTGCCGCGCCTCGCGGCCGTGGTTGATCAGGATGACGATGCGGCGCCCGCCGCCTTCACGAGTCATCAGCTCGACACCGGCCGGCACCGCGAAGGCGGGCCTGACGCCGGCGTCGGCGAGCGCGCCGTCGATCAGCGGCTTCATCAGCGTGTCGTCGATCAGCGCGCCGACATAGGTGATCGAGCCCTTGCCGACCTTGCGCGCGATCACCGCCGGGTGGCCGTCGAGCCAGCCGTTGGCCTTGCCGTAGCGCAGCAGCACGCGGACGTCGGGCGCGGCGGGCTGCAGATCCTCCGCCCACAGCGTCGCGGTGCCGCCGTCGACCGCGACCGGATCGTCGAGCGCGTAGAATTGCTCGACCTGCCCGCCGAGCAGGTCGGCGAGCGGCCCCGGCTGGCGCTTGAGGTTGAGCCGGTTGAAGGCGTCCTTGAGGCCCGAGCGCGGGCCGAGGATCAGATGGCCGCCGCCGCGGACGTAATCGGCGAGATGCTTCGCCATCGCATTGTCGATGATGTTGAGGTCGGGCGCGACGACCAGCCGGTATTTGCCGAGCGGCCCCGCCGCCTCGACGATATCGACCGCGCCGAGCGCGTCCTTGAGCGGCCGATAATAGTCGAGCAGCACCTCGATCTGGTCGTAATTCCTGTTGTGGAGCTGGAAATCGATCGCCCAGCGGCTGTCGTAATCCTGCAGGATCGCGACCGGCGACACCGGCTCGGTGCCCGCGAGCGCCGGCGAGGCCTTGGCGAAGTCGCGGCCGATCTCGGCGATCTCGGGGTAGATCGGCAGCGGCTTGCCGTCGGGGCCGACGATCGAGCCGTGCATCGTCTCCTGCCCGTTGAGTGCGTTGCGCCATTGCCAGTAGAGCACCGCGTCGGCGCCGTGGCCCACCGCCTGCCACGCCATCGCGCGCGTTTCGCCGGGGTAGAGGATGTTGCTGACCGGCGCCCAGTTGACGAACCCCGGCTGGGTTTCCATCACCCAGAAATTCCTGCGCTTCCAGCCGCGCACCAGGTCGTGCGTCGCGCCGTTGCGATAGGGCTTCAGATGCCCCATGCCGACGTAATCGTCCCATGAGGCGAAATCGAGGTCGCGGTTGATCGCGTAGCGGTCGAACTTGTTGGCCCAGCCGAGCCCGCCCAGGTTGGTCGTGACGAACTGGCGCGGATCGGCGCCCGCGCGGATCACGTCGAGCTGGTTCTTCTGGAACGCGACCCACTGGTCGGTGATGAAGCGCTTCAGGTCGAGCATCCAGCCGGGATTGCCCGCCTGGCTGTTGAACGGCACCTGGTCCCAGGCGGTGTAGGTCTGCGACCAGTAAGCGGTGGTCCACACCTCGTTGAGGCGATTCAGCGTCCCGTATCTGGCCCTCAGCCAGTCGTGCCATGCCGCGCGCGCGGCGGGATCGTAGCTCTCGTCGGTATATTCGTTGCCGATCTGCCAGCCGATCACGTTGGGCTCGTGGCCCAGCGCCTTGACCATGCGCGCCACGATGTCGCGGCAGAAGGCGCGGTAGCGCGGGCTGGAGATCGAGAATTGCCGGCGGCCGCCATGGCCGATCCGCTCGCCCTCGCCGGTGATGCGCAGGATGTCGGGATATTTCTCGCTCATCCACGCCGGCGGCGTGTCGGTGGGCGTGCCGATGACGACGCGGATACCGTATGTGTCGGCGAGGCGGACCGCGCGGACCAGCCAGTCCATGTCATATTCGCCCTCGCGCGGCTCCATCCGGCTCCAGGCGAATTCGCCGATCCGCACGACGTTGACGTGCGCCGCCTTCATCAGCTTCAGGTCTTCGGCCCAGCGCGCCTCGGGCCATTGCTCGGGATACCAGGCGGCGCCGATCCACAGGCGCTCGAACTGCACCTGCTGCGCCGCTGCGGGGGCAGGGGCGGGCGGCGGCGTGGCGAGCGCCGGCGGCACGGCGGTCGCCGCCAGCAGCGCGATGATGATGCCCGTCCTCGTCCTCATATCGTCCATCCTCCGTCGATCGCATAGGCCTGGCCGGTGGTGTAGGTCGCGCCGGCGAGATAGACGACGAGGTCGGCGATCTCCTCTGGCGTGCCGATCCGGCCGATCGGCTGGCGCGCGACGAAGGCGGCGCGGTTCGCCTCGTAATCGCCGTCGGCCGACAGCCGCTCCCTGAGCGACGGCGTCTCGACCGTGCCGGGGCAGATCGCGTTGCAGCGGATGCCCTGGCCGACATGGTCGGCGGCGATCGCCTTGGTCATGCCGATCACCGCCGCCTTGGTCACGCCATAGACGAAGCGGTTGGGCACGCCCTTCATGCTCGATGCGACCGAGGCCATGTTGACGATCGCGCCGTCGCGCTTCGCGATCATGCCCGGCAGCACCGCGCGGCACAGCCGCACCATCGCCTTGACGTTGAGCGCATAGGCGAAATCGAGGTCGTCGTCGCTCGCCTCCAGCACGTTGCCGCCGTGGACCACGCCGGCGCAGTTGAACAGGATGTCGACCGGCCCGACCGCGGCGACGCAGGCCGCGATCGCCTCGCCGTCGAGCACGTCGAGCCGGCGGGTGGCGATCCGCTCGCCGGCCAGCCCGGCCAGCGCCTCCGCATTGACGTCGGTGGCGATCACCCGCGCGCCGGCGGCGGCGAGCGCCAGCGCCGAGGCGCGGCCGATCCCCTGCGCGGCGGCGGTGACGAGTGCGGTCTTTCCGGTAAGGTCGATCACGTCATTCCCTATTGTGGCTGCGGCACCGGGGTGCCGGGTTGCTGGCTGGATCGGTAGCAGGCCTCGACCAGCGCCATGGTGCGCCAGGCGTCGTCGACGCGGGTGGCGAGCGCCGCGTCCTCGCCCGCGGCGAAGCGCTGGAGATTGGCCATCGGCCCGATGAAGGCGTCCGGGAACCACGCGCCCTCGAGCGGCACTTGCTCCCACGGCCCCCCGCGCGGGGCGAGCCACAGTTCGTCGGGCTCACCCTCAGGGTAGTCGAGCAGCACGCCAAGCCTGGCGATCGCCGCGCCTTCGGTGCCCTCGACGCGGAAGCTCGCGTCCTGGAAGCGGCGGCCGAAATCGTGGTGGTGATTGATCGACAATACCACGCGCAAGGGCTTGGGATAATCGAGGATCATCGTCGTGCGCGTGTCGGCAAGCTCGCTCGACGGATGCGCGAAGCTGCGCGCGAACACGGCCGGCGGATCGCCCGCGAGCGCGCGGATCGTGTCGAGATAATGGATCGAATGCGAAACGATCTCGACCCGCGGATTGGGTTTGAGGTGCGGGAACAGATGCCACGGCGTGACGAGGTTGATGTGCACCTCGATCTCGACCAGTTCGCCGAGCCGCCCCAGCCGGATCGCGTCGGCGATGGCGAGCATCATCGCCGAATAGCGAAGCTGGAAATTGACCGAGGCGGTCAGCCTGCGCGCGCGGGCGGCGTCGCGGATTTGCGTCGCCTGCGCCAGGTCGAGCCCCATCGGCTTCTGCAGCAGCACCGTCGCGCCCTCGGGCAGCGCGCCGAGGATGTCGGCGTGCGCGATCGGAGGGGCGGCGATGTCGAACACCGCATCCTGCGCCGCCGCTTCCTCGATCGAGGCGAACACCGTCGGGACATCCCATTCGGCCGCCAGCGCCTCGGCGCGCGCGCGGTCGAGGTCGAACAGGCCCGCGACCTCGAACCCCGCCTTGCGATAGGCGGGCAGGTGCGCGTCCTTGACGATCCCGCCGGTGCCGATGACGACGATCGGGCGCGGGCTGGACGGCATCGGCCAATGCTGTTGCAGCGTATCGCTCACAGCTCGGCCTCCGCTTTCGCTTGCGCGCGGGCGAGCAGGTCGGCGGTCGGGGCGTCGCCGGTGGTGGCCTCGGTCAGCAGAGCATCGACGATGTGCGAGATCGCGGCGAGCTTCGGCGTCAGCGGCAGTTCGCGCGCGTGCTCGTGCAGCCAGTCGAGGCGGTGGTAATAGGGGATCTGCGCGTTGACCCCGGCGTCCGCCCAGGTCGATCTGCGCACCCCGATCGCTCCTTCGGTGGTGGTGAGGCGGTCCATCGGCGCGCTCGCGCAATGGCGCAGGAAGTCCCACGCCAGTTCCTTGTTGGCCGAGCCGCTGCCGATCGCGAGCACCCAGAAGACGTTGAGCGACACGCTCCGACCGCCCGGGCCCGCGGGCAGCGGCGCGACATCGACCTTGCCCTTGACGCGGCTG
>Ga0164243_10014207_pt1 | contig 11104 bp, 8 predicted proteins | sample OricompcompostOP_FD_108781 | JGI IMG/M metagenome (GOLD analysis project Ga0164243, IMG submission 108781) | Organic Plus compost microbial communities from Emeryville, California, USA - Original compost - Organic plus compost (OP) | ecosystem: Engineered > Solid waste > Mixed feedstock >... | reverse complement strand
TGGGGCTTCCCACACCGTCGGGTTGACGATTGAGCTGAAAAAACCGCGGAGTGAGGCGCGAGCCCGCCGGTGGCGAAGCCTGGAGCGGTGCGGCAGTATCGCCGCAGCTCGCAGTCCATCACTCAAAGCTCAATTGCCTGTCGGCAGCCCGATGTTGAATCCTTCCTTGGCAAGCTGCTCTCTCACGTATTGGAATCGCTGGTACTGCGTGATCGTGATCGGACCCGCGTAACCTTCGCTTTGCAGTTTTCGCGGCGGGTGTTGAAGATAGGTCTTCATCAGCTTCTTGATCTCCTCGTTGATCGTGACCAGTATCCAGGTGTGCTCGGTATAGTTGTTCATGAAGACGTCATAGCGCTCCTGCGGGTCTTGCCATAGATCGAAAACTTGAGGAACGGTTGCGACATAGGATTGAGCACCTTTCCATCCCAGGTTGCTGTCTACGGCAAGGCCGCCCGTGCTCGCGCCGTCGTCGCCTCGCAAATTGAAAACCGCCTTATAGTTTCCGACTCGCGCGGCGCCCGGTGTCAGCTCGTTTTCGGTAAAGTAAAACCAGCTCTTGCGCTCGGATTTGCCAGTATCAAACAGCACCGGCGACATATCGTAGCTGTCGAATATGGTGGGTTGACCTTCGCGGTCCTGTTCCGGCAGTTTCACGCCCGCCAGCGCGGCGAAGGTCGCCATGTAATCGAGGCCGCCGACGATATCGGCGTTTCTCGACCCGGCCTTGATGCCGGGGCCCCAGGCAAGAGCAGGCACACGATTGCCGCCCTCGCGCACCGTGCCCTTGGTGCCTCGAAACGGTGTATAGCCGGCATCGGGATAGACGTCCTGCCACGCGCCATTATCCGTCGTCCAGAATACATACGTGTTCTTGTCGAGGCCGAGCGCGCGTATCTTGTCCATGATGTGACCGATCCGGCTGTCGTTCTCCACAACCGAATCCGCGAACTTCGATTTCGACAGCGATTTGCCGATGAAGTCCGGGTGCGGCAGGTTCGGCTGATGCACCTTCATGAAGTTGATGCTCATGAAGAACGGCTGCGTCGACTTCGCATTGGCGTCGAGGTATTCGAGCGCGGCTTTTTCCACGTATTCGTCGTAGAAGGGAATACCGACCACACCCTTTTCCGGCGTGTTGACATACTGGCCGTTGACCTTGAAATCTTCCTTCGCCTTTTCGCCGGCCTTTCCGGACAAGGCGCCTGCGGTCACCCGTTCGAACATTTTCCGCAGCTCGGGATCCATGTCGGGAAACCACGTGGGGTCGGCATAGGTGTAGGCGTTGAGATGATAGAGCCCGCAATACCTCATCTCATCGAATCCGTGTGCGTTGGGAAGCGCGTAGTCCGATTCGCCGACGTGCCACTTGCCGGTAAAGAAAGTTTTGTAGTCGCCGGTCTTGAGCACCGACGCGAGCGTCCACTCGGCGGCCGGCAATCCTCCTCCCTGACCCTGAAACGCCACTGTCGTCATGCCGCTGCGGTTCGGAATGCGGCCGGTCAACATCGCGGCGCGACCGGGTGTACAGCTCGGCTGCGCATAGAACGATGTGAATTGCATGCCTTCCGCCGCCATCCGGTCGAGGTTGGGGGTCGGCATGCCGCGATTCTCACCGCCGCCGTACACACCCGCATCCCCGTACCCGAAGTCGTCGGAGACGATGAGGACGATATTCGGCTTCTGCTTCGCCTTGGCCATGGTTTGCGCTCCTGTTGCCTGCCGCTCGCAGGGGTAATCCGCGCCGTCCATTACGGCCGGATGTTTGCCAAATTCAGTGATTGGGCGAGAGCAGTGGTGGTTCGAGAGTCGGGATTACTTTACGCCGGCAAATGACGGGGGACTATTGACCTTTGGTCCAATAGGAAAAGAGCAGAAAAGAGGCGGGTCTTCGCATGCGGAACACATCAGTTCGGAGCGAAATTTTTCTACCGTTTTTCTCCTGTTTGATCAGGAGCGGTGCGACGGCCCGAATGTCTCCATCGCTTTGTTCGATGAAGGGGCGGCAACCTCATGGCATCGACTTGTTTTCATTTGCAGCTCGTTGCTGCCGATTGGAAACGCTCCCGCATCCTAACGCAAACTCGAGACTCGTTTCGCCGACGCAGGGTCAGAGAAATCAACTTGCGGTTGAACGGAACTCCAAAGAGAGCCTGCACGCAGAAGCACAGCTCTGATTGATGGATTCTGTGATCGGGAAGTTTTCCATCCAGACACACCAGCCGATGCCCTTGCCCCCAGCTCCGCTTCAACGGGCGCATCTGAGATTGAGCGTTAGAGACCGGGTGCCGCGGCGTGACAACGAAACGTGTTTCAGGCGAAGGGAGATCTGCCGTGATCGAACAGCAATCCATGGTCTTTGGTTGGTTCTCTCAACGGATGACCGATCGGGTGGCGCAAAGTCGCCGTCGAACAGCGACCCTGCGCCGAATGCTGTCCGGTTCGACGATCGTATTGTTGTTGTCGGTCGTTGCCGGTCTGGCCAGCGCCGGAGCCATCGGCAAAACCAGTCTGCGCGGCGCGGTGAGCAGCGGCGGAGCCGGATTGGCGGGCTACGAAGTCTCCTTGTACGCGCGTTTCATCGGCCCCGTCGACGCGGAAGCTGTGCTCGGCAGCACCGCCACGGACGCCGCCGGGCAATTCCAGATCGACTATCAGCTGCCGCGCGGTTTGCCCTCGTCGTTGCGGCCGCTGTTGTTCATTCGCGCGCAAAGCGGCTCGGCCATGCTGGCGAGTGCGATCGGTCAGGCGCCGGTGGCCGGCCCCGTGGTCGTCAACGAACGCACCACGGTCGCCGCCGGTTTTGCGTTCGCGCAATTCGTGAACGGGTTGGCGATCGATGGCAACCGCTACGGCATGCTCAACGCGGTGCGCATGGCCGCTAACCTGGCCGATCCGGCGACGGGCGCCGTGGCTGCGGTTCTGAACCTGCCTCCGAACGGCCCGGAGACGTCGACGCTGCGGACCTTCAACGCGCTGGCGAATATCGTGGCCCACTGCATCGCGGCGCAGACCGGCTGCGATGCGCTGTTCGATGCAACCACGGCGCCGGGCGAGGCGCGGCCGGGCAACGTGCTCCAGGCCGTGGCGAATATCGCGAAGTACCCGTGGCTGAACGTTGCCGGGTTGTTCGATCTGTCGCGCGCGGAGCAGACCTATGCGCCGGCGCTGGACGCGGCGCCCGACGCCTGGACGCTGTTCCTGAAATTCACCGGCAGCTTTTCCAGCGTCCAGGACGAACACAATCTGATGAACGGTCCCGGCGCCATCGCGATCGATGAAAAAGGCTTTCTCTGGGTGAGCGACAACTATGTGCCGGAACCGCCGTCCGTGCCCGCCTGCGCCGGCGAACGGCTGCTCAAGTTCTATCCCTGGGGTGAGAACTTTCCCGGATCGCCTTATTTCGGCGGCGGTCTGTCGGGGGCGGGTTTTGGTGTGTCGATCGCACCGAACGGGCTCATCTGGGTCGGCAATTTCGGCTTTGCCGGAACCGGCTGCCCGGTGCCGCCGGCGAACAGCGTTTCGGTGTTCACACCGGAGGGCAAGCCGCTGTCGCCCGACGAAGGGCTGACCGCCGGCCACATCGCCTGGCCGCAGGCGACGGTGCCGGATCGCAAGGGCAATATCTGGATCGCCAACTGCGCCGCCGATTCCGTCACTGTTTATCCGCAGGGGTTGCCGCAGGGGGCGTTCGATGTCGCGATACCGCCCTTGGCCGGCGCCACCGGGCAGATGAAACCCTTCGGCATCGCGATCGACCAGCGCGGCGACGCCTGGGTGACCGGCTCCTTCAACAGTACGCTGGCCGTGGTCGGCGCCGAGGGCCGGGTGGAGGTCATTGCGCCGCAAGGGCCGGACGGCCGCACCCAGCTCACCCGGCCGATGGGCATCGCAGCCGACAGTCGCGGCAACATCTGGGTGGCGAACTCCGATTTCATGGATGTGCCGTGTCCGCCCGATGTGCCGCATCTCGGTTCGGCCAACGCGCCGTCGATCGCGCTGTTTCTGCGCAATTCGGCACGCAAACCCTATCCCGACTCGCCGTTCAGCGGCGGCGGCCTGACGATTCCCTGGGGCATCGCCGTCGACGGCAACGACACGGTCTGGGTTGCCAACTTCGGCTTCCCGTTCGATCTCGCCCATCCCGAAGATGCCGCGGCGTGGCCGGCGCCGAACCGCGTCAGCCATTTCTGCGGCGCGGACACCGCCAAGTGTCCGCCGACCAAGCGCGGCGTGGGCCAGGCGATTTCGCCGGATGGCACCGGTTATACCAGCGACGCGCTGGATCGAAACACGGGCGTCTCCATCGACCCGTCGGGCAACGTGTGGCTGGTCAATAACTGGAAGCCGAGCCCGCGCATCGGCAACCCGGGTGAAAACTCGATCGCGGTCCTGGTCGGCGCCGCCGCGCCGCTCGACACGCCGCTGATCGGAACGCCGCGGCCGTTTGCCCGCAGGCAGGACGGATGGCGCGGGCTCTCGTTGAACGACGACCGTTCGCACCGGCGCGACGTGGAGGGCTCCTGGTTTACCTCGATCGGGAAGTGATCCGGACGCCAGCCGTCCGTCGCCGAAACAGGCCCGCCATCGGCGGGCCTTTTTTTATGTCTGCACGGAGCCAATAATTAGCGCTCTGTCAGCACCGGAGCGGGCGATGATAAAGGCTGTCGGACGGATTTTCCTGATCGTGGGGCTTGCCGCGAACTGCGCGGCGCAGACCGTGTATCGCACCGAGGACACCAAGGGGCGGCCGGTATTCACCGACCAGCCGCCGCCCGGATCGCAGGCGGTGCAGCTGCCGCCGGTCAATACCACGCCGGCGGTTGCGCCCACGTCCCCACCGGCGCCGCCGAAGGCGGAATTCACCGGCTATCGGCAGGTTCGGGTGGTGGTGCCGGGGTCCGTGCCCAACGGCCTGGCGCCGGTCACGGTCGGGCTCGCCATCGAACCCGCGCTGCGCGACGGCCATGCCTGGCAGCTGTCGCTGGATGGCCAGGTTGTCGCCCAGGGGCGCGGCGACAGTTACACCTTCCCCAAACTCGAACGCGGCCCGCATCGGCTGGACCTGATCGTGTTCGACGCCAACGGCGCGCAACTGGCCAGCTCCCCCACCGCCGAAGTGTTCGTCTACTGGCCCGGCAAGAATCGCTGATCAAAACGCACCATTATGGTGCGGCGCGCACTCTTTTCTGCCATTCTGCCGCCTGAGGCGGCTCCGCGAATGACCGTTTGATCCCAACATGGCGCGTCAGCGCGCGCCAAATGGTGCATAGCGGCGGGCGGCGGCCCCATTTCGGTACCTGGTTTGGAAATTGCATTTCGGTTCCGAACCCATGAGTCCACATTCGATGAGCCCCATGGCCCCCGACAGCCTGCACACACGCATTCTCGACAACCTGAAAACGGCGATCCTGCTGGTGGAGCCGGACCTGACGGTCAGCTACATCAATACCGCCGCAGAGGCCCTGCTGGAAATTTCCGGCAGCCGCATGCTGGGCGAGCCGATTACCGCCCTGTTCCGCGAGCAGGACGATACGGTGGCGAGCCTGCGCGAGGCGATCCGGGCGGGCAGCGCCTTCACCAAACGCGAAACCCTGCTGGCCCTGCCGAGCGGCCAGCAGATCACCGTCGATTACGCGGTGACGCCGGTGCTGGAGGAGGGTGATCGGGTATCGCTGGTGCTGGAGCTGCAACCGCTGGACCGGATGCTGCGCATCAGCCGCGAGGAGGGCATTCTCAGTTTCCAGCAGAGCACGCGCCTGCTGGTGCGCGGCCTCGCCCACGAGATCAAGAATCCGCTGGGCGGCCTGCGCGGCGCGGCGCAGCTGCTGGCCCGCGAGCTGCCGGACAGGGCGCTGCGCGATTACACCAACATCATCATCGAAGAGGCCGACCGCCTGCGCAAACTGGTGGACCAGATGCTGGGGCCGCACAAGGCGCCGGACAAAAAGCCGCTGAACATCCACGAGGCCATCGAGCGCGTGCGCCAGCTGCTGGAGGCGGAAACCCACGGCGCGGTCGCCTTCATCCGCGATTACGACCCGAGCATTCCCGACCTGCTGGGCGACAAGGAGCAGCTGATCCAGGCGGTGCTGAACGTGGTGCGCAACGCGGTCGAAGCGATCGGCGCCATGCCTGAGCCGCCGGCGGCCCCGACCATCGTGCTGCGCACCCGCACCCTGCGCCAGTTCACCATCGGCACCCAGCGCCACCGGCTGGTGGCCAAGGTCGATATCGTCGACAACGGCCCGGGCATCGCGCCGGAACTGCTGGAGACGATTTTCCTGCCGATGGTCAGCGGCCGCTCCGACGGCACCGGGCTCGGGCTTTCGATCTCGCAGTCCATCCTCAACCGCCACAACGGCCTGATCGAGTGCGTCAGCAGTCCGGGCAATACCGTGTTTTCGCTGTACCTCCCCCTGGAGCCAATCTGATGAGCAAGGCCAATACCGTCTGGATCGTCGACGATGACCGCTCCATCCGCTGGGTGCTGGAAAAGGCGCTCAACCAGGCCGGTATCGACACCCAGTCCTTCGACAGCGGCGAGGCGATCAGCCAGCGCCTGGGCAGCGCCCAGCCCGACGCCATCATCAGCGACATCCGCATGCCGGGCATCGATGGGCTGGAGCTGCTGTCGCGGCTGGGCCGCGATTATCCCGGCCTGCCGGTGATCATCACCACCGCCCACTCCGACCTGGACAGCGCCGTGGCCTCGTACCAGGGCGGCGCCTTCGAATACCTGCCCAAGCCCTTCGATATCGACGAGGCGGTGGCGATGACCAAACGCGCGCTGGCCCACGCCCGCGAGCGTCATACCCATGTCGAACCCGACACCGGCCAGGCCACGCCGGAGATCATCGGCGAGGCGCCGGCGATGCAGGAGGTGTTCCGCGCCATCGGCCGGCTGTCGCACTCCAATATCACGGTGCTGATCAACGGCGAATCCGGCACCGGCAAGGAACTGGTGGCGCACGCCCTGCACCGTCACAGTCCGCGCTCCGGCAAGCCGTTCATCGCCCTGAACATGGCGGCGATTCCGCGCGACCTGATGGAATCCGAACTGTTCGGCCATGAGAAGGGCGCCTTCACCGGCGCCACCCAGCAGCGCCAGGGCCGGTTCGAGCAGGCCGACGGCGGCAGCCTGTTCCTGGACGAGATCGGCGACATGCCGGCGGAAACCCAGACGCGCCTGCTGCGGGTGCTGGCGGACGGCGAGTTCTACCGGGTCGGCGGCCACACGCCGGTCAAGGTGGATGTGCGCATCATCGCCGCCACCCACCAGAACCTGGAAACGCTGGTGCAGGAGCACAAATTCCGCGAGGACCTGTTCCATCGCCTGAACGTCATCCGCATCCACATTCCGAAGCTGTCGGACCGGCGCGAGGACATCCCGAAACTGATGGATCATTTCTTCAAGAAGGCGGCGGAGGAATTGGCGGTGGAGCCGAAGACGCTGCTGCCGGAAACGGAGAGCTTCCTCACCAAGCTGGATTGGCCGGGCAATGTGCGCCAGCTGGAAAACACCTGCCGCTGGATCACGGTGATGGCTTCCGGCCGCGAGGTGCACGTCAACGACCTGCCGCCCGAACTGCTCAGCCAGAGCCGCGCCACGGTGGCGGCGGCCGGCGGCGAATGGCAGGAAACGCTGCGGCGCTGGGCCGATCAGGAACTGGGGCTGGGCCGGGATGCGCTGCTCGATACGGCGGTGCCGATTTTCGAGCGCATCATGATCGAGGTGGCGCTCAAGCACACCAGCGGGCGCCGCCGCGACGCCGCGCAGCTGCTCGGCTGGGGCCGCAACACGCTGACCCGCAAGATCAAGGAACTGGGCATGGGTGAGGGCGACGACGAGGATGATTGACGGGTCGTAATGATCCGCGCTTGCCGGCGTGGTGCATAATGCGGCGCCATCATCCTGAGTCTGTGGAGAGGTTGCATGTCCAGCCGCGCCGAGCCTGACGTCCCTGTTTTCAGCATCCGGTTGCCGGTGCGCTGGGGCGATCAGGACACTAACAACCACGTCAACAACGTCAGTTATTTCCGCTATCTGGAAGAGGCGCGGGTGCAGTGGATGCTCCGCTGCGGCGTGCTGGAGGACGTGTTCAAGCCGGTCGCGGTCACGCTGGGCGCGACCTTCCTGAAGTCGATCGAATATCCCGCCAACCTGCTCATCACCAACATGATCAGCGAGGTCGGTCGGCGCAGCATCAGCCTGACGCACCAGATCCTCGACGCCGACCGCCCCGAACTGTTGTACGCGGAAGGCTACGCCAAGCTGGTCTGGACCGATCCCGCCACCGGCAAATCGGTGCCGCTGCCGGACAAATTGCTCGATGCCCTGGGATTGACCCGGGTCGAATAACGGGTGAACGGGCAAGGGTGCTCAACGCCGGCCGCGCCGGGCTGTTGTACGCGGAAGGTGCGCCGAACTGGTCTGGACTGGTCCCGACACCGCCAATCGGCGCCATTGCCAATAAGCTGCTCGCTGCCCTGGGATTGACCCGGGCCGAATAACGAGCGCCGGCGAACGGGCCGGCGCCGGACCGGATCAGAACCGGTCGGAGCGGAACATGGCGTCGTGGCCGCCGTCGATGTACAGCACGCTGCCGGAGATGAATCCGGCCTTGTCGCTGAGCAGGAAGGCGATGGCCTCGGCCTGGTCCTCGGGTTCGCCGGGGCGGCCGATGGGAATGCTGTCCACGAACGCCTTGATCGCGGGGCCGAAGGTCGGGTCCTTTTCCCCGGCTTCGGTGAGCGCGGTGCGGGTGTAGCCCGGCGCGACCGCGTTCATGCGGATGCCGGCCTTGGCGTAGTCGAGATTGTTGCGGCGCATCCAGCGCGCCAGTGCCTGCTTGCTGCCGCCGTAGGCGGTCTGCCCGTCCAGGCCGGCGATGATGCCGACGGCCTTTTCCTCATCCCCTTCCAGCAGTGCATCCATGTAGCTCTGATCGTAGTCGGCGATCCAGGCGGAATTGGAGCTGATCAGCACGATGCTGCCGCGTTTTTTCGCCAGCGTGTCCTTCAAACCTTCCACCAGCGCGGTGGTGCCGAAGTAATTGATACGGGCCACCAGCGTGATCGGATTGGTCTGCGGGCCGACGCCGGCGCAGGGCACGAAGCCGTCCAGCCCGTCCGGCGCCGCCTTGCGGATCGCATCGACCGCCTGGCTGCGGCCGTCGACGCTGCTGAGATCGACATTGATGTCGGCGTTGCGCAGATCGACGGTGATGACCGCGTGGCCCTGTGCCTTGAGTTGGTTGGCGACGGCGGCGCCAATGCCGCTGGCGGCGCCGGTGACGGCGTAAAGTCCCATGATTATCTGTACCTCGCTGTTATGAAGGGTTGCTGTGTAAGTGGGCGGTCACGCCCGTCAGGATGCTGTCGACGAGGGCGTCGATGTGCCGGCGGGTGGCCGTATCGTTGTCGGCTTCGGCCAGCGCCAGCGCCGCCTCCGCCATCGCGCCGCGCAGGATGCGCAGGGCGAGCGTCCGCTTGAGATCGTCCCGGTCCGGGCCGGCGACCTGGCCCACCTGGGTGGTGACCTCGCTGTCGGCCCAGCGGTCGCGGCCGAGGATGTGCGGGCTGTCGATCAGCACGATGCGGCGAAAACCCGGGTCGTCGCACAGCGCCAGGAAGGCGCGCCAGCGGCTCTGCATCAGCTGGCCCGGATCGGTGTCGTCGATGTCGCGGCCGCAGTCGATGATGCGCTGTTCCACCGCTTCGTTGACCGCCGCGAACAGGGCTTTTTTGTTGCCGAAATGGTGGTAGATCGCACCGATGGTGAGGCCGCAGTCCAGCGCGATGTCCTCCAGCGCCGTGGCCGCGTAGCCGCGTTCGCCGAACAGCCGGGTGGCGCTGGCCAGCAGGGTCGCGACGGTGGCGTGGGTGCGTTGCTGTTGTCGGCTCGTGGGCTGTGTCATGGCTCGGGACGATGGTCGAAGCAGTTACATAGTCTCGCTATGTAATTGCGCGATGGTAATGCCCGGGCGGGGTGCCGTAAAGGGAAATGCTGCGGGCTGGGTATGAACGCGCCTCCCGGAGCCGGCGCGGTGCGGTTCGCGGTCGGGGCTTACTGCGGGTCGGTGGCGCGCCGATGCGGGCTCATCAGGTTGCGAAATTCCGCCGATTCCGCCAGCAGGGTGGCGACGGGGCCCTTGGCCGTGAGCGCGCCGTCCTGCATCAGCAGCACCTCGTCGAAGCCGTCGAGCAGATGCAGGCGGTGAATCGAGGAGACGACGCAGCAGTCGCGGAAGGTTTCGAACAGATTGCGGTAAACCGCGCGTTCGGTTTCCGGATCGAGACTGGCGGTGGGTTCGTCGAGCAGGATCAGGCCGCGCCGGTGGGCGGCGATGATGCCGCGCGCCAGGGCGATGCGCTGGCGCTGGCCGCCGGACCAGTTGGCGCCGCGTTCGGCGACGTGCATGTCGAGACCGCCCGCGTTTGTGCCGACGAACGCATCGGCGCGCGCCAGGGTCAGCGCCCGGCTGATCTCCAGCGCCGGCGCGGGCCCTTCGGCGCGCTCCGGCAATTGCAGGTTTTCCGCCAGGCTGCCCTCGAACAACTCCGATTCCTGGGGAATCAGCGCCGACGAATCGCGCAGGAACAGCGCGCATTCCAGCGGCGTGTCGAAGCTCTGCGCGTCGGCGCGCAGGCCGATGCGATCGGCCACGTACAGCCCGGACAGAATGCGCAGCAGCGTGCTTTTGCCCGAGCCGCTGCCGCCGATCAGCGCGTAGCGCTTGCCGCGCTCCAGGGTGAAGTTCAGGCCGGACAAGGTTGGGGCCGATTGCGCGTCGCGGGCGTGACGGAAGGTGAGATCGCGGATTTCCAGTTGCCGCCAGGCGCGCGGCGGCGCGCTGTCCGCGTCCAGGTGCGAGGGCTCGGCCTCGCGGATCGCATCGCCGCTGGTGTAATCGGCCTGCTGGCGCGCGAAGCTCTGGAAATGCGCGGCGATGGCGGTGATGACGCCGCCGGCCTGGGACGAATATTCGTAGACCATGAACAGATTGCCGAGCGGCAGCGCGGGATTGTTGGCCGGCACCGTTTCGATGCCGTGCACGATCAGCGTCACGTACAGCGCCACCAGCGCGCAGCTCAATGTGAT
>Ga0164243_10014206_pt1 | contig 11105 bp, 10 predicted proteins | sample OricompcompostOP_FD_108781 | JGI IMG/M metagenome (GOLD analysis project Ga0164243, IMG submission 108781) | Organic Plus compost microbial communities from Emeryville, California, USA - Original compost - Organic plus compost (OP) | ecosystem: Engineered > Solid waste > Mixed feedstock >... | reverse complement strand
GGGAGATCGAGCCCGCACGCTGGCTCGGCGTCCACGGACTGTACGCCGCCTACCGGGCAGCGGACCGCAGCGAACGCGACGGAAACCGCACATCGACCTCACCACTCGCCAAGGCGGCCGACGCCGCCTCGGGCCGATAGCGGCAGTTCAGCCGAGCCGGATGTCGGTGGAGCGGGACTCGACGGAGTCGAGCGCGCCCAGGGTGGCGTCGTCGAGGGCGATGTCGCCGGCGGCGACGTTCGCTTCGAGGTGCCCGAGGTCCGCGGTGCCCGGGATCAGCAGTACGTGCGGCGCGTGGGCGAGCAGCCAGGCGAGGCCGACCTGGGAGGAGGTGGCGCCGAGCGACTGCGCGGCGGCCTCGACGGCAGGTTCGTCGGTGACGCTCGGCATGCCGGGGAACGCGCCGCCGAGCGGGAAGAACGGCACCCAGGCGATCCGCTCGGCGGCGCACAGCTCCAGCATCGCCTCGTCGCCGCGCGCCACCAGGCTGTAGGCGTTCTGCACGCAGGCGATGCCGGCGGGGAGGGCCCGGCGCAGTTCGTCCATGCCGACGCTGCTGAGTCCGATCGCGCCGATCTTGCCCTCGTCCCGCAGAGCGGTCATGACCGCGAGCTGGTCGTCGAGGGGCACGTCCTGGTCGCCCTCCGCCCGGAGGCCCGGCCCTGTGCTCAGCCGTCGCAGGTTCACCACCGGGATCTGTTCGAGGCCGAGGCTCTCCAGGTTGTCCTCGACGCCGGCCCGCAGCTCCTCGGGGCGCTGCGCCGGGCGGAGCGGGAGGGGACCGTCGGGATCGGGGGCGGCGCCGACCTTGCTCACGACGAGGACGCCGTCTTCAGGTCGAAGTGCTTCCCGGATGACGCCGTTGACGTAGCCGTGGCCGTAGAACTCGGCCGTGTCGATGTGATCGACGCCGAGTTCGACCGCGCGGCGCAGCAGCCGGACCGCGGCGTCACGATCGTCGTGCAGGCGCTCGAGCTGCATCGCGCCGTATCCGATGCGCGAGACGGTACGCCCGGCGAGGAACCCGGCGCCTCCCGCGCGCGGGACGCCGGCGGCCGTGAGTCGGGGGGAAGGGGTGGCGTCTGCGGTCATGGGGTGCCGTCCTCGTGCGACGATGGGGAAAGCGGAGGAGCCTCCGCTCTACCGACCGTAGCACTACCGGAGGGCCCTCCGTTTCATGGCCTCGGACTCCGCACCCAAGAAGACGCCGGCCGCATCCCAGCCGGGCCGCCCGGTACGCGCCGACGCCCGGCGCAACCGCGACAAGCTCGTCGAGGCCGCACGGGCCGCCTTCGCCGCGGCCGAGGACACCGTTTCGCTGGAGCGCGTCGCCCGCGACGCCGGAGTCGGCATCGGCACGCTCTACCGTCACTTCCCGACCCGCGAGGCGCTCGTCGAGGCCGTGTACGCCGTCGAACTCGACGACGTCACCGCCAGCGCCGCCGCCCTACTCTCCGAACTACCGCCGGACGCCGCGCTCCGCGCATGGATGGAGCGCTACGCGGCGTTCACCGCGACGAAGCGGGGCATGATCGACACCCTCCGCACCGGCTGGACCACCGGCCGGATAGCGACACCGACGACGCGGGAGCGCATCACCGGCGCCATCGCCGACATCGTCGGCCGCGGATCCCAAGAGGGCTCGCTGCGAGGCGACATCGAGCCCGACGACGTCACCGCCCTGCTCCTAGGGGTCTTTCTCTCCACGGCGGCCGGCGACTCCCCGGAGCAGGTCGGCCGACTGCTCGACCTGGTCGTCGACGCGCTGCGGCCGAGGGCCACCGGCGAGACGGCGTGACCCTCCGAGACCTCCGCAGCCCGCGACCTCCCCGGCCTCAACAGGGCCGGACCGGAAGGACCCGGATGCCGGAAGGCGGCTGGAGCTGCGGCGAACTGCCGTACTGCTCCGTCGAGTTGAGCGACCGCCGGCGAGGATCGGGCCGGCGCTCGCCTCGAATCCGCGCGGCCGATGTCCGCCGGCCGGGCCCGACCACGAGCCCTCGGCGAGACCCCGAAGCGGACCCCGTCTCCACTTCACGCCAGCATTCAACGTGTGGCTCGGAGTAGTCATCGACCAGTGGCTTTGTTCACGAGAACCGACAGCACCTGTACGCGAGTTCGGGAGCCGTCGGCGATGCGCCGTGTTCGATGTTCACGAGAAACGACAGCGCCAGTCCACCCCGCTTCCGCGGCGGCTCTGCGCGGCGCCCGAGAGGCTCGGCAAAAACCCGTTGGTGGACGAGGGTGGCCATTGCTACGTTCCCGGGGGCCGTGCGAGAGATCGAGGAGGTGGTACCCGTGAACGCAGTATCGACGTGGGTGCTCCCCTCCAGGGTCACGGTCGGGCGATAGGTCGTCCGGGAGCGCCGTTCCCGTGCACTCCCGAAAGGCACGACCATGCATGTCACTTCCGAGCAGCGCCTCGACGACGGCGTCCTCGAACGCGAATTCACCCTCGGTGAGAACCCCGGCATCCTGTGGACACCCGCATCCGCCTCCGCGTCCGCACCGGCGCCACTCATCCTGCTCGGCCCCCCTCCCCTCGGGCTGCGCAAGGCGTACCCCCGACTGGTGGCCCGGGCCCGGCACGCCGCGGCGGACGGCTTCGCCACCGCCACCATCGAGCTCCCCGGAAGCGGCGACCGGCCCCGCCTGCCCGCCGCTCAGCAGGCCGGCGCCGACCTGCGCCGGGCGAGGGAGGCCGGCGAGCCGGTCACCGACGAGATCATCGACGCCCTCATCCTCCCCCTGGTCGACAAGGCGGTCCCGGAATGGCAGGCCACCTTGGACGCCCTCCTGCCGCTGCCCGAGATCGGCGGCCCCGTCGGCTACTCGGGCGGAGTGATCTCCATCGGAACCCGGCTGGCGGTGGTCGAGCCGCGCGTCTCGGCCGCCGTGCTGTTCGCCGGGAGTTTTGTTCCCCGCGCCATGTTCGAAGAGGCCCGCCAGGTCACCATTCCGCTGCACGTCCTGCTGCAGTGGGACGACGAAGGGAACGACCGGCAGGCGGCCTTGGGCCTGTTCGACGCCTTCGGCTCCAAGGAGAAGACCCTGCACGCCAACATGGGCGGACACACCGGCGTCCCACAGTTCGCGTGGGACGCCGCGGCCCAGTTCTTCACCCGGCATCTGAAGTGAGGCCAGGCCAACAGACCGGCAGCAGACGGTAGTTGATGCCGACCGGCACTCCGCTCATCGCAGACAGGTACCGGCCCTCCCAACTCTCTGTGCCGTGGGCCTCTGCTGAACTCTCGGCAGGGGCCCGTTCCGCCTGCAGCCATGAACAGTTCGGCTCCCGCAACGCTTCGAGTGCTGCCCAACTCGTGTACGGGTGCTGTCAGTTCTCATGAACAGAGCCGTCCTTGAGCGTCGATCAAGCCAGAAGGAAAGGAGTAGCTCACCCGGAAGCGATAGCGTGCTTGAAATCTATCCGCAGCTCTCACGCCGCCCGCGGAACTCCGTGTGACGGAGCGCTTGGCCAGTTAGCGGTTCAGTTGGCCGCGTGAGCGTCGGTTACGCGGCCATCACGCCGTGATGTTGGCGCTGTCGCCGCCGGTGGCAGCGAAGCTGGCGCCGGTCACCATGCGTGCCTCGTCGGAGGCGAGGAACAGCACCAGTGGTGCGAACCGAGCTGCTGAGGAATGCCGGCATGGGACGGTGCATGTCGAGGTTGCAACGCCGGTCGGTCCGGGTGCGGAGAGACAGTCGACCGCAGCAGGGCGATGGCCGATATGAAGGGGAGACAGCCGTGGGGTGCCCCAGACCCCGGCTTTCCCGCCCGCGTCGCGCCGTCACCTCACGGCGTGAACGAGCCGGACCAGTCGCATGGGCGAAAGGTGCTCTTGGGCATCGAAGAAGCCGCCCGGCGCAGCGCTCGCCTCGTCGATGTCCTCCTGGACCCGCCATCCCAGCTCGGAAAGCCATGCCTCGACGGTCTCCGGTGCGGCTGAGCACTGCCACGGTTCATCCCCCACCCGTCCGGCCATTGCCGCAACCGCCGACGCGTAGCCCGGACCTGCGTCATCGCGCAGTTCCGGAGGAAGGTTCGGCGAGGCCAGTGCCCGACGCCGAGCCACACGCCTCCGTCGACATCCAGTGCCCACTGAGCGCCCGTAATGAGACCGGGGACAGCCATCCAGACCCCGGCGACGACCACGGGGCACGGGTGCGAGCGCCAGGCGCATCGCCGCAGCGGCGGACCAGAGTTGACGGGCCTCGACCTTGGCCGTCGCGGCGATCTGCTCAGCCCGCTCGTTCGAGGAGTTCAGGCGCTCGGTCATGACCTCGGCGGTGATGTCACCCTCGGCCCTGGATCGCCTCGACGGCTCGCTTCTGCGTGAACTGGATCGCCCTCCCTGCCGCGTTCAGGCTCTTCGTAGATTTCGACTCGAAGGTCTCGACCGTCTCAACGGCTGTAGCCGGAGCTTTCTCAAGACTGGTCGCGCGTTGCTCAAGCTCTGCTACGCGTTTGCATTCGCTTCCCGTCACCGGATATCAGACCTTGCGGAATAGCTCGTCTGCGTGGCAGCACCGAAGGTGTAGCTCTGGTTTCTGGACACCAACCCACCGCCATCGCTTGTCGAACACGCCGGTCATTCAGGGCTCGGCGTCGGACGGCTTGAGCGGAAGGGTCAGCTCAGGGCGATTCCAGGCCCAAGCAAGCGGCAGTTGCGAGCTGCATGGTCTCGTCGTTAGTTCTCGGACGTCTGGTCGAGTCTGAGTGCGTGTGCGGCAAGCCGTTTCGCGTACTCGGCAGCCTGCGGGACCACACGTAGTGATTGCGTGACCGTGACGCCTTCGAGCAGGATCGCGAGTTCGTCGGCCACCTGCTCGGGGTCGAGCAGGTCGGCCTCGCGGGCGAGCGATGCCAGGTAGTGACGGACCCAGTGTTTGTGCTCGGTGATGACCGTTCGGGCCGGGTGGTCGGTGTCGGCGAGTTCGGCGTGCGCGTTGACGAATGCGCAACCGCGCGGCTGGTTGTGGCGCATCCACTCGGTGAGCGCGTCGAAGGTCGCGAGCAACTTCTCCCGCGGCGTCGTCGCATGCTGATCGACGTAACTGCGTAGCCACTCCCGCCACTGCTGATCGCGGTCGCGGAGGTAGGCGGCGATCAACTGGTCCTTGGAGCCGAACCTGTCGTAGAGGGTCTTCTTGGTCACGCCGGCGGCTTCGGCGACCGCTTCGACGCCGACCACGTTGATGCCCTGCTGGTAGAACAGCCCGCCGGCCGTGGCCAGGATGCGTTTCGCCGCCGGGGTCAGCTCGCCCTCGGGGGTGCGTGGTCGTGGCATCCAGGATCTCCTTCCCGACGCACAGGCTGACTGCCTGCGGGTGTTGACGTCGACTTCATTCATTAACTATACCGGTATGTGTAACGAACTCAAGCGGCGACCTGGTCGCAGAGATGAGGAGCGGAGAGATGGCGGAAACCCCCGCGACGTCGGTCAGCGAGCTCAACAAGCTAGGCCGGACTGCGTTCACGGTGCCGGAGGTCATGACGGCCATCGTGCTCACCCGGCACGGCGGCCCCGAGGCGCTGCAGGTCAGCACTGATTTCCCGACCCCGGCAGTCGCTGATCACGAGGTACTGGTTGCTGTCGCAGCGGCAGGCGTGAACAACACCGACGTGTGGAGCCGCGACGGCAGTTACGGCACCGCCGGTGACCCCCGGGCCGTGGGCGGGTGGCGAGGTGTGCCGCTGCGTTTCCCGCGAGTCCAAGGCGGCGATATCGCGGGAACGATCGTGGGCGTGGGGCGAGGTGTCGAAGGCTCGCGGCTCGGGCAACGGGTGCTGGTCGACAGCGCGCTCTACGATGCCGCAGGGCCGGACGCGAACGCGATCGGCTTGCTGGGAAGCGAACGCGACGGTGGATTCGCCCAGTTCGTCGCCGTAGAGGCGCAGCGTGCCCACGATGTGACGGCCAGTCCGCTGTCCGACCAGGAGCTCGCAGCCCTTCCCATCGCCTACGGGACCGCGGTGGGAATGCTGGAACGCGCCGGACTTGCTGACGGTGAACGCATCCTGATCACCGGAGCATCCGGCGGTGTCGGTCTCGCCCTCGTGCAACTGGCGGCCGCCCGGGGCTGTTTCGTCGCGGCGATCACCACGGAGGACAAGCGGGAACAGCTTCTCGCCGCAGGTGCCACGAAGGTGCTGCTCCGCGGCTGCGTGCCGTCCGGCGAGCTCGACGCGCCGGTCGATGTGGTGGCAGACGTGGTCGGCGGCACCGGATTCCCCGACCTGATCAACGCCCTCGCCGAAAGCGGACGGCTGGTGACCGCAGGAGCCATCGCCGGTCCGCAGATCGAGATCGATGTTCGCCGCCTCTACCTCCACAGCCGGCGGCTCATCGGCTCGGCGATGTGGACCCCCAACCATTTCCAACAACTCGTGAGCCACGCACGGCAAGGCACGTTCAGGCCCGTCATCGCCGATACCCTCCCGCTCGAGGAGATCGCTGCAGCTCAGCGAGCATTCGAGCAGAAGAAATTCGTCGGGAAGTTCGTACTCGCCGTACCCGACTCGACTGAAAAGTGAAAGACACTGCCATGAGGCGATTTCGACTGTAAGGCGCAGGCGATCGCTCACTTCGACGCCCGCAACGCCGCAACCGTGGTGGCGAGGGCGTGTTCGGTCGGGAATGCGAGGGATGGGGAAGGCCACCTATGGGATCCGGCGGCCAGTAGCCCTTGGCCTCGGTCGGCCGAGAGCAGGAACTGCCGCTCTTCATCGGAGAGGTGGAATCCGCGGCGGTTATCGCGTCGACGGCCTGGGGGACTTGGTGCAACAGGGTCTTGTTGGCTTGGGGAGGCCGGCTCTTTCCCAACCGTTGTTGCACTGCGGGTAGTTGGCTTGTTACGGCGGATGTGCCGGCTCTGTGACTCGGCACCCTCCAACAAGCCCTGCGCGCAGACGAGTCGGCCGCCTGCCTTGCGTACGCCCGACTGCACCTCCTCGCGCCGGAGCGTTTTCAGGATGCTCCTCCCGGCCGGTGCGGGAACTCAGTTCAGGAGGTTGGCTTTGCGTGAGAGTGCCCAGACGTAGTACCAGCGGTTCTGCTTGAGGTCGCGGGGGCTGTTGGTCCGGGCGGCGTCGACGATCGCCCACACGCTGCCGTTCAAGCCGGCGATCTTGAAGGCTTCCTCGAACACCGGGCCGTAGACAGCGGCCAGTACGGCGCCCACGGTGCCCAGCGCCGCGGCACTCGCATCGAAGGCTCTGCGTCGTCGCACGGCGGTCATCTGGGTCTTCAACTGCCGCACGTTGTCCTCGATGTCCGTCGCGATGCGCATCATCTCCCGCTCCGACTGGACGGCATCGAGTGCGTCGTCCAGTTCCAGGAACGAGGAACGCAGGAAGGTGCGAAAGCCTTGATAGGAATCGAATTCGGAGACGGTGATGTCGCTGAAGTCCTTCAGGCTCACGCCGTCGACGAATGGCAGGTCGATCTCCAGGATCGGCCGGATGAAGCGGCTCTTGTTCGGGTGAGCCCCGGACGCGTCGATCGCCCGCCCGTCGCGTATCAAGTAGTCGATGCATTCCGCTTGTTGAGGCTGTTCGAAGCTCGCGGCGTCGATGTGGCCGTCGACGACCTGACCGGTCACCGTCGAGTAATTGGGCAGATACCAGACCAACCCCGCTTTGAGCAGGGGCTCCGAATCCAGGAGCCAACGTCCCAACGCCGCCAGGTCCGGACTGTGGATACCGAAGTATTGGGCGGGTGGTTGTCGACTTCGTGATCGATCTGCATCATGCGGTCGACGTATGCGCGCCCGCCGAGCGAATCGTCGTCCGAGGTGGCGTACCGGGCGAGTGCGTGAGACCGATTGGCGTCGAACCGGGCGACTTGGTGATATCTGCCCTCCCAGTCACTGGACAGAAGCAACGTGTCGCTGACCAGCGCCGTACGTTTTGTCAGAGCCTCGAAGCCCACGACATCGGCCGCGATCCCCACGTAGTACCGAGAGCGCGTCAGCTTCTTCTCGCCCACGAGCCGCGAACGATGCGGATTCCACAGGTGATTGGCGTACGCCAGAGCGACCTGCTCCGCGTCCTGCCGTTCCGCGGAACTGAGCGTGTCGAAGAACCGCCTCATCGTGCGGGCCACGCTCGGGTTCTGGACCGGCCGACGTCGTCGAAACATGCGGCCAAGTGTGCGCCATGCGCCCGAGCGCTACCAGAGACTCCGGGCAGCTCCGGCCGGTCACGCAGAGGACCAAGTGCCCTTCGCCTTCGGCACGTTCGAGCGTTCACGTACGCGGAGGTCGTACTCCGGCCTGGTCGCCGAGCCGCCGACAACGCGGAGCAGTGAGCCTTTTGCAACCTCAGCGGGGCAGGTCGGGTGCAGGGTGAGGTGGCTTGGACGAGGCCGGTGGTGCGGGTGGTGGAGCATCGCAGTTTGCGTAGGAGTCGCCGGGTCTTGAGGGTTGCCATGACTTGCTCGACGAGCGCGCGGATCTTCGCGTGCGAGCGATTGACGGCCTGCCGGCCAGCGGGGGTGTCTTCCCACGCCCCCGGTAGGGCACCCGCATGGTGCCGCCGGCACCGCGGTAGCCCGTATCCGCCCAGCACTCCACTCCGGCTTCCTCCAAGGCGTCGATGATGCCGTGGATGCGGGCGGCCTTCGTACGGCGGTGAGCAGGTGCCGAAGGTGTTCACGGTCGGGCTGGCCGTCTTCACCCTCGGTTCCGAACTGTGCTCCCCCGCCGCGGAGTTGGACCGGCTGATCGCTTTCCGCACGGTGGGCGGTCGGCGGGTCGAAGCTCAGTCCCTTCGCCGTGTCGATCGCCACGCACACCTCACAGACGGCCGTGAACGCGCCCGGGCAATCGGCCCCCGAGCCACAGTCGTCGGGCTGTCGATGGCCGCCGGGACGCTACTGGGCGGGCCGTTGGTGGACGCTGCCGCGTTCCCGTGAGCGAGGAGCCCCCCGCGATGGCGCCGGGGTGGCCGCGGACCGCGGGCTCAGCGCAGGCGGTCCTTGGCCTTGTAGTACGCCCCGCCGAAAGGCAGGAACCAGGCGGTGCCGTTGTAGAAGGGGACGGGGACCTTCGGGAAGCCGAGGCCACGAAGGGGGTTGGCCTGCGGGTGACCGTCCATCATCTCGGCCACCGCACGTCCCATGTAGGTGGCCATCTGCACGCCGTGACCGCAGTAACCCATGGAGTAGTACAGGCCGTTGGCCCCGTCGGCCTCGCCCGCGTGCGGGAGGCGGTCCCAGGAGAAGCCGACCATGCCTCCCCACACGTAGTCGATCCGCACTCCGGCCAGCTGCGGGAAGATCTCCGCCATCTCCCGCCGCAGGATGTCTCCGCTCTTGGCGTCTGACGCGGGGTCGGACGGGGCGAAGCGGGCCCTGCCGCCGAAGGCGAGGCGGTTGTCCGGGGTGAGCCGGATGTAGTGGCCGACGTTCTTGGAGTCCACCACCAGGCGGGCGTTCGGGATGAGTTCGCGGGCCGGCTCCTCCCCCAGCGGCTCGGTGACGATGATGAAGCTGCCCACGTTGATCAGCCGCTTGCGGAACCAGGGCAGCGCCTTGTCCGTGTAGGCGTCGGTCGCGGCCATGACCTGCTTGGCGCGGATGCTGCCGTGCAGGGTCTCCACCCGGAAGCCGCCGCCGGAAAGACGGCTGAGGCCGGTGGCCGCGTTGCGTTCGTGGATCTCCGTGCCGGCGCGTTCGGCGGCCTCCGCCATGCCGTGTACGTACTTGCCCACGTGCAGGCCGGCGCTCAGCGGGTCGAGCAGGGCGCCGTGGTAGTAGTCCGAACCCAGCTCGGACCTCAGCTCGCTGCGGGAGAGGAGGGTGGTCTCGTGTCCGAAGTTCTCGGCGAGGTCGCGCTGGGTGGCCCGCATCGACTCGAAGTGCTGCGGTTTGAAGGCCACTCCGAGGCGCCCGGCGCGGGCGAAGTCGCAGTCGATCTTCTCGGTGTGGACGAGGTCCTCGACGACGTCGACCGCCTCGCAGAAGGAGCCGTACAGCTCGCGGGCGCGTTCCTGGCCGTAGCGCTTGCGGGCCTCGCCCACCCCGATGGTGAGGCCCTGCGTGCACATGCTGCCGTTGCGCCCCGAGGCGCCCGAGCCGATCTTGTCCTTCTCGACGAGGACGACCCGGGCGCCCTTGCGGGCGCTGTGGTAGGCGGTGGACAGGCCGGTGAGGCCGCCGCCGACGACCACCACGTCCGCCTCGTCGGGCAGCTCTTTTCCGGACCGGTCGGGCAGAGCGGGGGCTGTGTCGAGCCAGTAGGGGATCTGTTTCATGGCGCGCGTCCTCACATCCGGGTTCCAGGTCAGCAGCCGAGCAGCGCCGGCAGGCCCGACAGGTCGGGCAGCTCGTCGTACGGCTGGTAGTCCGAACTGCCGCGGTGGCCGTAGCGGTTGATCCACACCCGGCGCTTCAGGCCGAGGTCGCGGGTCGGGATCTGGTCGTACTCCCAGCCCTGGGCGGTGTGGATGACCTGCGACGGCTCGACGCCCATGGCCGTGAAGGCGTACTCGAAGGTCCGGCGGTCCGGCTTGTAGGCGCCGGCCTGCTCGGCGGTGATGACGTAGTCGAACTCGACGCCGATGTTCTCCACGTTCCGGGCGATCAGTTCGTCTTCGGTGTTGGAGATGACGGCGATCTCGTACGTGCTCTTCAACGCGCGCAGGGCGTCCGGGACTTCGGGGAAGGGACCGAAGGTGGGGACGGCGGCGACGAGCGCGTCGCCGTCGGACGTGCGGTACTCCAGGCCGTGCAGCCGCATGGCCGTCCGCAGGCTGGAGTGCAGGACCTCGTGGTACGGGCGGTACGCCTCCAGGACGGCCTGGAAGCGCATGACGCGGAAGTCGTCGAGGAACTCGTCGACGTCCAGACCGTCCAGGTCCATCCGGTCGGAGAGCACCTTGAGGGTGGTGGGGCCGAGTTGGAAGTCGACCAGGGTGCCGTAGGCGTCGAAGGTGACGATCTGTCGCATGGTGTTCAGCCTCGATTCGCGGATCCGCGGGGGGGGGTGTCTCTATGTCTTTCGTCAAGCGGTTTGGGGTGTTCGCGGCTGGTAGAAGGTTCCGTCGCGGAGCATGGCGAATAGGACGCTGATGCGGTGGCGGGCGAGGCGGAGGAGGGCTT
>Ga0164243_10014205_pt1 | contig 11105 bp, 10 predicted proteins | sample OricompcompostOP_FD_108781 | JGI IMG/M metagenome (GOLD analysis project Ga0164243, IMG submission 108781) | Organic Plus compost microbial communities from Emeryville, California, USA - Original compost - Organic plus compost (OP) | ecosystem: Engineered > Solid waste > Mixed feedstock >... | reverse complement strand
TTCGGATCGTCCGGATCGATGTGCAGCACCTCGCGGATCTGGCGCAGACGATACGTCAGCGTGTTGCGGTGGATCGCGAGACGGTCCGACGTCGAGCGCTGCGCACCGCCGTGCTCCAGATACACGCGCAGCGTCTCGCGCAGCAGACCGCGACGGTCCTCGCGCAGGAGGTTGCCGATCAGCTGATCGATGTAGCGGCTCAGGGTCGCGCTCCCCCAGCGATCGAAGAGCAGGGCATACGCACCAAGCGTCGCCTCGTCGTCGAAGCGGAGCTCCGCGCCGACGAGCAGATCGCGATCGGCGAGCCCCGCGATGAAGCGCGCCTGACGCGTCGCCTCGGGGAGCTGACGCGGCGAGGTCATTGGCGCAGACAATGCGAGCCACGACTTGGTGCCGGTCGTGGCTCGGGGCGTGGCGCCTGGGTTGCGGGCGATCTGACTGGTCACGATGCGTGCCGTGAACCCGTCGATGGACCCGGCATCGTGCACCGTGCCGAGCGACGTCAGGCGACGGTAGACCTGCTCGTCCGGCAGATCCGCCGGATGCAGCGCGACGCGGAACTGCGCGCCGATCGGGAGGCCAGCGCGTAAGGCTGCCGCTTCGATCGAGTTCACGTCGGACGGTGCCTGCAGCAGCAGCTCGTTCAGGACGCGCGTGCGCGCCGCGCCGCGCGGGGCAGTCGCGTCGTCCTGATCGAATGCACGCTGGATGCCATCGACGAGTTGGCGCATCACGAGGCGCGCGAGGGCACCCTGCGTCGGGGCAACCGGCCCGACCCAGAGCACGCGATCGCCGCGAAGGGTCTGCGGGATCCACGTCTTGTCGGCGGAGCGTGACGCCTGCGATGGCGAGAGCGGCAGATCGACGCGATCGTGATCGAGCGTCGTGAAGATGATGGTGCCGCTCTCGGTCGCGATGGTGAGCCCGATGTTCAGGCGGCGGGAGATCGAGTCGATCATCTCGACCGGGCGGACATTTCGTGCGAGCATCTCCGAGATGGTGTGCTCCAGCTCGGCACCGGTCCGCAGCAGATCGCCGCGGCGGGACGTGAGGAGGCGATTCAGATCGCTCTCGAGATCCGGACTCACGTTCGCCACCGAGATGATGGGGATCGGTACCTCGATCGATGCATCGACGCGCATGTCGGTCAGCACGCCCGCGACCGGACGTCCCGCCAGCTCGTGGAGCAGCATGATCAGCGGCACACCCGATTCCTGCACCACCCGCTGCGGGAGGAGCACCAGCTCGCCGCCGCGGATCGTCGGGAGCATCGGGGCACTCGCGCGGGCGGTCAGCACCCAGTCGACATCATTGGCGAGGGGATCATCATTGGTGGAGCCGCCCGATGGACGCGCGAGGAGGTGCAACTGTGGCTCCCACGCCAGAAGATCGCGCAGCGTAATCTCGCCGCTCCGTGATGCCATGTTCGCCCTATCCTTTATCGTGTGAACCGGCACCGACCATCGAGGGGGGGACGACCTCCATGTCGGCATTGGTGGAGAACCGCCAACCGCTTCGCTCCAGATCGTCGGACTGCTGTGGTTCTGCTCTAAGTGGAGTCATGCACGATGCCCAATTTCCAGACCGGCGCTGGTCATGGAATGGAGTACTGCGCAGATGCTACCAAAAAGATGTCAGAACGTCCGGATGCTGTTTGGGAGTCATCTGCCGGTCGGTTGTGCAAGCTGCACGGCTGATACGGTCCTGTGTTGGTATGTGTTGACATTTGGCGTGCATGATCTGCGATGCGGAAGGTTTGTGTGCGTGCAGAAGCGTGAATCGGGGAGGTATCGGATGACGCATTCGGGGGAGCGATCGCCGCGATCATCGATCGCGGGCTGGCTGCGCACGCAGGGATTCCTCCTGCTCGCGAGCGCGATCGGGCTGCTTGCCCTCCTCTCGCCGTTGCTGACGCCGCTCGTGCAGCAGGACGATGCCGACACCACGGCGCACTCAGGTGACGCGCCGGTGCTCTTCGCGATCATCACGATCTGCACGCTGCTCGCGACGATGCTCGTCGTCGCGGACGATCAGGCGGGCGTCGGCCGCGCGAAGACGGTCGCGCTGCTCGGCGTGCTGGTGGCGATCGACGCGACGCTGCGGATCGTGCCGAGCTTCCTCGGCGCCTCGCCGATCTTCCTGCTGATCATGCTGGTGGGATGCGTGTTCGGCGCGTCGCTCGGCTTCCAGATGGGGACGCTCACGCTGCTGCTCTCGGCGATCGTGACCGGGGGTGTCGGCCCGTGGCTGCCGTTCCAGATGCTCGCGGCGGGGTGGGTCGGCATGACGGCCGGCTGGCTGCCATCGGTGCGGAACGAGCGCCTGCGGATCGGGATGCTGGCGGTGTTCGGAGCGTTCTGGGGATTGGCGTTCGGCTTCGTGATGAACCTGTGGTTCTGGCCGTTCGCCGCGCCGTCGACCCCGTCGGAGGTCGGGCTGTACTGGTCGCCGGGATTGTCGTTCGGCGAGACCATCGGCCGTTACGTCCGCTTCTACGGGGTGACGTCGCTCGGCTTCGATCTCTTCCGTTCGGCGGGGAACGTGGTGCTGATGCTCGTGCTGGGCGGCCCGATTCTCCGCCTGTTGACGCGCTATCGATCGCGCTTCACGTGGCAGCCGTGGGAGGATGATGTGGCGGCACCATCCGGCACCGCCACACCCGGTCGCTAGCTGAGACCGAGCTCCTTCGGATCGGGGATCACCGGCTCGCGACCCTCGGCGACCGCCTTCTGCGGGGAGATCGCGGCGAGCTGCATCAGCTCGATCGGGTTGCCGTCCGGGTCCTTGAACCACGACTGCGTGTTCGCATCGAGACCGATCTTCGGCTCGACGTCGATGGTGACGCCGTTCGCGCGGAGGTGCTCGATGTCGTTCACGATGTCATCGCTGACGAGGCAGAGATGACGGTAGCTGGTCGCGCCGCTCACGCGCTCGGTGCCCGGCTGCTCCGGGAACACCTCGATGAAGCGATCGCCGCTGACGTGCAGGTAGACGAGGATGACGGAGCCGTCCTCGCGGGTGAGGCGGAATGCCTCCTTGATGCCGAGGAGCTCGTAGAAGCGCAGCGATGCATCGAGATCGCTGACGCCATAGGCAACGTGTCCGAGATCGGTGATGGCCACGGAGAATCCTCCCGGGGAACGACGCACGCGGGCGTCACGGCACGGATGAGATGATTGACGACGCTCATTGTCCCCGACGTCATCTGATCTGTCATCAGGTTCGGGTCAGATCGCCCAGAATCCGTGCCCGAAGAGGATCGTCAGCATCGCGAGCAGCAGGCTCGAGGTGACGAGCACGACATCGCGCGGCCACGATCGCCAGCCGGGTTTCGTGAGCAGCCACGCGAGCACCACGTAGAAGCCGATCGCCGGCAGCAGGTAGCGTCCGAGCGAGACCCACGTCATCACTCCCTGCACCACGACGAGCAGCGTCGTGAAGAGGGCGATGCCCGGATCGAGCAGCTTCCAGACCCACGGCAGGCTGATCAGCCAGAGCACGGCGAGCGCGACATTCAGCACGATGATCAGATGACGCGGATCCCCGAGCAGTGTCTCGCGCGGGTGCAGAAGGAACAGCTCCGCGTAGTAGCGGACGTGCTCGTCCCAGCCGCCCCAGTTCTGCTGTGCCGTGAAGTAGGCGAACGGATCGTCGAACTTCCACCACGTGTAGAGCCCGTACGCAATCGTTCCGAGTGGCGAGATCGCGGCGATGATCCCCAGCGTGGAGCGCGACTCCTGCCGTCGCCAGGCGAGCAGCAGCAGGGCCGGCACGAGCGCGAGCCCGACGAGGCGTGACGAGTCCGCGAGCGCCGCGACGACCGCAGCGGCGATCCACCAGCGACGATCCGCGAACGTGAACGCCAGCACCACGAGCAGCAGGAAGAGCGATTCGCTGTAGCCGACCGAGAAGAAGTAGCTGAACGGAGAGAGGCAGAGCAGCAGCGTCGCGGTGCGGGCAATCTCGTCGCCGAGGCGCTGCGCCACGAGCCGCGCGAACAGGGGTACCGCGACGACGAACGCGACATTCGCGATGATCACGGCGGCGGCAGCGAGGCGCGCTTCGGTGAGCTCCATGCCGGTGATGGTGACGAGGCCGCGCATCAGCATCGGGAAGAGCGGGAAGAATCCGACGCCCCCGTTGTGACTGAGATTCCCCTCGCCACCATAGCCATGCAGCGCGATCGTCACGTAATGCGCGGTATCCCAGCGGGCCCAGCCATCCAGCCACGTCGCGTCCGGGAGGAAGGAGTCGGGGAGCTGGGCCGGATAGAGATCGAGTCGCGGGAAGGCGCGCAGCGTGAACCAGTTGATGCCGAAGAGCGCGAGTCGCGTCACGGCGAGGATGACGAGCACCTGCAGGGTGAGTGACTGGGTGAAGCGCGATCCACGCGCGGAGAGGGATGAGCTAGACATCGGTGTCCTTCGCCGCCTCCTCGAACCAGTGCGCCCACAGGTCGTCGAGATCCTGACCGGATGCCTCCTCGAACGCCGCGAGGAGATCGTCCGGCGTCGCGACCTCGAAGGCGAACTCGTCATAATAGGCGGTCAGCGCGGTGAAGAACGCCTCCTCACCGATCGCCTCATAGATCGCGTTGAACCCGATCGGCGCCTTGCTGTAGGCCGCCCAGACATAATCGTTCTCGGTCGGGAAGTCGTCGGTCGGCGTGTCGACGATGACGTCCTCGTCGCGTTCGATGGTCTGTGTGTAGGGATTCAGGATCGAGCCGTTGTAGATCGCCGCGGCGGCATCGGCATCGTAGATCTCGGTGAAGTAGATCCTGCTCGACACGAAGTTCGTCAGGCCCTCGTCGATGAAGGCGTGCTCGTACTGGTTGTTGCCCACGGCCGCGTACCACCACTGGTGCATGACCTCGTGCGCGACCGTGAAATCGAGGTAGTTCGGCACGGAGAGATCGGTGCCGGAGCCATAGTAGGTCTGCCCGATGTAGATCAGCTGCGGGAACTCGACTCCTGCCGCCCCGTAGAGCTCGACCGGCACGACATCGAGCTCGGTATAGAGGTAGTCGCCGATGAGCTCGTTGTAGAGCGCCAGCGATTGCGCCGCGTAGTCGAGCACTGCCGCACCGACCTCGCGGTCATCCGGGTTGTACCAGGAGGTCACCGTCGTGCCGTCGACCTCGCGCGAGACGGATTCGTAGTCGGCATCCGCCACGATCGTGAAGTCGCGGACCGGGCCGCTGCGGATCGTGCGCGTCTCGGTGTCATCATCGCGCGTCGCGTCGACGGTGATGCCCGTCGTGACCACCGCCCAGCCGGTCGGCGCGGTGATCGTCACGTCGTAGGTGGAGGTGGTGCTGAAGATCGGATCGCCGAACTGGCTGACGGGATCGAGCTCCCAGCCATTCTCCGCCTCCCACCCCGCGAGCATCGGATACCACTCGGCGAGCGCCCACGTGCCGGACTCCGAGTTGACGCCGAGGATGCCGTAATTCGACGAGGTGTCGATCGGGATCCTGACCTCGAACGACATCGCGATCGTGACGCTGTCGTCCGCTGCGAGCGGTTTCGCGAGCGCGATCACCAGCGTCGAATTGTCCGTCTGCAGCGCAGTCTCGACGGTGTTGCCGTCGACGGTGACGCCCTCGACCGTCATGATGTCCGGCTCGTCGGCGTTGTTGGCGTAGAGGCGGAAGGGGATCTCGGCGAGTTCGTCGCCCGTGACATTCGTGTAGCGCACGGAGAGTGCACCGGTGAGCGTCGGGTCGGGATCCTCGTGCAGGAGAACGGAGATCGTGTAGCGGGCGATTGACGCGTCGACGGATGCGGCGACGTACTCCTGCTGATCGGGCTTCACGGAGGTGAGATCGATGTCGGATGATGTCGTCGCGTGCGGATGCGTCGGCCAGTCGCGCGTCGCCTGCGCGATGGTCCCCGCGGGGGAGAGCAGGATCGTGACGACGAGCAGCGCGCAGATCCCGCGCAACATCGCGTGGGGTGCACGGAAGGTCGATCGATGGGTCGCTCGGATCATGCCTGCTCCTTGACGTGGTGGAAGCGCGAGAGGGCGCTGATACACTCGTGACGCACCGCGATCACCCGGATGCGCGACGTGGTAACCGTGGTCATTGTAGCGGGTGGCTGCCGGTGTGCGGATCGTGATGATGCCCCGACACGTGGATCGGGATGGGGGATGTGCGTGGACGACGTGTTGCGGGGGGACCCGATCGCGGAACTGGTGCTGTCGGTGCAGCTGAAGCAGGAGATCCTGGCGCATCTCGACGCGGCGCGCCCGAACGAGGGGGTCGGCTTGCTGGCGGTTGCGCGCGAAGAGGATGCGCTCGGGCGCGTGCTGGCGACCGCGTTCTTCCCCGGTACGAATATCGATGCCTCGCCGACGCACTTCACGATGGCCCCGGAAGAGGTGTTCCGGGCCGTACGGGTCATGGAGGCGCGTGCGTGGCGGCTCGGAGCGATCGTGCACTCGCACGTGCTGAGTCCGGCGATGCCCTCGAAGACGGATCTGCGCGAGGCGTTCTATCTCGATGCCGTGCTGATGATCGCCTCGTTCGCCGACGTGCTGCCGGATCTGCGTGCCTGGCGCATCGTCGAAGGCGACGAGGAGCGCAAGTCGCTGCCAATTCCTGTCACAATCGTGCGATCGTTCGACTAATGTCGGCAAACAGGCATCTTCTGTTTGCATCCGGCGTGTTGCGCTGCGACAATCCTGCGAGGTGTCATGAGATTGAGGTTGTTCAGGGCCAGAGATTTCCTGTTCACCGGAGACGCGAGATGCCCCACCGGCGACGATCGGGGTTGATGACGCCCAGGCGCATCAGGATCTGTCGTTGGCAGCATTGGTCAGCGTGACATCGTTGCCTAGTGAATTTGGAGAACAATGTACCGTCTTCCCCGCAATGTTGCGGTCGGTGCGATGCAGGCCGTGGACGAATCCGTCCCGGCTGGGGGAGTGCCATCACCGCGTGAGGATGGTTCGCCGACCGAGCCATCGCCATGGCGTGAGACGACCGCGAGTCCTGATGAGGGGCACGCGGACGATCTGCGCAGTCGAGACCGCATCATGACGGCGCTTGCGACCGTCCTGGTCGACTTCGAGCGACTGCTCGACGGGGCTTCCCGCGAGGCACTGCTTCAGCCCGCCCAGGATGGTGGCTGGGGCGTGGTCGAGATCCTGCCGCATCTGCGCGACTGGGATGTGATCAACCGCTACCGCGTCGAGCGCATCCTCTCGGAGGATCGCCCGGTGCTGGAGGAGCCCGACGACTCCCTCTGGGAGATCGAGCACGGCTACTCCACCCAGGATCCGCACAAGGTCTTCGCGGAGTTCCGGACGCTGCGCGAGGAGCTGATCGAGGTGCTTGGCGCCATCGATGAGGCCGCGTGGCAGCGACTCGCCGTCATCGGCGAGCGCGAGCTGACGCTGCATCAGCTCCTTGACGAGGTGTGCGAGCGCGATGCGGATCACCTCGAGCAGGCGCGCGAGGCGCTCGCCTAGGCGGATCATCAGGCATTCGTGCCATACTTCCGGCATGGAGGTGCATCTCGTGACCGGGGCCAACGGCGGCTCCCCGGAGATGCGCCCGATGCTGGGAGGACAACGATGTCTGCTCGCACCACCAATACCCCGACGACCGGGTCCCCGCTCCCGATGCCGATTCGCGCATCGACCCCACTCTCTGTCATCATCGTGCTCCACGACACCATCAATCAGCTGTCCCGTCTGCTCTCGCAGATCCAGGATGTCGATGCGCTGAATCACGCGCGCCATCGTGGTGAGCCGAGCGTGCGCGAGCTGCTGCTCGCCCTGCGCGACGAGGAACGCTGGGCCTCTGCGCGGATCAGCTGCATCGCGACCGAGCCCGACCCGGACCTCGATCGCATGGTCGAGGCGATCGATCCGCAGACCCAGGCGCGTCTCGATGCGCAGCGCACGCCGATCCAGCTGCTCGCGGAGTTCCGTCGGCTTCGCCAGCGGACGTGCGCCACGCTGCGTGACGCTCCTGATGTCGCCTGGCAGCGCGTCGGGCGCAGTCGGCGCGGACCGAACTGGACGATGCACGCGCTTGCCGAGCGGCTGGTGGCGCACGACACGAGGCAGCTCGCGGCCGTGCAGCGGGCGATCGCGGAGATTGGGGCAGGGCGCGCCTGAGCGCGGCGATCCGGACGCAGTCGGGGCGGAACGCGGTACCATGATGGGATGCTGCGCGTTATCCATGTGATAACGGATGCGCGCACCAACGCGACGCCACATCGTAGCTGCATGGAAAGCGGAGCTTATGAGTTCAATCCCCCCTGCCGATTCCGGGACGCCTTCATATCCAAGCGCGTCCGGATTGTCCGACGTGAAGATCGTGGAGGCCCTTGGGCGCGAGTTCTTCCTCGCGCTGGATGCGCGCGATCCGCGTCGCCTGCGCAACACCCTCTCGGCGAACGCGACCTTCCGCGCGCATCCGCACTCTGCACCGATCCGCCCGGCGGACGAGATCGTCGCGTACTTCGGGACGGTCGTCTCCTCCTATCCGAATGCCCACTGGGATGTCACGGATGTCATCGCCGCGGCCGATCGCGGGGCGGTGCAGTACGTGATCCGCGAGTATTCGGCGCGTCTCGGCCGCGAGCTGATCTCCGAGCAGGTCGCGATGATCCGCGTCAACGCTGGCAAGATCGTGAGCATGGTGGGGTACTACGACACGGCGGAGTTCCAGCGCGTGTTCTGGGACGAGTAGTTCGCGAGGTGAGGAGCAGACGTGCGTGCACGGTTGTTCGGTAGCACGGTAGGGTAAGGAATCGGTACACTTGGGATGAGTAGCCTGGGCCCTTCCGAATGCACGAAGGTGTGTTCGGTGAATCGTGCTCGGGAACCTGAATGACGCCGGGTGACAACGACGTTGCCCAGAACGGTGAATGGACTCCGCATGACCAGGTTTCATGTAACCCCGTATCTCTCCAATCACACCTGCATCGACATCGACATGGGGGAGCCAACACCGTGAAACCACGAGCGAAGCTGTACACATCCCCGCACTCGACGGGCGGGGCGGCCTCTGTCCTGGTGAATTCCGGCAAGGCACTGGTCCCCAATGTCGCGACGACGGAGACATCCGCGGGGGAAGGTGAAGGCCCGATCCCCGATATCGTGATCCGGCGTCTGCCGATCTACGTGCGCACGCTGCGTGCCCTCCTCGACCAGGAGATCGAATCGGTCTCGTCCGAGGAGCTCGCCGAGCTGATCGGCGTCACCGCCGCGCAGATCCGCCGCGATCTGGCGTATTTCGGCAAGTTCGGCAAGCAGGGGAAGGGGTACGACACGCGCTTCCTTGCGCAGACGGTCGGACGCATCCTCCGCCTCGACACGGTCTGGCCGGTGGCGCTGATCGGTCTCGGTCACCTCGGACGCGCGATCGCGAACTACAAGGGGTTCACGCCATCGTCGTTCGAGATCGTCGCGCTCTTCGATCGTCGATCGCGGCATATCGGTGATGTGGTGAACGACATGGAGATCCAGCCCGAGGATCGACTCGTGGAGACGCTGCGCGCGCAGGAGATCAAGATCGGCATCATCGCGACGCCGAAGGTCGACGCGCAGGAGGCCGCCGATCTCCTCGTCGCCGGTGGCGTGCAGGCGATCCTGAACTACGCGCCGGTGATCCTCAAGGTTCCCGACTACGTGACCGTCCGCGAGATCGATCCGGTCGGCGCGCTGCAGAGCATGACCTACTACATCAACGCGACCGAGGACGAGGACGCCATCGAAGCGGTGTAGATCCCGGCCACGTACATGACCTGAGTGACGACAAGCCCCCCGCCATTGGCGAGGGGCTTGCTGCATGGGCGCGCTGATCAGGCGGAGGGCGTGGTCGCGCGGATCGCGGTCGGGACATCTTCCTCGGTGAGCGAATGGAGGACGAGCGGTCCCTGATATCCGACCTCGGTGAACTTCTGCAGGCAGTGCTGCCACGGCACGATCCCGGTACCGGCCGGGCAGAAGCGTCCTTCGGCGGAGATGTCCTTGCCGTGCGCGGTCACGATGTCCGCGCCGAGCAGGGCGAACGCCTCGTCGAGCACGACCGCCGGATCGCGGGTGAGATCGCTCGCGACGATGTTTGCGGCGTCGAAGCAGATCTTCAGGCGCGGGTGCGCGAAATGATCGAGCAGCTTCCGGGCGACGATCGCGTTCTTCGCGACATTCGCGGGCTCCGGCTCGAAGGCGAGCGTCACCTCGTGGCGATCGGCGATCGCGAGCGCGGCGTCGATTGCAGCGAGGAGATCGTCCCAGGCTTCCGGCGTGTCGTTGTCGGGATGTCGTCGCCACATGTTCTCGGCGTCGCGCGTGCCGGTCGAGAGCGTGATGATCGCGGTATCGATCTCCTTGCACGAGCGGGCGATCGCCTCGAGGGCGAGGAGTCCCTGCGCGCGGATCTCGGGATCGGGATGGATCATGTTGTACGTCCCGCCGACCGCAGCGACGTGCACGCGGCGGGAGTTCGTCTCGCACCAGCTCGCCTGCGCGAGATCATCCGGGATACTCGTCGGCATCGAATCGAGGCCAAGCGTCGCGTAGTCGAACTGGATGAACGAGAAGCCGGCGTCCTTGATCGCCGCGATCGTCTCCGCGAAGGTCGGGCGAGGGAAGACGGTGTCGAAGATCCCGAGTTTCATGCGCATGCTCCTGCATCCGAGGGGATGCCGCCGCATGCGATGCATCCCGGTCGATCAGTCGTAGCCGACGGCGGGGAACCCCTGTTCCTGCCAACGGGCGTACTTCCAGAGGTTGATCGCGCGGCGAATCGAGCGGACATCCCGCGACTCCATGTTGGAGAGGAGCAGCAGCGAGGTATCGCTCTCGCGATCGACGTCGCGAATCGTGAAGTAGCCGTGTCGCTGCAGATTGTGGATCACGCGGAGGGGAAGCTGCAATTCCTCGATCGGGGGGTGCATGCGGTGATCGATCGTACGCACGAGTTCCTCGATCAGACTCCAGATGAGGATCGGTCCGCAGAAGATGATCCCGGTGACGGCGAGCCAGCCGACGGAGATCATCATGCCGGCGCCGAACTCCTGGCTGATGAAGAACGGACCGACCAGCGCGATGGTGCTGATCAGCACGATCAGCCCGGAGCGCCG